>Ga0310690_10006885_pt1 | contig 14790 bp, 13 predicted proteins | sample AusTroGonzalo_MG_2_FD_207661 | JGI IMG/M metagenome (GOLD analysis project Ga0310690, IMG submission 207661) | Bovine rumen microbial communities from tropical cattle in Woodstock, Queensland, Australia - Gonzalo_04 (v2) (version 2) | ecosystem: Host-associated > Mammals > Digestive system >...
CCGCATATACTACAAGAGGACCATCAATGATATTAACAGCTTCAAGTTGTTTTTCATTAAGCAAATTTAGTGAATCTATCATTTTGGTCCTCCTTTTTTATTTTAATTTGGTTTAAAATTTGATTTTAAAGATACAGTGCAGTTGAATACTAAATTATCATCAGTTGTATCTTCATCAACTCGGTAATATCCATCACGGATGAATTGATACATATTACCAATCTTGTATTCATTAGCACCTTCAACGAAGCCATCTAGAACTTGCCAAGAATTAGGGTTAACGCATTCAGCGATATCTTTTTCTTCATCTGGAATAATTAAGACATCGAATTTGTTGAACTTAGCAGCCTTAGCCGTAGTTGCTTCCACAAACCCAATTGTTCCATTAGGCTTTCTTTCATTAAAACCAGATCCAGATAATGTGGCAGGATCGTAAGTTGCATGAACGCAAGCAATATTACCATCTTTATCGTAATCCACATATTCAGCTTTAATAAAGTAAGCATGGAATAATCTTACTTCTAAGCCTAAAGCTAAACGCTTATATTGTCTGTTAGGTTTTTCTAAGCAGAAGTCATCTTGTTCAATATATAAATATTTTGAAAAAGCAATCTTTCTTTCGCCTAATGCTTCATTTTCTTGGTTATTAGATGCTACTAAATATTCAATTTTTCCTTCTGGATAATTATCTATTACGACCTTTAATGGTTTAGTAACAGCCATAATACGGTTAACTTTAAGTTTTAAATCTTCTCTTACGAAATGATCTAACATACCATCATCAACTGTAGAGTTAATGCGTGATAAGCCAGCTGCTAAAATAAATTCTTTAATTGCTTCTGGACTTACACCTCTTCTACGTAAGCCAGCTAGAGTTGGCATACGTGGGTCATCATATCCTTTAACTTTGCCACTATCTACAAGTGCCTTTAAGTATCTTTTACTCATTACCGTATTAGGAATATTTAAGCGTCCAAATTCGATTTGTTCAGGAACATGTTCCATTTCGCATTCTCTAACTACCCAATCATATAGTGGACGGTGATCTACATACTCTAAACTACATAAAGAGTGCGTAATACCTTCAATTGAATCTTGCAAAGGATGCGCAAAATCATACATTGGATAAATGCACCATTTATTACCTTGACGGTGATGATTGATATGAATGATTCGATAAAGTACTGGATCACGCATATTGATGTTAGGTGAAGCCATATCAATCTTCGCACGTAATGTCTTTTCCCCATCTTTATATAGACCATTTTTCATGTTCTCAAATAGTTCTAAGTTTTCTTCAACGCTTCTATTTCGATATGGTGATTCAATTCCTGGAGTAGATAAGCTACCACGGTATTTATTAACTTCTTCGGCACTTAAATCACAAACATAAGCTAAACCTTTACGGATTAGCTTTTTAGCTAATTCGTATTGTGCTTCAAAATAATCAGAACCAAAGAATACATTAGCTGGATCATATCCTAACCATTTAATATCATTCTTAATCGCCTCTACAAAACTAGCATCTTCTTTAACGGGGTTTGTATCATCAAATCTTAAGTTTGTTTTACCATTAAAGCACTTAGCTAATTCAAAATTAGTAACTAGGGCTCTAGCATGTCCGATATGTAAATAAGCATTTGGTTCAGGTGGAAAACGTGTAACGATTTCACTAACCTTGCCACTTGCTAAATCCATTTCCATTTTTGTTTTAATAAAATTGGTAATTTCTGCCATCTTCTTACCTCTTAATAACTTCTAATTCACTGATATTTTTCGCATTTGCATACTTCTTAAAAATATCGATTGTTTCTTTTTTATCTTTATCGATTTCAGATTCTGAAAAGCAAATAACAAATACTAATATTTTTTTAGTAGTAGGCCTAATCATTGTCCTTTCCGTATCGGATGTGGTAGAACCAAACGGACCCACACTATCCACATACACTGGAATATTAGAGACATTGATTTGCCCTCTACCAATTCCAAAATATAAATCACTTTCTTTGCCTAATCTAATATGCACATCTCCTACTATTTTTTCATAGTCTAAAATAGCAGTCGATCTCGCTAACTTAATCGATAAGATATTACCAGCATCAACTAAATTGTTGATGCGGTAAAGGCCATATCCTTTAACAAGTCTTCTGTATAAAGATTCTACCGCTAGACGGTACCTGCTAGGATCTTTACCTAAAGCTTTATAAGAATCTCTTGCCTCTTTGATAAGAGGAATATTCAACACCTCTTCTAGTGAATACTCCTCTTTAATCATTGATTCATATTTTTTAATCTCATCTTCAATAATGCTACTATCTTTTAGCTCTACATCCATAGAGTAAGCTAAAACATTAAATGAAGGTAATTTATTTAATATTTCTCTTTCAATTTCAATAATCATTTTTATTTATTCTTTTTATCTCTTTTAGCTTGATATTTCTTAATCAAATTACCAGCTTCTTCAATCTTATCTACAAGCTTTAAATACTCTTTAACGCGTTTATCTTTGCTAGCTTCATTAACTTGCTTCTTAGCATAATCGCGATTATTCTTTAAGTTATCGCCTTTTGCTTTCAAATCATTAATTTGATTTTTCAAATTAGCGATTTCATTAGTATCATTGCTTGCTTTCAATACTTCATTTAATCCCGCAATCTTTTCATTGTTTTCAGCGATTGCTAAATCGAATGATAAGTATTGTTCTTTTAACTTCTTATATTCTCTAACAGAAGCTATATCGTTACTATAAGTCTTTTCAGCTTGACAGAATGATTCATATTTCTTACGAAGTTCAACCTCTTTAGGACTAATCTTACTTTCTTTAAGTTCGATTGCTTCTTCCTCAACTGGTGCAACTTCTTTTTTAACCTCTAAATCTTCATAAACATTATTATTTAGAGCTTCTTTAACTTCCTCTTTGTCAACTGGACTTACAACATCTTTACCACTAACTACTTCACCTTTATCGTTAACTCTAATATCAGTGATATCATCTTCAGCGATTAGTTTTCTTGGTTGACGAGATACTTGTGAATCTAAGAATTCACGATATTTACGTTCTCTAATCTCATCTTGACTCTCAATTATACGTGGTTCGTCATCTTTAACAACATTTGCTTCTTCAAACTTCTTATTAAGTTCAGCTTCACGAGCTAACTTAGATTGTTCTTTAGCTTGTTTGTTAAGATAAGTTTCTTTCAAAGCTTTTTCTTCTTCTTCAAGTCTTAGAAGTTGATCTTCAATACCTTTAATAATATTTTGATATCTTAGATTAATCTTACGAACATCATCATCGCTTAATTTATTTAATTGACTTTGACGAGTAGTTAATTCAAAGAATACTTTTTGTTTTTCAACTTCATATTTCTCTAAAGCTTCTTCGCTATGATCTTCCCCATTTTGATAATCAGCACTAATCTCTTCAATTCTAGCTTTTAGTTCTTCAATCTTCTTAGCATATTCTTTTTGAAGAGCATCATTATTGCTTAATTCAATCTTATGGTTAGCGTTCTCTACAACTTTTCTTTCCTCTAATGATTTACGTGTACGACGAATATTATTAAGTTTATTTAAATATTCGCTATCAAAAGTAATAACTACTTGAGGTTCATCACTTGCTTCAATTAGTGGAGTTTGTCTAGCTTCTAGTGGAGCTAACTCTTCAAATTCAGCTACTTTTTCTTCATAAGAATCATAGATTGGAGCTTCAGTACTTACAATATCACCATCAGGTGTACTTGCTACTTCCTCTCCACCTACTAAATCTTTCTTAACTTCAGCTGGAGCATCTAGATTAACTACTACCGCTTCTTCTGCAATAGGAGCAACTACTGGGCTAACTACATTACCTTTTTTGATATCTTCAACGGCTGAATCAAGGTTAGCATCTAACTCTTTAATTGATTTAGCATATACATCATCAAGCATTTCTTTTTTAGCTTTGATTGTATCTTGAAGTTCTACGCCAGCATATTTAGTAGCAATATTTAATTTATCGTTTTCATTAGCATAAACAAATTCATTTTGTTTCTTAGCAGCTTTATAAGCATCAAGTAAACTTGCTAAATTATTAAAGCCTTTTAATTCATTAGCTTTAAATAAATCTTTAAGTTTAGTTGCATATTCTTCTAATTCTGAATAGTTAATATTGCTGCTTTGAGTTTCTTGCTTTTTAGCTAATGCTTCATTCAAATCTTTGATTTGTGCTTCTAAAGCTTCAATCTTAGCATTTAATGCATCGCTTTCTTGTTTTCTTTCTTTTTGTAAGCCCGCAATAATTTGATCACGTTTAGCAATTTCACGATCATGATCTTCTCTAACCATATTATCGTATGGATCATTATATCCATAGAATGGACCTTGATATGGAACACGTGGTCCAAACATATCTCTTCTAGATAAGTCTTGAACTAAATCAGCAATCTTATCGATTTGTTGATCACGTTTGTTTTCTTTAATTGAATCTTCTAAACGCTTAATCTCTAATTCTTTTTCTTTCAAAGCTTCATATAATTCTTGTTCAGCTTCTAAATGTGCATTCTTTTCATTTTCTAAAGCTTCACGATAATTCTCAATTACTAAAGCTGTATTAGCAATGCTAGTTTCATTTTCTTCTACACCTTTAATCATTTCATCAAGTTGTTTACCGATTGCTTCACTTTGTTTAGCATAAGCTGCTTTTTCAATTTCTAATTGTTCTTTTAGCTTATCTACTTCATTAGCTAATCTTACAACTTCTAATTCTTTAGCTTTGAGTTGTTCTCTTAAGTCTTCATCACTAGATAAATCTGGATTATCATTAGTTAAGTTTCTAACTTTTTCACTTAAGCGAGCAATTTCTTCATTTAATGAATTATTTAATTCATTTAAACTATTGATGCTTACATTAGCTTCAGCAAGTTTACGGTCTAAATCAATGTTATTAGCAGTTAGATCACGATTTTGCGCATTAGCTTCTTTTAGCTTAGCTTCTAATTCTTTAGCATCTTCAGCAAGACCAGCATATTTCTTAGCTTCATCTTCTCTAATCTCTGCTTCTTTAATAACATTTTCTTTTTTGTATTTAGCTAACTCATCTTTAGCTTCTTTAATAGCTTCGTTAGCTTTAGCATCAATTTCTTGTTTGTATAAGTTAAGGTATGATTCTTGTAATTCTACTTCCTTCTTACCTTTTTCTAACTCTCTATTCTTTTCTACAAGCTTGCTTCTTTCTTCTTCAACTTCACTTAGAACATCCGCATCCTTAACATTTCTTTCTTTAGCGTTAGTTAAGTCATTCTTTAATAATTCAATTTCTTTATTAGCAAGTTCTAATTTCTTTTCATAATCAGCTTTTAAGTTATCATTTTCAGCTTGCTTGCTTAAAAGAGAATTATTGGCTTTAGTAAGTTGCATCTTAGCAGTCGTTAATTCTTTACTAGCTTGATCAACTTCTTTTTGTTTATCCTTTAATTCTTTCGCATGTTCTTTTTGAATTGCTTTAACTTTCGCATTAAATTCTTTATTTAAGTTTGCTTCAATCTTAGAAGTATCAACGCTACTTGCATTCTTTAATTCGTTTGCTTCTTTAGATAATCTTTCAACCTCTGAATCAAATCTATTTTGTAAAGCTTCATATTCTTCATCTTTAGCTTTCAATGCTTCGTTATATTTTTCATTAACGCCTTCTTCTAACTTAGCGTTTTCTTCTTTTAGACGTGCATTTTCTTCTAAAGCTAAAGCTTCTTTAGCTTCAAGTTCTTTAACTTTAGCTTCAAGATTAGCAATTTCTTCTCTAAGCTTAGCAAGGTTAGCATCTTCAATTTCCACTGGTTCTTCTTTAACTTCAGCTTGAACTTTAGCTAACTTATCTTTTAAGTTCTTATTCTTAGCTTCAAGTTCTTTAAGATTTTGACTAACTTGATCATCTTTAGCCATCTTGCCATCCATAATTCTTTGTTCTAAATCCTTTTTAGCGGCAATTTGTTCACGAAGACGTTGTAAGCTTTCGCTAACATTTTCATCTTTTTTAGCTGGGCCTTCTTTTTTAACACCAGTTTTCTTTGGTCCTAACTTTTCTAGGCTTGTATCAGGAGTAGTCTTTTTAGCTACTTTGATATCATCGCTAGCTTCATTTTCTTGATTCTTAGAAGCATTTTCTAAGCTAGCTAGTTTATCTTCAGCTGCTTTACGAGCTATTGCTCTAGCTTCAGCTTTTTCCTTTTCACGCTTAATTAAAGCTTCTAAGCGTGCTTTTTCTTTTTCTTTCTCTTTAGCTTCTTTAATAGCTTGTTTAGCTTTTTCTTTAGCTTTAGCTTGTTTAATTGCTTGCTTTTCTTTTTCTTTAGCTTTTGCTTTCTTTACAGCTTCTTTTCTTTTAGCTGCTTCTTTAGCTTTAGCTTGTTTTTCTTTTTCTTTCTTAGCTTGCTTTTGTGCTTCTGTTAATGGTTTCTTGACAGAAGCTTTTTTAGTTGCTGGTTTTTTAGCAGCTGGTTTTTTTGCTGGAGCCTTGGCAGCTGGCTTTTTAGCAGGTGCTGCTTTCTTTTCTTCTTTTGGAGCAGCATCTTCGGCCTTTGCTTCTTCAGCTTTTGGCTCTTCAGCTTTTGGTTCTTCAGCTTTTACTTCTTCTACCTTCTCTTCTTGTTTTGCATCTTCAGGAAGCGGTTCGCTTGGCGAAGAGTCTTTGTTTTCGTTTGCTTTTTCGTTGATCGCGTTTTCGATAATGGCGCTATCGTCATCTAGCAAACTCTTTTTCATATCCGCTAATTCTTTTTCGATTGAAAATTCTTCATCGTGTTTATTTGCGTTTTTTTGTTTATTTTCCATTCTAAATTCCTCCGCCAAATAATCCCATAATTATTTCAAATGATATGTAACCATATACGGTACTTGCACATAAGTATGTGCCTTTAAATAATATAAACTTCGTGATGTAAAGGAATGTCTTTCTTCCTTTCATCTTTGCCATCTTGTGTGTATATGCATCGCTTAGGGCTTCAATATCGCTAAAGTCCACATCTGTAATACCTGTATCACTAATTGGAAGTGGGTCTAGTTTACATTCTTTTTTACGCAATGCTTTTTGATAATATTTTAATGTCTTCTTTGATTTACGATTGAAATCACTATTTACTTTGTTTGTTAATTTTTCATTTAAGCTAGCATGAGTTTTAGTGTAACTTGTAAATTCATGACAAACTGCATGATACAAGCCAATAAATAACATACTAGTAATCGCAATATAAATTCCTACTACTGCTACGATATTTACCCACTTTGAGCTAAATGCAGCTTCTCTTGCTAGTTCTAAGTTTAGGTGTAATTCTTTACCAAATAATGTGAAGTCTTTTGCAATACCCCATAATTTAGTAAGTCCAAAATACATTACTAGTAGGGCTGCAAGTCCTAACGGTAAAAAGATATAAGCACCGACTTTAATCTTAGCAATATCGTTAGGTCTAACAGCTTCTTTTACATCGCTTACTTTTAAAATAACTTTTGATTTATTTTCTTTGTATTCTTTAATCCAAGCTTTAATGGCATTTAGAATTATCTTTTTACGTTTACCAAGTTTGAATTCTTCTGTCCTTAAAACTTCTTTGATCGTTCTAGTTTCTTTTCTTTTAACTTTTACTTTAAAGTCTTCAATTGAATGAACGTTACATTTATCTGCTTTATTAACGCGGAACATGAAAGGATTACCATTAATTGCATGTTCGTGTTCATAAACTACTTCTTCGTTATATCGTTTAATGATTTGTTCTTTTTGTTCAATGTCTTCATCATTTGCTAAGCTTTGATTTTCGCCCTCTACATCATTAATTCTAGTTTCATCTTTTGATGTAGTGTCAAGATCATAAGTTTTAATTTCACGATTCTTACGCATATAATCCTCCTTTCATGAAAATTTCATATTTTTTATTAGCTTGCAGTTGAAGCTAAGATAGCATCAACAATTTCTTTTACTTGCGGTAAGAGATAGAATATTTTGCTAGCAACATCGGCATGATTTAGCGATCCTGGGATGTTCAAGAATAAAATGTATATAAGTAATCCGATGATGTATGCATTGACTACGCCAAGCACACCACCCACTATACAAGATATCGCGCTTTTATCTTTCAAGAATGATTTAACATCACGACGTTTAAACGCACCAATTATCAAGTAGAATATTAGTTTTACCGTAAAGTAAATAATTAAGCCGACTAGTAGTTTTACCGCTACATCTGGATGTACCACCAAAAAGATATTTACTACTTTGGCGATAATGTCTTTAATACTGCCAAGCCCGCTTATGATATTTGCTACTATGCTAGTTAGAAATAGGGCCGCAGCTAAGCCAGCGATACTACTAAGAGTTCTTCTTAGTTGGTTATAGAAGCCAAAATATAGTCCCGATAAGAACATAAAGATGGCAATTATTAATAAAACTAAATCAAAATTAAAACTCATTTTTTATAATAAAGTGCCATTAGTGGCCACTTCCCCTTTTATCTCATTATACTACAAGGCCCCTGATTTTACAAACTAAAAAAATCACATCCCAAACCGGATATGATTTTTTTATAAATTTACCTATATTTACTAGTTGATTTTTTCCTATTATGATTGCTGTTTATCACTAGTTAATTTTTGAAAATAACCAGCTACAGCGATCATTACAGCATTATCTGTGCAGTATCTAAACTTTGGAAATACTAATTCTACGGAATCTAGTTTCTTAATAGCATCTGATAGTCTAGCACGCAGGCCCTTGTTAGCCGCAACACCACCCGCTACAATCACTTGTTTTACATTATATTCTAGCGCTGCTTTAACTGTTTTTTTAACTAAAACATTGGTTACAGTATCTTGAAAAGCATATGATAAAGCGTGGAAATTAACGTCTTCACCCTTCATATGGCACTTATTTAATAAGTTCAAAACAGCTGATTTTACGCCAGAAAAACTAAAATTATAATCATCACTATCGTATATTGGTAGGTGATATAAAGGCTCTCTTTTATATTCACAAGCAAGATTATCAACCATTACTCCACCAGGATAAGGTAGGCCCATAACGCGGGCAACTTTATCATAAGCTTCCCCGACCGCATCATCCATTGTCTCACCAAGTACGCTAAAGTCATAGTGATCTTTCATTAAAACAAGTTCAGTATGGCCACCACTTACAACTAATGCTAGTGTAGGAAACTTAAAATCCGCCTCCACATAATTAGCATAAATATGACCATAAATGTGATCAACACCGATGCATGGAATGTTATTTGCTAAACTAAAAGCATAAGCAGCATTAATCCCAACTAACAGTGATCCAATTAATCCTGGATGGGTAGTAACCGCTACTAAGTCGATATCGCTAGCGGTTATCCCCGCTTGTTTGAATGCTTCATCAAACACGCTAATAATCTTAGCGATATGCTTTCTACTAGCAATTTCTGGTACTACACCCCCATATAATTTATGGATATTTATTTGGCTATATACGACGTCAGCTAATATCTTTTTGCCATCTTCTACGATTGCTACAGCTGTTTCATCGCAACTTGTTTCTACCCCTAAAACAATCATTTTACATCTCCAAAACTTTTAATTAATACGAGGGCATCTTCCCCGTTATCATAATATCTTTCACGTTTATGCGAAAAGACGAAGCCATGCTTTTTATATAAACTTCTAGCTACTGCATTTGATTCTCTAACTTCTAAACTTAAGTTATAAACTTTAGAAAGTTCACATAACTTAATCGCGAAATCAAGCATCATTTCACCAAACCCAAGGCCACGGTATTCTTCATCCACATAGAAATTTATAATTTCTGAATTATCGTTAATCCATAAACCAATATAGCCGTGTACTAATTTATCGATCTCTAAAACCATGTAATGAGCATATGGATTAAATGTTAAGTCGGTATAAATTAAATCATATCCAAGGGTCGTACCAAAGGCTTTAATTTCACCTTCAATGACATCATTTATATCCTCAACTGTCATCTCTCTTAAATTGTATTTCATTACATACCTTCTCTTAGATAATTAGGTTCTAGTAAATCGATATTTTCTACTCTTCTTGCTACCTTTTCTACACCGGTTGCATCATAACCAATATGGTCATTATTAATAAATATATCAACTGAATATTTATTGTTGTTTTTATCTGCTTCAACCTTTTCTAAGAATAATTCACCTTCAATTTCATCATACCCATTACCATTACATTTAATGATTTTGTGGTAGACATAATCTTTTTTAGCTTTCATATCGATAGCAATAATCTTACCATCTTCAGCTAAATATTTAGTAGCCATTAAGTCTAAGCTTGATACAATATATAAAGGTAGGTTAAGTGTCCAAGCAAACATCTTAGCTACTGTTAAGGCAACTCTTAAGCCTGTGTATGCTCCTGGCCCTCCTCCACAAATAATTTTATCGAAGTCTTTAACTTCTAAATTATTTTGTTTTAAGCCCTCTTCAATCATTTTAAGCAAGTTATCCGAATGATTATTTTTGCCTGGTGCAATATATTCATAAATTAATTTATTATCTTCTAAAAAGCTAACGATTAAGTATTCACTTGATGTATCCATAATCATTATTCGCATATTGCATCCACCACCTTGTCATATTCACTATCTTCCCAAGATATAGTTAATTCTCTTTTATCATTTCCTAAATTACTAATAAATATATGGAGGCAACCATTTGGTAACAAACTTTCAATATAGTGAGACCATTCAATTATACTAACCCCACCCATTTCAAAATATTCAGCTAGTTCAAACTCATCATCGTTAGTTCTATATACATCTAGATGATATAAAGTTAGTCTACCTTCATATATTTTCATGATGACAAAAGTAGGGCTATTGACAATTCCTTCTACTCCTAACCCTTTAGCGATACCTTTAGTCATAGTAGTCTTACCAGCTCCTAAATCGCCATCTAGGGCAATTACCATATTAGCTTCTACTACTTTACCGATTCTTTCGCCTAAGTCAATCATTTGTTTAGCACTTTTAATATAAATGATCTTTTCCATAACTTGCCTCTAATAATTTCATTTTAAAAGGAACCAAAGTAAATATTAACTTTAGTTCCAAATATTTACTTAATCTAAATCTTTCTTTAGCTCTTTTGCTAATTCTTCATAACCTGGTTTACCAAGTAGAGCAAACATATTTTTCTTATATGCTTCTACGCCTGGTTGGTTAAATGGATTAATACCTAAAATATAACCACTTATTCCGCAGCTTATCATAAAGAAATATAAAAGATATCCAAAGTTTTCTGCGTCTAACTTATCAATCGATATAACAATATTTGGTACCCCACCGCTAACATGGGCTAGCTTTGTACCTAGGGTTGCCATATCCTTTACATAGTTAACATCTTTACCTTCTAAATAATTTAAGCCATCTAAGTTTTCTTCATCATGACCAACTACGATATTCTTATCAGGATTATCGATGTTAACGATTGTTTCAAACATCGTTCTCGTTCCATCTTGGAAGAACTGGCCAATTGAATGTAAGTCTGTAGAATAAACTACGCTTGCTGGGAATAAGCCTTTACCATCTTTACCTTCGCTTTCCCCAAATAGTTGCTTCCACCATTCGCTTAAATATTTAACTTTAGGCTCATATGTAACTAAAGCTTCAATCACTTTACCTTTGCGGTATAAGGCGTTTCTTGTGGCCGCATATAAAACTGCTTGGTTATTTAGGGAATCATCTTTAGCATAATCATTATATGCTTGATTAATTCCTTTAACTAAAGCTTTAATATCGATGCCACTAGCAGCAATTGGAAGGAGTCCTACTGGAGTTAAGAATGAGAATCTTCCACCTACATCATCAGGTACGATAAATGTTTTATATCCTGCTTTATTTGCTTCTTGGCGTAAAGCTCCTCTTTTTGCATCAGTTGTAGCGATGATTCTAGATGCATAATTCTTACCATATTTTTTAATTAATAATTCTTTGAATAATCTAAAAGCAATCGCAGGCTCAGTAGTAGTTCCCGATTTAGAAATAACATTGATACAAAAATCTTTATCTTCTAAATATTCTAGGGTTTCTTTAATGTAAGTACTAGATAAACTATTACCAACAAAGATAACTTCTAAATCATCTTTATCTGGATAATATGGTTTTAATGCACTGATTACGGCTTTAGCTCCTAAGTAGCTTCCACCAATACCAATTACTACTAATACCTTAGCCATCTTCTTGATAGCTTTTGCGGTATCAATAATATCGCATAACTCTTCTTCAGTATATTTAGATGCAAAATCAATCCATCCTAAGAAGTCATTACCTTCGCCAGTTTTTTCTAAAAGCGTATGAAAAGCATCTTTTGCAACTGGTGCTAGCGCTTTAATTTCTTGTTCGCTTACAAAATTATAAACACACTTTAAATCTAAACCAAGTTTACTCATTACTTTCTCCCTTTAATTGATCTTGAATAAATTGAGGAAGGTGATCTCTTAGTGTCTTAAAGCCTAGTTGATAATGAGGGATATCACCTTTAACTCCACGAGTTTTATTTAAAGACTTATAACTCAGTTTTAGTCTTTTGTTTTCTTCTTCCACTTCTACAACTCTTAGTTTAACTTTTTCACCAATCTTTACAAAGTCGGATATACTTCTAACATATCCATCACTAAATTCGGAAATATGGATTAATCCGTTATAGTCATCTACCACAACAAATGCGCCATATCCGACGATCTTTGTAATAATACCGTATACAATATCTCCAGCCTTGATACTCATTATTCTTCCACCGTTACTGTTTCAACCGCAATAACGCCAGGAACTTCTTCTAATAATATCGCTTCAATCCCATCTTGGATAGTTAGGTCGATGCTCGTACAGCCTACGCATGCGCCAAGCATTTTAACGTAAACTACGCCGTCACTAAACCTAACAAACTCCACATCCCCACCGTCATGTTGAAGATAGGGGCGGACCTTATTAAGGATAAGCTTTACTTTCTTTTCAATTTCTTCGTTTGTCATTAGTTTTTTACAGCCTCTCTTAAATAGATTATACACTAATTTAGAATTGATTACTAGTTAAATAAATCACTAAAATAAAAGACTTAATGGTCACCCATTAAGTCGATATTTTATTTTTTCTCAATAATGGCTCTTGCAATCTTAACGCCATTAGCACCTGCTTGGGCTAAACCTCTAGTAATTCCAGCACCATCGCCACCTAGATATAAATTCTTAATTTGAATTGTTTCAAAATTAGAATTTACTTCTGGTCTATCAGAATAGAATTTAGCTTCTACACCATAAAATAGTGTATGGTCATTAGCAATACCAGGAGTTACATGTTCTAGAGCTTGAACCATTTCAATTAATGATTTCATTGTATTGTAAGGTAAAATTAAACCAAGATCACCCGCAACAGCTTCCTTTAAAGTTGGTTTTACGAAGCCTTCGGCGATTCTCTTTTCCGTACTACGTCTACCTTTAATGATGTCACCATACTTTTGCACGATTACTGATCCACCTGATAATTTATTAGCAAGGTGGGCAATTTGACGAGCATATTCGTTAGGATCTTTGAATGGTGAATCAAATGTATGCGAAACAAGTAGTGCGAAGTTAGTATTCTTACTACCTAGTTTTGGATCATGATATGAATGTCCATTGCATACCATTATACCATCCCAGTTTTCAATAACGACGTGGCCACTTGGGTTAGAACAAAATGTCCTTACCTGTGTACCAACACTAGTATTATAGATAAATTTACCTTCGTATAAACTTTCGTTGATTGAATCCATAATGATATCGTTAGTTTCTACTCTAACACCAATATCTACATGGTTGTTAGTAAACTTAACACCATATTTAGATAAAGTATCGCTTAGCCACTTAGAGCCGCCTCTTCCGATACCTAAAGCTACGTTATCAGCATAAATGATTTCATCATTATCTAAAATGACACCTTTAGCTACATCATCTTCTACAAGTACATCCTTAACATTTGTTTCAAATAAACAATCAATATGTTCTTTTAAAGTCTTATTGATATCAGTTAAGATACTTAAGTTTACTTCAGTTCCTAAATGTCTTACTTCACTTCTTAGAAGTTTTAGACCAGCAGCGATTGCTTTCTTTTCAATATCATATACTTCTTTAGTGTTAGGATTAGTAATTTCTTTTGGTGCACCATGTTTTAAGTTAATGGCATCTACATATTTTATTAATTCTAATACTTCATCAGTATCAAGATATTCATCCATCCAACCACCAAATTCATTAGTGATGTTGAACTTACCATCTGAATAGGCACCACTACCACCAAAGCCACAAGTCATTGAACAAGCAGGTTTACAACCGCTATGTCCTCTTTTATCAACAGGGCATTGTTTAACTTTACCAGCTAGGATTGGGCAATTTCTTTTACCGATATCGCGTCCACGATCGATCAATAATACTTTTTTCTCAGGAGCTTTGAGCATTAGCTCATAAGCCATATAGATACCCATTGGACCAGCGCCAACTATAATAACATCATATTTATTCATATTTACCTCCATAATGTTTTTAGAATAGAAAAATGCACCCGATTAGAGGTGCATTAAGCTTACTATTCTTCAGCTTCTTCTTCTAGTTCTACATTATGATAGATATCTTGAACATCATCAATTTCATTTAATGCATCTATAACTCGGTGTAATTGGTTAACATGTTTTTCATCTGCAAATTTAATATAAGTTTGAGGAATCCATGTTACGTGATCTTCTAAGAAATTAATGTCAGGTTTTGCATCAGTTAATGCATCTCTTG
>Ga0310690_10006886_pt1 | contig 14787 bp, 14 predicted proteins | sample AusTroGonzalo_MG_2_FD_207661 | JGI IMG/M metagenome (GOLD analysis project Ga0310690, IMG submission 207661) | Bovine rumen microbial communities from tropical cattle in Woodstock, Queensland, Australia - Gonzalo_04 (v2) (version 2) | ecosystem: Host-associated > Mammals > Digestive system >...
CGCCCTCCCTGCGGCAGAAGTCCACGAGCAGCGTGTCGAGCACCTTGACTTCGACATTGGCGAGGCCTGCATCCTTGGCATCCTCTCGGATCATGTTGAGCCGTTCCTCGCCCGTGAACATGGCACGATCCTTAGTGCTCGTCGCCGCAACTGCGACAATGAGCCTGTCATAGAGCTTGGACGCCCTCTGTATGAGGTCGAAGTGCCCCTTTGTCATCGGGTCGAAAGTCCCGGGATACACAGCTATTGTCTCTGCCATGACGAATATTATACCATATTCTCAGCCAGTCGTCCGAAAATCTCGCAATGGCAACTCGCCTCCTTTATCTAGCGTTCCGTGATTTCCGCAGTGTTCTGCATTGCCAAGCGCGGAAAAATTCGGTAAAATCTACGACATCGGAAGAAGGAGGAATCATCATGACATACTCACGCAGAGACTTCATATTCGGGACAGTCGCGGCCTCGACGCTTGCTGGATGCGACAACTTCGAGACGCTAGGGCCATATCTGGCAGAGCAGAACCGCCGTCATGCGTCCGAACTTCTCGAAGCTGCGCGGAACAGGAAGCTCAACATTCTCTTCATCATGACGGACGACCATGCCGCCCATGCGATATCGGCGTACGGAAGCCGCATAAACAAGACTCCGCACATGGACGCGCTTGCGAAAGAGGGCATGATCTTCGCGAACGTCATGTGCACCAATCCGATCTGCGCCCCGTCCCGCGCAAGCATCCTCTCGGGACGCTACAGCCACAAGAACGGGGTACCGACCTTCGTGCCGATTTCGCCGGAAATCGAGACGGTGGGCGGAGTCCTGCGCCGCGCGGGATACTACACTGCGTTCATCGGCAAGTGGCACTGCGGAGGACCGAAGACCATCCGAAATGCGGACTGGGACAAGTGGATGATCTACGAAAACCAAGGCGTGTACTTCAATCCGTACTTCATCGAACCCGGCAAAGACGGAGGTTTCAAGAAGACTGCATACAAGGGCGAATACGCTACAGAGAACATCACCCGCATCTGCAAATCGGTGCTGGACGAAGCCAGAAGAAGCGGCAAACCGTTCTTCATGATGATGCACCACAAGGCTCCGCACCGCAACTGGCTTCCCTCGGACAAATACCGCATGTGCTTCCGCAGGCTCACGCTGAGGGACATACCCATACCCGACACGCTCTTCGACGACAGGAAGGGACGCGCCTCGCCGATACGCACCACCGCGATGACGCTCCTCCGGCACATGCGGCTCAAGGAGGACCTGAAGCTTGCGGAGTACTTCTCAGCCGGAGGAAGGTTCGAGTTCGAGGGCAAGTCCTACGAAGGCAAGAGGGACGCCTCCGGAGTGTTCGTGGACGAGTGGCCAGACGGCATGGACGACCGCGCCAAGACCGCGCTTTCGTATCTGCGCTACATGCAGGACTACCTGGCGTGCGTACAGTCCGTGGACGACTCCGTCGGAGAAATGACGCAGTATCTGAAGGACTGCGGACTAGAAGAAAACACGCTCGTCGTGTACACGTCCGACCAGGGATTCTTCCTGGGCGATCACGGCCTCTACGACAAGCGCTTCATAATGGAAGAGACGCTGAAGATGCCCTTCATCGCGAAGTGCCCGGCGTTCATACGCCCCGGATCGAAAAACCAAGACATCATCACCAATGTTGATTTCGCGCCTACATTCCTCGACCTCGCCGGCGCCGAAAAGCCCGACGGGATGCAGGGCGATTCGTTCGCGTCCAACATGGCCGGATCTACGCCCGACGACTGGAAGAGCGACTGCTACTGCAGGTACTACGTCGAGGGCGGGGAACACAACACGGCGGCGTGGTACGGCGTCAGGACCAAGACGGACAAGCTGGTGTTCTACTACAAGCGGAACGAATGGGAGTACTTCGACATCGCGAAGGATCCCGAGGAGCTTTGTAACGAATACGCGAACCCTGCATACGCCGATCGCATAGCAGAGCTGAAGCGCCGGCTTGACGAGCTCCGTGAGAAGTACGACGACCGCGACCAGTACAAGGACTGTCGGGAATATTCGCTGTAGCAGTCGGACGCGCCCCTAGGCGCGCGGATGGAACTTCTTGTGCAGCTCGCCGAAGCGCGAAACGTCCACATGCGTGTATATCTGCGTCGTGCCGATGTCGGCGTGGCCCAGCATCTCCTGAATGGCGCGTATGTCCGCGCCGTGCTGAAGCATGTGCGAGGCGAAGCAGTGCCTTAGAACGTGCGGCGATATCCTATCGGCAGCGATTCCGACGGCAGCGGCCCTTTCACGCACGATCTTGAACACTCCTTGGCGCGTGAACGGACTGCCGCGCCGAGTAAGGAACACATGGACTTCGGAGAGATTCCCTTTTGCAAAGACGTCACGCGCAGACGCCATGTATGCGTTCAAGGCTCTGCCGGCGGCACCGCCCATCGGCACAAGCCGCTCCTTCGAGCCTTTGCCGACTATGCGCAGCAGCTCTCCGTCGGATACGACGTCCTCCTCCCTCAAAGAGCACACTTCCACAACGCGAAGCCCGCATCCGTACATCACCTCAAGCATGGCCCTATCCCGAAGGCTACGTGGATCCGCACCCTTCACTTCGTCCAGCATTGCAAAGACCTCCTCCTCGGAAAGAACTCTCGGCAGAGGTTTGTCCTTCTTAGGAGTGTCGAGCAGCGAAGTCGGGTCGGCGGTGATCATCCGCCTTTCCTTGAGATGGCGGAAAAACTCCTTGACCGCGACAAGCCGGCGCGCGCGCGTCGAGGACAGGAGACCCTTCTCGCGCTCGCTGCGCATGTACGAGGCGACGTCTTCTTCGACCACATCCCCAGCGCACGACTTGCCTTTGCGCCGCATGTACTCTGCAAAGTTCCGAAGGTCGCGCGAATATGCTTCGCACGTATTCTCCGCCATCTCGCGCTCGTACCGGAGAGCCCCGACAAAAGACTCGATCTCGTCGTCGAAGTTCACAGCCTGCCCAAAAAGTCCTCGATCAGCTGGCTCATGCGCGGCTTCGCCGCAGCGCCGGCGCCCATAACCTCCTGGTGGTTGAGCGGCCTACGCGATATGCCGGCTGCCAGATTGGCGACGAGTGAGAGCCCGGCCACATTCAGTCCGCAGGCCTTTGCGAAAACGGCCTCCGGGACAGTGGACATGCCGACGACGTCTGCGCCCCACGCCTTGTAGGCCTGTATCTCGGCCGGAGTCTCGTAGCACGGGCCGAGGGTATACGCATACACGCCGTCCATCGCACGCAGGCCGAGTCTGTTCGCGCTGGCGTGGAGCAGCTCGGCGAGATGACGTTGGTAGACCTCCGTCATGTCAGGGAAGCGTTCGCCCCACTCCGTGCGATGAGGACCCACAAGCGGATTCGCGCCGACCGTGTTCAGGTGGTCTCGGATTATCACGAAGTCGCCGGGACGAAGCGCAGGGTTGATTCCACCGGACGCGTTCGTCAGCAGAACCATCTGGCATCCCATGCGCCGAATCACCTCGATCGGCAGGACGACTGGCTCCCAGCCGACGCCCTCGTAGAAATGACGGCGGCCGCACCATGCGACGATCCTCTTGCCGAAGCGCTCGTACAGGACAAACTCGCCGACATGACCCTTCACGGTCGATGCGCCGAGGCCGGGGATGTCGGAGTATGGGATGCGGACAATCACCTCGTCCATCGTCAGGGCGTCGCCCCATCCGCTGCCCAGCAGTATGCCGACGTCCGGCGGACGCTCGAAGCAGACGTCCGGCAGATATCCGGCCGCAGTGTCGAAAAAAATCATGTTCATCCCTGCACCTCCTTTTACTTTCCTTGCCCCGTCCTCGGTCAATACTCCAGCTGGCTACCGCCAATCGTCTCGCGGAGAATTGAGTCCCCGGGAACCTTCGACGAATCAGCGGGAAGTATCGCGCCGAGCAGCATCGACAGCACCTGCGCCTTGGTAATGTCAGGCTCCTTCATCTTGACGATCTCAAGCAGTCCGGCCGCATAGCACTTTATCACGGACAGCTCGTACTCAAGGCCCGAATCGAACTCCGCGTCCGCGTTCACGCGGAACGGGTCTATCCACTTGCGCTCGCCAGCCAGCACTTTCGGCCACATGTGGAACGTGTCAAGCGGACTCATTTTGCGGAACTGGTTGTCCCTGACGAGACGCCTCAGGAAACGCCCGTCAGCGGGCGGCAGTCTGGAGTTTGCGAACACGACGAGCTGCGTCTTCGGTTCAATGAAGAGGCGGAACTTGCATGCATCGTCCACATCCTCGGTAAGACGCGGATTCAACGCATGTATGCCCTCCAACACGACGATCCCGTTTTCCGGGAGGGACGTAACGCCCTGCTCGTCGAAGCCGTCGTGCGCGACGAAGTCGAACCGACGCATGTGCACCGACTCCCCGCGCATGAGCGCATTGAGGTCCAATGCCAGGCGGGGCATATCAACGCACTCCACTGTCTCGTAGTCCAGTTCGCCGTTTTCGTCCCTTGGATTCCTCTTGTCCCCCACAAAATAATCGTCCGTGGAGAGGTGCAACGCGCTGTATCCGTCCACACGCAACTGTGTGCACAGCCTCTTCGCGGTAGTCGTCTTGCCTGCCGAGGAAGCGCCGGCGAGAAGGACGAGCCTAGTCCCGCTCCTTGCCGCGATGTCATCGGCGATCTTAGACAATGCCTTGACCTGTCTAGCCTCGCAGACGCGTATGAACTCGTCTATATATCCAGTCTCTATGACGGCGTTCAGTTCGTCGATAGTCATCTCTCCCCCTTCCCAGACCAGCCAAGCTTGCGCGAGAGGACCTCATATGGGTTGTAGCCGTCGAGCTCGGCCATGAGCGCGCATTCCGGCGCACGGCGTATCTCGACAGTCTCGTCGTCGTCAAGCATAATGGCGTTCTCGCCGTCGGCATACACTCCTATCTGACCACCGCGCCCCTCGTCGCGCGAACGCGTCGTGACGGCAACCGACACAGAGTCGCTTAGGACGATGGGGCGGATGCCGAGGGCATGAGGGTTCATAGGCGTCACCACGAAGCTCGCGGAATCCGGCATCAGCACCGGCCCGCCGGCAGAAAGAGAATAGGCCGTCGAGCCAGTCGGCGTCGCGAAGACTAGTCCGTCCGCAAAGTACCTCGCCGCGCCGTTTCCGTCAACAGCTAGGTCGAGAACCGCCGCATGCCCGGAAAGCTCGCGCATCAGGACGATGTCGTTCAGCGCGACGGCGCGCGACTTCGCGTCGCCCTTCTTGCGCGCCTCCAGCATCGTCCGCTTCGATATCTTGTAGCGTCCTTCGGCGATCTTTGCGAGCGCCATCTTGAAATCGCGCCTCTCGACGCTCGCTAGGTAACCGAGGCCGCCAAGGTTGAAGCCGACGACAGGTTTGCCCGGATGCCGCTTGGCGGCCTTGAGAATCGTGCCGTCGCCGCCGAGCGCGACTACGATGTCCGCGTCGCGTCCCTTCTCCGCAAGCGCCAGCCCAAAGCTCGGCAGGAGCGCGGCAAGCGCCTTGTGCGCCGCCTTCGCCCTTGGCTTTAGGGCGTTCACGTGAAAATGGACGCGTCTCGGCCTCATGAATGCTCCCTCGCCTCAGCCTGCCTCAGAAGTTCGCGGTTCTTCTCGCCGAGCGCTGGCTTCTTCTTGAAGCTCGCCACGAGCGACGACTCGAGATTTTCGTCCGAAAGCCCCGTAAGGGCGAACTTCTTCAGAGCTGCAAGCATCATGGTGTTCGCAGCCTTGGGAACGCCAAACTCCTCCGCCATGCGAATCGCAGGCCAGCGGATGAGCCGCACGCCATCCGGAGGCTGAACGTTGATTGGCACCGTCTCGTCAACAATGACGACACCGTCTTTCTTCACGTCGCCGACAAAACGCTCGTAGGCCGGCTGGTTCATGCACACCAGGACGTCCGGATGCTCCACCGTGGGCGAACCAATCGGCATGCCGGAAACGACCACGGAGCAGTTGGCACTTCCGCCGCGCTGCTCAGGTCCGTAGCTCGGGAACCACAGCGTGTGTCGGCGCTCCAGACGCGCGGCCTCGGCAACGCAGAGCCCCAGCGAAAGGACGCCCTGCCCGCCGTATCCGGCGAACTTGAATCGGCGTTCGGCGAAGGACGGATCGTCAACTGACGCAGGCGCCGCGTCCTTTTCGAGAAAGAGTTCATGGCAGGAGGCGACATGCGGGACAGGGCGCACGGAGAGCAACGACGGCTCTGACACCTCCGGCTTTCCGGCATCGGCCGTCGGCTGTTCCTTCGTAACGTCCCGAAACACTCCAAGCGGGAACTCCCTCTCCATCTCGTCCATGCAGAAGGCGGCAGCCTTGTCCGGAGACATCTTGAAATTCGTCGGGCACGGCGCAAGTATCTCCAGAAGCGCATAGCCCTTCTTGTCGCGCTCTATTTCGAAGACCTTGCGGATCGCCTGCTTCGCCTGCATGATGCGCCGGGTATCGGCGACTGAGACGCGCGCAATGTAGACCGGGGCCTGCAGCTGCGCGAACACCTCGCACACGTGAAGCGGATGTCCGGTAAGCGCGGGATCGCGTCCGAACGGCGTCGTCGTGGTCGTCTCGCCCTCCAGCGTCGTCGGCGCCATCTGCCCGCCGGTCATGCCGTAGAGCGAGTTGTTGACGAAGATGCATCCGAACTTCTCGCCACGCGAGGCCGCCTGGAACGCGTTGTTGAAGCCTATCGCCCCTAGGTCGCCGTCGCCTTGGTATGCTATCGTCACCGCGTCCGGACGGGCGCGCGCAACGCCCGTCGCAGCTGCAGAAGCGCGTCCGTGCGCCGCAGAGATGTGGGCGGCGTCCCAGTAGTAGTAGGTGAACACGCCGCAGCCAACTGGATCGACGAAAATCGTGCGGTCCTGCAACCCGAGGTCGGCGCAGGCCTCGGCGACCAGCTTGTTGATGATGCCGTGTCCGCATCCCGGGCAGTAGTGCGTGTAGCTCACGTTCTTCCCGCTGCGCGGAAAGACCTTGTACATCCCCTTTTGCTCTATCGTAGCCATCACAGCATCTCCTTCGCCGCCTTGACCGCATCATCGACCGAGACGACTTCGCCGCCCATGCGGTGGACCATCTTAACAGATGCCGCCTCCGCGCCAAGTCCCGCTTTCGCAAGGTTGAGCCTCACGTCATCGGAGAACTGCCCCGCGTCCAGCTCAATCGTCATGATCCTGCGTCCGCCGGCGACCGCTGCGAGCTGCCTAAGCGGGAACGGGTTGAGCGTTATCGGGCGGAACACCCCCGCCTTCACGCCATCCCTGCGGAGCGTCTCCGCAGTCGTGCGCGCAATACGGCTCGAAATGCCGAAGGCGACGATCAGGACGTCGGCATCGTCAGCAAGATACGACTCTCCCATTGCGTCGGACGCCATACGTGCGTACTTCTCCTGCAGATGGTTGTTGAACTGCTCCTGCTGGGCGGCGTCGAGGTATATGGACTTGACGAGATTCCGCCTCGTCTTCGGCTCTCCCTGCGCAGCCCATTCGCTGAAGTCGAGGCGCGCAAGCTCCTTCTCGGGCAGCATGACCGTCTCCATCATCTGACCCTGGAGCCCGTCCGCGAAGACGACCGCCGGGGTGCGCCACTTCGCGGCCATCTCAAACGCCTTCATGGTGAGGTCGAACATCTCCTGGGCGCTGGCCGGCGCAAGCGTAAAGGTCTGGTAACTGCCGTGTCCGCCGCCTTTGACGGCAGGCGTGTAGTCGCTCTGCTCGGGATAGACATTGCCAAGTCCAGGACCGGCGCGGTTTATGTCGACGACGACTGCCGGAAGCTCGGCGCCCGCGAGATAGCTTATGCCTTCCTGCATGAGGGAGAATCCGGGGCCGCTCGTCGCAGTCATGCAGAGCTTCCCTGCGCCGGCGGCACCGAACATCATATTCACGGACGCCGTCTCGCACTCGGCCTGCACAAAGGTGCGCCCGAGCATCGGGAACCACTTCGCCGCGCCGTGCGCGATTTCGCTCGCAGGCGTAATCGGGTATCCGAAGTAGAGGTCGCAGCCCGCGTATAGGGCTCCCATCACGACCGCCTCGTTGCTCTTCACGAACTTCGTCATTTCTCGACCCTCAGCGCATACGGCTCCGGGCAGTTGTAGAAGCAGATTCCGCAGCTTATGCAGCCCTCGCCCTTGTATTTCACGGACTTGATGCCCATGGAGTTCAGCTCCTCGCCAATCTCCAGGCATTTCTTCGGACACGCGGCTACGCAGCGCGCGCATCCCTTGCAGTTGTCTTTCTCGACTATGACCATTTCATTCTCCAAGCAACGCCGACGGACCATCCGCCCCCAAGCAATCAGCCGCCATTCGACCAAAGCGCCTTCGGGCTTAAGGACTTCAGGGATAGTCCGCCGGCAAAGTCAAGATCTCGCACCCATCGTCAGTTATCGCGACAGTGTGCTCGAAGTGAGCCGAAAGGCATCTGTCGCGAGTGACCACCGTCCACTTGTTCTCAAGGACATCCGTCTTCTCGCCGGCCTTTGTCATGGTTATCATGGGCTCTATCGCTATCGTCATTCCGGGACGGAGGACAAGTTTGGTTCCCGGCTTGCCGTAGTTCGGCACCTCTGGATCCTCGTGCACCGTCCTGCCGACGCCGTGCCCGATCCAGTCGCGGACGACTCCGAAGCCCGCGTCCTCGGCCACCTTCTGTATCGCATATCCAACGTCGCCGAGGTGTACTCCCGGTCCGCAAGCGGCGATTCCGGCGGCAAGGCACCGTCTAGTCGTCTCGACAAGACGCATGACCTCCGGGTCTGTCACGCCCAGCGCGACGGTGCGCGAAGTGTCCCCGTTGAATCCCTTCGTCAATATCCCAACGTCGGTCTTCACCAGGTCTCCCGGCATTATGACGCGGTGGCGGCTAGGGATGCCGTGGATGACTTCGTCGTTGATGGACACACACAGATGCCCGGGAAAGCCCCCGTAGTTATGGAAGCTCGCCTTGACTCCGTGCTTCGCGCAGTACGCCACAACCAGGTCGTCTATCTCGCCGGTGGTCACGCCGGGTGCGACGGCGGCGGCGCAGATGTCGCGTATCTCCGCGCTCATCCGGCACGCCTCTCGCATGCGAGACAGCTCGGCAGCGCTCTTCAAGTCTACTTTCACATCACCCTCAAGAATTCCGCCGCGACGTTCTCCACGCCAGTCATCCCATCCACCGTCTTGAGCAGCCCCTTGTCTCTGTAGAACGCAATGAGCGGCTCGGTCTCGCGGTGGTACACGACGAGGCGATCCTTAACGGTCTCTGGGTTGTCGTCCTTGCGCACCGTCAGCTCCGCGCCACAGTGGTCACAGACTCCCTCGACCTTCGGAGGCAGGTTCTTCACGTGGTAGCCCGCCTTGCACTTCGGGCAGGTGCGACGTCCGGCGATTCGGTCCTGGATGATCTCGTCCGGGACGTCGATGAGGACTGCGCTTCTGACTGGCGCGCCCATCTCCTCGAGTATCTTCGCCTGCGCCAGGTTGCGGGGGAAGCCGTCGAGAAGCATCGTGACGTCGCCGGTCGTCTCGGCGACGACGTCCTTTATCATCCTGGCTATGAGCGCGTCGGGGACGAGGTTCCCGGACTCCATGTAGCCCTTCGCCTCCATCCCGGCGGGCGTGCCCTTGGCCACGGCTCCGCGCAGCAGGTCTCCAGAGGAGACATGCCTAAGGTTTGCGTTGTCGGCCGCGAGCTTGCCCGCAACCGTGCCCTTCCCCGAACCCGGGGCTCCCAGCAGTATCACTATGTTCATGGCGTGTGTATTATACCACATACTTTCGGATTTGAGGCGCACGACTCCACCAGGTCGGCAACCCGCTTCGCGGCGTCCGGCGTCGCGAGCGCAAGCATCTTCTGCGACATCTCGGCCAGGCGCTCCGGCCTGTCGTACTTGGCGAGAAGGTATCTGCAGAGCTGGTGCACCGATATTTCGGATTGCACGGCTTCGTCCGCCGCGCCGCGGGACGCGAACGCGTCCGCGTTGAAGTGCTGGTGGTTCCTGAGCGCCGACGGAAGCGGAATCATCAGCGCGGGCTTGCCGCACGCCGCAAGCTCGAAGCAGGTCGAAGCCCCGGCGCGCGCAACCACGATGTCCGCAGACGCGAATGCGTCCGCCATGCAGTCCTCGAACGCCTTGACGCGCGCGGGTATCGCCGCGAGCGCATACGCCGCCATCACGCGGCCCTCGTCCGCAGCGCCGGTCTGATGTATGACATACAGCGGGCGCTTCGCCGCCTCGCCGCGCGCGGACAGCTCCCGCTTCATCGCCGAGATGGCCTCGCACATGAGCTCGTTGACCATGTGCGCCCCCTGGCTGCCGCCGGTCACGAACACGACGAAGGAGTCCTTCGGAATGAAGTCGAAGCGCTTGCCATGCGTTATGCCCGCGCGGACGGGGAGCCCGGTGCGGACTGTCTTCACGCGCGGCAGGTACTTGGCCGTGGCGTCGAAGCTCGTCGCCACCGCCTTCGCGAAGCGCGACAGGAACTCCACTGCCCTGCCCGGGACCGTGTTCGCCTCGTGCAGCACGACGGGCACGCCGCATCCGCTCGCGGCCAGCACAGGCGGCAGCGAGGAATAGCTGCCCATCGCCAGCAGAGCATCCGGCTTCGCCTTGCGCATCTCCTTGCGGCAGCGGAACACCGACCGCAGGTTCGCGAAGGCGTTCCTCAGCGAAAGCTGCTTCGCGCCGGTCGAAAACGCCTTCCCCGTCCAGTTGCGCATTACGCTCGACTCGACGTCCCGCCCGGAGTCCCATACCGTGACGTCATGTCCGCGTCCAAGCAGCTCCTCCGCAACCGCCAGCCCCGGAAATGCGTGTCCGCCCGTTCCTCCGCATGCCACGACTATGTTCATCCTACCAATCCCTTTCATTTGGCGGCAGGCGTACCTTGCGGGCGCGTGCCTTCTTCTCGGCCTCGTGTTCGTCGCTTCGCTCTTGGGCTTTCCTCAAGACCGCCTCAATCTCCTTATCGTCAGCTGACTTCTCGTCCTCTCCGCCTTCGTTCTGCTGTTCGTCCTTCTGGTCTTCCTGGTTTTTCTGGTCGTCCTGGCCCTGCTGCGGATCGTCCTGCTGTTGCTGCTGCTGGTCGTCCTGGGATTTGTCGTTCTGCTGCTGTTGCTGATTCTGCTGTTGGTCCTGTTGTTGTTGCTGCTGTTGCTGGCCGCCGCCCTTCCCGTCGTTCGGCAGAAGCTCGATTATGCGCCTGATGATGCCGACTGCTTCCTCCTGTTTCGGTGGAAGCGGCTCCTTGCAGCACTCAATCTGAATCTTTTCGAGCCGCGTCGAGAGGTCGGATATCTCCGCCTGCGCCTCTGCGGTGAACGGAGGTTTGTTCGTGTCAGCCGCCGCCTGCTGTTCGTATGCCTGGGCCCAGGCCGGAAACTTCGCCCTGAACGCCCGCGTGTAATCGAGCGCCTCAGGCTGCCACTGGCGCTCGCACTCGACTGCGACGTCCTGCCATGCGTTCGACTGCGCGACAAGATCCTCTCGAATCGCGGCGGGCGGCATGACGGTCATCTTGAAGAAATCCGTGAAGCTCTGCTCAGCCTCGGCGAGCCTGTACCTGGCCTCGTCGTCCATGTCGCCGAGGAGTTTGGCTGCTTCCTCAGTTTTCTTCCTGGCGTCGTCCACGCGCGCGGATATCGTGGCCGCGTCCTCAGCGTTGGTCACTGCCTGGCATATTATCTCCTTAACAGGAATCCACACGTCGGCGAGGCGCGAGGCGCGCGACGACATGGAGTCCGAAAGCGCGACCGCGCGCACCGGCTCGTTCGTGCGGTATGTCGTGGAGTCGGCGAGCAGACGGCGCACGTCGCCGACGGCGGCTTGGAGCATCGAGCCTGGATCCTTGTTCTTCGCCGCCTCCAGAATGCCGTTTATACGCTTGGTCTCCCTCAGCCCCTTCAGCCCGTCCGTCGCACGCGTGAAGTTTGCGTTGGCGCGCGGATCATCGGGGCTTGCCCTCAGCGCGATCTGCGCGGCGGCGGCGGCCTCCTCAAGATGCTTCAGCGCATCGGAGGCTCCGGGTTCGTGCGCGGCCTCGTGCTCGAGTTTCGCCACCACTTCGGCCGCGCGCGCGCCGTGGGTTCGCGACAGCATGAGCGGACGCAGCACGGCGAGCGCGTTCGTCGCGTCGCCGTCCCGGTACAAGTCGACTCCGAGGTTCCATATCTCGCCGTCCGTCAAAGGATGCGCATCCTCTGCCGACGACGGCAGAGATGCAAGCATGCAGACAACTATCAGCGCAAATCTGTACATGGCGTCATATTATACCATATTTGCCGCCACCGTTCCTGACCGAAACGGCGAAAACGGCAACTTGGCGTCGGCACAGGATCGCACTTCAGGCAAAACGCGAGGATGCAAAGGACCAGTTCAAATGTCCATCGACGACCGCCTTGACGTATGCGGCGCGCGCGTTCTGCCAATCGAGGTAGTAGGCGTGCTCCCAGACATCGATTACGAGGAGCGGTGTGACCCCTGGCTTCCCGAACGGCGTGTCGGCGTTTGGAGTGCTTTCAACGACGAGTTTGCCACCCTTCTTAAGAAGCCACGCCCAACCGCTTCCAAAGCGTTTCACCGCCGCATCGGCGAGCGCGGTCTTGCAAGCGTCAAGCGAGCCGAAGGACGCGTTGATCGCCGCGAGGAGTTCTGCCGATGGCTCACCGCCCTTCCCGGCAGGCGCGAGCGACCGCCAATAGAAGTCATGGTTCCATATCTGCGCCGCGTTGTTGTAGATGGCGGTGTCGTTCAAGTCGTGGGAAGAGCATATTATCGACTCCAGCGAACGACCTTCATAGGTTTCTATCCCGGCGATAAGGCCGTTCAGCGTCTTGACGTATCCGGCGTGGTGCTTGCCGTAGTGAAACGACACGGTCTTCGCAGATATGACGGGCGCGAGCGCGTCGTCGGCGTACGGAAGCGGCGCGAGCGTAATTTCCTTCATGAGGCTTTCTCCTTTCAAGTCACGGCAACGCACAGCTAAGGCCGCACACGCCGCCCCGCCGACGAACCGCCGTCTGGTAATTACTGAACTCATGCCACTATTATACCATATTTTCGCCGCCGCATGGTTGACGTCCGACGGATGGAAATGGTAATATCTCGTGGGTCAGCAAAGAAGAGAGGCAGGCCATGTAGTTCAAGCACGGCTAAAACGTGCAAGGGCGCGTCTAATGGCTTTGCAGACGCGGCGGTGCGCGTTTACGACGCGTCAGGGTGCGTGGCGGACGCGCCTAGGGGCATATTTGACATTATCGGGGGCCAGAGCTCTGCACCTTTGGGCATCGATCTCCCATACCCCTAGGGCTCCTGAGAAGTCTACCGTGGTTAATTAAGAAGTCTACCGCGGTTAATTAAGAAGTCTAGCGCGGTAGACTTGCAAGTTAAGCGCGGTAGACTTCCCAGTTAAGCGCGGTAGACTTCCCAATCTACCGCGGTAGACTTCCCACTGCCCCTGCTAGGCGTCCAACCCACCCATTTAGGCTTGCGCCCCTTTCTCTAGGATAATTGCAGGAAAGGTACGGGAATGAGGCAGAAGCCCCTCCTTAAGCAGGAGCCCTACCCAAAAAGCCACATTATGCGCGGCAGGCCCAACCGCCGCGCTCGCGTCGTCGCGGCGGCCCGCTCCGCCTGGGCCGCCCTGCTCCGCCGCTCGCTCTCTGCCTCCGCTCATTTGCGCGGTCCTTCGGAGCAACAGAGGCGGAAGCCGTAGAAGCTGTTGCGGTAGCCAGGGTAGTACCTGCAGCGATTCGCGGAGCGGCAGAGCCGCGCGCTGTCGTACCAGCAACCGCCGCGCAAGACACGGATATCACCCGAGGCTGGACCTTGCGGGTCAGCCGAAGGACTGCTCTTGTAGTAATTCACGCCATACCAGTCGCTGCACCATTCATAGACATTGCCGTGCATGTCAAAGAATCCCCACGGATTGGCTGCGTAACTGCCAACTGGCGCAGTCTTTTCCCTGTATGGACCTTTTACAGTTGTGTCGCAAGGATAATTGCCATCACAATTGGCCTTATCGCCATTCAAGGAACTTCCCCAGAAATAGGCCGTTGTCGTACCTGCCCGACAAGCATACTCCCATTCCGCCTCGGTCGGGAGTCGCGCCTCTCCGCCAAGCTGGCGCCGGGCCTCCGCGTCTACCTTGGCGATGAACTTCTGGCAATCTTCCCACGACACACTCTCCACAGGACGGTCGGGGCTCTTGAACTCTGAAGGATTGTCGCCCATGACGCTCTGCCACTGCTTCTGCGTCACCTCGTACTTTCCGAGCCAGAAGCCTTTCGTCAACGTTACACGATGCTGCGTCTCGTTATCTCCGCGTCCATCCTCGCTCGTCGGGCTTCCCATCATGAACGAACCAGGCTCAACGTAGATCATCTCCATCGTCGCTCCGCCTGGCAACTCAATGGCCCTCGTTTCTCCGTTCTTAAGCGAATCGCGGGACAACCAGCAAAACACGCCGAAAAGTACGATGACACCGGCAACAATCGCGCCTGCCGTCCTTAGCTTCATGTGCGCGACCTTGCGGGGAAAAATCCTGGCGACAGACCATGCTGCCTTGGCGCATCGGACAACGACAGGCTTGATTCTCTCTGAAGCCCGGCGACATATGCGCATTGCGCTGGAAACGGCCGCAGCGACATCAACCGAAGGGGTCTCTCCATTGCCGGAAGCACTGCCTCCAAGCACCGCCGCGCATGTCGCGGGGCGGTCTTCCGGCTTCTTGGCAAGGCCGGACATGATCGACGCCGCGCATGCTCCTTCTGGCAGAGGCGAGGGCGGTTCGTTCTTTATCTGGTC
>Ga0310690_10006887_pt1 | contig 14786 bp, 16 predicted proteins | sample AusTroGonzalo_MG_2_FD_207661 | JGI IMG/M metagenome (GOLD analysis project Ga0310690, IMG submission 207661) | Bovine rumen microbial communities from tropical cattle in Woodstock, Queensland, Australia - Gonzalo_04 (v2) (version 2) | ecosystem: Host-associated > Mammals > Digestive system >...
TGTTGTCACATTCTGTGAGTACTCCTACAAAGTAGTCGTTTCCAAAATGGGCCTTGAACTCATCGGTCTTGACCAGCATGGGGTCACCTTCAATAAAATAGGCGTCAAATGATGTCTCCTTGACCATCTTCTTCATACCTATCATTCCTACAAACAATACTACTACAAAGGCGCCCAAGGCTATCCAGCGCCTTTTAAGCAGTCCGCGGCACATGCGCCCGAACTTTTCATTAATCATTTCAATTGTCATAACTATTGTTTTTTGAATTGTACATTATCATATAAAAAAGAAGGAGGGCTCACATGTAGCCCTCCCCGTTCGTATGCGTCCTTGCACCCAAGGCCGATACTATCATACACAAACCATTTTCCACTATTGTTATTACCATAGCGAGTGCAAAGGTACGGGCCTGTTTTTACGTGCGTAATACCCAAATTTTGTGATTTTGCTCCGCCGGACATACGATTGCAACGGTTTTGCAACGCGTTTTCCTTGTATTAGAGGTTACTGGGGTGATATTTTTGCAGCAGATACAAACCTGCAATATGAAAACATTTGCTTCATTCACAAAAGCGTTATTGGTCATGCTTATCCCGGTTGTGGTATGCCAGTGCTCGGGTAATTATTATCTGGTAGATTATAAGGAGTATCATTATGGTGATCTGTATGACCATATTTCATGCAATTACAATGAGGCTGGGGAACTTAAAAGCAAGACGCGTTTAAGATGGGGCGATCAGAATACATTGACATTTTATGATGTAAATAGATATGATACTGGCATAGATTCCATTGAAACTACTTATGAGATTATTGTCAGGGACAGCACGGATTATGACCAGTCTGCTTACAAGGAAGTAACTTCATACACTCTTGATGGAATCAAACGTTCATACACGTATTATGGGATAAAGGATGGCCAGTGGAAAGATGAAACCCATGTTTTTTTCGATGATAAAGGTAGGGAAATTGAAAGTAATAGGGACAGATATGTCAGTTATTATCATTATGACTCACTTGGCAGATTTATTGGGGTTGAGAATAGAAATTATATTTTTGATAATAAAAACAATTATGGTCTGGAAAAGGATACGGTTATTTTCATGTCTGACGGACGCTTTGTTATTAGGACATACTACCGTTATAGAATTGATTCATGGGTGCCCATTTCAAAAACACAGGTTGAACAGGATGAGAAGGGCCGAATAATAACCCGTTATGACCTTGACCCTGATGAAACAGACTCAATACGCTATTATACGTCATTAACTACGTATCGCTATGACCGTAAGGGACGCTTGAGGCGTACTTACAATACTATTTATCTTGATATCGGTAATCCTGATAAAAGAGAGAAAACGATAAACATATACCTGTTTGGCCTGAAAATCAGAAGCATTAAAATATGTTTCGAGCGTGATAGAAAAGGTGTTGATCATCACATTGTTTGCAGATACATTGTTTACAAATACGATTTACGTCACAAGCTGTTGCTAGAGGAGAAGATGTATGATGACATCTTTGACAAAAGATTGATAGGCCGTAAGATATGGACTTATGAGAAAGCTAAATAACTAAAAAACAAAAGCATATGAAGACTTCAAGAATCCTTTCTTTTGTGTTGATGCTGGTAATCCAGGCATCGGCAGTAACTGTGTTTGCTCAAAAGGCCGGTGATATAATAACCGGTGTAGTTAGTGATAATGAAGGCCCTATGATATGGGTGAACGTAACAGAACGTGATCAGGACGACCGAATTGTTGCACATGCTATTACAGATAAGGATGGTGTATTCGCCTTTAAACTGGTCAACCCCAAGGATAGGCTCAATATCACTTACGTTGGTTATGAAACTGTGGATATCCCATTTGACAAACTCCATTTTGATATTAAGATGAAAGTAAATAAGGGTAAACTGATTGGCACTAAAGAGGTTTATCCCCTTGACCGCGGAATGGTAGGAACCAAGACTGATTTTCTGGAGAAATTGAATCAATATGCGCCAGATGGTTTTGTATGCGGGTATATCATGCGGAATGCCTGGATGAAAAACCTTTGGGGCATATTTCTTGTAAAAGAAGGCAGAAAGTACAGTGTGGTTTATAAGGAGGCCGATAAAACAGAGACAAGAAGCATAAAGGCCGATCTGGCCAAGGAGTTGGAGGCATCGGTCAACAAAAAGATGGCCGATATTGAGTATGCCGTGAAAAATCCTACTGTTGTAGAAGTTTATGAAGGCGGACTTCCGGAAGTGGAGATTCTTTATGATGGTGATATAGCCTTTGCCATCACTCCCGATAAGGCGGCTCATTTCTTTGCATGGAATGTTTTTGAAGGAGATTTTCGTGGCATAGATGACGATATCTGGCAGCAGGAAATTGATAAGTTCAAGCAGGATAAAGAATAGGTAAGTGATTGCATTTCAGTAATCGTAAAAAGCTCTGGCCAGAATAGAAATCAAACGTACTCAAACATTTTCAATCAACTTGACGCCGAAGCACTCCGAATCATTTCCGTAATGCCCAAATGGAATCCCGGAAAAGTTGAAAGCAAACCCTGTCGCGTCAGATATAATCTCCCTATAAATTTCCGTATAGAAGGCTAAAACGGGTTATGGTAATAGAACATATCTGTGGGGCCTAAATTCTTCCGATAGCTTGTTACAAATCCAGACTGTCAGGGTCTTTCAGGAACTGTTCTACAGGGATGGTCACAATGCCGTTCTCGTCACGTTTCAGAAGCACTTTGTCACCTGTTACAATGATTTTCTTGAAAGAGTCACTGATGGAGCGGAACGGGCGTGATTCCTGCTCCTCCTTCTCCTTGTCGGGCAGTTTCCATGCTGACTGTATGTAGTAGCGCTGGCTTCCCTTGTTGGCTACAAAATCCACCTCATAACTATAGCGTACCTGCTTGCCGTTCTCGTCCAATATACGCACCGGAACCACACCAACATCCACACTGAAACCGCGTACGCACAGTTCATTATATATGGCATTCTCCATCAGATGGGTCTCTTCAATCTGACGGAACGAGAGTATGGCGTTGCGTATCCCCAGATCCTGGAAATAGTATTTTGACAGGGAGTCAATGTAGTTCTTGCCCTTTATGTCAAACCGCTCGGCCTCCTCAACAAGGAAAGCATCCTCTATGTATGACAGATAGTTGGATATGGTCTTGTCAGTAATGGCTTGCAGATTCTTCTTGCTCTTGAAAGTGTTGGCCAACTTGTTGGGATTAACCGGAGCACCTATGCCTGAGGCAATAATCTTAACCAGCTCTTCAAATTCGTCCGGATAGTCAATGGTATGCCGCTCATAGATATCCTTCAGGTAAACGGTCCTGTATATCCTGCTTAGGAATGCAGCTTTCTTGGCATGACCTTCCTGTGACAGTATCTGAGGCAGTCCACCATAATATATATACTGCAGGAACGCTTCATTTTCCGGTCCCTCGTATGCGGTCAAGAATTCAGCGAATGAGAGCGGATAAATATGTATTTCGCTGTTTCGGCCACGGAACTCGGTCACAATATCCTTTGACAGGAACTTTGAGTTACTGCCGGTAACATATATCTCAGCGTTTTCATGCAGAAGCAGAGACTGGAGTACTTCAGTAAAATCTTTAACCTTCTGCACCTCATCAATCAGTATATAATAGACCTCATCATCGGTCATGCGTCCTTCTATGGTATCCAAAAGTACATCAGGATCCAGAAGGTGCTTGTTGCGTCTGTTCTCCAGGTCATAGAGCAGAATATGGTTTGCAGGTATTCCTTGGCCGTTTAGCCAGTCCTTGAAGATGTTTTTAAGCAGATATGACTTTCCGCAACGGCGCAAGCCGCTGATGACCTTAATATTACCGTCTCCGCGAGCACTAATAAGTTGCTCTAGATAGGTTGTGCGCTCTATTTTCTTCATTTTAACCGCTTGTTTACTCCGAAAAACTGACTACAATGACAACTTTTCGGAGTCCAAAGGTAAGAAATTAATATTAAATGCAACGTTTTTGCAACGCCTAATTATTGTTTTGACAATCTATCTATGCTTACATTTGTCACAAAAATAAAAGTATATGAAAACGTCAAAACTCATTTCCCTCACGGTATTGCTGTTTATTCAGGCAGCCGCAACCACATTGTTTGCACAAACGCCCATAAGGGTAGCAACCGAAGAACTGAAAGTAATAGGTACTAAAGAGGTTTATCCCAGTGACATCGGTATAGTAGGAACCAAGACAGACTTTTTGGATAAAATGAATCAATACGCACCTGAAGGTCTAATTTGCGGTTATATCATGCGTAATTCATGGAATAAGAACCTATGGGGCGTATTCCTTGTAAAAGAGGGCAGAAAATACAGCGTTGTTTACAAGGAGGCTGACAAATCAGAGACACGTAGCATTAAAGCCGATATGGCCAGGGAGTTGGAGGCATCGGTTAACAAAAAGATAGCCGATATAGAGAAGGCCGTAACCACTCCTGTAACTGTAAATATATATGAGGGATTTGATGAGGTGGTTACGATATATGACGGTGATTATGCCTTTGCCGTAACTCCCGACAAAGCGGTTTATTCCTGGGCCAGCAGTATGGGTAAATATAAAGGAATAAACGACGATATCTGGCAGCAAGAAATTGATAAGTTCAAGCAGGATTAAGTATTATTATAGATTTTCTTCCTCATCTGATGACGCATTTTGCGTACATTGCAGTTTAGTAATCAGAAAGGCCTGGAAAAGTAATGGGTAAATCCATTCTTACTGAACAAGAACTTGCATTAGGGTGCGCCCGTAATGAGCGGGAGGCACAGGGGGAACTGTATGCCAGATATGCAGCCGGGCTCTATGCGCTCTGTCTCAGGTATATAGAGAACCGCGAGGAGGCCCGGGACCTTATGCATGACGCTATGATCAAGGCTATGGATAACTTCCGTTCTTTCCGATACACGGGTGAGGGTTCAGTCTGGGCATGGATGAGCAGGATTACCGTTAATATGGCGGTTGACCGGCTTAAGCAGAACAGCAGGTTCCGCCAGATTCCGCTTGATCTGGTTAGTGGTGATGAGATTGAGAATGCCTTGGAACCCGATGCCGAATCGGTTCGTAGAATACCTGATGACGCTCTTGATGAGATGATAGCAGGGCTTCCTCCGGTTAAGCGTACGGTGTTCAACATGTACTGCATTGACGGATACAGCCACAAGGATATTGCCAAGGCGTTGGGAATATCGGAGAGAGGATCTACATCCATACTTGCAAAGGCCCGCACAAGCCTCAAGAAGGCGCTTACAGATTACCTAAACAAAACAGGACTATGAAGGATTGGGAAGACATATTAAAAGAACGTCTGGCAGGCCGCAAGGCCGATCTGCCGGAGTCTGACTGGAATGATTTCCTCTCCAGGCGTGCAGCTCACGAGCGTGGTGCAAGAAAGCGTCGCAGGATACTTGCTGCATCCATATCAATTCCCGCAGCTGCTGCAGTGTTGCTGGTATTGTTCCTGCTCCCTGTCAGGAATAATCCCGCTGACCAGACAGATCCTAAACAGCTTACCGCAGATATTATTGAGAAGATTAAGACTTATGATAAGCAGAGTGACCTGGCTGCCCGAACCGGTATTGATAACGGCGAGGAAGAGATGGTAAGTATGGGGGATGTGTCGGTATCGGCAGTTGTGGCAAAGGTCCAGACAGTTAAAGTTAATGATTCCGTATCGTTCAACACAGCTCCTTATGCTGCTCCTGAAGGTTCTTCTGTAGAAGATCTTGTCCGCAAGCTTCCAGGTGCGCAGATAGACAGTAACGGAAATATCACGGTAAACGGTAAAACCATACAGAGAATTCTTGTAAATGGTAAGCCATTTTTTACTGCTCATGAATATGTGGATCTTGGCCTGAGCGTGAAATGGGCCAAATGTAATGTGGGAGCCAATAGGCCGGAAGAAACGGGCGGTATGTACGCCTGGGGTGAGACTGAGCCAAAAACAGATTACAGTTTCTCAACCTATAAGTTCTGTGTAGACGGCAACAGATATAAATACTCCAAGTACAACGATACAGACGGTAAGACTGTGTTAGACCTTGAAGATGATGTGGCCCATGTCAAATGGGGTGGCGATTGGCGTATGCCCACCTGGAATGAGATGCAGGAATTGCTTAATCAGTGTACCTGGACCTATACAAACCAGAACGGAGTTGAGGGATACTGTGTAACGAGTAAGGTTCCCGGATTTGAAGACCGCTCCATTTTTATGCCATTCAATGTTTACATGGACAAATCTACGCTTCGTGAAGGCGAATACCCGGCATGGGGCCAGTACTGGTCAAGTACACTCATATCGGGTGATGAATGGCCGGTGGTGAACCAATCGGAACACGTATGGGGAATCTCTTTTTGTTGCGATGCTACTATGGGTAACGGCACATACCGCAACGAAGGCCGATCCATCCGTCCCGTCTGCCCGTAAATAAATTGAAGGCCCCGTCAAAAGCGGGGCCTCCTCACATTGTTTAGATAAATAAGATTGTCTCTTTATTTGAACGATTCAATCTGCTTTTTCATTGAACGTTCTGCGAGCCTTATTGCCAGCATGGCAATGGGGAGGGTGATTATCAGCACAATAATCAGCACGGGGATATTTTCAATTACCGGAATCATCATCTGGTCATAACCTGCAGGCATCTCCTCGACGGCTGCCTGAAGTGAGCCTTGGGTATCGGTCCACCAGTGAGCGGTGTAGGCAAAGAAAGAGTAGGCGAAGGGCAGGAAACTCAGACGGATACCCTTAATGGTGTCGTATCCTTGACGGCATCTGATAGTCTCAGCAAGGGCAGAAAGGACGATAAAGCCAACAACGAGTGCCCAATCGGCCTCTCCGGCAATAAGGAGAAGGAGCAGAAGAATGCCGTTAAATATGGTTGCAACGCCGAAACTGCGCACAAATGTTGATGTGTAGAGATAAATGAATGCAAACAGAAGCGGCAGCAGAGCACCTACATACGCATAGCACATGGGGTGAATCAATCCGGTTAATGAACCTAATACAAACGCTACAAGATAGGCAAATGCCATCAGCAAAACTTTGAATACTGGTCTCATACTTTTATCAATTAATGGTTTAACTGCCGCAAAAGTATTCCAGTCTTCAAGCCTGAACAATCACTAAAAGTGAGGATTTGTCCCAAAATGGTACAAAAGGGGTCAGACCCCAATTGTATCATTTTTGTACCTTTGCAGCAGTAATATAAAGATATGGAATACCTACCTAAAGATCCCGGAATGTTAGTATCGGCAATTAATATGCTGCTAAGAGACGAGGAGTTTGACTCGCTGGAGTCACTGTGCTGCTACTTTGACAGGAATCCCGAAGAGATAAAGAAAGACCTACAGAAAGAAGGTTTTGTTTATGACGAAGAGCAGAAACAGTTCCGCCCCGAGGGATACAAATAAGCATCAGGAGTTTAAGAACTCCAATACAGCCCGGTTAAATGCTTCCGGGCATTTGTTTGCAATGAAGTGATTCCCTTTGATAAGTACCAACTGCGAATCAGGTATGCTTTGAGCGATAAGACGGGTATGCGCATCCTTAATCATATCATTGGTGCCTGCTATGACAAGGGTCTTTGCCTTAATGGCCGATAATTCCACAGGCTGGACATTGGGATCATTCACCATCAAGCTAAGCATTTCAGCATTCTGTTTGGCTTCAAGGCTTTTACGGGCAAACATACTGGCAATCTTAAAACCAATCTCTATTGGAATCTGTATAGAAGCCTTTACACCTTTCGCATTAAGATTCGCGCCGTTAAGAATAAGTCGATTTACGCGGTCAGGGTACTTGATTGCAAACACCATAGCTATATTACCACCATCGGAAAAACCAAGCAGATGCGCCTTATCTATGCCATGAGAGTCCATAAATCCCAGAAGGTCATCGGCAAACTGACGAATATTGAACGGAGCATTACCACGTGGCGTTTTCCCGTGCCCGCGAGTATCAAGAGCATAAACGTGAAAAAATCGGGCAAACTCATCAATCTGTCCTTTGAAATAGTCACAGTTCTCACCGTTTCCGTGTAACAGGATCAACGGTTCACCCTGGCCCTTCTCAATATAGTAATGCTCGATATCCATACCGCAAAGGTACAAAAATGATACAATTGGGGTCTGACCCCTTTTGTACCATTTTGGGACAAATCCTCACTTTTAGTGATTGTGCGGGCTTGAAGGTGGGAGTACTTTTGCGTCACGAATTAAAACTGAAATCATTATGGAAAAGAAAAACAGAATCATTCTCTTTTGGATACTGACAATTGTCGGTTTCCTGACTCATTCATTGACCGATGCCCTGCCTGCTTTCTGGGGTGATAGTATAGTAGCTGCTGAAGGTCCGGCTCCTGTAGGCATGATATCTTTCATGGTATGCATGACGTACCTGATTCCGGTTGTAGGTATACTGCTCGTGGTTTACGGCGGCAAAACTGCAAAGGTAATCAATGCCGTTCTGGCTTGCATCATGGCGCTGTTTACGCTGCTGCACATGAGCGAGCTTATTGATGAGTTCAACGCCGCACAGCTGTTCATCATGCCTATGATGTTCGTATTGGCACTGCTGATGGCCATTGACTCAATCAAAATCTGCAAGGAATAAAATCCACATAAAAACTTTGCTATAGTAGTTAGTACATCGGCAGGCCGTTTTGAGGAATCGGTCTGCCGATGTATCTTTACAAGCGCATTATGAATGAAATTTGGAATCTGATAAATGAGATGTCACCGTACCTGCTGCTGGGATTCGGCTTTGCAGGTATTCTGCATGCCTTTGTCCCTGCACGGATATACCGCAGATATCTTGGTAAGGCCGATTTTCGGTCGGTGCTTTGGGCTGCGTTGATTGGCGTGCCACTGCCGTTGTGCTCATGCGGCGTGATACCCACAGCGATGTCGCTGCGTAAGGAGGGAGCATCGCGCGGAGCCACTACATCGTTCCTGATATCAACCCCTCAGACTGGTCTGGATTCCATTCTTGCAACAGTGGCATTATTGGGCGTTCCGTTTGCCATAATGCGGCCTGTAGCAGCCTTGGTGACAGGATTATTGGGCGGTCTGCTGGTTAATGCTTTGACCAGACGTGAACCTGATGAGAACAACTGCTCCAGTCAGTGTGCATCGGAACAGGCTATGAGTAAGGGATTTGGCGCAAGACTGCTTGAGGCTCTGCGTTATGGCTTTGTGGATATGATTCAGGATATAGGCCGATGGCTGATTATAGGTCTTGTAATAGCAGGCCTGATTACAGTATTTGTACCCGATGATTTCTTCCTGAAATATGCCGGAACGCCGCTGGCCAGTATGGCAGTAGTTCTGGCCATATCCATACCCATGTATGTGTGTGCCACAGGATCTATACCCATTGCTGCAGCACTGATGCTCAAGGGCATAACTCCCGGCGCGGCACTTGTGCTGCTCATGGCCGGACCTGCATCAAACATGGCATCAATGCTGGTAATACGTAAGGTTATGGGCCGCAAAACAATGTGGATATACCTGCTGTCTATCACATTGGGCGCAATCGGGTTCGGCCTGATTATTGACTATCTGCTGCCTGTGGAGTGGTTTACACAGAGCATCGTTCAGAGTCATGCATGCTGTCATGAGCAACCGGCAATATTCAAGGTTATCTGCAGCGTTGTTTTAGGATTGCTGCTCATATATGCGCTCATCAAGCGCTTTACCGAAAATAAAGAAACAACTATGGATAAGAGAGAATTCAAAGTCGATGGCATGATGTGTAATCACTGCCGCGCAAACGTAGAGAACGCCATCAAGAGCGTTGAAGGTGTAACCGATGTTACCGTTGACCTGGCATCGGGCATAGCATCAGTTCAGGGTAGTGCATCGGACGAAAGCATAATAAGTGTTATAACTGAGCGTGGCTACGCCGCTAAACGGAAATAAAGGCGTACCTTCGCGGCCATGAATTGGAGTGGAATTATTGTGGGTGCAGCCGTGTTTCTGAGCATCGGCATGTGCCATCCTGCCGTCATTAAGATGGAGTATTATTTTGGCAAGAAAAGCTGGTGGGTATGGCTGGTTGTAGGCCTGATTTGCTGCACTTTATCCCTGTTGGTCAAGAATCAGACGTTATCGACTATTATTGGCGGATTTGCGTTCTCCTGCCTTTGGGGAATAGGTGAGATGTTCCAGCAGGAAAAGCGTGTGCTTAGAGGCTGGTTCCCCGAGAATCCTGCACGTCACGAATACTACGAATCAATAAGACACAAAGGGGTCTGAACCTTTTGTGCGCTTTTGCAACCGGATTGCAAATCAAAAGCCATACTTTTGCTGTGAATTAAAGAGATGAATCTATGAATCCCGTATTTACAGCATTGATGATTCCGTTCCTGGGCACTGCTCTGGGATCGGCTTTTGTGTTCTTCATGAAAAAGGATATGCCCGAACTGCTGCAGAAGATTCTGCTGGGATTTGCATCGGGCGTGATGGTGGCTGCATCAGTATGGTCACTTCTGATACCGGCTATCGGTATGGGAACCGGCACAAAGGCTGTAGTTTCACCCACAATAGGTTTGCTGGCCGGTTTTGCTTTCCTGTTGCTTATTGATTATGTTACACCGCATATACACCCCGTAGGTGGCCCTGAAGGCCCCGAGAGCCGATTATCACGTACTGCAAAACTGGCTCTGGCTGTTACAATCCATAACTTCCCGGAAGGAATGGCAGTAGGTGTGGCCATAGCAGGAGCATTGACGGCCGATTTCAATATGGCCGGTGCGCTTGCTCTGTCGCTGGGTATAGCCATCCAGAACGTTCCTGAAGGCGCAATCATCTCAATGCCATTGAGGGCCGAGGGTAACAGCCGGCTGAAAGCATTCGGAATAGGTGCCCTGAGCGGTATAGTTGAGCCTATAGGCGGTGCGCTGGTGCTGTTGCTGGCATCAGCAATAATAGGTATCATGCCGTTCATGCTGGCATTTGCAGCAGGTGCAATGCTCTATGTGGTCATAGAGGAACTTGTTCCCGAGACCTCAAAGGGGGAACACTCAAATGTAGGCACTGTAGGTTTTGCTTTGGGCTTTGCGCTTATGATGGTGCTTGATGTGGTGCTGGGATAACTAATCCATAGGATACTTCACGCCCCATTTCTGACGGAGAGAATCCATTACCTTCATAATGTCTAATGTCTCCTGGTGCGGCATGTAGGGTGATTCAAGCCAGCCGTTCTTTAGGGCATCTTTGCAGGCCAGTACCTGATATTCATAACCGGTAATCTGAGTTGCCGGTTTTTCTATTACTGCTGTAGGTTTGTAATCATTGTACACCGTAATGCGCTCAGGGCAGTTGATGTTATCTACGATCAGATAGCCTTCAGTACCGCATATCTGGCCCAGACGGCCGCACAGACAGAGTGCGCTGGACTGGATGTTGGCAATCTTTCCGTCGCGGTATGACCAGCTTATGGAGTTGTGCATGTCCATCCCAGTGTCGCTCTTGATGCAGTTGGATGTTTCATTGATAATATCGGCTCCAAAGTACATACGGCAGAAGTTTATGCTGTATACCCCTAAATCGAGAAGAGCGCCTCCGCAAAGGTCGGGACGCAGTATTCGCTCCTTGAATTCCATCATGTAGCAAAGGCTGGCATTGAGCAGTCGGGGTAGGCCGATGGCTCCGCTGTCAAGCAGTTCCTTAACCTTGAGTGAGAGCGGCATATATCGAGTCCAGATGGCCTCTGTGATGAATATTCCTTTCTTATGAGCCAGATTCAGTAGTGCATCGGCCTCACGTGCATTGGCAGTGAAGGCTTTCTCGCAGAGTACAGGTTTACCGGCGTTGATGGCCAGACTGGCGTGCTCAAAGTGGTGAGAGTGGGGCGTGGCCACATAAACCAGGTCTACCTCCGGGTCCTCAACCATCTCCTTGTATGAACCGTAAGCCTTAGTGAAACCCCAATGACGTGCAAACTCCTGTGCACGGTCCAGGTCACGTGCGGCAATGGCGTATTTCATTGAATTGTCCAGGCCTGTCAGTGTCTCGGCCATCTTGTCGGCTATCCAGCCGGCTCCGATAATTCCAATTTTCATAATGGTTAGTATGTGTAAGGTTTATCTTCGTCTTCCTTTTCCGGCGTAAAGCTGCAGCATATTCATCTGTGCCCATGCCGCAGGTGTGAGTCCGGAGTCAGTCATGGTGGCGTCAAGCGTGGTAATCCTGCCTGCCAGAGTCAGATCCACGAACGTGCAGAACAGGTCAATCGATCCGGGAAGCCAATTGGCTACTTCATGGCCGATGTCCGGGAACCTGATAAACCAATGCGGGATATCCTGACGGTTCAAGGCTTTATCCATTTTCTTACCGCCGTGCATCTTCTCTCCAAAAGGCAGTCCGATGCTCTTGTAAGTAACGATTCGGTCTTTCTTTCCGTGCATAAGCATGGTGGGTGCCGGGTCTGTGGCGTACTTGAGCTTGCTGTCACGGCACATCACGCCGCCGGAATAGGGTATCACGGCTGCCGGTTTCCAGCCTGGCGGCAGGGCCGATGCCTCAGGCAACGTGTTGGCTCTGCAATAATCCAGCTGTAATACGGTGATAGCGCCTGCCGAGCTACCCGTCAATATGATTTTAGAAGGATCTATGCCCAACATTCCCGCGTTTGAATGTACCCAAGCTACCGCGGCTGCACAATCCTCTACGGCAATGTCAATGCAGTATTTGAAAAGGTCAGGGAGCTTGAGCAGCTTTTTATGGCTGGCAACCGCGGCGCTGTCCTTGAATCCAAGTCTGTAATCGATTGAGATGACGGTAAAACCGCGGTCTGTGAGTGTCTTGGCCCAGTCCTTCATTATGTAGTTGTTGCGCTCTCCGCTGAAGAACCCTCCGCCGAATGCCATGATTACCGCAGCCTTGTCGGCTCTGGGGACTTCAGGCTTATAGACGTCAAGATAAAGGGAAGTGTCCCTTTCCACATACTTATACGTATCGTACGGCAACAGCCTGCGTCCTTGAGCTTGTGCCTGCCACGTAGCTGTAAGGCATAATACAACACAGAGTACTATGCTAAAGATATGACGGGGTAAGCTGTTCATAGCAAAAAGAAAAAAGGTTAGCCAGACGTAAAGATACGGGAAAATGCTAAATTTGCAACAAACAGAAATAATAATTGATATGAAGAAAGTTATCATGATGCTGGCATTTGTGCTGGCGGTTACATCAGTCAGGGCCGATGAAGGAATGTGGATGCTGCCTACGCTTAAACAGATGAACCAGAAGGATATGAAAAAACTGGGTCTCAAGATCAAGGCCGATGAGATATACAATGAGGAAAAAGCATCCATCAAGGATGCCGTAGTCCATTTTGGAGGCGGATGCACGGCCGAGATCATATCGGACAAGGGACTTCTTGTAACCAACCACCATTGCGGATACTCCAGCATACAGGGCCTGTCAACGCCAGAGCACAACTATCTTGAGGACGGATACTGGGCTATGAGCCTGGAAGAGGAGATTCCCGTTCCGGGCCTTACCGTGACGTTCCTTCAGAGCATGATAGACATCACGGGTAAAGACCGGACTGAAACAGATACTCTTATGGCCAGGGCAAGGAGGGAGAATCCCGGATGTCAGGTCCAGATTACAGACTTCTATAACGGTAATCAGCGCTATATTATAGTGAACAAGACATATCGCGACGTCCGTTTTGTGGGAGCGCCTCCCGCATCGGCCGGCAAATTCGGCGGAGAGACGGACAACTGGATGTGGCCACGTCACACATGTGATTTCTCGATGTTCAGGGTATATACTGATCCTGACGGCAATCCGGCCGGTTACAGCGAGGATAATGTTCCGCTGCGCCCCAAGAAGTTCCTGAGCATATCACTCAAGGGCATTAAGGAGGGTGATTTTGCCATGGTTATGGGCTATCCGGGCCGCACTCAGCGTTTCCAGACTGCAGCTCAACTGGAGCAGATGATGGAGGTGCAGGATGTCCGCATTGCTGCGCGTACCGTGCGTCAGGATGTGATGTGGAAGGGAATGCGTTCCAATGACACCATAAGTCTGCAGTATGCCAACAAATACGCATCATCGTCAAACGGATGGAAGAAATGGCGTGGCATGAAGGAGTGCTTTGAAGACCTTGACGTAATAGGCCGTCAGTGTCAGAAAGAGGCCGATTTCATGAAGTGGGTAAATGCCGATCCCGAACGTCAGGCCAAATACGGAAACGTGATTGACGTAATTGCGGAGAATGTAAAGAAGAACACAGAGTACAATCTGCGCAATGCTTTGTTCAGCGAGACTCTGGGTAACATAGAACTGCTGCGCATTGCTCAGATGGGTGGAGGTGACCGTGAGTCATTCTACCGCGACTACAGCCCGTCACTGGATCGTGACATAGCCAAGGCGATGGTCAAGTTCTATACAGAAAATGCAAGCCCCAAGGACTCACTTGACCTGTCATTGCTGAATGTGGACAACATATACATCTACAGTGCATATACCAGTCCCTCCAGACTTGAGTCATTTAGTGGTCAGGATCTTTCAATGGATCCTACAACTGATTTGAATGCTCAGATGCGTGCTGCACGCAGCCGTATCAACAAATCATATTCATATGAAGCTGCCGATGCACGCGATTCGGCATCGACCATATACACTGCCGGACTGCTTGAGTGGAATAAGAATGCCAAGCTCTATCCCGATGCAAACTCTACCTGCCGCCTTTCATACGGTACGGTACAGGGCTACACCACAAAGGAGGGCAAGCATT
>Ga0310690_10006890_pt1 | contig 14782 bp, 10 predicted proteins | sample AusTroGonzalo_MG_2_FD_207661 | JGI IMG/M metagenome (GOLD analysis project Ga0310690, IMG submission 207661) | Bovine rumen microbial communities from tropical cattle in Woodstock, Queensland, Australia - Gonzalo_04 (v2) (version 2) | ecosystem: Host-associated > Mammals > Digestive system >...
CAGATGACTCATGGCGCGACTGTAAAAATTGCGTGCTGTGAGCGGTATGAACACTATGGCGTCTTTGTCGACAATGGCGAAGTGGGGTATGCGGTACTTGTAGGTGATGCTAACAGGCTGCTCCAGGTAACGGTCGGGGTCAGTATGCTGGATGTCGATAATCTCTGCTGTGGGGGCTATCTTGAGGAGCTCCGCCTCGAGGTTGCTGCGCCACTCGCTCTGACGTGCGCTGAAGACGCTGCGCACCGAAGCATCGCTTTGTCCTTCAGCGGTGATGCTGATGGTACCGGTGAGGGTACCGTCCTTGTCAATAGCGCTTGTGCCGTTGATGCGTATGTAGTGATTTTCGGCTGGCGATATGGGTGTCTCCATAAGGTCGCAGCCTTCGGCGGTACCGATGAGGTAGCCCTGCTGCTGTTCGGCGCTGCTCCACAGTTCACGCACATTGGGCACCCATGTGGGGTCGAGCATGGTGAACTGGCCGTTGCGGAGCTGCACGGCACAGACGCTATGGTTAAACTGGTCGGCGGGTATGCGGTCGATGCGCTCACCGGCCATAGTCATCGCGGCGTAGGCCTTGAAACCGGCGGCGCGCAGGAAGGTGACAAGCATCGATGCCTTGTCCTTGCAGACGCCGCAGCGGTCGGTGTATATCATGTCGGCATTGTGGAGCGTGAAGCCCTCGCCCTCGCCCATGGAGATGCCGGCGTAGCGTATGTTGTCGGCCACCCAGTGGGTGAGGCGGCTGATGCTATCCATCTCGTCTTTTGCGCCACGCACGAGTTTATTGACCTTCTTCTGTACGGCAGGCGTGGGCTTGAAGCTGCCATAGTCTTCGTTGACACCGTAGAACCAGCGGCTCTTGGCCTGCCAGTCGGGGCTGGTGGAGAGCAGCAGCTTGCACTGCATGTCGTTGCCTGCCAGAGCACGGGGCTCACGTTTCAGCGGTGTGATGTCCTTGCCTTCAAAAGTGTAGAGCGAACGGCCATCCTCCTCGGCGGCGACGCGTGTCACATTCAGCTCGCCGTTGTATACTTTATATTGCAGTTTCTTGCTGTCGAGGAGGTTTACCTGATATACCTTCTGCTTGACAGGCTCGCTGCTCCAGAAAGGCACAATGTCGTAGAAGTGACCACGCATAGGCGGCACATAGCGCTCGTCGCTTTCCGGCAGTGCGGCGAATGTGCCGTTAAGGCTCGGCACCTCGTCCTGCAGCAGGGCGTAGGTGTAACCTTTCTTGTAGGTCCATATCTCAAGTTTGTCGCCTATGTCCATGTGTCCCACCTCGACCATCTTTTGGCTGGCGCCCCAGTATATAAGTCGTGCGGGAGCCACATAATCGAATACCGGCACATTGCCCTCGCGCTCGGGCCATACCAGCGTGTCGGTGCCTCCGTTGGTTCGGTGCACCACCACGCCCGTAATGTCGCACCAGGCCGACAGCGGGTCATAGTCTATCTTCACGGTGCTCCACTGCGTGCAGCCGGCGTAGGAGCCCATCTCTATGAGCCTGTGGGTTTGCACGTGGCTGAGGCCGGACTCCTCCATATAGACGCCTGTGGAGTCATACAGCGTCACGGTGTTGGCGCTTGGATATTTGTCCGGTAATGCACGCTCCTGTGCCACCGCGGTAGCGCCCAAAAGCCCTACCAATGTGGCTAATACAAATACTTTCTTCATTATCTGTGTTGTTTTATTTCTTGTGCAAAGATACATCTTTTTTTTGACATAAAAAAAGAAGTGGCAATTTCCACTTCTTTTCTTGTTGTCCTACCTGGATTCGAACCAAGACAAGCTGATCCAGAGTCAGATGTGCTACCGTTACACCATAGGACAATCTTTGTGTATTTATTGTCGCTTTTTCTCTCAAAAGCGGGTGCAAAAGTACACACTTTTTCCAAACTGGCCAAATATTTTTTCAAAAAAATTATTTGGCTGTTGGTACATAGTTTGTTACAAACTGTCTCCAGCTTCGCTGTCGCCTTCCTTGGCGCTCTTTTCGAGTTCCAGTTTACCGAATCTGAGGGTTATGCCGGCACTGATGTAACGGCTGTTCGTCATCTTGTTTGTGGCGTCGCTCAGGTAGTAGGGGTTGGTGTTCTCGGAGCCGGAGCCGAAGCGGCCGCCCCAGTTGAAGATGTCCTGCACATTGATGAACACTGACAGCTTGCGCTTGAAAAAGTCGCTGCGCACACCGAAGTCGAGGCCGTAGCGGGCTTTGCGGGTGCTCATGAGGCTAAGCGTGGGTGAACTGTAACGTGCGCCGAGGGTTATCTGGTATTGGTCAAACACTTTGGCCCATGCATTGATGCGGGCGCTCCACGATGTCATGTGCTGCTCATCCTTGAGGTGTTGCCCGTTGCGGTCGTACTCCATGCGGTAGCCGTAGTCGTAGACGTTGGCGTAGAGGCGCACGTTGAAGAAGCCCATGGGGCGGTAGGTCATGTTCACGCTCGCGCCGTAGCGCCAGCTGGTGCCCATATTATAAGGTATGGAGTAGCTGATGGCCTTGCCGGTGATGTACTCGTCGAGGTCGGTGCGGTCGGTGAGCGAGCTGATTTCATTGGTGCTCAAGCGGCCGTATGCCTCGATGCCGACGTTTCCGAAGCGCTCGAAGAACTTCTGCCATCCGGCCTCCATGCTGTGAGTATAGGAAGGCTTCAGGCCATTGGTGTTGCCGGTGCTGTAGCTCTCGTCGCCGTAGCGGCGGAACTTGCTCAGCTGCTGCTCGCCAGGGTTGGCCATACTCATGGTGTAGTTGAGTTTGAAGTTATGCATGTCCTCCGTGCGGTAGCTCATGTGTATGGAGGGGTGGAAGTCAAACTGGTACAGCGTGTTGCTGTCGGCAAAGTCCATCTTGCTGCGGTAGATGTAGTAGACGCGGTCAGCGCCGACACCGAGACCGGCGCTGAGGGTGAAGCCGCCCCAGCGGTGGGTCCAGTCGGCGTCGGCGTCAAGGTTGGCATTGCCGCCGAGGAAATGATAGGTGCGCAGGTCGTCCTTGGTGACACCCACTGTGTCGTTATAGCGGTCGTAGGTGTTGTCCATGTGGCTGATGTCGCCGCGCAAGCCGTAGCTCATCTCGCCGTCCTTACTGTAGGGACGGTTGTAGCGTACATCGAGGCTGCCGCCGTAGGTGTGGTTGTCGGAGAGCAGGTAACGGTGCTCGTTGAGCGTGTAGGTGTCGTACATGCGGTTGTACCACTGCTCACTGGCGTTGTGGTTGGTGCGCGTGTTGATGCCTATGCGCAGATTGTGCCCTTCGAGGTCGAACTTCTTGGTGAAGTCGGCGCCCGCGTGAGCGAACAGTGAGCGGCCTCTGCTGCGCGAATTCAGCGTATCGTGGCTATAGGTGGCAGTTATCGGATCAACATCCAGGTTGTATCTTGTCTGGTCGCGCAGACTGTTGTTGGTGTTGGGGTTGTAATTGTAGAAGCCGCCTGCGTCGACACTAATCTCAGTCATCGAGTCAATTTCGTAATTGACGTTCATGAATATGTTCGCACTGTGCGAGCGTGTGAATGAAGTGTCGGACACATTCTCTGCCATTGTGGTATCGTAGGTGCCGTCGGCAGTGGCGTTGTGGTCGCGCCTCATGTAGGAATGCGTCTCCGTAGTGTTGTCGCGACGGCTGTAGCGACCGCTGGCGAAGAGGTTGAAGCTCAGCTTCTCCTTGGCCCACATGTAGCTAACCCACGGGCTTACGAATGGCTGGTTCGAGCCGTTGACGCCGAAGCTCACGAACTGGTTGCTCTTGATATGGGCGTTGGTCACGATGTTGATTACCGCTTCGGCGTCGGTGGCATACTTGGCCGAGGGGTTGGTGATGGTCTCGATGCGGGCCAGTGCATTGGCCGGCAATGTCTGCAGGTAGGTCTTGAGGTTCTCTTCGGTCAGCTTCGAGGGCTTGTCGTTAATCCATATCGCTACACTCGATACGCCGCGCAGGGATATGTTGCCCTCCACATCCACCTCCACGCCCGGCGCGTTCTGGAGGGCGTCCTCGGTGGTACCGGTCTGTATGCTGGGGTCTTCGCTGACGTTGTATATCATCTTCTCGCCGTCCATAGCGTAGATGGGCTTCTCGGCTGTAATCTCCACAGCATCGAGTGTCGTCGCGCCGGGCAGCACGCGTATGGTGCCGAGGGCGGTGTTGTTCTCCACCGTGAAGGGTACCAGGCGGTTGCGATAGCCTATGGCGGTGATGCGCAGCAGGTAACTGCCAGCGGGTACGCCGCTGATTTCGAACATGCCGTCGAGATTGGTGGCGGCACCCTTGATGAAGCTGCTGTCGGCCGAGTCGAGTACGGCGACGTTGACATAGGCGAGGAACTCGCCACTCACGGAATCGCGCAGTTCGCCCACCACCTTGAAGGTGTCGCCTTCCTTAACTTTCTTTTTCTGCTTTATCTGCTGGGCCTGCTGGTTGCCCTGCATCTGGTTCCAGTCGCCCATCGGGGGACGCTGGCCCGGTCTCGGTCTGTTGTGGCGGTTGCCACCCATCGGCGGAGGACCACCGGGGCCGCCGGGTTGTGCTTCGGCATAGCTGCCAACGAGAGTCATCAGGGCTGCAAAGGCCACAATTCCAAGTATGTTGCGTATCTTCATATTCTCGTAAAAAAATAAAGAATACATATTAGTACATCGTACTTGCATTAACTTGCAGTCGGTATTGAAAAAAAATATCCCATCTTTAGGCAAATGATAAAAAAAGCGTATCTTTGCATTTTATTTCATTAAGGAAAACTATAGGGAGTAATATCAACTATGAGTTTGAAAGACAATATAATTGATGCTTGGTGGCGCTTGCGCAAGTGGTTCGACAGTGTCAACTGGCGCGGTGTGGCACGTAGCATCATCGACTGGATAGGGCGTATTTTGCACACGCTGCTCTTCAAGTGGCTTATGCCTAAACGCTACCGCAATCTGACGAAGAGGCAGATTTTCGAGATTATCTTCAAGAGCGACACGCCTGCCGGCAAGAAGTTCGACGTGTGGCTGCTGGTGCTCATCATCCTCAATATCATACTGCTGATAGTGGATAGCCTCACGGGCACCACCACCACCATGACCAGCGGGGCACATCTTACGTGGCAATTCCTCGTATTCAAGGTGTTGGAGTGGGGCTTCACGCTGCTCTTCACCTTCGAGTATTACTTGCGCATCTACTGCCTTAAACACCCGAAAAAGTATGTTTTCTCCTTTTGGGGTGTGATTGACTTCGTCAGCATCTTCCCAGCCTATCTGAGCTTGCTCTTTCCGGCCACACAGGCCCTCACCGTACTACGTCTGCTGAGGGTGATGCGCATCTTCCGCATCTTCCAGATGAGCCGCTTCCAGAACGAGGTGTTCCACCTGCTGGAGGCCTTGCGCGCCAGCGCCATCAAGATAGTGGTTTTCATGCTCTTCATGCTTGTGGCCGCCATCATCTTGGGTACGCTTATGTTCAGCTTCGAGAGCGAGGTGAATCCGGCTTTCAAGAGTATCCTGTCGGGCATCTACTGGGCTGTGGTGACCATCACCACGGTGGGTTACGGCGACATAGCGCCGGTGACCATCGGTGGGCGTTTCCTCTCGGTGCTGGTGATGCTGCTTGGCTACTCGATTATAGCTGTGCCTACTGGCATCGTGGCTGGCGAGGTGGTGCACGAGTACAAGAACCCCAGACGCGGCAAGCGTCGTCTCACTGCCGCCCAACTCGACTATGATGACGAAGAGGAGGCGATAAATAATTAAGAGTTAAAGAGTTTAAGAGTATAAGGTTTTCGTTGATGAAGCGAGTTCTTATAGCTGACAGAACGCACGAGGTGCTGGAGCAGAAGTTGCGCGAGGCAGGCTTCGCGGTGAGCGTAGAGCCCGACCACGACTACGAGTCGCTGGTGCAGGCCGCACAGGGCTGCGACGGCCTTGTGGTGCGCAGCAAGGTGATAATAGACAAGGCATTCATCGACCGTGTGCCGTCGCTGCGCTGCATAGGACGCGTGGGGGCCGGTATGGAGACCATCGACGTTGACTATGCCGAGAGTCGTGGTATCCGCTGCCTCAACTCGCCAGAGGGCAACCGTGACGCTGTGGGCGAGCATGCTGTGGGACTGCTGCTGGCGTTGCTCGACAACATAGCGCGTGCCGATGCCGAAGTGCGGCAAGGGCAGTGGCGCCGTGAGGCCAATCGCGGATATGAACTGGGACCGCTGACCGTGGGCATCATAGGCTACGGCAATATGGGCCAGTCGTTCGCCAAGCGACTCAGCGGCTTCGGCTGCCGGGTGGTGATATACGATAAGTACAAGGAGATAGGCAGCCTCGAGGAGGTGCAGCGCGAGGCCGACGTGGTGAGCTTCCACGTGCCACTCACCGCCGAGACGCGCCACTATCTGGACGCCGCATTCATTGAGAAGATGGCCAGGCCGTTCTTTGTGGTCAACACGGCTCGCGGGGCGGTGGTCGACACCGAGGCGTTGGTGCAGGGACTGGAGAGCGGCAAGGTGCGCGGTGCGGCGCTCGATGTGCTCGAATACGAGAACATGCAGGCCGACAGCCTGGGCGAGGTGCCGGAAAGTGTGCGTTATCTGCAGCGTTCACCGCGGACGGTGCTCACGCCGCATGTTGCGGGATGGACCGTTGAGTCGAAATACAAGCTGGCCGCCGTGCTGGCGGACAAGATAATAGAGGTGCTGAGATGATTGTTGTAGGGAACAGTATAGTGAGTGACGACATTGCCGACCAGCGCTTCGGATGCGACCTGTGCGTGTGCAAGGGGGCCTGCTGCGTCGACGGCGACAGTGGCGCTCCGCTGCTTGAGGAGGAGGTGGAGAAGCTGGAGGCTGTGCTGCCGCAGGCTTTGCCGCTGATGACCGCCGAGGGAAGGGCTGCCGTTGAGGCACAGGGTGTTGCCGTCAGGGACAAGGATGGCGACCTCGGTACGCCGCTGATTGAGGGCGGCGCTTGTGCCTATATCACCTACAGTGCCGACGGCTGCGCACTCTGCGCCCTGCAGGGGCTGTACAAGCCAGTGAGCTGTCACCTGTACCCGATAAGGGTGGAGGACTACGGCGAGTTCCAGGCGGTGAACTACCACCAGTGGGACATCTGCCGCTGCGCCAAAGGCAAGGGAGAATTGTTGTACGTAGGCCTCAAGGAGCCGCTGGTGCGGCGCTTCGGTGAGGCTTGGTACGAAGAACTGATAGAACAAATAAAGCTAAGAGAGACAAATGGATAAGAAAAAACAGGCCAGGCTGGTTGTGCTGCTTGTGGCAGCGCTGATTGTTGTGGACCAGGTGGTTAAGATATTGGTGAAGACCCATATGCAGATAGGCGAGGACATACCCTTGATAGGGGAGTGGTGCCGCCTGCATTTCATAGAGAACGAGGGCTTTGCCTTCGGTATGAGCATGGGCGGCGCTACCGGCAAGGTGGTGCTTACGTTGCTGCGCCTTGTGGCGTCGGCGGCCATAGCGTGGCTGCTGGTGCGGCTGGTGAAGGGTGGCACTCGCTCGTCGCTGGTGGTGTCGCTGGCTTTGATATTCGCCGGTGCTGTGGGCAACTTGGTGGACAGCTGCTTCTATGGCCTGATTTTCAACGAGAGCTACTACTCTGTGGCTACACTCTTCCCCGCCGAGGGCGGCTATGCGCCCCTGCTGCAGGGCAAGGTGGTCGATATGTTCTATTTCCCTCTGTTTGAGTTCGATTGGCCGACATGGGTGCCTTTTGTGGGTGGAAACCACTTCGAATTCTTCAATGCGATATTCAATGTGGCCGATTCTGCGATAACAATTGGCATAGTTTGGCTGATGATTGATCAGTTTTTTATTGCGCCAAAGTACAAGAAATCAGAAGGGAAGGAGTAGGTGGCAGCAAAATAATGAAAAAATATTTTGCCAGTTTGTGAAAAGTTAGTAATTTTGCACCCCGAAAGAGAGATGGCGTCGTAGCTCAGTTGGTAGAGCGAAGGACTGAAAATCCTTGCGTCACTGGTTCAAATCCAGTCGATGCCACCACAAAAAAAAAAGGAGACTCAAGCGAGTCTCCTTTGCTTTTGTGTTTACATCACAACCACTTTGCGTACAGGATTGTCGCCAACCCTGACGAGGTAGACCCCGGGGTGTAGCCGGCTGGAACCCACCTCGCGGCCCATGATGTCGAAGATGTGTACCGGAAGGTTTTGAGGTTCGACGACGATGCAGCCGTTGTGTGCGTATACTTTTACTATGTCACGAGAGTCTGTGTTGTCGATTGAGACGATGGGTGGTGGTGTAATCGAGTGTATCTCGGCGATGTAGTTAACCAGCGAGTGCTGCAGGAAGTTCCAGTAGGTGGGCAGCAGGTCGCTGTTGAGGGTTTTGTCGGTGGATATCTCGAGGGTGAGCTCGCGGCAGTCGTAGTTGTAGTTGATGTAGTCCTGTCGTCCGCCGGTGATGATGTACCAGTCGCCGCCCTGAGTGTAGCCGCACTCGTAGGTATCGTTGAAGTGGTCGGCATTGTATGTGCGTGAGGTGTCGACAAAGCGCTTGCACACCTCCTGCCACCAGTCGCTGAGTGGGTGCGGGCGTTGCCGCGAGGTGTACGAGTCCCATGGGTAGTTCAGCACCTCAGCTCCACCGTGGATATTGGCGCTGAGGCGGAAGTTGTGGCGGTCAAAGTAGTCTATCATGTAGATGTTCTCCTGCTGGAGAGGCCTTTTGGCAACGGCGAACGGATTGGGATAGTTGCGGTTGAGGTCTACGTTGTTGGCATTGTTGCGAGTGGCGTCCCTGATGTCGTTTTCGTTGCGGCGGTAGGTGCCGTCGGGGTTGGCCAGTGGATTGATGCAGATGAGTGTGGTGTTCATCAGGTCGGTGTATTGCTGATTGTCGCCGTAGCCGCGCAGCAGCGTGTCTATGAGGCGCAGCATCATCACATAGCCCGTCACCTCATCGCCGTGGATTGTGGAGGAGTAGAAGAACTCCGGCAGGGTGGTGTCGCTGGGATTGGCTGTAATCTCAATGCTGAGGATGAGGCGTCCGTTCACCGATGTGCCTATGGTGTCGAGCCGGCACAGAGTAGGGTAGTCGGCGGCCCACTGTTGCATCATGGTGACGTATGTGCTGTAGGTCGGGTATCGGTTCCAGTTGGCCATCTCGGCGGGAGTGCCGGCCATGTTCACAGCCTTACTGTCGTTGCTCTCCTTCACCGGTGGGAATGCGTCGGCTCGGGGCTTGAGCTGGGCTGTTGCGCTGCCGCAGAACAGCAGTGCCGCAAGGGCTAAGATTGCTCGCTTTATATTCATCCTTATTTCTTTCTTTTCGCGGTGCAAAAGTACTAAAAAAACGGAACATAGGTGTTGTGTTATTATTTTTTTGTATTTTTGCACCCGATAAAACGACAGATATATGCACAAGACACCGATACAGATTCGCTTCAACGACGTCGACCAGATGGGCCACGTCAACAACACCGTCATCATGGAGTATTTCGACCTTGGCAAGGAGGCCTTCTTCAATGCCCACGGGCTACCGCCGGAGAAGGGTGACTTCACGGTGATTATAGTGCACTACGAAGTCGACTTCCTGTCGCAGATAGGCTTCCACGACACAGTGCATGTGGAGACGGAGATTGAGCGTTTCGGCACCAAGAGCCTCACGCTGATGCAGCGCGTCGTAAAAAGCGAGTGCGGCACGGTGTGTTGCACCTGCCGCACTGTTATGTCTGGCTATCGCCGCAGTACCCGCTCGTCGGCGCCTATCCCCGACGAGGTGAAGGAGTGGCTGAGCCGCTGATTATTTGAACATGTTTTCTATCTGCTCCTTGTAGGCGGCCTCGACGTTGCGGCGTATCAGCTTCTGCGTCGGAGTGAGCATCTTGTTCGACTCGCTCCAGGTCTCGGACACAAGGATGAACTTCTTCACGCGCTCTGTCTCGCCCAGCTCGGCGTTGTATTTGTCCATAACCTTCTGGTAACGGGCCACGACCAGCTTGTCGGCAATCAGCTCTTCGCGCGAAGGCACAACTCTCTTCTGGGCGGCAGCGGCTTTCTTCCCTTTCTTGACACGTCTGCCTTTTTTGCCTTTCGTTTCGGGGGCATCTGTTGTGGTGGCCTCTGGTGTGGGGGCGGTGTGACGCAGGTACCAGTCGCCCAGCATGTCGAAGTCGGGAGCCACCACAGCGGCGGCGAACTTCTGGTCGGCACCCACCACCATCATGTCCATGATGAACGGCGACTGCTTCATCTTCTCCTCAATCACCTCGGGGTTGATATATTTGCCCATCGAGGTCTTGAACATGCTCTTGGTGCGGCCAGTGATGAAGAGGTAGCCGTCGGGGTCGAAGAATCCGGTGTCGCCGGTGTGGAACCATCCGTCCTTGTCGATGGCCTGCGCCGTCAGCTCGGGCTGGTTGTAGTAGCCCTTCATCACGTTGCCGCCGCGGCACTGTATCTCGTTGGTCTCCGGGTCGATGCGCACATCTATGGCACGCATTGCGAAGCCCACGGAGCCAATCTTGCGGCCTTTCTTGTTGCTGTTCGTTACAGCGATAAGCGGTGAGCACTCGGTGAGGCCGTAACCCTCGTAGAGGTCCAGACCCACGCAGGAGAAGAAGCGCGTGAGGCGCGGCTGTATGGTGGCGCCGCCGCTGACGAGCATGTACAGCTCGCCGCCCATACTCTCGCGGATGCTCTTGTATACCAGCTTGTCGGCAAGTTTCTTCTGCAGCTTGTACCAAGCCGAGAGCTTGCTCTCGTCAAGGTCGTAGTCGAAAGCCAGGTTGATGGCCCAGTCGAATATCTTTTTACTAAAGCCGGTCATCTTCTCGCCCTTGCGGAATATCTTGTCGTAGACCTTCTCGATGAAGCGCGGCACGCAGGCCATCATGTTGGGGCTTATCTCCTTGCAGTTGTCGCCCACCTTGGCAATGCTCTCGGCGTAGGCGATAGTGAAGCACAGCCACTGGTAGAGGTAGCCCATCATGCGCTCGTAGATGTGGCACATAGGCAGCCACGAGAGGGCTTTCGTCCAAGTCTTTCCCGGGCTCTCCTTGATTTCCTGCACGTTCATGATAAGGCCGCGGTGCGTCAGCATGGCCCCTTTGGGCACGCCGGTGGTGCCGCTGGTGTATATCATCGTGCAGACGTCGTCGATGGTCAGCGAGTCCTTGATGGCCTGCAGCTGCTGCTCTGCGTCGGGGTGCTCGGCCTTGTACTGGCGGCCAATCTCGTAGATGTCCTCCATCGACTTAACGCCCTCCACGGGCACTATGGTGCAAAGATTTTCCAGTTTCGGCAGCTTCTCGCGGATGTTGCATATCTTCTTATACAAAGCAGGGGTCTCCACCACCAGCAGGCGCACCTGCGCGTCGTTCAATATGTACTGGTAGTCCTCCTCGCTGATGGTCGGGTATATCGGCAGCAGCACAGCACCGGTCTGTTGCACGCCGAAGTCCACATAGTTCCACTCGGGGCGTCCGGCGCTGATGAGGCCGACATTCTCACCCTTCTTCACTCCGAGGTGGAGGAGGGCATAACTTATGAGGTCCGATTTCTCGATGTACTCGTCAATGAAATGCTCTTTCCATTCGCCGTTTTCCTTGAATTTGAACACAGGACGCTCCGGGTGAAGTTCCTTTCTCCACTGTAGCAGGTCGAACAATCTGGTAGGCTCTTGCATAGTTAATATGTTTTAAAATAATTTGCAAAGGTATGGTAATTTTGTGACGTGACCAAATTTTTTTCAAAATTTAACTTTATTGGGAGGACTGCCTGCGCGCGCTCAAGGTTAGTTTTTGTTTTCTGACACAATAAAAAAAGAAATGTCGCGTTAAAAGGGTGTTCTCGAGGCGCGTTACCCTGAAACCAAAGAGGCCCTTGCTCGCAAACTCGACAAGGATGCTTGCCGGTATATCATCGACGGAACAAAAACACTACAGACATGGATAAAAGAGCAGTTATCGGACGCGACGAAGCAATAGATCTTGTGCGGCAGTACAAGCATGTCATTGCGAAGCATTTCGCTGAGGAGCCTCAGGTGATGCTCTTTGGCTCCTATTGCAAGGGAACGGCAAATAAGGACAGCGACATAGACGTTGCTGTCATTGTGTCGTCGTATGGTGATCGCAAGCTGGAGCTGTCGAAAGCCCTGTGGCGCGATGTCGATGACGTGAGCCTGTTGATTGAGCCGGTGCTCATCTCCAAAGAATATCCATCTCCGCTCTACGACGATGTGATGCGTTACGGTATCGCGGTATAATCCAGTTTCTTTGAGCTAAGCGTAATTTTTGCTGATACAGAGATACACTCTTTTTTTTCTCCTGCTGCGCGAAATCTATAAATCCAGTAAATTATTGCCGCTGCGCGGTTTTTTCTAGAACACGAATAGCACGAATTACACGAATCTTTCTAAGGTATCGCTGCTGCGCGCGATGGATTGGTTTTTTTAAAGCTCCAGCAGATTGTAAAAGATTGTAAAAGAAAGCCTCTGCGGTGTTTCCGCAGAGGCCATATCCCATTAGGGATTATCGTTCAATAGCTCACGGCGTCACATAATCACCACAACCCTGCGAGCTGGAAGATCGCCGACTCTGACAAGGTAAGTACCGGAAGCCTGAACATAGAAATGTATTGTTGGGGCATCCTCTATCTTGGTTGCCAGTAACCGGCCGTTGACGTCATACAGTCTTAATGCCATTCCCTGGGCACCTTCGACAGTTATCTTGTTGAGATATGTGTATACCTTGACATTTACCATTTCTACACCGTCAATGCCCTGTACAGGCACCTCAATATAGACTGTGTCGAAGAAGTATACAGTATCCGTTATGTAAACCGAATCAAACACCCACACCGAGTCATATACCCATGTAGAATCAAACACATAGTGAGTCACCGACGTAGTATCGAAGAACACCAAGGTGTCGGCAATATATGTAGTGTCATACTGATAGTGGTGCAAGGTATCGATATTCACAAAAATCACTGTATCATAGACCATTGTCGAATCAAAGAAATAGTGGTTTACGGTGTCAATGATTGCCAATGTGTCAAACACTCTCGTTGTGTCGTAGTAATAGTGATGCAATGTGTCGATATTCACATAAACCATTGTGTCGTATATTCTTGTGGTGTCAAACACAACCAAAGTGTCATAGACATGTGTAGTGTCGTAATAGTAGTGGTTGTATTCTGTAGTGTCGTAGACGATGTTAATTACTGTGTCATAGACAATGCTGACCACTGTGTCGTAAACCGTTGTGGTATCGTAGACACGAACCGTGTCGGGCGCACGGAAGAGGGCTGTCAGCGTGGTGTCGCTCGTTACCACAATGTAGCGAGGGTTAGCAGTCTCACCATCATCCCAGCCGGCGAACTGCAAGTCTACCTGCGGAAGTGCGAATATCGCTGCTGTACTGCCCGAAGGATAAACGCCGCCACCCATCGCATTGTTGGCCACAACGTTGAATGATCCTAAAAAGTAAGCCACAAGTGAGGTGTCCTGCGTCACTGTCAGCATCCTCGGGTTGTCGGTGTTACCGTCACTCCAATAGCCGAAAATGAAACCTTCGTTTGGAATAGCACTCATTACAGCAGAAATATGACATGCTGGTTCTGTGTCTACATTTACGCTGCCCATCTCTTCATTGGCAGAAGAGGCAGAAAAAGCAAAATCAAACTGTTCGACAAAATTACTAAATCTAGTCCATGTGGATGAATACGATGGAGTGCTTCCACAAGGAATGAAAACCGTGGCACTTGCTGGCACACTGGCGAATGCAGATGTCCCCAATGTAGGTGCAATCATCGCATGAGATGTTATTATTGTTAAACTATTGCAACTCTGGAAAGCACTACTACCTATTGATGCCACACTTTTACCTATTATAATAGAGTTTAATCCGCTGCAATCCCGAAAAGCATCAATACCAATTGTGGTAACGCTGTTCCCAATAGTTACATGAGATAGGCTGCTGCAATATGAAAAAGCCCATGCACCAATTTGGTTGACATTATCTGGAATTATAACATTTGTTAGACTAGAGCAGTCCTTGAAGGCATAACCGTCTATTGATGTAACTCCTGCTGGTATGTTGATCGCGGACAAGCTGCTGCATCCCTCAAAAGCTGCATATCCGATTGTATTAACTGTATTAGGGATAATAATAGTATTTAAACTGCTACAACCATAAAAGATGCAGCTATTCATGTCAGTGATGCCCTCTGGAAGATTAATTGTAGATAGGCTAATACAACCTTGGAAGGCTTGACTGCCTATTGACGTAATGTTACTCTCAATTATTACGGATGTTAGATCACTGCAAGAAAAGAATGCATTATCGCTTATAGCAGAAACAATATACGTGTTACCTAAATATGTCACGCTATCTGGTATGACCAAATTGCCTGATGGTTTTGTGTAACCATCCCAGCTTGTTAATTCACTTGTCCCTGGATATGTAACAGTCACCGATATGCCATCTGTGTTAATGTTGTAGTATATAGTGTGTTCACTGGATGAAATAACAGAAAAATCATAGGCTGTAACACTGCTGATTAAAGCCAGCATAATAATTGCTAAAATAAAGACTTTTTTCTTCATAATGTCCATTGTTTGTTATTGATTCCTTCCAATCGGCACATAAAAAAAGCGCGGGTTACAAACTCATCGTTTATCCCGTGCACGAGGCTCTAGCAATGCCCAATCTCAAGGATAAACAATGCCGAGCCCACGCTGTGACAATATACACAGTCTGTATATTACACACCAATAGGCGCCGCCATTGTCCCCTGCGGAGATTGTTGAATTTGCTAGACTCGTGC
>Ga0310690_10006892_pt1 | contig 14779 bp, 12 predicted proteins | sample AusTroGonzalo_MG_2_FD_207661 | JGI IMG/M metagenome (GOLD analysis project Ga0310690, IMG submission 207661) | Bovine rumen microbial communities from tropical cattle in Woodstock, Queensland, Australia - Gonzalo_04 (v2) (version 2) | ecosystem: Host-associated > Mammals > Digestive system >...
GAAAGATCCTGCCGTGTTTGCCAGGGACGTTTGCAGGCACATCAGGGCTCTGCTGATTGCGAAAATCAGCGCGGAAGACCTTCCCGCAGTGATGGACATCACGGAAGAGGAAGCAAGGGAATATATCCGGCAAAGCACAGAGTTCACGCTTTCGCGGCTGATGATGATGCTGGATCTTTATCTGGCGCTGGAAACGGAGATGCGTTATGCTTCAACGCCCCGCCTTGCGCTGGAAAATACCAGCCTGAAATGCTGCCTGCGAATGGAGCAGGCGGACGACCAGGCATTGCGGGACAGGATTACCGAACTGGAAAACCGGATGAAAGACCTGCTGAAGCGCATTGAGAACGGACAGATTGCCGTTCCGGCAGGAACACAGGCAGCGCCGGCAGCAGAAGCAAAGACGCCGGGCAGGAAGGAAACGACGGCTGCCGCACCGGCTCCTCAAAAGCCAAAGGGCGGCGCAGCAGGTTCGGGCGCGTGGAAAGAAATGATGGACCGGTTCAAACGAAATGATCCGGCCATATGGAGCATGCTGACGCAGGGCGGCCTGGTCAGCAGCGACAACGGGAAGTTCGTCTGGCAGCCAAACCAGCCCGGCGGGTCTATGTTCCTGATTCCGCTGAACAAAGCGGAGAAAAAGCAAAAGATCTGCGACTGCCTTTCGGAAATCACCGGGATCACCTGTGAGTTTGCCGCGGTTGAAGCCGGAAAGACGGCAGGCGGCGGACAAAGCAGCGAAAAGGAATACCTGAACCAGTTGTATGACGCGTTCGGGGCTGATAAAGTGATTATACAGGAATAGAAGAGGCTAGTGGCTAGTGGCTAGTAGTTAGTGGCTAGTGACTAGTGGCTAGTGGGTTGTTGGCAGATTGGAGAGTGAAGAGCGGTTAGTGGGCAGGATTGTTAACGGGAATCAAAAGCGCCCAGTCGATTGAGACTGGGCGTAGACATTGAGGGAAAATCGGTCAGTTCAGTTCCTGGGAATCGTTCTCGATGGTGACTTCTTCAACGCTGCGGATACCCCAGCGGGCAACGACCATGGTCAGATTATCACGGCCGACGGAAAGAGTCACGGTATCATCCTTGATGCCGGTGATCGTTCCATAGATCCCGCCGATGGTGCAGATCCGGTCTCCGGCTTTCAGATTATTCAACATTTCCTTGACCTGCTTATCCTTTTTCCGCTGGGGACGGATGAGCATGAACCAGAAAACGACAAAGATCAGAATCAGGGGAAGAAAAGTCGTCGCCAAGGCGGCAATTGAAGTCCCGGTGGTCGCAGCAGCTTCCCCGGTAGCGGCAGCATCAGCAGCGGCAGCGGCAGGAGCGGCGGCCGACTCGGCCATCGCGGTGGTAATCCCAAAGATGTAATCGAACATTAACAAAAGAACTCCTTTCAATCTCGGATAGCAGACATTATATCAGACATTGCAGACTGATACAAGTGATAAACAGTCTAAAAGCAAAGGGAATGACTTCACGCGAGACTGCGGGTGGCAATAATATCCACGCCGGTGTGCAGCACATCGGGCAGGATGACCTGACCGATTGTGATCGGAGCAGAGATCCTGACAGATGAAAGTTCCTTCATGATGTCATAAATCAGCTTCTTCGGGACAGGGGCAGCCGTTTTGACGGAAAGAGGCGTTTCACTGCCGGAGACGGGGATTACGGCGGTAATCATCCGCTCGGGCAGGGTACATTCCTGCTGCGCGTATTTTGCGCCCCGGGGACAGGTGTTGCCTGAAACGGACAGGAATTCTCCGCTTTCCGACAATGAGACCGTCATCCGACAGCCTACGGGACAGTTGATGCAAGTGATTGTTTGTTCCATCATCATTGAATCCTTTCTTGGAAGCAGATTTCGCGCCTGCAGGCGCGACCAGGGCTTTCCGATCGCCCTGGACCTTCGGCCTGAACTCTTATCTTTTTGAGAATCCGGTCATTAAGCAGATTTCGTGCTTACGCGTGCCGGGCAGAGCACGGACCTTCGGACGCATTATAAACTGCTATCTATTCTTACAGTAATGGAATCCGCCGGCAGATTGTTCAGCATTTCGGGTGTGAGGGTTACGAGGGCCATTTCGCCGGGGGTCAGGATCATGGATTTTTTACGAACCAGTTCCTTTCCGCCGCATTCGACAACCACGGCGCTGTTCCGGAAGACGGCGGAAGGACGGAACATCAGGTCGACCGGCTGATCCGTATCGGAACGGATCTGCTGCGGAACCGTACCGCGAACGCCGTCGCCGTCCTTTACGGCGATCATCGGAGAGGCGTGCTGCTCATTGCGGACATACGCGGCAGCGGCGGCGCCGGCCTTGAAGCTTTCATTGGAAACATGGTCAACCAGGTCATGCACGTGCAGGACATTTCCGCAGGCGAAGACTCCCGGAACACTGGTTTCAAAGGTTTCATTCACCACGGCGCCCGAAGTTGCGGGGGAGATTTCCACCCCGGCGCCGAGACTGAGCTCGTTTTCCGGGATGAGGCCGCAGGAAAGAAGCAGGGTATCGCAGTCAAACTCAATCTCCGTGCCGGGGATCGGATTGCGTTTATCATCCACCTCGGCAACCGTTACGCCTTCCAGACGCTCCCGGCCTTTGATATCGGTCACGGTATGGCTGAGATAGAGGGGAATATCATAATCATGCAGACACTGAACGATGTTCCGGTTCAGGCCGGAGGAATAGGGCATGATCTCCACACAGGCAAGCACTTTGGCGCCCTGGAGCGTCATGCGCCGGGCCATGATGAGCCCGATATCGCCGGAACCGAGAATCACAACCCGTTTTCCGGGCATGAATCCCTCGAGATTGACAAAGCGCTGGGCCGTGCCGGCGGAATAGATGCCGGAACAGCGCGTGCCGGGGGTGCAGAGCGCGCCGCGGGGACGCTCCCGGCAGCCCATGGCCAGCACAATCGCTTTTGCGTGAATGATCTGAAGACCTTTGGAAGCGGAAACACAGGTGACGACGCGATCCGGGGAAACGGAAAGCACGGTCGTGGAGCATTCGATCTCGATCCCCAGTTCCGACGCCTTATCGATATCACGCTGGGCATATTCCGGACCGGTCAGTTCCTCCTTGAAGCGATGAAGGCCAAAGCCGTTATGGATGCACTGGCGCAGGATTCCTCCTGCATCCTTTTCACGTTCAACAACCAGGAGGGACTCAATTCCGCACTCCCGGGCAGAGATCGCGGCTGCCAGGCCGGCCGGACCGGCGCCGATAATCAGGATATCCACATGGCGCTCATTCATGATCCCGGTCTCCTTTCTTCAGGAAAGATTCAATGGTATCGGACAGGAGGAGACTATTACCGCCGTTTTTGGTCACTTCTTTCAGGGGAATGCCTGTTTCCTCCGAGATGATGGCGGCGACACGAGGAAGACAGAAACCGCCCTGGCAGCGCCCCATGCCCGCGCGGGTACGGCGCTTGACGCCATCCACAGACCGGGCGCCGACCGGACGGCGGATGGCCCTGCGGATTTCCGCCTCGGTGACAACCTCGCAGCGGCAGATGATATTGCCGTATGAGGGATCCTGCTGAATGGCCTGCTCCCTCTGCTCCGGCGTCATATCATGGAACGGGACAGGCGGAACAGGATACGGAACGGTCTGCTCTTTGCGGCTGAGCGAAAGATAACCGGCAATCATCCCCGCCAGATCAAGCCCGATCGCCGGGGCAGAGGACAGGCCGGGGCTTTCGATGCCGATGGCTTCGAAATAACCGGGGCAGCCCTCGCAGGGGCCGACCACAAAATCATCAGCGGGCAGATGGGCCCGGACGCCGCTGAAGTTGGTGATGTTGGTCCTGACAGACAGCCCGGACCAGGTACGGGCCGCCTTTTTCAGAATATCGGAAAGACCGGACGAAGTGGTGGCGGTATCAAGCGGATCGTCAATATCCTCGGCAGTGGGACCGAGAAGCAAATTGCCGTGCACCGTCGGAGAGACCAGTACGCCCTTGCCCATCACGGATGGGCACTGGAAGACCGTCCGGTCAAAGGGCTGTTTTGCCGCACGATCCAGCAGATAATACTGCCCTCTGCGGTGGATCATGGTCAGTTTTTCTTCGGAAAGCTGATTATGGATCTCCGCTCCGGAAGCGCCGGCACAGTTTACCAACACTTTGCAGCGCAAGGTTTCCCGGGCTGTATGAACGGTAAAGCCGCCGTCAGGATCTTTGCTGACAGAGACGACTTCCTCATCAAAGCGGAACTGAACGCCGTTGAGCGCCGCATCGTCCGCCAGGGCGAAAGCCATCTCGTACGGGCTGACAATAGCGCTTGTGGGCACGGACAGGGCGGCAACCACTTCGGGATTCAGGTTCGGCTCGAGCTTCAGAAGTGTTTCCCGGTCCAGAATTTCAAGACCGGTTACGCCGTTGGTTTCCCCGCGGGATTTCAGCCCGGAGATCGTCTTTTTGTCCTCCTCATCAAAGGCGAGAACGAGCGCGCCGCACCGGCGATAGGGAACGCCGAGCTCACTGGCGAGGGATTCATACATATTTGCGCCGCGAACATTATAGAGCGCTTTCTTTGTTCCGGGAACCGCGTCATAACCGGCATGAACGATGCCGCTGTTGGCTTTGGTGGCGCCTTCGGCCAGGTCGCTTCCGCGATCGAGGACCAGGACGGAGGCATTGAAACGGGAAAGCTCCCGGGCCACAGCGCAGCCGGTAATGCCTGAACCGATCAAAATAATATCTGCTGTCATGTTCATTGTGTTTCCTCCTTGTAATAACAATATAACATAAAAAACGAATAAAATACAATCAAAAAATGGACTTAAAAGCCACTTGCTCTTTCTCCGGGTTCTTCAACCCCCAAGGGGAGGCTTAAAGCAATCTTCGAAAAGTTGCACGGAACAAAGCGGAATGATATAATCATATGATGAGAATTTATGACGCGGGGTGACGAGATGATTACGACCATTTGCCTGAATCCCTGTTTTGACAAGACGGTAAATGTCGATACCCTTCAGGTCGGGCAGGTAAACCGGATCCGGGACGCACGGGTTGATCTCGGCGGCAAAGGAATCAATGTCGCCGTGGTCGCGAAACGGCTTGGCCTTGACGTGCAGTGCATCGGAACGATGGGAGAGAACGGGGCCGCCGATCTGACAGCGATGATGGACCGGGAAGGCCTGAAACATCAGTTTATTACGGTGCCGGGACACGTGCGGACCAATATGAAGGTATACTGCCTTGACGGGCAGGGGGTTACGGAGCTGAATGAGCCCGGTACTCCGCTTGACAGGGAAAAGATTACACAGTTTACAGAGCTTGCAAAAGCCGCTACCGAAGACAGCGAGATGGTCGTGCTGACCGGCAGCCTGCCTCCGGGATGTCCGGAAGGCACCTACTGCGAACTGATGAAAGCCCTGGAAGGACATAAGTGCATCCTGGATACAGAAGGTAAGGAGCTGGAACTGTGCGCCAAGAACGCGCACCCGTTCCTGATTAAACCGAATCTGCGGGAAATGGAAGCCACCCTCGGGATTGAACTGCGGACAATGCGGACGATCCGGGACGCAGCGCTGCTGTTCATCAAACTCGGAGTTCAGCACGCAGTGGTCTCCATGGGTGCGATGGGCGCGATGTATATCTCCACGGAAAAGACTTTGTTCGCTCCTTCGCTGCGGGTTGAGACGAAGTCGACGGTCGGCGCGGGCGACGCCATGATCGGCGGCATGCTGCTGGGGTACGAAATCGAAAAGGATATGGCAAAAGCTTTCCGGTACGGAATCGCTGCCGGCGCCGCCAGCGTGATGACCGAAGGCACACAGCTGATTGTCCGGTCCGATTTTGAAAACCTGCTTGATCAGGTAAAAATACAGGAAGTTTAAGATACGATGCTATTCAGACATCACAGAGCCGAGTATTCGGACGGAGTGATCGACCTGATTCCGATCCATATTACGCCGCCGAGCCGGGAACTCGGATTCGGGCACGAGCAGGTATGGCGGATCACGCTTCACAACGAACGGCAGGAGATCGGCCAGATCAGCTATCGGGACGGTGAAAGCCGGTGCGTATATTACTACGGCCACATCGGCTATCATATTGACAAGGGCTTTCGGGGACACCATTACGCATACAGAGCCTGCAGACTGATCGAACGGGAGATTGTGCAATCCGGCAAGACCAGCGTCGTGATTACCTGCGATCCTGACAATGAACCGAGCCGGAAAACCTGCCTGAAGCTGGGCTGCCTGTTTGAACGGGTTACGGAAGTGCCGGAGGATATATACCGGAAATATGAAATCAGCAGTACGAAATGCCGCTATATCTGGCATATCGTACCAATGGAAGCGCAATGATTGAGAGTGTAAACGGGACAACGGTCTCCTTTGAGATCCAGGGAGAAGGAAAGGGCAGGGTGATCCTGCTGCACGGATGGGGCTGCGACATGAGCATGATGCAGCCGGTTGCCGATGCGCTCAAAAACGACCACCGGGTGCTGCTGGCTGATTTTCCCGGACACGGAAAGAGCGGAAGACCTCCCGAACCCTGGGGTGTTCCGGAGTACGCGGAATGCCTGAAAGAGCTGTTGAAGAGGCTTGGCTTTTTCCCGTGCTCGGTCATCGCGCACAGCTTCGGCTGCCGGGTGGCGACATGGCTGGCGGCAAACGATCCGGAACTGTTTGACAGGATGATCTTTACCGGCGCGGCAGGCATCCGGCCGAAACCGAGCGAGGAGTCGGCGCGCAGGAGCGCAGAATACAAAAAACTGAAGAACTACTGCAACCAGGTGAAAAAGATTCCTTTCCTGAAAGGAACCGCGGAGCACTGGGAAGAAAAACTGAGGCAGAAATACGGCAGCCGGGATTACAACGCCCTGGATGAAGAAATGCGCAGGACGTTTGTGAAAGTGATCAATCAGGACCTGAGCGATCTGTATCCGAGATTCCGGCAGAGCACGCTGCTGATCTGGGGCGACGCTGATACAGAAACGCCGCTGTGGATGGGAAAAGAGATGGAAAAGCTGATTCCCGATGCAGGCCTTGTGATCCTGGAGGGCGGAAGCCATTTCGCCTATCTGGAACAGATTCAGCGGTTCAACACGATTGCGCGGCATTTTCTGAAGGAGGCGAATGAATGAACCTTTCCATCCTCCTGATTCTCGGAATCGTGATCGGCTGCCTGCTGGCAGGTAAAATCCTGATCCACTATTTTCAACTGGAAAGCTATCAGTTTCCCGGTTATTTCCGTACACTGAAGCGGAATCTGCTGAAGGCGGTGCTGCCGGGTTTTTGCATGATGATCCTGCTGATCGTGACCGTGCTGCTCAGCATCGCAGCCAGCCCCGAGATCAGCTGGGTTCATTACGTATTTGACGCGGCAATCCTGATTGCGGGCGGATGGCTGATCGGCAGGTCCTTTTCCGAAAAGAACGCCAAGAAAGCTTTTGTGCTTACCCCCCGGGTCAAGCGGCTTTACGCCGTTTCGCTGGTTGTGCTGACATTGATTCTTCTGCTTGTTTCGGGAAGGATCGATCCTGCCGGCGGGCTGAAAACCACGGGCGAAAAAGCCGCCATCGGGTTTGTGATGATTTTTCCGGCCCTGCTGCCCCTGTGGATCGCGCTTTGCGGCCTGCTGGCCTGGCCGATTGAAAAGGGCATCAGCGAGCTCTATTTCCGGGATGCCCAGCGGATTCTGAAATCGAGGAAGGACCTGATCAGGATCGGCATTACCGGCAGCTGGGGGAAAACCAGCGTCAAATTTATCCTGGGAACCATCCTGGAGGAAAAGTATCACACGCTGGTCACACCGGCCAGCTTCAACACGCCGATGGGCGTGACAAAGGTTATCCGCTCCAGACTGGAACCCGGCCACCGGGTTTTCGTGGCTGAGATGGGCGCAAGGCATGTGGGTGATATCAAAGAGATGTGCCGGCTGGTTCATCCGGAAATCGGCATTCTGGTTTCGGTGGGGCCGCAGCATCTGGACACGTTCAAAACCCTGGAACGGGTGATTCAAACCAAATATGAGCTGATCGACGCGCTGCCCGCGGACGGACAGGCTTTCTTTGCGGACGATGAAGATATCTGCCGCGGACTGTATGAAAAAACAGGCAAAGAAAAGATGATTGCCGGCCTGGATCCGGACTTTGACGACGTATGGGCGGAGAACATCGCCTATTCTCCGGAAGGAAGCGCTTTTGACCTCTGCACGAAAGACAAGAAGATTCGCTGCCGCAGCCAGCTGCTGGGAGAACTGAATATACGCAATATCCTTCTGTGCGCCGCGGTTGCTTTGAAGCTTGGACTGACGCAGGAACAGATTGCCCGCGGGATTGAAAAGATCCGCCCCATTGAGCATCGGCTCCAGCTGATCCCGAATCCGGGCGGGATGAGCGTGATCGACGACGCGTTCAACAGCAATATCAGGGGGGCAAAACAGGCTTTCCAGGTGCTGAAGGCTTTCCCGGAAAAACGGATCGTTGTTACCCCCGGCATGGTGGAACTCGGCGAAAAAGAATATGAAATGAACCGTGAATTCGGCAAGGCTATGGCGGACTGCTGCGATACGGCAATCCTGGTGGGAAAAAAACGCAGCCAGGCTATCCGGGAAGGACTCCGGGAGGGCGGATTTGCAGAAAACAGCATACTTGTGGTATCCTCATTAGATGAAGCAACCGGGTTGCTGAGGCAGATGGTGAAGCCGGGGGATACGGTATTGTTTGAGAATGACCTGCCGGATAATTATACTGAATAAGGGGGCTTTCCGATCTTCCTGGGCTGCCGCCCGTTCTCTGCTGAAAACTGTCCACCGGACAGTTTTCCGGGCGCGATGAACCCCTTACCCCCTTCGGACAATAAATATTTGTTTTTTTATTCGGGGATGAAACTATCAGGAAATGCGGAGGAATTCATGAAGAAACAAATCGGAGTGATCTTCGGAAGCAGAAGCTGTGAGCGTGAGGTAGCAATCATCAGCGCGGTTCAGCTGATGCGGCATGCTGATCCCGAAAAATACAATATCATTCCTGTTTATATCGATGAAGCAGGGAACTGGTATACCGGAGAAGTGCTGAAGAACATTGAAAGCTATAAGCCGTTCAACCCGGACAGGAAAGGGATCACCAAAGTGTTTCCCGATCTGTCCTCGGGTTCCGGCGCACTGCTGACGCACACCAAAGGCTCAGGGCTGCTGGCTAAGGAAAAGATTGAGATTGCGGCACGGGTTGACGTGTATATCGTCGTAATGCACGGGCTGAACGGCGAAGACGGGACGCTGCAGGGACTGCTGGAGCTCGCCAATGTACCGTACACGTCCACCGGCGTCGCGGGCAGCGCTCTGGGCATGGATAAGATCATGATGAAGCAGTTTTTCCGGGGCGGTGATCTGCCTGTGCTGCCGGGAATCGGCATTTCACGGTCGGAATATCTGGCGAATGAGCAGGAAACGCTGGAAAAAACTGAAAAAGATCTCGGCTATCCGGTGTTTGTGAAACCGGCCAACCTCGGGTCCAGCATCGGCGTCAGCCGGGCAGACGACCGGGAAGGACTGAAAGACAGCCTGGAACTGGCGTTTGAGTACGACCGGCGGGTGCTGATCGAGCAGGGACTGGACAAACCGATCGAACTGAACTGCAGCGTTCTGGGATATGACAACGACGTCGAGGCTTCTCCGATCGAGATGCCGATCAACCAGGATGAGTTTCTTGACTTCAAGGATAAATATCTCGCGTCCGGCGGTTCCAAGGGAATGGCCAGCCTGCACCGCGTTCTGCCCGCACCGATCGAGGACGAACTGCGGGATCAGATTCAGAAAATGAGCAAAACCATTTTCCGGATGCTGGACTGCAAAGGTACGGTCCGGATCGACTATATGTTCGACAAGGACAGCGGGAAGCTTTACATCACGGAAATCAATACAATTCCCGGCAGCCTGGCATTCTATCTGTGGGAGAACGCAGGGTTGTCTTACAGCCGGATGATTGACAAAATGATCGAATGCGCGGAAAAAGCGCACGAGGACAAAAACCGCGCCAACTATGCCTATACAAGCGACATCCTGAAGGGTGTCAGCTTCGGGGCCAAGGGAGCAAAAGGCTGCAAGGGAGCCAAGGGCGCCAAGTAACGAAAGGTTCACGCAGACATGTTGGAGAACATTCATTCTCCGCGCGACCTGGACAAGCTGAGCTATGACCAGCTGGAACAGCTCGCAAAGGAGATCCGGGAAGTCATGATTACCACCGTTTCCGAAAACGGCGGTCATCTGGCATCCAATCTCGGGGTGGTGGAGCTGACAATGGCGCTTCACCGTGTGTTCCGCATGCCCGAAGACAAGATCGTTTTTGACGTGGGACACCAGAGCTATGTTCACAAGCTGATTACCGGAAGATACAGCCAGTTTTCCACCCTTCGTTCCTACGGCGGAATATCCGGATTTCCCAAACGCTGCGAAAGCGAATACGACTGCTTTGAGACAGGACACGCCAGCACCGCGATCTCTGCCGCGCTGGGCCTTGCCAGGGCCAGAGACTTCCGCAAGGAAAAGTACCAGGTGCTGGCGGTGGTGGGCGACGGCGCCCTGACCGGCGGGATGTGCTACGAGGCGCTGAACGACGCGGGAAACAGCCAGACCCGGATGATTGTAATCCTGAACGACAACGAGATGAGCATCGCACCGAACGTCGGCGCGCTGTCGAATTATCTGACACGGCTGCGGATCAGCGGCGGATGGCAGAGCGCCAAATCCAGAATCCGCCATGTTAAACGGATCCCGCTGATCGGTCAACCGCTGTACAGGCTGATCCACGGAATGAAAAAACTGCTGCGGACCGCGGTAGTCAAGGATACCGGGAACGGGTTCTTTGAAGCGCTCGGTTTTGAATATTACGGCCCGATCAACGGGCATGACCAGCGGAGCATGGAAAAAGCGTTCAGGGAAGCCAGGAAAACACGGGGTCCCTGTGTGATCCACGTGCTGACCAAGAAAGGCTACGGTTATGACCAGGCGGAAGACCGGCCGGAGACATTTCACGGAACACCGCCGTTCTATATTGAAACCGGCGACCGGATTGACGTGCCGAACAAACCGTCGTGGGGACATGTGATGGCGGATACGCTTGCGCGTATGTGCGAAAAGGACGCAAGAATCGTCGCCCTGACGGCAGCCATGAAACTGGGGACCGGACTGGACCATTTCGCGGAAAGGTATCCGAACAGGCTGATTGACGTCGGGATTGCCGAGGAACACGCGGCCACGATGGCGGCCGGCCTGGCGGCGGGAGGCATGAGGCCTTATTTTGCCGTATACGCCAGTTTCTTCCAGAGATGTTATGACCAGATGATCCACGACGTGAGCATGCAGCATCTTCCGGTGGTCTTCCTGCTGGACAGAAGCGGCGTGGGCGGGGAGGACGGACAGACGCATCACGGCCTGTTTGATTTTGCCGAAACGCTTCCTGTACCCGGCATAACCGTGCTGGCGCCTTCCTGCTGCCGTGAGCTGGTCAGCATGCTCGAATGGACGCTGAAGCAGGACGGGCCCTGTGTGATCCGATACGCGAAATCCGGAGATGAACTGAAGGAGATCAACATTCCGAAGCTGTTCACGGCCGGAAAATGGGAAATCATTACCGAAAAAGAGGATACGATGCTGTTCGCTGTCGGATCCATGGTGCCAAGAGCGCTGAAAGTTCGGGAAATCCTTGCCGAAAAAGGGATCCCGGCCTGCGTGGTCAACTGTTCAACAGTCAAACCGCTTGATACGGATTTCCTCGATTCCATTGACAGAACCGCGTCGATCTTCACCATGGAAGAGCATATGATTACAGGCGGATTCGGTTTGTACCTGACCGAATACTGCGTGGAACACCAGCTGCCGGCGCCGAGAAAGTGTTTCGGGGTCGGGGACGAGTTTATTCAGCACGGCAGGCATGAACTGCTGATCAAAGACGCCGGACTCGACGCCGGGAAGATTGCCGGGGAAATCTGCCAGATCATGAAGGAGGAACAGCTGACGTGGCTGACAAGATAAGAGCGGATGTGGCTCTGGTTCAGCAACAGCTTTGCGAAAGCCGCGAACGCGCCCAGGCCGCAATCATGGAGGGGCGCGTTTTCATTGGAGAGAAACGAATCAACAAGGCATCGGAAACAGTGGATCCGGATATCCCGCTTACGCTGAGGACACCGGAAAACGAATATGTGAGCAGGGGAGCGCTGAAACTGGAGAAAGCCGTGCGTGTATTCGGCGCGGACCTGAAGGACCGGGTTGTGATGGATATCGGCGCAAGCACAGGCGGATTTACGGACGTCTGCCTGAAAAACGGAGCGAAACGCGTATATTCCATTGACGTCGGATACGGACAGCTGGACTGGAAGCTTCGGAACGATCCGCGGGTGACCGTGATGGAACGAACCAACGCCAGGTATCTGGAACCGTCCTCATTTGACGAGAAACCCACCGTTACGGTCATGGATGTCAGCTTCATTTCAATCTGCCTGATCCTGCCGGCGGCCATACAGATCATGGGCGATGAAGGTGTGATCTATACGCTGATCAAACCGCAGTTCGAAGCGGGCAGAGGAAAAGTCGGGAAGAACGGCGTCGTGCGTGACCCGGCTGTCCATGAAGAAGTGCTGAACGGGATTATCAGCTTCGCCGTCCAGCTGGGTTGGCCGATCCGGAAGATCGATTATTCCCCGATCACCGGCCCGAAAGGAAATATTGAGTTTATTGCCGAAATGCGGAAGAAAGAGGCGGGGATTCCCGTTATTACCAGTGAACAGGTCAAAGACCTGGTTAAAGAAGCCCATCAGAAGATGAATCATCCGGCGTAAAGGAGAAAACGATCATGAGAAAAGCAGTTTCATTCATACTGGTGATTATGCTGATGCTTACAGCTTTGGCAGGCGCAGAGGCTGAAAACGGGAAACCGCTGTCCGCACTTTGCGATTCCGCGTTCGAACTGCTGTTCAGCACCAGCAACGTCACGCTGGAGGGGGAAGCGAACTTCTCCCTGGACGGGGACTGGTTCAAAACGGCCAAAGCAAAGTATATCCAGGACGGAGACCGGTCCTACTGGGATCTGAAGCTTTCCTCGCCGAAACCGGACGGAACGGTCCGGGAAAACGGGTATACCATCTTTGCAGACGGATCCAAGATTTATGTGATGGAAGTATTCCACCCCGGCCTCTACAAAACCGGAACCAGCGCGCCGCAGAGCACCATTGTGCGGAACTCCGTGCAGATGGAGCTGATGAAACAGGTGATCCGTTCCCTTGCCGCGCTTGCCGAAACGGAAACGGAGCCCAAAACCGTCCTGATTGATGAAAACGAGGCGGAAAAGAGCATCCGCATCGAGCTGAGCGGTCAGACACCGGACTGGTTCAATACGCCTCTCAACGTTCTGGCTGAGTATGCCGCCAAGCGCTATTTCCATATGGACTACGACCAGATCGGCGCGCGGAATATTGTTCCGATGAGCTACTACCTGACAGTAACCGAAGGTATTCTCGCCTGTACCACATCCGTAGCTGTGAAACAGGCGGACGTCACCGTCAAAACGGACCCGAACGGGCAGATCGAACACATTTCGGGAAACGCCTCCATCCTCCTCAACACAGGACGGGACGGAGAACGCACGCTGGACATTTCCTTTGAACTCACCGTTTCCGGCAGAGGAACAAGCCACGTCGGCACCTTTGATCCGCCGACATACGGCGTCAAACTCGTCGAAGGCGGAATGAACATCGAGGATGTCGTCAATACGGAGGTTGACGATTTCACAGGGGAGAAACTGGTCGAACAGGCCAGGTCAGCCTGGGAACAGGCCGGATACACCCTCGATCCTTCGATGTTCAGTTACTGCTATAAGCAGAACGGCAGATACTGCACCGAACTGAACGACGCGAGGGAAAACCTCTTTCTCAGCTGCGTCACGAACATCGACGGGAAAGTGCTGGAACTCCGGAATACGCAGAACAACTGGCAGGAGAAAAACTTCGACTATGACAACCCCTATCCGGATACACAACTGACAGAAGAAGCGGGCAGGAAAGTCATGGAATACCTGAAAGAAGCCGATCCGGAAGATATGAAACGGGTGGACCGCCTGAAACTCCAATGCTGGTATGAAGGAGACGGCGAGCTGTACTTCGAATTCTGCGAAGATCCGCTGGCCCAGGACTGGGACGGATTCCTGGTCGTCGTCAAGGTCAAACCGGACTGGCAACTGATGTATTACAGCTGCTTTTCCAACGGCTGACCATGGCCAGAGTGGAGAGTGACTAGTGACTAGGGATTAGTGGTTAGTGGTTAGAAAGCATGACCAGGGGAAGACGGCGGGCGGAGCGGAGCAAACGTTAACCATTCTGCCATCCGGGGACGGATGGGAAAAACAGAGACGGGCGGACCAGAGCGCCGGGGCATGGGCTTTGATCCGGCTGCCGTACCGGCGGTCTCCGACGAGAGGCATTTTCCGGGAGGCGAACTGAACGCGGATCTGATGCGTCCTGCCTGAATGCAGACGAACACGGATCAGGCTGAGTTTGCCCTCCGCCGCCTCAGCCGTTTCCACAACGGTCCATTCACAGGAAGCTTCCTTGACTCCTTTGCGCGGCTTATCGACCACAAAGGTTTTATTCGACCGCTGATCATGGTACAGCAGATCCGAAAACAAACCGGAGTCTGTTTCCGGAACACCTGAAACAACCGCAAGATACTCTTTGATCACCCGATCCTCCTGAAACTCCCGCTGTAAAGCGGCACAGGCCGCCGGGGAACGGGCAAGTACCATTGCGCCGCCGGTCGTCTG
>Ga0310690_10006893_pt1 | contig 14777 bp, 13 predicted proteins | sample AusTroGonzalo_MG_2_FD_207661 | JGI IMG/M metagenome (GOLD analysis project Ga0310690, IMG submission 207661) | Bovine rumen microbial communities from tropical cattle in Woodstock, Queensland, Australia - Gonzalo_04 (v2) (version 2) | ecosystem: Host-associated > Mammals > Digestive system >...
TGACGCCTGGTTCGTCGGAGTCTCTCCGAAACTCGTCTGTGGAGCATGGGTTGGTGGCGAATACCGTAGCATTCACTTCCGTACTGGTGCCCTCGGTCAAGGTTCACGCACTGCCCTACCTATCTGCGGCTACTTCTTCGAGTCTGTTCTTGGCGATCCCAACTTCAAGCAGTATCACGGCAAGTTTGAGAAGCCAAAGGACAGTAGTATCACAATGGATATGTATGAAAACTGCCACTATGTCTATGCACAGCGCGATAGTGATTCCATTAGTGTTGATAGCTTAGCCTTGGAAGAACTTGAGCAAGAGATAGAGCTTGATCAGGACGGCAACCCCATAGTGAAACCCAAGGAGCCCCTTGACATGCTGCCTGAACAGGGCAACGAGAATGGTAACGGCGAAGCAACGGAACCCAAGAAAAAGGCACAGCCCGAATACGAAGATGTATACTTCTGATGTTAGATGATTCAAGGAGGTGGAACTGGATTTAGAGAACAAAGAATGGCAGGATGCCCTGCAGATAGTGAACTATACCCGCCGCTCACTTTTCCTAACGGGAAAAGCGGGCACGGGAAAGTCCACATTTCTGCGTTATGTGGCCCAACATACTAAGAAAACAAACGTTATCTTAGCTCCTACAGGCATTGCCGCCATCAATGCAGGAGGTTCGACGCTACACAGTTTTTTCCGCCTGCCCTTCCATCCTTTGCTGCCCAATGACTCACGATATAACCGTCGTAACATCAAGGAAACACTGAAATACACAAGTGCCCAGCGCAAACTTATCCGCGAAGTCGAACTCATTATCATTGATGAGATTTCAATGGTGAGGGCTGACATCATAGACTTTATAGATAAGGTATTGCGCGTGTACACGCGAAGCTACGAACCTTTCGGCGGCAAACAATTGCTGCTGGTGGGCGATATCTACCAGTTGGAGCCTGTGGTCAAGGACGATGACCGTCAACTACTTCAGCCCTTCTATCCTTCGCTCTATTTCTTCAATGCCAAAGTATGGCAACAGATGCCCATCGTTTCCATTGAACTTCTCAAGGTCTATAGGCAGACGGATGCACAGTTTGTAGGTATCCTTGATCGTATAAGAAACAACACTGTTACCGCCGTAGATCTTGCCAATCTCAACACCCGTGTATCCCCAGCAACCTCCGACAGTCTTCAGTCGGATGCAACGCCTTCCCCGCAATTAGGCATCATTCTTGCAGCCCGCCGCGATATTGTAGACTATACCAACGAACAGCGGTTGGCAAAGCTCGAAGGAGCTGCCACAGTCTTCAACGGCATCATCAAAGGCGACTTTCCTGAATCCTCACTTCCTACCCCTATGGAGCTGCAACTGAAACCAGGTGCACAGGTTATCTTCATCAAGAATGACAAAGAGAAACGGTGGGTAAACGGTACCCTTGGAACGGTTATCGCCATCGATGAGGAAATAGGTGTCATTACCGTCTGTACGGATGAGGGACGTGAATATGACGTAGAGCGCGAAATATGGGAAAACATGCGCTATTCCTTTAACGAAAAAGAGCAAAAGATTGAGGAACAGCAAATTGGGACATACATGCAGTTTCCTGTAAGGTTGGCGTGGGCTATTACCGTCCACAAAAGTCAGGGATTGACGTTTTCACAAGTAACCATCGATTTCACCGGCGGCGTATTTGCTGGCGGACAGACCTATGTAGCCCTTTCGCGCTGCCGTTCGTTGGAAGGCATTACTCTGAAAGAGCCGCTTCGCCCCAGTGATGTCTTCGTACGAGCAGAGGTCTTACAGTTCGCACAACGGTATAATAATCCAACGCTGATTAACCAGGCTATGCAGGAAGGAAAGGCAGACCGTGAGTACCACGATGCCATTGCTGCTTTCGACCAAGGGCGCTTTGATCTTTTTCTCGATCATTTCTTTAAAGCCATTCATTCACGCTACGATATTGAAAAGCCGGCCGTGAAACGCTATATTCGAAGGAAACTGGAGATTATCAACCGTCAGAAATCGGATATTGAAAAATTACAGGTAAAGCTTCACGAACGTGACGAGCTGCTGAAACGATTGTCGGCAGAATATACCATACTTGGACGTGAATGTGAACATGAACACATGACGGAGGCTGCTATCAGAAATTATGAGAAAGCTTTAGAGCTTTATCCTGACGCTGGAGATGCCAAGCGACGGCTAAAAAAGCTCCAAAAACTTAAAAAGTCTTAAATAGAGCGATTGTGCTCCCACACAATTTACCTGTATCAACTTTTTTAATTAATTTGTTTGGTATTTAGAAAAAAATGCCTTACCTTTGCATCGTTATCCTGAAAACAATCTTTTTACCTTAAAAGACTAATACCTATTGAAGATATAGAGCGACTGCCTGCGAAGGTCATCGCTTTATTTTTTTGTCCCTATGTCTGGCTCAAAAAACATGAGGCCCCGATTCACATCGGAGCCTCATAACAACACAAACACAAAATAAAGTCGGTTAATTACCAACTATCGTTAAAATGGAAACGATCACTGAATACCATCTTTGCGCAACTTTTCCTGCCATTTCCAAGCAGAGCGCAACACTTCTTCTGTGGGGGTCTCAGCTTTCCAGCCTAAAACTTTGTTGGCTTTTGTAACATCACCCCAAACCTGTTCAATATCACCTTCACGACGCGGTGCATATGTCCAGTTCACCTTCACGCCTGTAGCCTTCTCAAAGCCTTCAACCACCTCAAGCGTTGACAAGCCTCGTCCAGTACCAATGTTGAATACCTCAACGGCATCTGTTTCAGGCTTATCAAGCACCCGTTCCATAGCCTTCACATGAGCCTTGGCCAAGTCAACCACATAAATGTAGTCACGTATACAGGTGTGGTCAGGTGTATTATAGTCGTTACCGAAAATCTTCAGCTGACCGCGGATACCCATTGCCGTCTGTGTGACAAACGGAATCAGATTCATGGGAACACCATTGGGCAGTTCGCCGATAAGTGCAGTAGGATGCGCACCGATGGGGTTGAAATAGCGCAAAATAATACTCTTGATGGGAGCGCCGGAATGGATATAGTCCTGAATGATTTCCTCGTTGATCTGCTTTGTATTGCCATAGGGCGACAACGCCTTCTGAATGGGAGCGGCCTCAGTAACAGGCAGGTTTTCTTCCGTTGGCTGACCATAAACGGTGCACGAACTGGAGAAAATGATACCCTTCACATCATACTTAGGCATCAGCTCTAACAGGTTGATCAGACTGGTGAGATTGTTACGGTAGTAGAGCAGAGGTTTCTCTACTGACTCACCCACGGCTTTAGATGCAGCAAAATGGATGATACCCTCAATCTTCGGATATTTCTTGAACACGCCCTCCAAAGCTTCCATATCGCAGCAGTCTACTTTCTCGAAAGCAGGACGTACGCCCGTTATCTTTTCAATACCATCGATGACATTGGCGTTTGAATTGGAGAGATTGTCAATAATAACCACCTCATAGCCTGCCTCTTGCAACTCAACAGTGGTGTGAGAACCTATGAAGCCCGTACCACCTGTAACAAGGATTGTTTGTTTCATAAAATAGCTGTTTTTTTATTCAATTACATAAAGATGTTGCAAAAGTAACTATTTTTTTTGAATTATCCAAGGCCTTGAGGAAAAAAATTCGTAACTTTGCACCCATGTATTAGTTTAAACTCAGAATTATGAAAGGTATCGTACTTGCAGGCGGCAGTGGCACACGCCTCTACCCCATCACAAAAGGAATCTCAAAACAGCTGATTCCCATCTTTGACAAGCCCATGATTTACTACCCGATATCAGCACTGATGCTGGCAGGGATACGTGAGATTCTCATTATTTCCACCCCTCACGATTTGCCGGGCTTCCGTCGGCTCTTAGGCACTGGCGAAGAATTAGGTGTCCACTTTGAGTACGCTGAGCAGCCTTCCCCCGATGGTCTGGCACAGGCTTTCATCATTGGTGAGGAATTCATTGGCAATGACTGTGCTTGCTTGGTCTTAGGCGACAACATTTTCTATGGTTCCGGCTTTAGCGGGCTGCTGCGTCAGAGCGTGGAAAACGCTGAACAAAAAGGTTTGGCCACTGTTTTCGGATACTATGTAAACGACCCAGAGCGATATGGTGTTGCCGAATTCGATGCCGACGGCAACTGCCTCTCTATCGAGGAGAAACCCGAGCATCCAAAATCAAACTATGCCGTAGTGGGACTTTATTTCTACCCCAATAGTGTAGTTGACATTGCCAAGCACATCAAGCCCTCGGCACGCGGTGAACTTGAGATTACTACAGTCAACCAAGAATACCTCTCCCAGCAGAAGCTGAAGGTGCAGACCCTGCAGCGAGGCTTTGCCTGGCTCGATACTGGTACCCACGACTCTCTGGCAGAAGCTTCAACTTTTATAGAAGTCATTGAGAAACGTCAGGGACTGAAGGTGGCTTGTCTTGAGGAAATCGCCTACAAGAAAGGCTGGATAGATGCAGAGAAGCTTAAGGTGCTGGCACAACCTATGATTAAAAACGGTTACGGTCAGTATTTGATGCAGTTGGCCGAGGGAAAATAGTTAAACTTTGCTAAATAACTATTAACTCTCAACCCTCAACTCTCAACTCTCGACTAAAATTAGTACCTTTGCACCCCGTTAGAGTCCGTTGGGGCAGAGTGAAGTGTGTACGAACGTACGCCGCCTCGCGGAAAAACCCCTTAAATACAAGATAAAAGCAATGTACGCAATTGTAGAAATTCAGGGTCAGCAGTTCAAGGCTGAGGAGGGCAAGAAGCTCTTCGTTCACCACATTAAGGATGTGGAAGCAGGCAAGACTGTTGAATTTGACAAAGTGCTGCTCGTAGATGCTGACGGTGCAGTTAAGGTAGGTGCCCCCACCGTAGAGGGTGCAAAAGTAGTGTGTGAAGTTGTGAACCCGCTCGTAAAGGGCGACAAGGTGATTGTCTTCAAGATGAAGCGCCGCAAGGACTCTCGCAAGCGCAACGGTCACCGTGAACAGTTCACACAGGTAGAAGTTAAATCAGTAATCGCTTAAAGTAAGGAGGACTTAGAAATGGCTCATAAAAAAGGTGTAGGTAGTTCTAAGAACGGCCGCGAATCAGCAGCTCAGCGACTGGGTATTAAGATTTTTGGCGGTCAGCAGTGCATCGCCGGCAACATCATCGTTCGCCAGCGTGGTACAAAGCACAATCCGGGCAACAACGTAGCTATTGGTAAGGATGACACGCTCTATGCGCTCGTCGATGGAACCGTTCAGTTCCACAAGGGCAAGTACGACAAGAGCGTCGTTTCAGTAGTTCCTAACGCTGAAGCCTAAGTAACAAACAGCAAACAATTTATTCCAAACAAACAACAGAGTCCCGCCCCTCGTCAGAGGAGCGGGATTTCTGCTATTACAATGACATCATCGAGGCTTCGTCCATCACCGACGGTTCCACCTCGTTAATGCCCACCGACGTCAACTTTGCGGCTCACCATCTGCAAGTCCATCGTCGAACGCTGTGGTGGCGACATTGGTGTCAAGAGCGAGGGTAACGGTCTCGGCTCTACTTTCTGGTTTTGGATTCCCTGCGAACGCAGGCTGTAATCTGGCGTTATATCCTGATGTCAGGCTCCGTGATTTCTTTTCCTTGACAGAAACGGTGCATGATCTGGCGATCATCGCCGAGATAGATATAGCGCTCCAAACGCTCCAGCAGCGAATAATGATCGTGATTCAGATCTCCGTCGTCGATGACGAGAGCATCGAACTCATAGCCAGGCTCAAAGCTCCCTACCCTTCCGAAGAAACTCCCCGCCGACTTGGTAGCGAGCCAGAATGCCTCAGACAAGGTGAGAAAGCTGGCTTTAGTGCCCGAAGACGACTGTTCACGTTGCCGCTGATAGTGCATCTTGCTTACTTGTATCGCATAGACCATCATCCGGAAAATGCTCAGGTCATGACCAGCGCTGATGTCGCTGCCGAGTCCCACCTGCAAACCTTCGTCGAGGAATTTCCGGATAGGTGCCATACCCGATGCCACATTGAAATTCGACGTAGGACAGTGGGCCACCATCACGCCACGGCGTTTCATCAGTTCCAGCTCTTCACCTTCCGTCCATACGCAGTGGGCCATCACGGTCGGTGTCTGTCCGAAGAGACCATAGCGGTCGTAGGCGTCGCCGTAGCAGCTGCTGTCCTTCTCCAACGTCTGCACCAGGGCAATCTCGTCCTTGTTCTCCGAGAGATGCGACTGCACAGGCAATTGGTATTTGTCAGCCAGTTCACCACAGGCATGGAGCATCTCCGGCGTACACGACGGAATGAAGCGAGGCGTAACAATTGGCCGCACCAGAGTTCCGTTCATCTCACTTAAAATGGACTCATAGCCCCGTAACATCTCCTCCACATTTTCCGAAAGACCTTCAGGACAGTTGCGATTCATTGCCACCTTGCCCACCAGTGCTCCCATGCCTGCTTTTTGAAAAAGACGCATCAGCAGTAGAGTACTTTCAGTATGGATAGTGGCAAACACGCAAGCCCTCATGGTGCCGAAGCGCCACAAATCGCGCACAAAACGACGATACATTCGCTCGGCATAGCCCAAGTCGGCATATTTCATTTCCTCAGGGAATGTATACTTCTGTAGCCACGGCAGCAGTTCCAGATCCATCGCAATACCCTGATTGCGATACTGCGGCGCATGTACATGCAGGTCGTTCATGGCAGGAATCAGCAGCTGGTCACCGAGATCCGTGACCTCTGCATCCTCACAGTCCAACGACGACAGATCCGAAGCTACCCCTGTCACACGTCCGTCAGCACCAACGGCAACATAGCCGTTCTCTATCACCTCAAAACGGTCTTTCTCCTTCGTATAGAGGATATGAGCCTTAAATATCCGTTTCTCCATCAGCATTCAAAGTTTCAAATTACTTGAGTGAATTAAAAATATCGTAGTCCATATTGTAAGCTGGAGATTGTATCGACAGCAGGTTGAGCACTGAATGGAAGATATAGTGCTGCTCAAGAACTGCTGGTAGTTCGCCTTCTGTCTTGTAAGTCCGATAGTCATTCGAAGTCCATACCAGGAATGGTATTTCATACTGTACCTTTGGTGCCAGTTTCATCGGCAGTCCATGCATGAACATCTTGTTCTCGCCAAGTGATTCACCGTGGTCTGATATAAAGATCATGGCGCTCTTCCAATCTGTCATAGTGCGCAGGGTGTTGATTAGACTGTCCAAAAGGAAGTCAGTGTAAAGAATGGTGTTGTCATACGCATTAACCAGCAAACCGATATTTTTCTCACCTTCCTCAACGTTCCTGGCTACAGGTTTATAAACCTCGAACTCCTTAGGATATTTGTCAGCATATTTCGGACCGTGACTTGTACTGGTATGCAGCACCACCAGCACCTTATTCTTATGGCTTGATTCTATACGTTCACGAAGCCCCCTCAGCAGAATGCCGTCATAGTACTGATTCTCGTCGGGATATTTTTCGCCGAGCTCTTCGTTGGTAATATACTCGTCAATGTGAATAGGCGGCTCACCCCAATTGGACGTACGCCACGACACGTCGACACCAGTCCGGAAGGCATAGTTTGGCAGCAATTCGTACAGGTCGTCACTGTTCTTGGGTTCAAGGATGGCCTTGGCACCAGCTGTGGTATAAGTGGCACACGAAGTAGCCTGATACACCTTCAGCCCCTCTTGCTTCGACAGCAACGGATTGGTGTTGCGATCATAGCCGTAGAGCTGGAAGTTAGCTTTTCTGGCAGACTCACCGATGACGAGCACCACAACGGCCTTCTCGTTATCCACAATCTGTCCGTCAGGCAGTTTTATCTCCTCTGCTTGTTCGTCTTGCTGACTACTTACCACACGGAAAGTATTGGCCAGATAGGACCAAGGCTGCAGTAATCCGCCCAATTCCGTATCATGCTGACTGATCCACAGTGTCTGACCAATATTCAGCGATGCTACTGCAAGGACAATAGCCAACGAGATGCCGCAGTAAATACCCAGTTTTTTCATCTTTCCGAAAACCACGGGCTGAAGCAGGCAATATAAGGCTGGAAGCACACCGAAGGCAATGATGTAAAGCCACAGCGACCAGCTAAAGAACCCCGAAGCTTCCGAGTATCTGGTGTTGAATACGTTTTCAATAGTTGTGGCATCTATCATCACGTTATAGGTCAGGATAAAATAGACCGCCGTAGCATTGATGACTGAAAGGATGGCCAGCAGGATACGCCCTACCATTCTCATTAAGAACATGGTGAGATAGGTCATCATGAAGTTAAGCACCAGCATGACAACAACCAGAGACCCCATCAGGAATATCTTTCCACCAGCACTTTCATTGGTATTGTCGGCTACATAATTAAAGAAAGGTATGTTGTATAACAACAACGTTGCTATACTCACAATACATGAAAAGGTAAAAAGCGAAACCGGCCTTATGAGTCGCTTTTTTATTTCCGCCAGACGAATATTGTTCGATAATTTCATCATTTTCCCGTCACAAATACGCAGCTAAGATTCTTGTACAAGTTTTGCCGAGGCGCAACCAAGACTCACGCCGTGACAGCGCAAAGATAATGATTTTACGGGAAACTTCCAAAACTAATCACAAAAAAAATAACAACGCCTTTTACCAACTTGCCTTTCCATTGTTTGAGACCCTCGACCACTTTGCGTCACAAAGTGACCCACTTAACACAGTCAAATGACCCACTTAACACTGCCAAATGACCCACTTAAGAAGCATTTTATCTTGACAAGACAGTCCAAAGTGAAAAGTGGAGATAAAGGGGATTTCCCTTGTTGGCATGGGTAAAAAATAACAGAAAAGAACAAGGAATTTCCGAATTATTTCGTACTTTTGCAGCAGAAACATAGAATGACACAGAGGATAGCCCTCATTTTTCCAGATATCAACTTACGTCTGACTTTCCAATGAATCCAGTAGCCATCAGATTATTAAATCAGCAATTGATTGTGCCTCAGTTCAAGAGTCCTGCTGAAGTGGTCAGCCACATGGGAGCCATGCAGGCACAGGAGTACCGCATGATGCGCTGGGCTGTAGAGATGCGTACAACGAAGGCATCACACAAAGCCTTCAAGGAGGCTTTCGACAGCGGGCAGATTATCCGTCTGCACCTGATGCGAGGCACCTGGCAACTGGTGGCTGCCGAGGACTACTGGCCTTTTATCACCCTCTGCGGTTCCAAGTCTATCGCCGTCACCAAGGGCTGGATGAGCAGTAACAAAATCACTATTCCCGACGAGGAACTGTTTCATGTCAGAGACATTCTCGCCCAGACCGCTGCCGACTTAGGGAGTGCAACAAAAGAGGACTTTGTAAGTGCATTGGCAGCAAGAGACCTGAGGATGGACGACCATCGCCTGTCATACCACATCCGCATGGCAGAGTTTTCTGGCACGCTCTGCAGTGGCGAATTGTTGCCTCATAAAGCTACTTATGCATTTACAGCTGATAAAGTGAGACAGACGGCGAAGATGGATAGGGACGAAGTCTTGATGCGCTTCACCCGCAACTATTTCCAAAGCCGTCAGCCTGCTACGCTGGAGGACTTTGTATGGTGGTCAGGACTGAACATCAATGACTGCCGGAAAGGTATTGCGCTTTTAGGCGACACCATCCACAAGGAAACGTGGAAAGGCAGAGACTTCTATCTCACGGATAGCTGTCGGACACGAGGTTTCAGAACAGGCAAGCTACTTCTGATCCCACCATACGACGAATACCTCATCGGCTACAAGTCCCGCGACATTGTGCTGCCGCCAGAACATCGTCACCGTGCCCACAACAACAGCGGCATTTTCCAACCCATCATCGCCTGGGACGGCATCATCTGTGGCAATTGGTCACCTTTCCGCGAAGACTGCCAAGCGAATTTCTTTGATGGTAGCAACACCAAGGATAGGTTACAGGAAGCATGGACTTTGTACCAACAATTCAGGAAAAGATAAAAAGACCGGTTTCATCATTCCTAGTCCACCAATATCATTCTCATCTCGATATCATCAACAGGACGGTCACCACGGGCTGTTGCAGTTTGCTGAATCATCTCAACGACATCAAGTCCCTCTTCCACTTCACCGAATACGGTGTACTGACCATCAAGGTGCGGCGTACCGCCAATGGTGGAATAAATCGTGCGCTGTTCATCTGTCAGTCCCTCACCAGTGACCTGCGCTTCTGCCTCGGCAGTGAGTTTGTCCTGAAGTTCCTGCAGTCCGGCACGGTTACGTTCACGGCGCATCTGCATAATCTCGTCATGATGCTCTTTGGCCAGCTGATTGAAAGCAGACTGAATCTTCTGCATCTTCAGCTGCTTGGAGAACTGACGAAGCTGACCTTCGTTGTATACCTGACCCCATACGATATAGAACTGTGAGCCGCTGCTACGACGCTCAGGATTCACCTCGTCACCCTGACGGGCTGCTGCCAATGCACCTCGCTTGTGGAACAGGTTATCCTTTATTTCGGCTTCCAGCGTATAGTCAGGGCCACCTACTCCCAGCATCTTGCCAGCTGGTGCACCTTTGGAGTCAGGATCACCACCCTGAATCATGAAGTCCTTAATCACGCGATGGAACAGCGTTCCGTCATAATACCCTTCCTTCACCAGCTTTACGAAGTTGTCACGGTGGATGGGTGTCTCGTCATACAGGCGAACCACAATGTCGCCCAACATGGTTTGTATCTTTACTTTCATATACTTTGTATTTTTGTGTGCAAAGATACAAATAAACGAGCGAAATACCAAACATCCAACAATCTTTAAGTATCTCCTGAAGGGATTTCCCCTATTGCGATGTAGGGAAAATACTCCCTAATTATAGGAATAATCCAGGTACTTTCGCCCCCTTCTTCACGTCAAAGAAGTGAAAATTAGAAACAAATGTCTAACAATTTAAAGTATAGGAGATAAAATTATGAAGAAGATTTTTACACTGGCAATGATGATGGTGATAACTATCTCAGCCACAGCAATGAGCTTTAAAACAGCTAAGAACGAGGCATTGTTCTTGAGTGACAAGATGGCCTACGAGTTGAACCTGACGGATGCCCAGTATGATGCCGTCTATGAAATCAATCTGGACTACCTGATGAGTGTAAACGGTCGCAACGATGCCTACGGCACCTGGTGGAACCGCCGCAACACCGACCTGAAGTTCGTGCTGACTGCCTGGCAGTATGAGAAGTTTGTGGATATGAGCTACTTCTATCGCCCGCTGACTTGGAAGAACGGCAACTGGACCTTCAATGTCTATAGCCACTATTCCAACAAGAGCCACTTCTACAAGGCTCGCCCCAAGGCTTATGCAAGCTACAAGGGTGGCAACAGCAACAATAAGAAAGCTAGTACGACTGCAAAGCCTAATGACAACAATCGTCATATTGCCCAAAATACTACCAAGAACAGTGGCTCCAGTCACTTCGGATGTCGCCGTTAAGGTTGTCAACTTAACACCGCCGACCTCTGTCGCGAATCGTCAGAAGAGCTGACACAAGCATCGTTCTGCTCTCGCAGTTCCATCAGTTGGCTCTATCATATGCCTCGCTAAAGGACTCTCAAAGGTGTGTCGAATAGGCACACCTTCTTCGTTATACAATTGGTGTTAGTAACTAAAAAAAACAGTTAAAGAACGCGAATTTTCAAACAGACGTATGAAGGTCTTTTCATCGTTACTATATAAAAGGGTATCTTTGCAGAATCAAATATCAACTACTTATGAAGCAAACTATCATTACCACCTTACTCGCCCTCGCTACAATGGTTGGACAGGCCTTCAAGCCATTCCTTGTTTGCCTAAATGTATTCCCTTTTACTCATTTCTTCCAAGCATTAACAACCTCACCGATATACATGGAGTGAATGCCGGCGGGGAAGTTAGCATACATATTCTTGGGTACGTCGCTCTTGAAATTCTGAGGATCAAAGGGGGCTGCATACATGATCTTGCACTCGATCACCATCGTTGCCTCAGTGTAATATGGCGTACCATTAGCAGTATAGGCTGTGTGAAGTCCCAAAGCCTGAGCCTTCTTGTCTGGACAAGCGTCTCCTGACGTCGACGAGCGGTCAGCATCACGTCCACTCTTCGTTCCCATGTAGTTCAGCACCTTGCTGTCCTTTACGTCAAATGACATCACAGTGAAATACTCCGAGTCATCCATGAACTCCTTGGTGTAACGTTGTTCAGCGACATAGACAGTCAAGGCAGGACGCTGCCAAAGCGTACCGATACCACCCCACCCTATGGTCATGGCATTGCTCTTTTCTTTGTTTCCTGCACATAGCAACTGGGCATCACGAAACCATTGGAAACCGTTATCGGTGAAGTCCTCAATCACATTGAATTTCTGAAGTCCGTTCGAAAGCTGGTCCTCACCGCTTTCTTCTTGAGCGGACATCTGGCTTGGCATAACCATCATGAATATGGCCAAGAATGCTGTAATAAATCCACTTTTCTTCATAAACTATCATAAATGTCGATGCAAATATAGCAAAAATTCTCTGATTATCACTATCTTTGCAAATAAAATTTGCGAAAACAGGCTGCACCTCAGCATAAAGCAAGCTTTCTGCATTAGGTTTGCATTGTTTTTGTCCGTTAATTTTAAGTGTATTTAGGTATTCACATGACTAAGATGAACTGATATGAAGATAATAGACGAACAACTGATTAGTGGCGTGGTGGAAGAAGCCAAGAAGTCGCCACGACTGAGAAAGAACTACAACTTCCACCAGAGCCTCGACGACAAATGTCACCGTTTCCTGAATGCCTTGGAGCCGGACACTTTTATTCCTGTGCACCACCATCCTGACAAGGACGAGACCTTTGTCATCCTGAAGGGCAAGGCCAGAGTGACAACCTATAATGATAATGGCGAGGTTCTGGCAACTTGTGTCATCAGTCAGGAGAGCGGCACTTACGGTGTCGATATACCCAAGAACGTCTGGCATGGCTTAGAGTGTCTGACACCCGCCGTATTATTGGAATGCAAGGCTGGCCCCTTCGTTGAACACGAGGTAGATGGAATCCTGGAAATCAAGAGCGGCAAGGATATTTATCTTGCGGGAGGCTGCTTTTGGGGAACAGAGCATTACTTCAAACAAATTGAAGGTGTCGTGGAAACATCAGTTGGATTTGCCAACGGACATACTGCCAGCCCAACGTATAAGGAGGTCTATACTGACACAACAGGATATGCCGAAACGGTACATGTGAAGTACAATCCCGATGTGGTCAGCCTTGAATTCCTGTTGCAGATGTTCTTCAAGGCCATCGACCCGACAAGTCTCAACAAGCAGGGACATGACGAGGGAACCCGTTATCGTACTGGCATCTATTATACTGATTCAGAGGATTTATCCGTTATCGAAAAAGTGTTTGCTGAGGAACAGAAGAACTATCAGCAGCCTCTGGCTGTTGAGAAGCTTCCTCTGGAGAACTTCTATACGGCTGAAGAATACCATCAGGACTATCTCGACAAGAATCCTGACGGTTACTGCCATCTGCCTGTGTCACTATTTGAGTTCGCACGACAGGCCAGGGACGCTGGCAAAAAAGAATCCGCCAGCAACGGATACAGGCGCTCATAGTCTGCAATCTGGAATGAGATATGATCCTGTGTATGCCATTATCAAGCCTCCGATTTCATTTATTTGTTAAATATGGCTGCAAATATACGAAAAAACGGGGAATAATGAGTACCTTTGCCCTTGGATTTAATAGTATTTGTGAAATGGATTATCTGCCCCAAGACCCTGCCATATTGGTTTCGAGTGTGAACATGCTCCTTCGTGACGAGGAGTTTGACACGCTGGAAGCACTATGTTATTCCTTCAGCAGAGATCCAAAAGATATAAAGGACTACCTCTACAAAAGAGGTTTCGTCTGGAGTGAACAACAGAAACAATTCCGTCCCATCGGCTACGACCAATGATTACGAAACAAGAGAGCAGTGAGAGCAGAGCCGAACTTGTTCGAGCTATGCCGAGTCGCGAGCGAGGAATAGTGATACTCAAAGACAGCATAGAGACCGCATATAGCTTTCTGCATCAGAAGCGAAATGTCTATATCCATTCTACCCTCGACTGGCAGAAGGATGATATCGAACTGGCTATTGGCAGCTATGTAGATGACATGAGCCAGGAGCTCTATGAGGCCATATCCGACGGTAGGGACGATTTCCTGAGAGACCATAAGCGGTTTGAAGATGATATCACTCTGGCCGTTGAAAGATTAGAGAAAAAGTTATAAGAAGATATATGGAGAATTTTGAAGAGATACTGAGAAAAGACCTGCAGCAGTTCCTGCTGTCGATGAAGGAAGTGGACGAGCGGTTACCAGAATGTCCTGATGTAGAAGAGAAATGGGAAGATATTGCAAAGGCATACATCCCCGATGGCATCAGGGAGTTTCAGGACTATCCATCTGCATCCCTCGGCTGGATGATGTATATCGGCATGGCCGTTGCCAAGATGTGGGACACGGAATGGGAAATCTATTCAAAGATTGAAGACCTTTATGCCTATATGCGCGACAAGCGGGGCTATGATAGCATGGATGAATACATCCGTGAGGAAGTGCTTTTGCTGCAGGGCATAGACTACACCGTTCTGGAGAAGGTGACTGGCGAGTGTGCCTCACGTGTCTACAATGCCCTGATGCACCAGCGTCTGGAGCCAGGCACAAAGGAGGCATTCAACGGCTATGTTGTCTGTCTGCACCAGCTCTACCT
>Ga0310690_10006894_pt1 | contig 14773 bp, 13 predicted proteins | sample AusTroGonzalo_MG_2_FD_207661 | JGI IMG/M metagenome (GOLD analysis project Ga0310690, IMG submission 207661) | Bovine rumen microbial communities from tropical cattle in Woodstock, Queensland, Australia - Gonzalo_04 (v2) (version 2) | ecosystem: Host-associated > Mammals > Digestive system >...
GATTTTGTGTTCGCCGATATCTGGCACGACGCGAGCGACGGGTGCGACCTGTATCTTAAAATGAAACCGTGGGAGGCCCGTTTTCCCGCCGTCACGTTTACCTATTGGATCGAAGATACCCTGCGCCTTTATCTTGACCCCACCCTTTGGTGAAAGGAGTTTTTGCCATGTACCGTTACGAGACCCATCTGCACACCTCCCCCGTCAGTAAGTGCGCCCGCGCGAGCGTGCGCGAGAACCTGACGTTCTACAAGTCCGCCGGCTACGACGGGGTGTTCATCACCAATCATTTTCTCGACGCCAATATCAACTGCGATAAATCCCTGCCCTACGCCGAGCAGCTTGCCTTTTACCTCTCCGACTACGAGGAGGCCAAATCGCTTGAAAAGGAAATCGGTCTGAAAGTCTTTTTCGGGGTCGAACTCTCCTACGGCGGCAGCGATTTTCTCATCTACGGACTTGACGGCGCGTGGTACGCCGCGCACCCCGAGATCATGGAAATGAAAAAGAGCGTAGAGCTGCCCTTTCTGCGCGACGCGGGCGCTCTCGTCGTACACGCGCACCCGTTCCGCGAGGCGGGCTACATCGACCATATCCGCCTGTTTCCCCGCGACGTCGAGGGCGTGGAAGTGATCAACGCCAACCGCACCGACTTTGAAAATCACATGGCCGAAATTTACGCGACGGAATACGGTTTTTTACGCACGGCCGGCACCGACAACCACATCGGGGGCCGACAGATAAAACTCGCGGGCATGGAGTGCGAAAAACCGCTTGAAAACGAGCGGGATTTCATCGCCCGCGTGCGGGCGGGACAGATGCGCATTTTCACTTGGGCGAACGAGCCGGAGGCGACGCCGTGACCCGCCGCGAGCGCGCCGTGGCCGCGTTTTTGTCGGATTGCAACTGCGCGCAGGCGGTGGTCTCTGCCTTTGCCGATCTTTTGCCCGTGAACGCCGAGACGGCCATGCGTCTTTCCTCTCCCTTCGGCGGCGGCCTCGGCCGTCAGCGCGAGATATGCGGCGCGGTGTCCGGCATGTGTCTTGTCGCGGGCTTTCTCTACGGCCAGAGCGACGCGACCGACCCCGCCGAAAAGGCGCGCGTCTACGCCATGACACAGGAACTTTGCGGAGCCTTTCGCGAAAAGAACGGCAGCATCGTCTGCCGCGAACTGTTAGGCCTCGGTGCAGGCCCGTCAAGTCCCGCGCCCACGCCCCGCACCCCCGATTTTTACAAAAAGCGCCCCTGCCCCGACCTCGTCGGCGACGCGGCCGAGATTTTGGAGGCTTACATAGGCGCCCACCCGATCTAAGCATAAAAATACCCCGGAACAGGATCTGTTCCGGGGTTTTTCTTATTCGAGATGCAATTCACTGCAGTTGAGAAATTCGTGCGCGTCGAGCAGCGAATCCGTTTTGACTAGCTTGGAGGCGCCGCACTTTTTGCACGTCACGCGCACCCCCTCGGGCAGGATCTCCGCGTCGTATTCCCGTTCCTCGTCCGGCCCGCAGCGGCAGGTGATCTTGCCCTCGTCATCAAGGTCATGTATGACGAACAGCACGATCTCAAGCACCTGCGGATCGGTCACGGTCTTCTCCGCCTCGCGGTGAAGCGCCGAGAGGTCGCTGACACCGCTTTTTTCCATCATATCGAGCAACTGCAGTTCGGTGCGCGCCAGTTCCGCCTTGACGTGATTGATCTCGCCGAGCACGCAGATATTCACGTCGGAGTAGGGGCACGGCAGCACGAACAGTTCACTGCCGAAAAACACGTTTTCGCTGACGGTAAAGCGGTGCGGCTTGGGACATATCACGCAGGGCACGGTCAAACGCACTTTGCCGTCGCCCGTGGGCTCCGCCGTCATGCTGCTCTCGCCGCAGGTGCATTTCAGGCGCACCATAGAGCCCCGCAGGGCAAACAGGCTGACCGCCGTCATCACGCCGCTGCCACAATGGGGACAACGGTACGCGAGCGTCGTTTGCTTGGTGTTCAAAACCATAACGTCTCCTCAAAAAAGCGGGGCCGCCTGTTAAAACGGCCCCTTATTGTATCAGAATTATGCGCCGACGTAAGTCCAGAGTTTCTCGATCTTTTCGGCGACGACGGGCTCGTAGGCAGCCTCGGCCGCATCTCTCCACGTGCTGTAGGCGTCGCTGCTGAGGTCCTCATACACCTCGGCGCGCCAGGCGGGCCGCTCGTTGCCGCGATAGTACATGATATGATAACCGTAGGTCGTTTGGATCGCATCGGGGTAGGAGATCTCACCCTCGATACGGGCGTCGTCAAACAGCCAGTCGTTAAAGGTCTCGACCATCTCGCCCACCTCGACATCGTCATAGAATACGTTGCTGTCTTCGGTAAAGGCGTCGCCGTATTCTTCAAACACAGACTCGTCGATGGTATAGTACCCTTCGGGGTGCGCGGTGATCTTGTCCTCTTCCAGCAGCTGGGCCAGCAGTTCGTGCGACATGCTCTCGGCGCTGATGGCATCCGCCTGCACGTCGGCTAAGATCTCATAGATCTCAACGAAGCTAAGGCCGTCCGGGATCGGATTTTCTTCAAGATAAGCTTTGATGGCTTTGTCGACCACGCGCTGGGCCAGTTCTTTGAACTTGCCCGTCAGCTCATCCGGCGAGGTGATATTGCTGTAACTGTCGGTCTTGAACAGAATGTGGCCCACGCTGCGCACCATGGCGGTATCGGTGTGCAGGGGCGACGTCACGATTAACGCCTTATAAGTGGAATCGGTGTCCTCGTAGATATATTCGTTCTCGTTGTCGCCTTCGCGGCGGGCGTCGTCCTCGTCGATCATGGTGGTGGTGTCGTTCAGATAGCGCGCCGTGGCGGCGAACAGCCAAGCGGCCGCGTCGGCGTCGCTGATGTTATCCTGATCGACGTTCACGAATTCGCAGGCATCCACTTTGGCCTCGGCCTGTGTGTCGGCTTCGGCGTCGTCCAATGTGTTGTCTTCGGCCAGAATGTCCTCTTTGAAGTACGTCTTCAGCAGCGCACGGAAAGCCTCTTCATCGGCACAGGCGGCCAACGCGTTGACGCGGTCGGTGTATTTCTGCTGCGTATTCACGTACTGCTCATAGTTCTCGGCGTTCTCGGCAGCAGGATCCGGCGAGGCGTTGTCGCCCTCTTCGATCGCGATCTTGAACTTAGTGGTAAAGGTGACGCTCATGTAGTCCACGCGATCTTCATACTGGGCGCGGTTATTCTCATATTTAGAATCGATCACGCTCTCGGTCACGCTGGCTTTGGCCTGCTGCTGGCCGATTTTCAGGTACTTGGAAGCCAGCGTCGTCATCTCCAGCATGTGACGCACGTCGGAGAGACGCACGCCTTTGCCGTACATATTGCGCAGATAGCCGTTGGTGCCGTAACCGGTGATCTCGCCGTAATACTCGAGGGTATCCAACGTTTTCTGAATGTTCGCCTGGTCCTCATCGTCCAGCGTGATGCCGTAATAGTGAGCGCCCTCGCACAGCGACAGCAGCTCCTTGGCCGAGGCCAGCGCGCTCTTGGAGAAATAGTCGAACCACGTCACGGTAACCGCCTCGCCGGTGGTCTCGTCGGTCGTCTGGCTGTAGATCTGGTCGCGCAGCGGCGTGCCGGTCACAAGGCCCTGGCCGCCGGAACCGCGGATATAGGACATATAGCCGGTGTTGCCGTAAGTGTCGACAAAGTTCTCGTACTGCATGTAGACAAGATACGACATATCGGCCACGGTGATCTCATAATGCTCGCTCGACAGCATGACTTTATGCCGTGTGAACGTGCCGTTGGAGTTCAGCGTGCTGAACACCACCACCGCAATCAATGCCAACAGCACAAGCACCACGATCAGGGTGCCGACCCAGGTCTTATAGGTGCTCTGCTTTTTGCCGGCCGTCTTGACGCCGGCGCCCGCCAGAACGCCTCTGGCGGCATTTTGTCTGTTTCTGTTACCTTTTCCCATTGTTCAGGTTCCACCTTTTTTGATGTTAATATGCAAACGCGGTCTTAGCGCGTGCGGTACTTTTTTGTGTTTTGTCCGTCACACGTCCATGATGACGGGCAGGATCATGGGCTTGCGCCCCGTGCGGTTGCCGAGGAATTTTGAAAGATCGTCGCGCACCGCGGTTTTGAGGTGCATGCGGTCGCGGGGGTCGTTTTTCAGGCAGACGTCGATGGTTCGCTGCACCACGCGTCTGGCCTCTTCCATCAGCGGCTCGTTGTCGCGTTCATAGACGAAACCGCGGCTGATGATATCGGGGCCGGAGAGCACCAGGCCGCTCTCTTCGTCAACGGTCGCCACCACGACGATCAGACCGTCCTGCGACAGGTGACGGCGGTCGCGCAGCACCGCGCTGCCCACGTCGCCCACGCCGAGACCGTCCACCAGCACCTGCCCCGCGGACACCGTGCCGGCAAAGCGCGCGCCTTTCGCGTCGATCTCAAGCACGCGGCCGATCTCTGAGATAAAGATGTCGCGGTCGTCCATGCCCATCTCCAGCGCCAGCTCGCGGTTGGCTGCGAGGTGCCGGCTCTCGCCGTGTATCGGCATGAAGTAGCGGGGGCGGGTCAGACCCTGCATCAGTTTAAGCTCTTCACGGCAGGCGTGGCCCGAAACGTGCACCGCGAGCGAGGCATCGTGCATCACTTCTACCCCGTTGCGGGAAAGCTCGTTGATGACGCGGCCCACCAGTTTTTCGTTACCCGGAATGGGGCTCGACGACAGGATCACCAGATCGCCCCGACCCAGCGTGACCTGATTGTGATCGGAGTAAGCCATGCGGTAGAGCGCAGACATGGGCTCACCCTGACTGCCGGTCGTCACCAGTGTCAGCTGATCGGGCCGGTAGCGCTTGATATCCGCTATATCGATCAGCACGCCGTCCGGCACTTTCATATAGCCGAGCTCTACGGCCGCGCCCACGATGTTCATCATGCTGCGGCCGGTGATGGCCACCTTGCGCCCGTGGCGGGCGCTGATATCGATAATCTGCTGTACGCGATGCACGTTCGAGGAGAACGTGGCCACCACGATACGTTTTTGCTGATTGGCGGTAAAGATATATTCCAGCGATTGCCCCACCTTTTTCTCGGAGGGGGTAAAGCCGGGACGCTCGGCGTTGGTCGACTCGCAGAGCAGCAGCAGCACGCCCTCGCGTCCGAGCTCGCCGAGGCGGGTCAAGTCGATCATCTCCCCGTCGATGGGGGTGGTATCCAATTTGAAGTCGCCCGTGTGCAGCACAGTACCGAGCGGCGTGTGAATGGCGAGACAGCAGGCGTCGGCGATGGAGTGATTAACGTGAATGAACTCCACCGATAGCGCCCCCGCCTGCACGGTCTGTCCCGCGCGCACGGTGCGCAGTTGCGGTTCCCACGGCAGCGAATGTTCGGCCAGTTTGTGCTGCACGATGCCGAGCGTCAGGCGCGTGCCGTAGACGGGCGGGTTGACGGTGCGCAGCATATAGGGGATGCCGCCGATGTGATCCTCGTGTCCGTGGGTGAGAAAAACGCCCCGCAGACGGTTTTGATTTTCTTCCAGATAGGATGTATCGGGGATGACCAGATCCACGCCGAGCAGATCCTCGTCGGGAAAGGCCAGTCCGCAATCCACCGCGATCATATCGTTTTCATATTCGATCACCGTCAGGTTCTTGCCGATCTCGCCAAGGCCCCCGAGCGGAATGATTTTCAGTTTGCCCTGCGGCTTGCCTTTCGGCCGTGCCGCCTGCCGCGTCGCGCCGCTCTTTGCGCGGGTATCGACCGGCCGCTGTTGCTTTGGCGGTTTGACTTGTTTCGGCTGTTTGAGCTGTTTCGGTTGCTTCACTTGCTTTTGCTGTTCTAGTTGTTTTACCTGTTTCGGCATAGTTCCTCCTTCATCGATCTGTATACCGTAAGATCGCCGATCCGCCCGCGGGCGGCGCGACCATATTTTAATAATATTACGCGCGCGCATAGTACCTGATTTTATTATTATACATCGTCTTTTACTATTTGTCAAGCCTCACCAGCCAAACACAAAACGGAAAATTGCAAAAATCCCGATGCCGACCAAAAGTCCCGCCGCAAAAGAGAGGCCGCGACCCCACCGGAGGCGGGGTCTGCCGCCCTCCGCCAGCGCAAGGAGGCGGGTCGCCTCAGCCAGCATATCGCCCTCCGCCGCACGCTCGCCGCCCCGCCGCAGCACGAAAAAAGCGCTCTCAAACAGGCGGCTCTCGCCCGTGCGCAGTTGAATGGTCTCTTTCTGACAGCCGCGTAACATAGCATCACCTCGCCGTCAGTATCGCCGAAGAACGGCCTTTTCAATCACAATCCGCGGCTTTTTCACGCTCGCCGCACTTTTCTCCCACCGCGCGATCCGATCGTTTTTGCAGCATAATTACCAAATTTTGACTTTTTTTCCATTTTCTCTTGACAAATGACACAAAAGTTGCTATACTGACAATGGACGGCAGCAAAATCAAATCGTTACCGCAAAAGGAGAAAAAATGAAAGCCACCGGCATGACCCGCCAGGTCGACGAACTCGGCCGCTTCGTGTTGCCCATTGAGATCCGCCGTACCCTTGGCATCAAAGTAAAAGACACCCTTGAGATCTTCATCGACGAAGATCGCATCGTACTCAAAAAGTACGAGCCCGCCTGCATTTTCTGCAACAGCGCCGACAACGTCGTGCTCTATGAGGGCAAGCGCATTTGCGGCGAGTGCCTCTCCAAACTGAAAAAACTTTGAGCGCGCTGTACCTCGCCGCTCGCCCTGCCCCCGTCGACGCCGCCCTGCAAAGCGCCTTGGCGCACGACCTGGTCGACGTGCTGCTCGCCGCCGCCGGCCGCGGGGGCGCCGCATGGCATAAAGACGAAAACGGCCGCCCCGTGATGGCGGCAACGGGCCTGGCCGTCAGCATTACCCACACAACGGGGTGGGTTTTTTGCGCGTTACTGGTAACAGACGATCCCGCGCCGCGTCTCGGCATCGACGCCGAAATCCTGCGCCCACACCCCCGCGCGAGCAAACTGGCCGCCCGCTATTTCGGCCCTTTTGAAAAAGAAAAAGTCACCGCCGATCCCGCGCCCCGCGCCTTTTTCGATTGCTTTACCAAAAAAGAGGCCTACGCCAAATACTGCGGCGACGGCCTTTCGCGCCACCTCAAAAGCGACGACACCGCCGCCCCCGATTTTGAGGCGACCCGCGGCGTGCGCTTTCTATCCGTCGAGCGGGAGAGCGTTCTGCTGGCCCTCTGCCTCCCCGCCGGATGCGAGCCGGATATTTACGAAGTTTGAACCCCCTGTATATGAAAAAAGCCCCGAAGCGGGGCTTTTTTCATGGATTTTTGTCGAGCTATCAGGCCCAAGACATCGTGGTCGGCTTTTCTTCGCGGATGATGATGCCGTTCAGAAAATCAATGGCTTTCTTCAGGCCCTCGTCAATGGTCATCACGCTGTCCTCGTGCTCGATGGAGAGCACGCGGTCATAACCGCACAGGCGCAGATTGCTGACAAAGTCGCGCCAATAGGTCTCGCCGTTGCCGTAGCCCACGGTGCGGAACACCCAAGCGCGATGCAGTTCGTCGCTGTAGTGCTTGGTATCCAGCACGCCGTTGACGGCGGTGTTATAGGCGTCGACCTTGGTGTCTTTGGCGTGCACGTGATAGATGGCGCCGGCCAGCGCACGCACGGCGGCCACGGGGTCGATGCCCTGCCAGATGAGGTGCGAGGGGTCGAGGTTGGCGCCGATCACGTCGCCCACGGCGGCGCGGAGTTTTAACAGCGTTTCGGGGTTATACACGCAAAAGCCGGGGTGCATTTCAAAGGCGATATGCGTCACGTGGTGCGCGAGGGCAAACGCGCCGGCCTCTTTCCAATACGGAATGAGTTTTTCATTCCACTGCCAGTCGAGGATCTTGAGAAAATCTTCGGGCCAGGGACAGGTCACCCAGTTCGGATACTTGGCCGTCTCACAGTCGCCGGGGCAGCCCGAGAACGTGACGATGGTATCCACGCCGATCTTCTCGGCCAGCAGCACCGCGTTGCGGAAATCTTTATCAAACTGCGCGGCCGTCGCCTTATCGGGGTGCAGGGCGTTGCCGTGCGCCGCCAGCGCGCAGATTTCGACGTCGTATTTTTTGAACGTATCTTGAAACGCTTTCAACTTGGCGGGGTCGGCCAGAAGCGCCTCGGGATTGCAGTGCGCCTTGCCGGGGTAACCGCCGGCGCCGATCTCGACGGTGTGAATGCCGAGCGAGGTGAGAACGGAGAGCGTCTCATCAAGAGACTTTTTGCCGTAAAGATTTGCAAGAACGCTGAGTTTCATAAGTGTCTATCCTTTCTTTTTTCTTATGATGAAATCGTTTCTTATAAAACGGGCTGTCACCGTGCGGTGACAGCCCTTCGGCGGTATGGTTACACACCGCAAGTTCGGTCTTATTCTTCTTTCTTTTCTTCCTCAGCGGGAGCCTCTTCGGCAGGAGCCTCGGCGGGTGCTTCTTCAACAGGAGCCTCGACAGGCGCATCCTCAACGGGGACTTCCACGGCGGGAGCTGCTTTCTTCTTCTTGAGCACGATGATCACAGTCACCACGATAGCAGCCGCAATCACAACGCCGCCGACGATAATGCCGATCAGCGCGCCGGTGGGCAGACCGCCGTCAGCCTTATTGCCGTCTTTGGTGGTATTGCCGGCATTCGCCGTGCCGCTCTGACCGCTCTGGTTGTTATTGTTGTCGCTGCCGCCGCCGAAGAATTTCTCTTGCAGTTCGGCCTGTGTGGGCGGGTTGACTTCGATCTTCTCTTCTACGCGGCCGTCCCAGTCGGAATCGTCGTCGCCGGTAGGATAGTAGTGCTCGGCCCAGGTGTGAATGGCCTCGGCACCCCAGTTGGCGCCGGCAGAGGTCACGCTGGCAGGCGCGTTGTCGGGATCGACGTAGGCCCACTGATAGGCGGGCATGGTGCCGGCCGTGGGATCTTCGCCGCCGTGTGCGAGACCGACCTGACGGTAGGTTTCGACGTAGTTGCCCGCGACGTAATCGGCGTCTTCACGGGCGCGTTTGCGGTTATGCAGTTCGGGCACCTGATCGGCGGGCACATAGACGTAGCCGCGCAGTTTGTTATCGTTCTCCATCGTGTGCATCGTCTGGTTGGCGCCGTAGCCGCACAGCGAAAGCACCTTCGCGTTGAAGCTGTCGGTGGCATAGACCACATCGTTCGCGAGGTCAAAGGTGTTGCTGACGATGCCGTACATGTAGCCGGTAGACTGGCTCTTGCAGTCGTCAAGGTCAAATTCGTCGGTCTTGACGTTGCCGTCGTCGTCAATGGCTTTATTGCCCCAGACGTAGATGATCGGCACGTTGGCAGGCGTGTTGAACTTCTCGCGGAACATGGTGCGAGGCAGATCGGGATCTTCGTTGCCGAAGTCATCGCTGATCTTCTTGTTCACAGCGCTCAGCGTGTAGTTGCGAAGAACCCAGATGATGGCAAAGGAGTGCGGCGCGATCGTCGCGGTGCCGGGGTTGCTCCATTCCACGTTGGTGGACTGGCTCGCCAGCTCCGTAAAGTCGGCAGGGAACGCCACTGCGCCGGCGTTAAAGTCCATCTTGGACTGGAACTTTCTCTCCGACTGCCACAGATTCCACGAATCGTGGTAAGCATTGGTGGTGGCGGGCTGGCTCTTGTAGTAGGGGGCGCGGGCCAACGCCAGATCATAGAGATCAATCGCCACGTCGCCGCGGTTGTAGATCTCGATGTACTCATAGGCGTCCTGGGTGCCGGCATTCGCCATGATTTCGGTCACGATCAGCGCGGGCACATCGGCGGCGGTCGAACCGTCTCTCGAGGCGGCGGCGGCGGGAATAGCCGCAAACACGCAAGCCAACATGACAACGGCCAACGCGATAGCAAAGAGTTTACGCATAGGTAAGCACCTTCCTTATCTTTTTTTTGCACTCACATTATAAACCATTTTCTGCCCGTTGTCAATAAGTTTTTTGTCTCTTGCGGCTCTTTTTTGTGTAAAGTGTGCAAAAATAACACTCTATACGCTTTGCGTACACACTTCCGTTACAAATGATCGGGGTCGTCGGCCCGGATTTGATGCCGACGCACGCGAAATAATTATGTAATGAAACGATTTACGTCTCGGCCCCGGGTATCAGCAGCCAGCGTACCCCGTCGAGCGAGTCCCGTCGGCCGGGGGCTTCGCCCTCGATGCCGTTATCGGCGGCGATGCGCGCGGGTGACACGCCGTAGCGGGCCGCCACGTCCCACAGCGTTTCATCCGGCGCGGGATAACACAGCTCCATATCGGCCGTCCGCACCTCCGCCGCGGGCGTAAAGACGACGCTTGCCACGCGGCGAACCGTCACCGTGCCGCCCGCCGTCACCGAGAACTGCAATTCGCCGTCGAGCGTGAGGTTCTCCCCTTCTTCCTTCAAGCGCAGGATCGGCGCCGAGGCGCGCACGTCCGCCGCCGAAAGATCGCCCTCCACGTTCACACGAAACATAAAATCCGCCTCGCCCGAGGCGTATTCCGCGCCCGTGCGGTAGAGCACGTGACAGACGACCGTGCCGGCCAGCACGGTGCGACCGCCCTCCACCGTCTTCTCGGAGATCTCCGCCTCGCCGAACGCGTCGATCGGCAAAGCGCCCGCCGGCAGAACGCCCGCGCGGGGGCAAGTGGAAGAAATGCTGAAATGACGGTTGAACGAAGCGCCCGGCGCGGGCAGGGTCGCCTCCTCCACGCGGCAAGCCGCTGTGTGTCCCGGCAAAAACAGGTCGCGCACGTAAAGCACGGGGTCCGTCACCGTGGCCGTCACCGAAAGACGCACTGCGGCGACGACGGATAAAGCGCCCTCTCCCACGGTGACGCGCACCTCCGTCACCTCGCCCGCGGCGGCTGCCCCGCACTCCGATGTCACGCCGTCCGCGGCGACCAACTCCTCAAAGGGCAGCCGCTTTTGCAGGGTAAAGGCCTCGCCGTCCTCGTCCGCGCCCTCGCGTCGGCAGAGCAGCGTGACGATGACTTCGCCGGCACAGCGCACGCCGTCCCCCGCGGCGGTCACGTCGGGCAAATACAGCTCGCCGCGCGCGTCCAGCACCACCGGCTCGCCGCCACCCTCAAACGGGACCTCGCCCGTCACCTCGGCCGTGCCCTGCCCCGCAAAGTGCCGCCCGTATTCCGCTTTTTCACACAGCGTCTCTACGCGATCCGCCGTCGCCTCGGGCAGTTCCGCCGCCAACGAGCGGGCCGCAAAAATGCGCACGCGCACGCAGAAACGGCAGCGGATGTTCAGCCGGCGCGGCGCGGCCACCCGCGTGGTCACCGACTCGGGCAGCACGGTCACGTCGAACGTCACGCCCTCCTCCGTCCTGTACCCGCCGAGATCGACCGGCACCGAGAAAGCGTAACTCTCCTCGCACGCGACCGACTCCGGCACGCCGTCGGCGTTCATATAGAGCGCGTCAAAGCGCACCCGACCGCTGATATCGGCCTTGTTGCCGCCGATAAAATGCCCCGTCTGTAAAAATGCGGGGCGCACCTGCAGAAGGCGGCTGACCGCCCCCTTGTAGTCGGGCAGCAGGCATTCGGCGGTGATCTCCTCGGGCACCGTGCGATCGGCAAGGCACAAAAAGGCAACGGCGTTCTTTTCTTCATGGACTCTCATGGTCTCCCACTCCTTTTCTCAAAGTTATTCTACTGTATGCAAAAACCGCCGTCGATATGCCGACGGCGGCGAGCGCGCTTTTTTGCGGCGGTACGCCGCCGGGGCTTGACAGCGCCCGCGCGGTGTGCTACAATAAGGCAAATTATCAAAAAAGGAAGTGTGAAGCATGAACAGCATCCGGATCCCGGCCGGTTACCGGCCCTCTCTTGACGCCTACGACACCCAGCGGGCCATCGCCTATATCAAAAGGACGTTTCAGGAGAATTTTGCTTCCGCCCTCAACCTGAAGCGCGTCTCCGCCCCGCTCTTTGTCGCGGGCGACTCCGGCCTCAACGACAACTTAAACGGCGTCGAGCGCCCCGTCTCCTTCGACGTGCCCGCCATCGGCGAGCGCGCCGAGGTGGTGCATTCGCTGGCCAAATGGAAGCGCCTCGCGCTCTCGCGCTATCATTTCAGCGTCGGTAACGGCCTGTATACCGACATGAACGCCATTCGCCGCGACGAAGAACTTGACAACTATCACTCCATCTACGTCGATCAGTGGGACTGGGAGAAAGTCATCACCAAAGACAATCGCAATCTGCCCTTTTTAAAACTCATCGTGCGCGCCATCGTGTCGGCCATCTGCGACACCTGCGATCAATTGCGGGTGCGCTATCCCCAACTTTCGACCGAACTGTCGCGCGACGTGGCGTTCATTACCTCGCAGGAACTGGAAGACCACTATCCCGATCTCGAACCCGCCGCGCGTGAAAACGCTTTCGTCAAAGAGCATCACACCGCCTGCATCATCGGCATCGGCGGCAAACTCCGCTCGGGCAAGCCTCACGGCGGCCGCGCCCCCGACTACGACGACTGGGATCTTAACTGCGATATTTTCTTCTACCACGACGTATTGGACAGCGCCATGGAGATCTCCTCCATGGGCATCCGCGTCGATGCCGCCGCGCTCGACCGACAGTTGACGCTCGCCGGATGCGACGACCGCCGCGAACTGCCTTTTCACAAAATGCTGCTCGCGGGGCAGCTGCCGCTGACCATCGGCGGCGGCATCGGGCAGTCCCGCCTTTGCATGCTGCTGCTCGGCCGCGCCCACATCGGCGAGGTTCAATCCAGCATCTGGGACGCAAAAACGCAGGCGGCCGCCGCCGCCGCGGGCATCCCCCTGCTTTGAAGCACAGAAGGCCGACGGTTTTCCGCCGGCTTTTTTCGACTTTTGCAGGATTTTTTCTAGAAAATTGCAAAAACCTCTTGACAAATCACAAAAAAACGGCTATCATAAGCTAAACCGAAGAGAAAGAGGAGTAGCAGTCGGTGCGTTCCTTCAAGAGAGCTGCGGGTGGTGGGATCGCGGCAGGGCGTGGCTGTGAATGGGCTTTTGAGGGCGGATCGAACACCGAAGTTCCCGGTCAGTAGACTCCGACGGGGCGCGTTCCCGTTATCATCGACGCCGCATATATGGGGTATGCGTCAAGAGTGGAGGCAAAGCCTTCATCCGGGTGGCACCACGGAGCAATTCGTCCCGGCTATCGAAAGATAGTCAGGGCTTTTTTGTTTCTTTTCATCCCGACCCCGCAAAATTTTCAGCCGAAACAGGCAAAAAAGGAGAGTTGGTCATGGAAAAAGAAAAGATTCCCTACAAGATCTATTTGCAGGAAAAAGAGATGCCCACCGCGTGGTACAACATGCGGGCGGACATGAAGAAAAAGCCCGCTCCGCTGCTCAATCCCGGCACGGGAAAGCCCATGACGGCGGCGGAACTGTCGCACGTCTTTTGCGACGAGTTGGTGGCGCAGGAACTTAACGACACCGACCGTTATATCCCCATCCCCGAGGAGATCCGCGATTTTTACAAAATGTATCGCCCTTCGCCCCTGGTGCGCGCCTACTGTCTTGAACAAAAACTCGGCACGCCCGCCAAGATCTACTACAAATTCGAGGGCAACAACACCAGCGGCAGCCATAAGCTGAACTCCGCCATCGCCCAGGCCTATTACGCCAAAAAGCAGGGCCTTGTCGGCGTGACGACCGAGACGGGCGCGGGCCAGTGGGGCACGGCGCTCTCCATGGCCTGCTCGTATTTCGGCCTCGACTGCAAAGTGTTTATGGTCAAGGTCTCCTATGAGCAAAAACCTTTCCGCCGCGAGGTCATGCGCACCTACGGCGCCGCGGTCACGCCCTCGCCCTCCATGGAGACGGAAGTCGGGCGGCGCATCAACCAAGAGTTCCCCGGCACGAACGGCAGCCTCGGCTGCGCCATCTCCGAGGCGGTCGAAGCCGCCGTGACGAAAGAGGGCTATCGCTACGTGCTCGGCAGCGTGCTCTCGCAGGTGCTGCTGCACCAGTCCGTCATCGGGCAGGAGACCAAAGCCGCGCTCGATCAGTACGGCATCAAGCCCGACGTCATCATCGGCTGCGCCGGCGGCGGCTCCAATCTCGGCGGCCTCATCGCCCCCTTCATGGGCGAAAAACTGCGCGGCGAGGCGGATTACCGCATCATCGCCGTCGAACCCGCCAGCTGCCCCAGTTTAACGCGCGGCAGCTACGTCTACGACTTCTGCGACACGGGCAAGGTCTGCCCCTTGGCCAAAATGTACACGCTCGGCAGCGGCTTTATGCCCTCGCCCAACCATGCGGGCGGCCTGCGCTATCACGGCATGAGCTCTATCCTCTCCGAACTCTACGACGAGGGGCTGATGGAGGCCGTCAGCGTGGGGCAGACCGACGTATTCGCCGCCGCCGAGACCTTTGCCCGCGTCGAGGGCATCCTGCCCGCGCCGGAGAGCGCCCACGCCATCAAGGTCGCCATCGACGAAGCGGAAAAATGCCGCGAAACGGGTGAAGAAAAGACCATTGTTTTCGGTCTGACCGGCACCGGCTACTTCGATATGATCGCCTATCAGAAATTCCACGACGGCGAGATGACCGACTACGTTCCCACCGACGAGGAGATCGAAAAGAGCCTTTCGTCCGCGCCGAAGATCTGATCTCTTTCATTACGCCACCGACCTACGGGCCGGTGGCGTTTTTGACGTATATGCGCGCTTGACAAAGCCGCCGCGGGCTTGTATAATGAACTCAAGGAAAAAGGCGACTTTTGTCGCGGGTTTGAGGTGACGATATGA
>Ga0310690_10006896_pt1 | contig 14771 bp, 18 predicted proteins | sample AusTroGonzalo_MG_2_FD_207661 | JGI IMG/M metagenome (GOLD analysis project Ga0310690, IMG submission 207661) | Bovine rumen microbial communities from tropical cattle in Woodstock, Queensland, Australia - Gonzalo_04 (v2) (version 2) | ecosystem: Host-associated > Mammals > Digestive system >...
GCTCAATTAGTTACGGCAAAAATGGAACAATGGAACAATTTTTTTCGCAAAAAAACATTTTAGGCTCATTATGTAGGTCTATGTCGGAACAAACCTACATAGACGTACATAAACGCACCTCAGATAGCATATATGCGCGTAGGCACGTCAGTATTGTTCCATAATTTGAAAGTGAAACCGAGATGAACCAGGAAAGCGAAAAGACACTGGAGGCGAAATTCCAGAGCGAGATCCGCAAGAGGGGCGGGATGGCCCTCAAGCTGCTGAGCCAGCTGCACCGTGGACTGCCGGACCGGCTGGTCCTGATGCCCTACGGCCTGACCTTCTTCGCGGAGATCAAGACCACCGGCAAGAAGCCCACGAAGTTGCAGGCTTTCTGCCACCAGCAGCTGCGGGCCCTGGGCTTCGAGGTGTTCGTCATCGACTCCACGAAGAGCCTGGAATACGCCCTCGCCATGATAGACCGGGCCGTCATCGCCCGCAGGATCCAGAAGGAGGAACTGGGAATATGATCTACCGCCCGCACGCATACCAGCGGAGAGCCACGGACTTCGTGGTGCACAACCGCTACACGGCCCTCTTCCTGGACATGGGTCTGGGGAAGACCGTGGCCACCCTCACGGCCCTCCAGCAGCTGAAGGAGGACTACATGGAGATCGACAAGACCCTGGTGATCGCGCCCAAGTCCGTGGCCCGCAACACCTGGACAGGTGAGTCCCATAAATGGGACCACCTGCGGGACATGCGTCTCTCCATCGTGATGGGCACCGACAAGCAGAGACGGAAGGCCCTGGAGGCCGAGGCCGACGTCTACGTCATCAACCGGGACAACGTGACCTGGCTGGTGAACTACTGCTGCAACACCCTGCGGTGCTGGCCCTTCGACAGCGTGGTGGTCGACGAGTCCTCCAGCTTCAAGAACCCGCAGAGCCGACGGTTCAAGTCCCTGCGGAAGATGACCCCGCAGATCCGGCGGATGGTCCTGCTGACCGGCACGCCTTCCCCCAACGGCCTGATGGACCTCTGGGCGCAGATCAACCTGCTGGACTCCGGTAAGCGGCTGGGGAGGACCCTGAGCATGTACCGCCAGCAGTACTTCCGGCCGGGGAAGCACAACGGCCACGTCGTCTTCGAATGGATCCCGAGGGCCGGCTCCCGGGAGAGGATTACCGAGGCCATCAGCGACATCTGCCTGAGCATGCAGGCGGAGGACTACCTCGAGATGCCCGACCTCATCCAGGCAGGCGTCACCATCGCCCTGGCGGATGACGAGATGAAGGGCTACCAGGACTTTGAGAAGGAGCAGCTGATGCAGGTCGACGAGGCCCAGATAGAGGCGGTCACGGCGGCGGCCCTCACGAACAAGCTGCTGCAGTATACGGGTGGGGCGGTGTACGACTCCGACCACGAATGGCACAAGGTCGGGGACAGCAAGATGGAGGCCCTCCAGAGCATCCTGGAAGCGACGGAAGAGCCCGTGCTGGTATTCTACCAATACCAGCACGAGAAAGAGCGTATTTTGGCCGATTTTGGAAATTATCAGCCCGTTTTGTTCAACGGCGAGCCCGAAATCCTCAAGAAATGGAACGATCGGGAAATCCGGCTGCTGCTGTGCCACCCGGCCAGCGTGGCCTACGGGCTCAACATGCAGGAGGGCGGGAGGACCATCGTCTGGTACACCCCGACCTGGAACCTCGAGCTCTACCAGCAGGCCAATGCCCGCCTCTACCGCCAGGGGCAGGACAAGCCGGTGCTGCTTTACCATATCGTCGCCACGGGCACCATGGACGAGAGGGTCATGGATGCACTGGGCGGGAAGGGAGACTGCCAGACCGCCCTGCTGAGGCGCATCAAGGAACTCAAGAGCAACCAAATGCGCACCATGGAACCAGAAGCGGCTGAGGATGAGACGTAACTTTGCAAAAACCACCATACTATGGAACACTTGAACGAGAACAACACCATCACCGTGCAGGGCAGCTCGCCGAACTCGCCCTCAAACGCACGGGTGCATGAAGGAGTGCCAGTCCGGGAGGTGGAGTTCATGGCCAATGAGGGAAGACGACTCCAGCAGCTGGCGGACCTGATCCGCTCTACCGGGAAGACGCCTCTGGAGATTGCGAATGCCTGCGGCCTCGACAAGCGGACGGTCCTCCGCGCCCTGAAGGCCCGACCGCTCAAGAGCGACGCTCAGGCACGCATCGAGTACTACATCAAAGAGAAACTGAACCATGGCAACAAAACAACGACACCTGAATAAGGCCGAGAAGGCGAAGGCCAAGGCCGCCTTCGTCGAGGCCTTCAAGAAAGCGGGCGGCATCATGAAGGACGCCTGCGAGAAGACCGGCATCCCGCGTCGGACCATCTTCGACTGGCGCCAGCAGGATCCGGAGTTCGACCAGGCCTGCAGCGAGGCGCAGGAGATCATGCTCGATGAGGCCGAGAACCGGCTCATCGCCGCCGTGCGCCGCGGCAACTTCAAGGCGGTGCGCTTCTACCTGGAGCACAAGGGCCGCGCCCGCGGCTATGACGCGCACCAGGACATAGACCTCACGGCCACCGTGCTGCGGCCGCGGGTGATCTTCGAGGAGGGCGAGAATGGCGTACAGGATCAATAGCAAGTACCGCCCCCTCTGGGCGCCCAAGACGCGCTATGTGGTCATGACGGGAGGCCGAGGATCCGGCAAGTCCTTCGCCCTGGCCTGCGCCATGCTGGACAGCACCTACCGCGACTCCTACAACATCCTCTACACCCGCTGGAACCTCACGGCGGCGGAGGTGTCCATCATCCCGGAGTTCGTGGAGAAGATGGACCTCGGGGAGTGCCGGTCCGCCTTCTACGTCAAGCGCCAGTCCGTGCAGAACCGGGCCACCGGCGCCAGCATCTGGTTCCGAGGCCTGCAGCAGTCGAGCGGCAACCAGGTCGCCCGACTCAAGTCCCTCAACCGCGTCAAGGCCTGGGTGCTCGACGAGGCTCAGGAGCTGATGAGTGAGGAGGTCTTCGACACCATCGACCAGTCCATCCGTGAGAAGGATGCGGACAACCTGGTCATCCTCTCCCTCAACCCGACCGACATCTCCCACTGGATCTACAGGCGCTTTTTCGCAGCAGCTGGAGTGGACTACAACTTCAACGGCGTCAAGGACAACGTGACCTACATCCACACCACCTGGGAGGACAACAGGCAGAACCTCTCCATCTCCTTCATCGACATGGCGCTCGACATGAAGGCGCGGGACCCGGCCAAGTACGAACACCTCTACGACGGCAGCTGGTCGCTCAGGCGGGAGGGCCTCATCTACCAGCAGTGGGAGGAGATCCCGCCGGAAGAGTACCCGACCGGCCTGCCTCAGTGGTGGGGCAACGACTGGGGCTACGGCGGCGACCCTGATGCGCTGCTGCGGATGTGCTACGAGCCGGTCACCGGCACGCTCTACCTCTGGGAGGTCTGCTACGACACCGGCCTGCTGCCTCGGGACATCGCCTCCAGGATCATCAAGGACGGCGCCCAGTTCGTCCATCACTACGAGACGAGGCCGGACCCCGAGCACCCGGGCCGCCTGATCCTGGACGAGGAGGGGAAGCCCAAGCAGTTCCCGGTCATGTACGAGCCCCAGTACTGCATGGTCTACTGCGACCCCGCCCGGCCGGACTCCATCGCCGAGCTCCGGAAGATCTACGGCATCGCGGCGGTCCCTGGCATCAACAGGGACAAGAGCGGCCGCATCGGATGGCTGCAGGGCTTCCGCGTCCGCTATGTCGGCAAGCACATCGGCGCCGAGGTCACCACCTACAGCTGGAAGCCCAGCAAGCAGGACCAGTCCGTCTTCACCGACGAGCCCCAGGACGGCAACGACCATGCGATGGACGCGGCCAACTACGGCGCCTTCACCCACCTGCACCGGATGGGAGTGAGCAACCAAATGCGCGGTCAGTAAGGCGGAACTCTTCATAACGGCTTGTAACTTTGCGCAAAACGACGCGAGTATGAAAATCCTCTCCAACAAGACATACCTGCAGATGACCGAGAAGGTCCAGGAGGCCGAGCAGATCAAGGGCTTCTACGACGGCGACAACGCCGAGAACGAGTACCTCCGGAAGATCGCCGCCCAGATGAAGGGCATCAAGCTGCCGGAAATGGCAGTGCTGAACCGCGAGCAGATCAAGCGGGCATACGAGACCTGCGCCCCCGTGAACGGCGTCATCGACTACATCGCCGACAACGTGGGCGAGGTCATGAAATACCTGGAGCTCCGGCGGGTCAACCCGGACGGCACCTTTGAGTACATCGACAAGCACTGGCTGCTGGACCGTCTCCGCAAGCCCAACGACCGCTACAACCTCAAGCGCTTCGGCAAGGCCTGGGCGGTCAACCGCCTCCTGTTCGATGACGCGGAGGTCTACGCGCCGCTCACCCAGGGCAAGGACCGCCAGATCGACCCGAAGATCGGGATGTACGTCCTGCCGGGTCACAAGGTCAGCGTCAAGGAGGGCGGGCTGCTCAAGCCCTTCGAGGGCATCAAGCTCGTCAACGTCCCGGGCGATGCCATCGAAATCGAGGGTAATATCTTCCAGTCCTTCGGCTACAACCTGGACGACACCTCCTACTTCGGCACCTCCAAGATCGTGGCGGCTGCGGTCTACCTCTCCGTCATGGACAAGGGCATGCGCCGTCAGGACACCAGCCTGGACAACGGCGGCGTCGCCGGCATCATCACCCCGAAGGCTGACTCCCAGACCTACGGCGTCCTCGCCTCCGATGCGGACAACGTGGAGAAGGAGATCAACGGCAAAAAGAGCTTCAACAAGCTCAAGGCCTTGCGGACCCCCATCGAGTTCCACGCCATCGGCAGCACCCCGGTGGACCTCTCCATCCTCGACTCCCACAAGGAGGCCGTCACGGCCCTCTGCTTCGTCTACCACATCCCTGTGGACCTCTACTACGGCCAGTCCAAGTACGAGAACGCCAAGGAGGCCAAGAAGGCCATCTACGAGCAGCAGGCCATCCCGATGGCGGAGGAGTTCGGCGCGGATCTGCTGAACTACGTCGGCCTGGACGAGGAGTTCGAGCTGGTCGTGAACCGCGACGAGATCCCGGCGCTCCAGGAGACCCCGACGGAGACGCTCGACCGCATCACCAAGATGCACGGCTCCCTGAACGAGCTCCGGACGGCCAACGGCTTCGACCGCATCGAGGAGCCCTACGCCGACGAGCCAATGGTCCCCCTGGGCATCCAATTCGGCAACGAGACCTACGACATAGACGAGACGGATGGCGAATAAGCACCGCATATCTCCAGCAGAGCGCCGGCATCAGGACTATCTTCGACGGAAGAGCCTGAAGGTCGGCGCCGTCTATGAGGCCCGCCTGATGAGGGCGAGGTCCAAGGAGGTGAAGCGCGTGCTGGACGTCTGCTCCGGCTATCCGATCATCCAGTGGCCCGGCATCATCGACATCACCCTGGACGAGACCGGCTACCTGCCCAAGTGGTGGGACGGCCTGTACCACGATGTAGGACTGCCGATGTGCAAGAGCACGGCCCGCGACCTCAGTCAGGCAAAGGCCTCCGACGACACCGCGGACCTGCTCTGGCTGGGCAGCCTCCAGGACTACGCGGTCAACCGGGCCGGGAGCAACATCAGCATCGTCTCCGGCACCCTCCGCGACACCCTCATCGACATCCTCCGCTTTGAGATGGATGACGAGCCCGCTCTCGGCATCGAGAAGCTCACCAAGCGGATATTCAGTAAGTACAAGGAGCTGGCCAAGTGGCAGGTCCGCCGGATCGCCCAGACCGAGGCGATGGTGGCCATGGCCGACGCCTGCAACGTGGCTGCCGAAACGCTGGACGTCGCCTTCACCAAGCAGTGGTGCATCAGCGGCCTCGGCAACACCCGGGACAGCCACGAGGCGATGGATGGCGTGACGGTGGACCAGTACGAGCCGTTCACCCTCCCGGGCGGCCAGCTGATGTACCCGCACGACGGCAGCCTCGGAGCCAATGCCTCGGAAATCATCAACTGCGCCTGCTGCTGCATCCGCAGGCCCAAGTGACCGTGCAACCAAATGCACACCTGAAAATGGGCATATCCGCTTGACGTATCGTATTTTTGCACAAAAGAACTCGCCACATGAAAGAGACCCAATACAAGACCCACATCCACCAGGTGGAAATCAAGTCCGGCAGCGAGGACGGAAAGAGCCTCCACATCAAGGCCTACGCCTGCGTCTTCGGCAACGTGGACAGCTGGGGCGACGTCATCGAGCCGACTGCCTGCGACGCCTTCCTCGCCTCCGAGGAGGCCAAGCGCATGAAGCTCTGCTACCAGCACGACTCCCACGAGGTCATCGGCGTCATCACCGACAAGGGCGTGGACGCCATCGGCATGTGGTTCGAGGCTGACATCCTCGACACCACCACCGGCGTGGACGTGCAGAAGCTCATCAAGGCCGGCGCCATCGATGAGTTCTCCATCGGCTACTACGCGGACCAGTACCGCTACGAGAAGATGGACGGCTACGAGTACGAGATCCGGGTCCTGGAGGCCATCACCATCGTGGAGGTCTCCCCGGTCACCCGGGCCGCGAACCCCAAGGCCGTCCTCCTGGACGCGAAGAGCGACCACGAGATGGCCGGCGCCCTGCAGACGATGAGCTCGGAGGACTTCCAGGCTCTGAAGACCGCAGTCGACAATGAATTTGCGAGGCGAGTGCTCGCCAGCTTATAACCCAGACAACAACCCAAAACCCAATCCAGCCATGACTGAATTCGAAAAGAAGGCGGAGGAGATCCGCCAGAGCGCTGAGCAGGCGAAGGCCGAGGCTCAGGCCGCCAAGGCTGAAGCCGCCGCCGCCAAGGCCGAAGCGGAAGCCGCCAAGAACGAGCTCGCCAGCAAGGTCGCCGAGCTCAAGACCGCCCAGACGAACATCGACAACCTCGATGCGTCCGTCAAGGAGCAGGCCGCATCCATCAAGGAGCTGAAGAAAGCTCTGGAGTCCGTCAAGAGCCAGGACTTCAAGACCGCCTTCCGCGCCGCCCTCATGGAGAAGAAGGCCGACATCGAGAAGGCCCTCAACTCCAAGGCCGAAAAGTTCGAGGCCGTCCTCGAGCTCAAGTCCGCCGCCGCCATCGGCACCGGCAACGTCGACCCGAACAACCGCCTGAGCGTGATGGCCGACCCGACCATCTATGCCGCGGTCCCGGCCGCCAACGTGTTCATCCTCGCCTTCGGCATCCGTCCTCGGACCGCCAACAAGCTCGGATGGATCGAGTCCACCAACCAGCCCACCGTCGACTACGTCACGGAGCTCGCCCAGAACACCAACCTGTCCGACGTGTCCTTCTCCGAGAAGAGCCGCGCCTTCGGCAAGCTGGCCACCAAGATGCAGATCTCGACCGAGTTCGAGGACTGGTTCGAGCAGCTCTACAACTACTGCGTGAACGAAGGCGTCCGCATGGTCGAGGCCAAGCTCGAGTACGAGATCTACAACGGTGCCGGCGCTGACACCAACGCCACCACCCAGAAGAAGATCTACGGCCTCAAGAGCCAGGCCACGGCCTTCTCCGCCCTCGCCTCCCACGCGGTGGCCGACGCCAACGCCGCCGACGTCATCTTCGACGCCGTCGACCAGATCGCCAAGGAAGGCTTCCACGCCAACGTGGCCTTCGTCACCTGGGCCATCCTGCGGACCATCAAGTCCATCAAGGACGACAACGGCAACTACCTCTACGACAAGATCAGCGGCATGCTGAGCGGCATCCGCATCTTCCCGTCCGCCAACCTCGCCTCCGGTGAGATCCTGGTGGCCGACACCAACGCCGTGGAGATCTACGCTGGCAACAGCTACGAGCTGGAGTTCATCCGCAACGGCGCCTACGACGCCTACGACGTGTTCTTCCGCAAGGCCGCGCAGGTCAAAGTCCCGACTCCCAACAAGAAGGGCCTCATCTACGTGGAGAGCGTCGCCACCGCCATCACCGCCCTCGCCCCCGAGGAGTAATCCTCGCCCCTTTCCTCCTTCGCCCGGGAGCCGGTTAGCACCCGCCGGCTCCCTTTTTTCCCTTAAACCCTCGCCCCCATGATCCAGGTCCGAATCCTTCAGTGCAACGACCCGCTGGCCGACCACCTCGAGCAGTTCAAGCAGTACGCTTCCGTCCCCGACGACAGCAGGGACGGCATCCTGCTGAAGATGCTCAAGCGTGCGATGCTCGCAGTCCAGGAGAGCTCTGACGTGGCCATCCTGCCCAGCACCCTGGAGCTGACCGTCACGGAGGTGAAGGCCGGGGACGTAGTGAGGCTCTACCAGGGCGGCAAGATCGTGGTCTCCTGCAAGGACCAGGACGGCCTCAACGCCGGCTACGTCCAGGAGGGAGACCGCCTGCGGATGCTGGGCTGGTCTGACTCCCTGAAGGTGGTGTACGAGAACGAGGTCATCATCCCGGAGGCCGAGAAGCTCCAGCCGCTCATCTGGCAGCTGGCCACGGCCATCTATGACGGTGAGGACGCCAGCGTCCAGAACGCCATCCTGAGACAAACCCATGGAATGCGATGAGACGAGACCCCCAGAACGCCCGCCGGTTCAATGACCGGATAACGCTCACCAGGACCGTGGCCACCGTTGACTCGATGAGCCACGCTTCCATTGGTGAGCCCCAGGCCGTGCTGGAGGTCTATGCTCAGGTCCGCCAGATGTCCGCCACGAAGACCATGCTGACCTTCCAGCAGGCTGACGTCGTGGGCATCGACATCGAAATGCGGAAGCCGGACGTCGAGTTTGACGGCATCACCTGGAGGGGCCACCACATCCACTTCCCCACGCCGGAAGACGTGGACAACCGCGGCAGGTACCTGCGCATCAGCGGCTGGTACCAGAAGGACAACCCCTACCAGGTGGATCCTGAGCCCGAGCCGACGGAGGTGATCTGATGGCAGGGCCCCTCGCAGTGGAGGGCCTGGACAAGCTCCTCCGAAACTTCGACAAAGCGGAGAAGGAGATCCAGCGGGCAGCGGCCATGCGAGGCCTCCAGAAGGCCGGCCTCGAGATCATAGCGGACGCCCAGGAGAACCTCCGGACCATAGGCTCCGTGGTGACGGGCCTCCTCCGCCAGAGTGGCAAGGTCCAGAAGGTGGACGAGTTCAACCTGGACGTGGGCTTCTTTGACACTGAGAACCGGCAGAGCGGCTATGCTTACTTTGTCGAATACGGAAGACGGGCAGGCAAGATGCCTCCACCCGACGAGCTGGCCCAGTGGGCCTACAAGAAATTCCAGCTGCATGACCGGAAAGCAGCCCGGCAGGCAGGATGGGCGATGGCCATCAAGATAGCGGCTGAGGGCACTGAGCCTCACCCCTTCTTTGCACCGGCCGTCGAAAAGAACAAGAGCAAGATCATCGACGCCATCCGTGGCGCGATTAACGATGTAACGAGATGAGCATTTTGTCCAAATTGTTTCGGCGCTACCCCCGCTATGAGGTCAGCGGCTACAGGACGATCTACAACGCCCTGGTGGCCCGCCTCTCCCGCAGCGGTGTGACCGTCGGCAAGACGTCCAAGCTGCCCAGGGTGGAGATCCACTCAATCCGCGAAGGTGAGCGTCTGGACAAGGACGGAGCCATCCGCCAGATCAACCTGACTGTGGAGTCCATGAGCAACAAGAGCCTGGGCGACGCGGTCACCATGAACGAGGACAACCTCAAGCTGCTCACCGAGACGGAACTGGAGCTGGAAGGATGGACCTGCATGGGCATCGTCCCTACTCAGCTGCAGGACCTCACGGAGAGCAGCGACACCAATAAGATCGTCTACCGCCTACTGCAGGAGGTGGCCGTCTTCCTGGAGAAGACAAAGACGGACACGGACCCCACACCGCCGGCCCCTGCAGAGCCGGCCCCTGAGCAAGAAAACAACTAAACCCAGATAGACCATGTCAGTACTTGGAAATTCCCGCCGCGTCTACATCGTAACCGGCACTTCGACTCTCACCTACACTTGGCTGGCGGGTGAGCAGACCAACTCCTTCAACAGGACTGCCGAGGCCATCGAGATCAGCGACAAGAGCACCGAGTGGGCTCAGTTCCTCTCCGGCAAGCGTGGCGCCACCGCCGAGGTCACGGTCTACACGGATGACTCCGATACCGGCCAGCAGCATGTGGCCCTCCAGGCCCTGCACAACGGCTCCAAGGTCAAGGTGTTCATCGGCACCCTCACCACCGGCACAAATCCCGCGCCCTCCCAGGGCGATGTCTTTGAGGCCGTCATCACCGCTATCAGCGATACCAACGAGAACGGCTCCGTGGCATCCCGTACCATGAGCCTCACCGCTACCGGCGCCATCACCCACACTCCTGCAATCTCCTAATCCCGACGCACCATGGCACAACTTGGCAACAGCCGCAAGGCATACATCACGCTCGGCAGCTCCGGCACGCCGACCACCTGGCTCTCCGGTGAGCAGAGCAACTCGTTCAACCGGACCGCTGAGGCTATAGAGGTCTCTGACAAGAGCACCGAGTGGGCCCAGTTCATCACCGGCAAGAAAGGCGCCACCGCTGAGATCACCGTCTACACGGATGACACCTCTGCAGGCCCGCAGTACAACTGCATCAAGGCCCTGCACACCGGCGCCACCGTCCGAGTCTTCATCGGTGTGCTCGACAACAACGCAGCCTCTGAGGGCGATGTCTTCACCGCCATCGTGACTGCTGTGAGCGACACCAACGAGACCGGCTCCGTGGCCAGCCGTACCATCAGCCTGACTGCAACTGGCGCCGTGACTCACTACCCGTCTCTTAGCTAACGACCCATGAGAAGCCTGAGACGGAAAATCCAGCTGAAGGACGGAGTGGAAGTGGAGACACTGTTCACTCCGCACCTTTTCAGCTACAAGGACGAGAAGGGCCTCGCTCTGGAGACGGACACCAGCAATCTCGGCAGCATCCTGGAGACCTATGCAGACATCTACTACCTGGCGGCCATAAACGCTTGGGAGCTGGATGGCAAAGGAACAGCGGCCGACTTCCCCTATACCCGGGGAGACTTCCACGAGTATGCAGCGGCCGTCCCCAAGGCCTTCGCCCATGACGTCGATTTTGCCGTCCAGGCGCTCACCGGGAAGACGGCCAAGGAATTAGTCAGCCAGAAGGAGAAAAGCGAAAATAGCGGCACTTCTGAGGCTCCAGAAGGTAAAAAAAAAGCATTTGCCTGGATTGGCCGGCTATTGAGGCGTTTCTCGTAGGCCGATGTGGTCTCACTGAAGACCAGGCCGCCCGTACCAGCTATCACGAATACCGGCTCCGGGTCAAGGGGAAGGACGTAGAGAGTCAGGAGCGCTGGGCGCTTGCGAGATGGATGATGTGGCAGGAGATGCTCCTGTCCCCGCACATCAAGCCGGCGAACAAGCCAAAGACTCCGCAGTCCTTCTGCCGGTTCCCCTGGGAGCAGCCAGAGCCCGAGGAGCTCGCCGAAAAGGCCAAGCAGTTCCGGATAACGCCTGAGCAGGAGGCCGAACTCAATCGAATCATGAAAGAATTTGAGGCCTCGCAGGCCCCGAAACCCGAACAGACAAATGAGCAAAATAGGTGATCTCTTCGTCCGACTTGGACTGAAAAAGGATGAGTTTTCCAAAGGCATGAAAGATGCCAAAAGGGAAAGCTCGTCCTTTGTTGATAGCCTCAAAAACATAGGGGCAAAGGGCAAGATAGCCTTTGCTGCCGTGGCGGCTGCCGTAGTCGGCGTGGTTTCCGCCCTCAAGGATCTGGCCAAGCAGAACCAGACGCTGGGCGATGAGATCCGGAAGACCGGCGCCAGTCTCTCCGCCATGTGGGACACGATGAAGACCTCCATCGCGTCCATGGACTTCTCCAACATCGTCTCCAACCTTTCCGAAGCTAACCGGTTGGCCCGTGACCTCTACGATGCCATGGATGCCATGGGAGAGATTGGCACGGCTTACAACATTGCCCTGGCCGAGCAGCTGCAGCATATCAACGAGCTCAAGATAGCGCTCCGTGATCAGACTCTCTCTGATGACGAACGCATCGCGAAGGGTGAGGAGCTGCTGGAGATTTACCGTAAGCTGGAGGAGAATCCCGGCCGAGGTCTGGAGCGAGTGAAGGACACGACTCTGGACTACTACATGCAACGCATGGGCGTTGTCATGGAAGGCCGCACGGACAAAGAGCTGGCCGCCATGCGCAAGAAATACGCTGACTTCTTCAAGTGGCTGGGCACCAAGGAAGGCGAGCAGTACCAGGAGGCCGCCAAGAAAGTGGGCAAGACTTTCGGAGGTCTGGACTCTGGCAAGGGCCAGGCCTACCTGCGCAACGCCGCCAATAACGGGAAGGCTGACTATGCTCGCCTTGCGTATGGCTACGTCCAGAAGATGGGCGACAAAGACCGCGAAAAGGTCGAGCAGGCCGTCACCGCCTACTACCAGCAGCAGGCCAAGTACTCCAGCGAGACGCTCAGGATCCAGACGCAGATAAACTCTCTCCGGGCTCAGTCCACAAACGGCTCCGGCGTAGGTGAACAGGCAGATAGAGAACTCGAGCAGGCGCAGAAGATCCTTCGCCGTGCTGAGGACTCTGCCAAGAGTGAACTCCAGCTGCTGACCGAGAAATACAACGCTGAGAAAGCTCTTTTGGAGCAGTATGGGCTTGACACAACTGCCCTCTGGGACGAATACACCAAGAATGTCAAGAAGCTGCTGGACGTTAATATCCCCGACCTTAAGACTGTAGACCTTGAAATCGACATCGAGGACATCGACATGAGTGACGTGGATGAGGAAATCCAGCAGAGCATCGACGCAGTCCTCGCTCAGATGGAGCGGGCCCAGGAGCTGGTGGATGAGTTCAAGAGCGTCATCGTGGCCGGTCTCTCCGACGCCTTCCAGGAGTTGGCGGACCAGTTCATGGGGCTGGAGGAAATCAACCCCGGCCGCGTCGTCCAGGCGCTGCTCACCCCACTGGCTGACATGGCCATCAAGGAGGGCGAAATCCTCATGGCCGAGGGCATCGGTGTGGAGGCCTGCAAGGCAGCTTTGGAGAGCCTCAACGGTTATGCCGCTATAGCAGCTGGCGCAGCTCTCATTGCTATCGGCGCAGCAGCCAAGTCCGGCCTCCAGGCCTTGGCTAACTCCGGCGGCCGGTCCACTACGGCCAGCACCTACAATGGTGCCGGCTCCTATGGCGGGACGCAGATGATAGAGACCGAGCTGACCGTTAACGTCAAGGGCACCATCCGCGGCTCCGACATCGTCCTGTCAGGACAAAAAACCCTTAACAGCTGGAACCGATGAGCGTCTACAATCTGAAATACTTTGGAGAGATCCAGAACTACCGCGGGCACTGCTCCCGCGTTGAAATTTATGTACGGGACGAGTCTTCGGTCTCCTATGATGTCCTGGAAATAGGGAACATCTGCGGCCTCCTTCTGGAGCTCCAGGGCTCCCGGGACGACGTCATCGTCCCCATCGTAAAGACCCAACTGCGGCTCTCTATGGTGGAGACCAACCAGGCCACGGCGGACGGCGTCAAGTATGGCGGCTGGCAGGAGTTCTACACCTCCGACGACACCCTCTACAAGGTCGTCCTGAAGACCAAAGCCGCAGCATCAGACAGCAACTGGACAACCCGCTGGTCCGGCTACATTACACCGGATAGCTGGCGAGAGAGCCTGGACTACGGCGGGGCCATCACCATCGTAGCCCGTGACAACATCGGTCACCTGCAGGACTTCGAGTTTGACCCGAATGGTGTCGGCACTGCCTCCGGCCTCATGTCTATCGAAGACATAGTCAACGGGGCCATGAGCGTCATCTCCTTCCCCATGACTCTCCAGTGGCTCGGAGATGGAGAGAACACTGGAGAGCTCCAAGGCGGCAGCACGTTGCTCAGGGATGCCTACATCAGTGAGGAGCTATACAAGGGAAAGAGCTGGGAGGATGCCTTGAGCGGTGTCCTTGACTCGGCCGGTCTTACTCTGCGCTTTACGGACAATAACACCTTTACCATCGCCTCGCTGCGCTACCTGCCCAACATGGGCCACGATGATCCCTCTGGCCAGGCCTCTATGCCGGTCATGGAGTTCTACAGTGGAGATGCCGAGCTGGTGCCGGCCGCAAAAAGCATCAGTGAGACTCACAACTACGACCCCAACGAGGAAGTCTATGAGCCCTTGACGCAGGGCTTGGGCTACAACTCCTCCGAGATATACAAATTCTCGTTTGAGAGCGTGGGCGGAGACCCCACTGATTGGGTCCGCGACAGGAACTTCCACGTGGAGGCCTACTACACCCCCATATCAAATCCAGGGTCTACGGTATGGGAAAATGCCAGCGACCTATTGGTCCCGTACAACAACTGGCTCACCAACTGGAAATATAAAGAGCTCGTGGATGGTTATGCTCTCCTGGCAGCAAATAGCTGGCTCCAGGCAACAACGGACGTCCATCGCTCCCAGTCTTTGTCCTGCCTCTGCCACACATCTGATGTGACCATAAAGTTGGTATTTGCAGGCACGCCTATCACAATCATGAACACCAACAACTGGCCAGGCCCCTGGGCCGGCTGGAAACCGTTGGAGTTGAACGGCGGCCTGACTTACATAAAGTACCAGCTCAGCTATACCGTCGGCAACAGCACGATGTACTGGAACGGGAAGGAATGGGTCAGCTCTGCGCAAACTATCACGCAGGAATATGACCCGAACAACTACGCATCTGAACTTGAGATCCGACTGACCAAATGCCGCTCACTTGGAGACGGC
>Ga0310690_10006898_pt1 | contig 14767 bp, 13 predicted proteins | sample AusTroGonzalo_MG_2_FD_207661 | JGI IMG/M metagenome (GOLD analysis project Ga0310690, IMG submission 207661) | Bovine rumen microbial communities from tropical cattle in Woodstock, Queensland, Australia - Gonzalo_04 (v2) (version 2) | ecosystem: Host-associated > Mammals > Digestive system >...
TGTGAAGGTATGGCGGCTGCCATCGATGTGACTTTGGAAGGTACAGCCCTCTTCTGTCAGCTTACGGATGCCTGAGAGGGAGAACACCTGAAAGCCTCCGCTGTCGGTCAGGATAGGTCTGTCCCAGCCGTTGAAGCGGTGCAGGCCGCCCGCCTTCTCCAGTATCTCTGTGCCGGGACGCAGATAGAGGTGATAGGTGTTGCCCAGAATAATCTGTGCACGCACCTCGTTGTGCAGGTCGCGGTCGGTAATGCCCTTCACGCTACCCACCGTACCGACAGGCATGAAGATAGGGGTCTCTATCTGTCCATGGTCAGTAGTGATAAGTCCGGCACGGGCATCGGAGAGCGGGTCTGTATGTTGTAATTGGAAAGTCATTCTTGCCTGAAACACTTAAATCGCGTGCAAAGATACAAAAAAAAAGGTAAAAAGCAAAAAATAATCCACGCAACATCCCCTAATACACAATTCCCGAACATATTCAGCACATTTTGAGGTGGTTCTGAGCGGCATGCCATGACCCCAGTCTGGCAATAGAAAAACTTTAGCAGGACTGGGGGCGATTGCTTGGCGCGTAGCTATTAGTGGCCAGCCATGGCATAGATGGTCTTCAGCCCCTTTATCTTGAGACCCTTGATACGGGCGAGCAAATCGCGCGAACATGCTCGCTCCACAGCAGCATACGACCAGTGCGTCAGCACATCTATCCTGCCGATTTGTGTGCTCTCCAGCCCGCCTTGTTTCGTGAGGAAACCTACGATGTCGCCGCGGCTGACTTTGTCCTTCTTTCCCTTACCTATATATAATGTTACCCAAAGGGGCTTAGCCGGTCTGGGCACCTTTGCCGGGATGGGGTAGAGCTCGACCTCGTCCTCTGGGATGTAGTTGGGCAGGTGCTCTTCGGGACCAATGATGAAGTAGGCGCTGCCATGCATGTCCCATCGGGCTGTGCGTCCGTTCCTGTGCGTGCAAGCCTCTTCGTTCGGAGGCAGATGATAGTGAATGATGTTATCGACGGCCGTAATGTCAAGTCCACGGGATGCGAGATCCGTACTGACCAGTACGTTTGCCGATGAATTCATGAAGCGGTAGAGTGCACGTTCGCGGTCACGCTGCTCCATGCCGCCATGGAAGATGTCGGCCATGAGTCCCTGTTGTTCGAGGAAATTGCCTACACGCTCTACACTCTCGCGATAGCCTACAAAAACGAGGCTCTTCTGAGATCCAAGCATGCAGAGCAGGCGCAAAAGCGTCTGTAGCTTGTCTTTCTCGGCTGACCGTACCATGCGAAGGCTGATGCGGTCAACGCTGCTCTCCTTGTCGAGGAAGTCGAGGCGGGTGTACTGATTTGTCCCGACGAAGGCAGGGATGTCATCCGTTTCGGTGGCAGAGAGCAGGATGCGCTGCTGCAAGTGGGGGAGCATGGAGATGATGCCCTGCATCTGTTCGCGAAAGCCAAGTTCGAGCGATTTGTCGAACTCATCAATTACAAGCGTACGGACATCGCCCGTCATCAGGTTGCCCTTCACGAGGTGGTCCAGCAGACGACCGGGCGTAGCTGCCACGACATGGGGGTAAAGTCTGCGCATCTGCTGATGCTCCTCCATCGCCGGGCGGCCTCCGTAGCAAGCAGAAATGCGCAGCTCAGAACATAGGCGGTGGGCAACATCGGCAGTCTGTATGGCCAGTTCGCGCGACGGGACGATGACGAGTGCCTGGAGCGCATCGCTCTTGGCATCGAGCTTCTGGAGCAGCGGTACGAGATAGGCGAGTGTCTTGCCCGAACCTGTCGGGCTAAGGAGCACTACGGATGTGCCTTTGCGAGCGGTTTGTAGCATGTCTTGCTGCATGGCATTCAAGTCATTGATGCCAAGCCTGTTTAATTCATAATTCATAATACCCAATTCATAAATTATGTGCGATGTGCGTGGGCACTCCCTATCTCCGATGAGAAAGGTAGGGGAGGAGGGGGTGAGACTTTATCTCAGGAAATAATCAACGAGGAAATAAACACCAAGGGCGACGAACCAGCCGAGCAGGACCTTCCACGTGATGTTCTTGAAGTACCACCAGATGCCCACATCCTCAGACTTCATCAGGGCATAGCCTGCCGTATTGCCGATGGGCAGCAGGCAGCCGCCCACACATCCACTCAGCGTAATGAGATGCCAGTACTGGCCGTTTTCGACGAAGCTCTGCATGTATTCCGTCATGCCGCCTGCACTTGCTTCCAGTACTGGATATATGGAGATGCCGCTGATGACGAGTGCCACGTTGTCCATTACTGCACTGACAGCACCCAGTACGAGCGAAAGGATGTAGATGTTGTGGATATACTGGTCGCACCAATAGGCTACACTGCTCATTGCGCCTACCTCGATGAGGATGTCCACGCAAAGGCCTATGCCTAGGAAGAACATAATCATCTGCATCACCTCGTATTGCAGGCTGCGGTTCGTCTGGGTGGTGAGGGGCTGGTCGGACAGGATGCGCTTGCGATTGATGATTTCATTCACTACCCACAGCACACCAAGCACGCACAGGGCTCCGAGAAACGGCGGGAGGTTGGTGAGTCTATAAAACGTGGGCACGAACCATAGCCCCCCCATACCTAGGACGAACATGAGCATCTGCTGCCAGAACTTTACGTCGGTATCGTTGCCTCGGAACAGAATGCTGCTGCGCTTCAGGTCGAGATGGCCTGGGAGCATCTTGCCGATGAGGAAGGTGGGGATGATTGTGGCAAACATGGCTGGCAGGACGAGGGCTGCCGTGTAGTTCGTCGGGGTCACGGCTCCACGGGTCCATACAAGCAGTGAGGTGATATCACCGATGACGGTGAAGCACCCTCCGCAGTTCGTGGCTATGACAATGATAGCTCCCAGTAGCATTCTTTGCCTGTGGTTCACGACCAGCTGATTCATGACCATCAGCATGACCACAGCTGCAGTCAGGTTGTCCAGATTGGCACTGAGCAGGAAACTGCACAAGGCAAGCATCCAGACCGTAATCCAAGTCTTTTGCGAGCGGCAGAGCCTCGTCACGAATTCGAAGCAGCCGTTATTCCTCAACACTTCAACGATGGCCATCGTGGCAAGCAGGTACATCACAATGCTGGTGAGCTGCATCATGTGCCCGGCAAAAACATTCTGGCGGATATACTCGTTGACGGCCCTGATACTATAGTCCTGGCTGCCTAGAAACTCATGGAAGCCGCTGTCGTGGAGCGTCTCGATGTAGTAGGGGCCGACACACACATACATCACCCATCCGCTTACGCCGCAGAAGAGCGCAACGGTAGCCTTGTTGATGCGGGTGATATGCTCTGTGCAGATAAGCACATATCCGAGCAGCATCAGGATTACTATTGCAATGGTCATGGAGATATTGGGATTATTCTGTTCTACCGATGTGCAAAAATACATAAAAATTTCGAGATTTTTACGTCTGGCAGATATAAAATCTTTTTTTTAGAGGAAAGTTCGTTAAAAAACATCAAAAGCTCGAACTATTTATTATCATTTCTCGCAAAAAGTACTAATTTTGTGTTGTTATGAGGGAAATAATTAGTCTTTTTTTACTTTTGATGCCGCTTTACATACATGCACAAAAGGTAGAGATAGCAATCGGCGAGGGATGGGCAGAAATTCCTGTCCTGCAAACACAAAGCGAGCTGAAGTCTGGCTGGAAAATTGTGGATTATCAGATGAAGAGCCGCCTGACACACTACATGATGGGCACTCATGCCACGCAAATGGTGGACGAACGCCCCGTCTTTCGCGTGACACCAGGCGAGAAGGAGGTGCTCGTGGATTATGCCATCATCTACCTCAAGTCCTATAAGCATTATCGCAAGATTCCTAAAGCAAAACTTTCTGACAATGAATATACGCGATTGGAACCCAGTGATTTTGACATCCGTGCCGTAGAGGATGCCTTCGTCTGTCAGCCTAGACGACAACTAGAGCCGGGCGAGTATATTCTGGTCAATTTGGCACAAGAACCTATTGGCGAGCTGGACGACCTGCTCGTCTTCCCTTTCTGCATAATGAAGTGAGGATTATATATTAAGAGGTGTTGGCAGGCACGCCCCCGCCATCAGTTCTTTTCCTCTTTTTCTTCGAAGGCAAACGTAATGGGATTTGCCACAGTCTCCTCCAGTAAGGCATAACTGAGTACGTCCTGAATGTCCGTAGCATAGTGGAAGGTCACGCCATGGAGGTATTCTTCGGGAATCTCCTCGATGTCTTTCTTGTTCTCATGACAGAGGATGATATCCTTGATGCCAGCGCGCTTTGCTGCAAGAATCTTTTCGCGAATGCCTCCGACAGGCAGCACCTTGCCCCGCAGGGTGATTTCTCCCGTCATAGCCAGACCCGAACGCACCTTCCTCTGCGTCAGGGCAGAGGCAATGCTGGTGACCATTGTGATGCCAGCACTCGGTCCATCCTTTGGCACGGCACCCTCCGGGACGTGGACATGCAGGTTGTAGTTCTCAAAGATGCGGCTGTCGATGCCGAGTCTGTCGGCATGGGCTCTGATATATTCGAGCGCAAGCAGGGCACTCTCCTTCATGATATCGCCGAGGTTACCGGTCAGGGTTAGTTTGCTACCCTTACCCTTGCTGAGGCTCGTCTCGATGAAAAGTATCTCGCCTCCCACGCTTGTCCATGCCAGGCCTGTGACCACACCGGCATAGTCATTACCCTGATAGGAGTCGCGACTGAAGATGGGTTTTCCCAGGAGCACTTCAGCCTCTTCCTTGGAGATGCTGTGGTCTTCCTTCATTTCTCCCTTGGCAACGCGCAAGGCTACACGTCGGAAGAGCTTGTCTATCTGTTTCTCCAGACCACGCACTCCGCTTTCCCTCGTGTAGCGTTCGATGATGAATTCCAGGGCGGGCTTTGCCACCTTCAGGGCTGTGTGTTCCTTCAGGCCGTTCTTCTCTCGGTTCTTGGGGACGAGGTGGCGCTTGGCAATCTCTATCTTCTCTTCGGTAATATAGCCATCTACCTCAATGAGTTCCATGCGGTCGAGTAGGGGACGTGGGATGGTGCCAGTGTCGTTTGCCGTAGCAATGAACATGACTTTGCTAAGGTCATAGTCGAGGTCAACGTAGTTGTCGTGAAAGGCAATGTTCTGTTCGGGGTCGAGCACCTCAAGCAATGCCGACGACGGGTCGCCATGAACCGATCCAAGCGAGAGTTTGTCTATCTCGTCGAGGATGAAAACAGGGTTGGAGCTTCCTGCACGCTGCATGCCTTGGATGATGCGGCCTGGCATGGCACCGATGTAGGTGCGGCGATGCCCGCGTATCTCACTTTCGTCATGAACGCCGCCCAAGCTAACGCGCACATACTTCCTGCCCAGTGCCTCGGCAATGCTTTTGCCCAGACTGGTCTTGCCCACTCCAGGAGGACCGTAAAGGCAGATGATAGGGCTCTGGCGGTCTTTGCGCATCTTCAGCACAGCAAGGTGCTCCAGGATTCGTTCCTTTACTTTCTCCATCCCGTAATGGTCGCGATTCAGCTTCTTCTCCGCTCGAGCGATATCCGTATTATCGCGGGTACATTCATCCCAAGGCAGGCCTACGACCGTCTGAAGATACTGCAGCTGGACGTTATAGTCGGGCGACTGTACGTTGATACGACTCAGCTTTGCCAGCTCCTTTTCAAAGATTTCGCCCGTTTCCTTGCTCCAATGCTTGGACTTGGCCTTCTCCTTCAGGTTGTTGACGTCATCCTGCCTGACACTCGACTCGTCCTTGTCGCCCAGCTCGCTCTGTATGTTCTGAACCTGCTGGCGCAGGAAATACTCCCTTTGCTGTTGGTCCAGGTCGCTGCGCGTCTTGTTTTCTATCTTGCGTTTGAGCAACATCAATTCGATGATGTTGTTAGCAAATTGGATGGCTTGTTGCAGGCGTTGCAATTCCGTGGGACAGGAAAGGAGCTCGTACTTCTGCTCGATGGTGAGGGGCAGATAACTGCATATCGTGTTGAGCATGAAGGTAGATGGCTCCATGTTGTTGACGTATTGCGTGAGTTCTTCGGGATAGTCGTCCAGTATGCTCATCAGCCTGCCTGTACGTTCCTTGAGCATGGAGAGCATAGCCTTGTACTCAGTTTGTTCCAGACGTCCAGGCATCAGGTCAGTCAGGGATGTGACGGTGCCCTCGTAGCTGCCATTCACCTGGCGAAGTTCCTGTATCTGTATGCGGTTGAATGCCTGGAAGAGGGCGTTGAAGGTGCCGTCTGGCATCTTCATGGAATGTACCAGCTTGGCTACAACGCCTATGGGATAGAGGTCCTCTGTCTGCGGCGTATCTACCTCGGGACTCTTTTGCGTGAGCAATGCTACCATTCCTTCGTTACGTTCCAGCATGCGGAGGGTCTTTATGCTGTGCTTGCGGCCGACGGTGATGGGAGAGATGGTTCCGGGGAAAAAGATGTTGTCGCGAAGCGTAATGATGGGCAAGTCGCCACCATAGTTTGCATGCATCATCTTGTCGGTCTCGCCAGACACTTCGGCCACAAAGGAAAAGGTTTTCTTATTCTCAAACATCGAATTACTATACTATTTGACTGTTTCTACGATTCACAATTAATATAAGTGGATGCAAAAGTACAAAAAAAAAAACAAACTCCGTTCGCATAAACAATATTTATTGTAAATTTGCAAAAGAAAAGAAAGCGAGAGCATAAAACGATAAGCCTAATCTCCAATCTCTAATCCAAAATGCCGAATGACTTTTTCCAGTTCCAGCAGTTCCGCATCTGTCATGACCGCTGCGCAATGAAAGTGGGTACGGATGGAGTCCTGCTTGGTGCATGGGGGGATGTCACTGGCAGCCGCATCCTCGATATCGGCACAGGCACGGGACTGATTGCCTTGATGGCGGCCCAAAGGAACCATCATGCTCGGGTTTTCGGCATCGACATAGACAAAGCAGCTATCCTGCAGGCACAGGAGAACATTGCAGAAAGTCCCTTCTGTGGGCGTGTTAAGTGTCAATTGCAGGATGTGCTGACATTCCGGCCTGAAGAACGCTTCGATGCCATTCTCTGTAATCCGCCTTTCTTCACGGAGGACACATTGCCGGACGATGCCAGTCGCATATTGGCACGCAACAGCAAGAGCATGCCGTTCGACCAACTCATACCAAAGGTCGCGTCGATGCTCGGGGGCGATGGTGCGTTTTCTGTGATTATTCCTTATGAGCATGCTGCGGAATTCATCGGGCTTTGCCTTGCATCGGACCTGCACCTCCAGCGCCGTTGCCTAGTGCATACTACACCCAGAAAACCGCCTCGACGCACGATGCTGACATTCTCTCCGAATGGCGGACGCGCTTATTCGGGGAATGGCTGTTGTGCACAAAGCATTCGGAACGAATCAGATGAATTGTGCCTAATGAATCCTGACGGCACCCGGAGCCAGGCATACCAAGAATTAACCAGAGATTTTTACCTTTAGGGTTCTAATGCAGATTATGTTTAGTTCGGAAAAGTGTTTTCCTTATTTATTCTATTTCTCTATACCTCTTCAATCTTCTTCTACCTACTATCATCTTCCCATGAATGCGGCTACAGCCTCTGCACAGCGTTCGCCATCTACTGCTGCGCTAACAATGCCACCCGCGTAGCCTGCCCCCTCGCCACAGGGGAAGAACCCTGCGATGCGGATATGCTGAAGGGTCTCGTTGTTACGCAGAATGCGGACAGGACTGCTGGTGCGTGTCTCAATGCCAATGACGGTAGCCTCTTGCGTTAGGAAGCCATGCTTCTGCCTTCCCCAAAGTCTGAAGGCTTCGCGCAAACGACTGGTGATGAACTCTGGCATCCAGAAGTGCAAGGGGCTGGCTATCAGTCCGGGAGCATAGGAAGAAGCAGGTAGAGAAGCCGAGAGCCTGCCATTTACGAAGTCTGTCATCCGCTGTGCCGGAGCCGTCTGCTTCTGATTAGCCTGCAACCAACACTGGCGCTCAAGCTCTTCCTGAAGGAAGACCCCCTCTAATTCCCCATTAAAGGGGGAGGCCTCCCTCCCTTTTAGGGAGAGACGGTGGAGAGTCTGGAAGTCTTCAGGTCTAATCTCAACCACCATGCCGCTATTGCTCCAGCGGCCTCCCCTGTTGGAGGGGCTCATGCCATTGACGACAACCTGTTCTGGACCGCTGGCAGCAGGCACTACAAAACCTCCCGGGCACATACAGAAGCTATAGACTCCCCTATCCTGCACCTGCGTCACCAGGCTATACTCGGCAGCAGGCAACCACTTGCCACGTCCCTGTCTGCTGTGATACTGTATCTGGTCGATGAGCTCGGCAGGATGCTCCAGCCGAACGCCTATGGCTAGGCCTTTCGCCTCGACATCTATGCCTGCTGAGGCCAGGTAGCGATAGACATCGCGCGCAGAGTGGCCTGTGGCGAGGACGACAGGGCCGTAGATGGATGAGCAAGAAGCATGGTGCATGGATAAAGAGGCTACTTCCACGCCTACAACCGTACCCTCGTCCCCTGCAACTTGCCCTTTGTCTCCAGCTACCAGTCTCTCGCCACTTGCCCCTTGTCCCTTAGCCTTAATAATCAGTCCCGTCATCTTTGTCTGGAAGTGAACCTCCCCGCCGCAAGAGATAATCGTCTTGCGCATATTTTCGATAACCCGTGGCAGTCGGTCCGTGCCGATGTGGGGATGAGCATCGGAGAGGATGGCGGGACTGGCGCCATGCTGCACGAAGATTTGCAGGATGCGGTCTGTGTTGCCACGCTTCTTGCTGCGGGTATAGAGCTTGCCGTCGCTATAGGCTCCTGCCCCACCCTCTCCGAAGCAGTAGTTGCTCTCGGGGTCAACGCGCTGCTCTGGCCGGATGCGAGCCAGGTCCTTCTTGCGTTCGCGCACATCCTTTCCTCTTTCAATGACGATTGGTTTCAGACCCAGCTGGATGAGACGCAAGGCCGCAAACAAACCGCCTGGCCCTGCTCCGACAACGATGACAGCGGGCTTGTCGCTGACATTATTGTAAATCTGAGGATCGAAGTCCAGCAGAGGCGGTTCCTCGCCGACGTATGCGCGAACCGTCAGGTTGACGTAGATAGTGCGCTGCCGTGCATCTATGCTACGCTTGAGAACCCGCACAGCCTGTGCTTGGATGCCTTTCTCCTGACGGAGGTAGCTGAGTATGCTCTGTTCGTTGTAAGCCTGCTGCGGCAGAATGCGAAGCATTAATTCATTTACCATTTACCATGTACTGTTTTACCATTTCCGGGGCAAAGATACAAAGAAAAGTTGAAAGAAGAAAGTATTCCTCTTCCCTTTTCCATTTTACATTTTAGAACGGTAGTAAAATGAGATACAGAGACTTGAATAATAATCAAAAAGCGGTTCTCTGGATTGTGAGAGAACCGCTTTTTAGTTATTTATGAACTGTTTTTAGTTATCAATTCCTGCGTGATGCGGAGTAATTGATACGCAATGCCCAAGATTTACGCAATACTTCTTTGATATCAGTGATGTATCCCATCTGTGTATGCTGATCAGCCTTGATGCTGATAATCTGCTCAGCCTGGTTTGTCATACCTTGACGTTCTGCAGCAACGAAGTCCATGACCTCACGAGCCTCTGCATAGCGGTCGTTGAGCTGAATACGTGTACTGCTACCCATTTGTGCGCGCAGATTATCTGTTGGGGGACCAACATAGATGAAGGAAACCACCGATTTCTTCTCCAGTTTCTCTAATTCTGTGCCGGCAGGGATGGTGAATTTCACTTTCAGTGTCACTTCACGCATCGTTGTAACCATCATGAAGAAGAACAGAATGGTAAAGATAAGGTCGGGCAGAGATGAGGTGTTCATCTCGGGCATTTCACGACTTGCTTTTTTCTTGAATCCTGCCATTGTTAGTCTCCTCCGTATTTTTTAGGTTCTGCCTCAGAGATATTCTGGGGATAGTATTTCTTTATAGCATCCTTCTCCTCGTTTTTGAGGTATTGGAATTCACGACCGAACTTCTGTTTTGACAATTCATTTCTCAGCTCATTATATGCAGCTACCAACTCATTCTGCACCTGGAAGTACATATTATATGGTGTGCCGCGGTCTGTCTGTACACTGATTACATGTTTGTCCGTCACGAAGCACTGACCCAGCAAATCAATATTCTTGACATGCTTCTCAGGGAGCTTACTCAGGTTCTGTTCGTTCTTGACGAACTCCTTGACACGATTGCGAAGCTCTTTGAGATTACCATAGCCACTACTCATTTCGTCTTTAATCCACAATTCTCCTGATGCATTAAGGCGCACATAGAGTATATTGCGGCTCTTGATGTCCATGGTGGCATCCTCCTGGTCTGGTTCTGGCGGCTTGGGAAGGCGACGAGCCAAACCCATGTCAGTGTCCATAGAAGTGGTAATCAAGAAGAAGATGAGCAACATGAAGGAGATATCGGCGGTTGAACTGGTGTTCAGACCTGGCATCTTCTTTTTCTTCTTTGCCATATCTTACTTGTTTTTGACGGTTTATTTACTTACTTGCACTCTTAGTCATAATACCTGTCATGCTGACGATTACAGCAATGGCAGCAGCCACGAAGAGTATGCCCATGCTGACGCAGAACACGTCAACCACTGTTACCCATCCTCCGGTAGTAACTGTGCCGTCGCTGGCGGTGAAGTCAGCTTCTCCCAGTCCGAGTACCCATCCTATGATGAGTGAAACAATAGTCAGGCATGTAGTGTACAAGGTAATCTTACCACCGGGAACACCAGTGGTTGCAGCAGGATCATTGCCCTTGCCGCTTTGTGCACCGCGAACAACTGACCAGACGGTGAGTGCTGCCGTTGCTACGATGAGCACGTACATCAGCCACATGATGACGTCTGTGAGCAGAGGTTCGTTGTTGTCGCCTACTGGATTATCATAGCCGATGGTCATAAAAGCTGCGAAGCATACGACAATCAGCAAGATGCAGGCCAACAGCACACGACTTGATATTTTCTCAATTTTCATAGTCCTTCTTTCATTAAGAGTTACTTCTTGCACTTGTCGCTCTTGACGCACATAACGAGCAGTTCCTGTGCGGCCTCTTCCATGTTGCCGGTCAGAGCTTCAACCTTGGCGAGGATGTAGTTGTAGAAAATCTGAAGAACCAGGGCAACAATGATACCGAAGATGGTTGTAATAAGGGCCACCTTCATACCGCCTGCAACAACGGTCGGGCTGATATCACCTGCGCGCTGGATATCGTCGAATGCCTGCACCATACCAATCACAGTGCCGAGGAAGCCGAGAGATGGAGCCATTGCGATGAACAGTGTAATCCATGAGCAGTTCTCCTCAAGGTAAGACCCCTGTACTTCTGCTTCCATGTTGATGGTACGCTCGATAGTGCCGATGTCGTTACGGTCTGCACTGTCGAGGCATTCCATTGCCTTGCGGCTCACTTGTGCTACTGGTCCGCGTGTGCCCTTACACTTTTCGATTGCATCAGCAATTTTGCCAGCGGCAACGAGACCTGCGAGTTCTTTCGTGAACTTGCGAGTGTTGATTTGGGCAAGTGTCAGGTAAACAACGCGTTCGATACAGAAAGCGAGACCCAGAACGAGGGCGATGGCAACGAGTGACATGAAGCCTGCGCCACCTTCAATATACTTTGTCTTGAGTGTCTTGAAGATACCTTCGTTCTCTTCTTCTACGATGGGAGCAGCCTCGACTGTTTCCTCCACAGCAGCGGTGTCAACGGCAGCGGAATCAACAGCTTCTTCAACTACTTCAGTAGCTTCAGCTTCTTCTTCCTGAGCCATTACAGATGATGTTGCGGCAAATGAGCAAGCAGCAACCATTGCAATAATTGCAAATAACTTTTTCATTGTGTTGTTTGTTTAGATGTTTATGATTTTGTTTGTTAATATTTCTTAATGCGGAGAGAGCGAGATTCGAACTCGCGAACCGCTTTTGACGGTCACACGCTTTCCAGGCGTGCCTCTTCAGCCACTCGAGCATCTCTCCATTTTAGGGGTGTAATACCACTCCAAGTGTCTTTCGTTGCGCTTTTCGGTTACAAAAATATCTTTTTTTTCTCATACAGCCATGACTTTTGTGCAAAAAGTTTCGATTTATGTGTGTTTTTTCCTGTTTTGAATGGTTTATGATGGGTTAATATGCTGAAATATGCGTTTTGCGTTATTATTTGTGATACTTTCGGCATGTTGTTCGCTTACATTATATATATGCGCGACTTTGCGGAGCACTTCGACAATGAATGCACTCTCGTTTCGCTTTCCGCGATAGGGTACCGGAGCGAGGTACGGTGCATCTGTTTCGAGCACGATGCGCTCCAAGGGAACGGCAGTCAGGGCTTCTGGCAAAGTGCTCTTCTTGTAAGTCACTACACCCCCTATGCCTAGCACGAAGCCGGGGAATTGCAACAATTCCAGAGCCTCTTCTGCAGTGCCTCCAAAGCAGTGGAACACTCCGGAGAGGTTTTCGTTGCGATACTCCGTCATGGCTGCTACGAGCTGACGATGTGCATTGCGCGAATGGATAGCCAGCGGAAGGTGGTGCTCGACGGCCCACTCTATCTGAATACGGAAGGTCTCCTCTTGTTCCCTGACTTTGGTCTTGTCCCAGTAATAGTCGAGTCCAACTTCTCCGATAGCAATATAGGGATGGCCTGGGGTTTCCAGCCTTTTCTTCATATCGGCCAGCACTTGCCTGTAGTCTTCACCGATGTCTTCGGGATGCAATCCAATCATTGGAAAGCAGTAACCGGGATAATGACAACACATGTCGAGCATGGGGTCGATACTCTCGGCATTGATGTTGGGCAACAGGATAGCCTCGACACCTGCTTCTCGAGCTCTGCTAACTGTCTCTTCGCGATCGGCATCAAACTGTGGCTCGTAGATATGGCTGTGTGTGTCTATCATTTCTGACGTCCCATAAGTTCCCCGGCTATGCTGCGAAGCATCTGTTTGCGTTCGTCGGCCAGATTGACTTGGGCCAGACAGGTTTCGGCTTCGGCATAATAGGAGTTCATTCGCTCCTGAGCCATTCGGTCAACACCGATTTTCGTATAGAGGTCAGTCACGGCCTTTATCTTCTCATCAGTGTTGCAATCCTTGCATCCGACCCATCGCTGCAACTCGCGGCGTTCCTCATCCGAGGCGTGCAGGAGGGCATTGATGAGCATGAAGGTCTTCTTGTCACAGAGGATGTCGCCTCCTATCTTTTTGCCGAAGGTTTTTTCGATGCCATAGACATCAAGGTAGTCATCCTGCAGTTGGAAAGCGAGTCCGAGACACTCACCGTAGCGATAGAGAGCCTGTGCATCCTGCTCAGATGCTCCAGCCAGCAGTGCCCCTATCTGCAGGGCACATGCCAGGAGGACAGAGGTCTTGAGGCGAATCATCTCGATGTACTCAGCCTCGGTGACGTCGTTTCTGGTCTCGAAGTCTATGTCGTATTGCTGTCCCTCGTCTATCTCTGTCGCAGTCTTTGAGAAGAGTCGCATGACGGCCGGCATCTTTGCCTCGTCGCATTGCATCATGTAATGGAAGGACATGACGAGCATGTTGTCTCCGCTGAGGATAGCTGTGTTGTCGTCCCACTTGCGATGTACGCAGGCTTTGCCTCTGCGGACTTCTGCGTGATCCATGAAGTCGTCGTGCAGGAGTGTGAAGTTATGGAAGATTTCAAGCCCCAGTGCCGGCATGATGCAGGGCTTCACGTCGTCTCGATACAGATTGTATGCCATGAGCATGAGTACAGGACGGATGCGTTTCCCGCCGAGCGACAGGACATAGCGGATGGGGGCATAGAGTCCTTTGGGCTCTCGCTCGAGAGGCAGGTTGGCGATGGCTTCTTCCACCATCTGCAGAAGTTGTTTGCTATTATACATTATATATTATTATAGGACATATGGGACTAATAGGACTTATGAGACTTATGGGACCAATAAGAACAAGCAAAGGGCGAGATGCAAGGGATTTCTCTTGCCCCTTGCCCCTCGCCCTTTGTTGCTGTTACTGCATGTTTTAGTTCAGACGGAACAATACCGGTGCGACGTAGCGTGCTCGAACGGTTTTGTTGCCTTGACGTCCGGGTTTCCATTTGGGCATCAGTCTCAGGGCACGTTCTGCTTCCTTGGCCAGGTTGGGGTCTGGAGAGCGGACTGCCTTGACATCAATGATGGAGCCGTCCTTGTTCACCACGAAACCGACCATGACGCGTCCCTGAACGCCCTGCTCCTGGCAGATGCTGGGATACTTTACGTTTTCGCTGCACCATTTCACGTATGCTTCCATGCCACCGGGGAATTCGGGGTTCTCCTCTACCATCTCGTAGATGCGGTCATCGTCGTCGGCCTCGACCACGGGACCAACGGGACCAGTCACGATGGCAGCACTCGGTGCGCCCGTACCCACGACGGCTGTGATGGCCTGGTTCATTTCCTCGGCTGTTTCAATCTCTTCCTCGGGAAGTTCGGTATCGTCCTCAACCTCGTTGATGAATTCCATTACGGTGGGGGCAGCTGCTGGAGGAGGTGCCACCATCTCCTGCTGCTGCGTGATGGGAATCATGTCCTCTTCCATTCTGAAATCATAGATTTTCTCTTCTTCAATCACCTTCACTTCGCGCTGTGTGTACTCGAAGGCGACGAACATAGCAGCGAGTGCCAGAACGTATCCAATCAGGATGTTGGTCGATTTCTGACCCTGCAACTCTTCGTTTACTGTTTTGTTTGCTTCCATGTCGTATTTAGTTGTTTTT
>Ga0310690_10006901_pt1 | contig 14762 bp, 9 predicted proteins | sample AusTroGonzalo_MG_2_FD_207661 | JGI IMG/M metagenome (GOLD analysis project Ga0310690, IMG submission 207661) | Bovine rumen microbial communities from tropical cattle in Woodstock, Queensland, Australia - Gonzalo_04 (v2) (version 2) | ecosystem: Host-associated > Mammals > Digestive system >...
CGACGGACGAGAAGTTCCTGCACCAGAAGTTCCATCTGCAGAAGAACGACAGTATAGACGCTAATCTGGAGCAGCAGTTGACAACCTCGATGCGCGTAGACCTGTTCTACCAGACGGCTGAGTGCCGACTGGAGCCTGTGGGGAATGATGTACGCGTGGTGCTGACGGCCGGCAACCGTAAGTCGTTACAACTGCATGGCGGTGTGCGTTACGATACAGAGGAGTATGCCGCCGTACAGGTGGGGCTCGACATCCCCTTGAAGTCTGCCGTGCCGATGGATGTAGACCTGATGGTACGTCTGGGCAAGCGACTGGTGGCTGGTGGCGATCTGACCATCCATCCGAGGAGTTTCACCCGTCCGAAGCTGAGCTATTACTTCTACCGCAACGACGTGGATGTGTATATGGACGGCGATCGCGACTATAACATCCGCTACAACCAGTTCCAGGCAGAACTGACACCCGTGAACTTCAACATGAGGCATTTCAACCTGCAGTTGGGCGTGCGCTGGGACTATATGCACTATCGCAACAAGCTGGAGTCGGACCAGTCGAAGGACGTGGAGCTGGAGAATGAACATTTCTTTAGTTACCGGGCCCGTATGAACTACAACAGCGAGGATAACTGGTATTTCCCCACACGCGGTGCCAGATTCAAGGCTGAGTATGCCTACCTGACCGACAATTTTGCCCAACTGGACGGCGAGGCTGGCATGAGCGACGTGAGCGCCCAGTGGCGTATGTCGTTCACGCTGGGCGGCAGGTTTACCATCCAGCCCATGATTTACGGACGCATGCTCTTCGGTAGTGTGGTGCCGGCCGTATTCGGCAACACCATCGGTGGCGACAGGTTCGGACGCTATGTGGAACAGCAGATGCCCTTCGCCGGTATCGGCAACATGGAGTATGTGGAGAAGCAGTTCGTGGCCCTGCAACTGCAGGCCCAGCAGCGCATAGGCCGCAACAACTACGTGCTGTTGAGACTGGCAGGAGCCCAAAAGTCGAACGAGCTGAAGGAACTCTTCGACCATCGCACCATGCTGGGTGCGCAGTTGGCCTATTACAACAATACCATCATTGGTCCCGTAGGAGCCACGATAGGCTATAGCAACAAGACCAAGGAGGCCTATTTCTACCTGAACATAGGATATGTATTCTAAGAAAATAATCATCTAACAAATAATCAATGAACAATGAGAAAGAAGAGAACACGTAAAACAGTGATGGCACGGGCGGTGACGCTCGGGCTACTCTTGCTGTTGCCGTTGGCCTCGGAGGCTCAACGACTGCTGACGCTCGACAGTTGCCGGGCGATGGCACTGCGCAACAACAAGCAGATGAGTGTGGCGAAAACCAAGCAGGATGTGGCGGCCAACATGCAGAAGTCGGCCCGCACCAAGTACCTGCCCCATGTGAGTGCTGTGGGCGGCTACGTATGGACAAGCAAGGAGATCTCGATTCTCAGTGACGACGCCAAGGACGCCCTGAGTAATCTGGGGACGACTGCCGGGGCTGACCTGAAGGAAGGTCTGAGTCAGATTGCTGCCACTCTACCTGCCGATGCCCAGATGAGGATAGGTCAGGAGGTGTCGCAGTTTTCCGGTATGCTCGACGCCACTGGTCAGGGACTGGTAAACGCCCTGCGTACCGACACGAGAAACATGTTTGCCGGTGCCGTGATGGTGACACAACCCGTATTCATGGGTGGTGCCATTGTGGCTGCCAACAAGATGGCCGACATCGAGGTGGGCATGGCTGCCAACGCCCTGGAAGCCAAGCGCCAGAGCACCCTGTTCACCATCGACCAGTGTTACTGGCAGGTGGTATCGCTCTGTCATAAGAAACGACTGGCTGAGAGCTACGTGGAACTGGTGAAGAAACTGAAGGGCGACGTGCAGCGACTGATAGAAGAGGGCGTGGCCACCAAGGGCGACGGACTGAGCATCAGCGTGAGAGTGAACGAGGCCGAGATGGCACTCAGGAAGGTGAACGACGGACTGGTGCTCTCGAAGATGCTGCTTTGTCAGCATATAGGACTGCCCGTGAGCGAGCAGATAACACTGGCCGACGAGAATACGGAGAGCATCGTGCTGGAAGAGCAGACGGCTATGGCCGACGTGCAGTTGGCTGAGCAGAACCGTCCGGAGCTGAAGGTGCTGCAGAGCAGTGTAGACCTGACTCGTCAGACCACCAACCTGCTGAAGGCTGGTAATCTGCCGCAGGTGCTGTTGACGGGTGGCTATGCCGCTACGAATCCCAATACTTTCAACGGTTTCGAGAAGAAATTTGCCGGTTTCTGGAACCTGGGCGTCATGGTACGTATTCCCATCTGGAACTGGGGCGACGTGAAGTATAAGGTGCGTGCGTCAAAAGGTGCTACCACCATTGCCAACCTGGAACTGCAGGAGGCTCGCGACCTGATAGAGCTACAGGTGAACCAGAACGCCTTCAAGGTGGAAGAGGCCAACAAACGACTGGAGATGGCGAAGGCCGACATAGCCAATGCCGACGAAAACCTGCGTATGGCCAACATCGGCTACAGGGAGGGTTTCGTGAACACCACTACCGTGATGGAGGCACATACGGCCTGGCTGCAGGCTCAGTCGTCGAAGATCGATGCCGAGATTGACGTGAAGATGTCGCAGGTAGAGCTGCAGAAGGCGTTGGGAACGCTGGAGTAATTAAGAATTAAGAGTTAAGAATTAAGAGAAATAGATATTATGGACAAAGCTAAAGAACAACATAACAATATTCTGCTGGCCGTGGGTGGTTTCTCAGCAGTAGTAGTCATTGTGGCACTCATCGGTTTCCTTGCCCTGGGCCGTGATCCCGAAGTGATTCAGGGTGAAATGGAGGTGGAGGAGTACCGTGTGTCGAGTAAGGTGCCCGGACGTATTCTGGAACTCCGTGTAAAGGAGGGCGACATGGTGAAGGCTGGCGATACGCTCGCCATTATCGAGGCCCCGGATGTGCAGGCTAAGATGACGCAGGCACAGAATGCTGCCGAGGCTGCCGCCGCCATGGAGAAGATGGCAAAGAACGGCGCCCGCAAGGAGCTGATACAGTCGGCCTTCCAACTGCTGCAACAGGCCAAGGCTGGTTTTGAGGTGGCCGAGAAATCGTATAACCGTATCAAGCGTCTGTACGACGACGGTGTGGTAAGTGCCCAGAAATATGATGAGACCGAGGCGATGTATAAGTCGGCTGAGGCTCAGGTGAAGGCTGCACAGAGTCAGTATGACATGGCAGTGAATGGTGCCCGACTGGAGGAGCGTCAGGCTGCTCAGGCTACGGCCGGTCAGGCGCGCGGTGCCGTGCAGGAGGTGACGAGCTACATCAACGAGACTGTTCAGATAGCCCAGATGGCTGGTGAGGTAAGCGATGTGTATCCGAAGGTGGGTGAGCTGGTAGGTACCGGTTCGCCGATTATGACCATCTCGGTGATGGACGACACATGGGCTACGTTCAACATCCGCGAGGATCAGCTGAAGGATCTGGCCGTAGGCACGGAGATTACCGTGAATGTGCCGGCTCTCGACAAGGAAATGAAGATGCAGATATACCACATGAAGGATAAGGGCTCGTTTGCCGCATGGAAGGCCACCAAGGCCAGCGGACAGTACGATCAGAAGACCTTCGAGGTAAAGGCCCGTCCGGCTGAAAAGATAGAAGGCGTTCGTCCGGGTATGACAGTGATACTGAAGAAGTGAGAAATTGAGAAAATGAAGTATTTATCTCAAATCCTCGATATTGCGCTGCGTGAGCTCGGCATCTTGTGGAGGAACCGCATCTACGGCTTCTGCATGATCGTGTTCCCGCTGGTGTTGGTGGTTTTCTTCACCACGATGCTCGACGAGGGAACGCCGCAGGATCTGCCCATCGGTGTGGTGGACCAGGACAATAGCGCCACCTCGCGCGGACTGATTCGCAACCTCGATGCCATGCAGAGCTCGCGGGTGGTGTACCGTTTCGCTAACATCACGGAGGCCCGCAACGCCATGCAGGAGGGTAAGGTGTACGCCTACCTCTATATTCCGGAGGGAACGTCATCGAAGCTCATGGCGGGCCGACAGCCGAAGATATCGTACTACTACACCATGACGTGTATGACGGCGGGATCGATGGCGATGAAGGATATGAAGACCATCGGCTCGCTGGGATCGGCGGCGGTAGGACAGGCCACACTGTCGGCAAAGGGTGCCACACCCGGCCAGATCAAGGCGGCGCTGCAGCCCATCACCGTTGATGCGCACATGATAGCCAATCCGCAGGGTAGTTATAACTACTCGCTGACCACGGTGTTTGTGCCTGGTATCCTGATGCTCTTCATGGCGCTGCTCTCGGCTTATGCCCTCGGTATGGAGATGAAGTTCGATACGGGCAAGGAATGGCTGGCTCGTGCCGATGGTAACATCGTGGTGGCCATCCTTGGCAAGTATATCGTTCACGCGCTGGTGTTCCTGCTCGTGATATTCCTCTATCAGTGGTATATTTTCGACGTACTCCACTTTCCGCGACTCGGCGGCGTGTGGAGCATTGTACGACTCAGTCTGTTGCAGGTGGCAGGCGGTCTCGGCTTCGGCATCTTCGCTTTCGGACTGATGCCCTCGCTGCGTATGTCGATGAGTATCTCGTCGTTATGGTCGGTACTCTCGATCTCGATGTGTGGCTCGGCCTTCCCCGTGGCAGGCATGGACGCCCCGTTGCAGGCGATGGCCTGGCTCTTCCCCTTGCGTCACTACTGGATGATTTATCAGGCAACGGTGCTCAACGGATTCCCCGTGATCGACGTCTGGTTCCACCTGGTGGCACTGGTGGCCTTCACGCTGCTGCCCTGGTTCGTACTTCGTAAGGTTAAAAACGCAATGCTCAATTATGTCTATATTCCGTAATATACGCGAGCACTTTACCGATGTGCTCTACATCTTCAAGCAGGAACTACTGCAGGTGATCAAGGACGAGGGCGTGCTGATGTTCCTGGTTGTGGTGCCGCTGGGCTACCCGTTGCTGTACTCGTGGATCTATAACAACGAGACACTGCACGAGACGCCCGTGGTGGTGGTCGACCAGTCGCACTCGGCACTCTCACGCCAGTTTATCAACGACTGCGACGCTTCGCCTGATGTGGATGTGAAATACTATGCCGAAGACCTTGATGAGGCCCGCTCGCTGGTAAGCCGACAGCTCGTGAGGGGTATCTACCTCATTCCGACGGACTTCGCCACCCGTGTGAGTCGTGGTGAACAGAGCGTTGTGAGCGTGTACTGCGACATGAGTCTGATGCTGGCTTACAAGGCTGTGTATCAGACGGCGATGGTTGAGGCCGGACGACTTGGTGCGGGTATCAATATCAAGAAGGCCGGTAACTATACCAAGCGCGAGGACGCTATCTCCGCCCAGCCGTTGGCTGTCGACGATGTGGCGATGTTCAACCCCTCGGGTGGCTACGGCTCTTGTGTGTTGCCAGCCGTGTTGATGCTGATTCTGCAACAGGCGCTTGCCCTTGGTATCGGTATGGCGGCGGGTACGGCCCGTGAGCGCCATCGTAACGGACAACTGATACCTGCAGACGATCCGCACTATCGTGGGGCTTACCGCATTGTATGGGGCAAGGCATTGTGCTACGGTATGATAGGTGCTGTTGCAGCAGCTTATCTGTCGATGGCTGTTCCTGCCATGTTCTCGTTCCCCCAGATGGCTACAGGTTGGACGCTGTTGGCCATGCTGATACCCTACACGGTGGCGAGCATCTTCTTTGGTATGACCGTCTCGTGCTTGGTGCGCTATCGTGAGAACGTGATGTTGCTGATGGTGTTCGTATCAGTGCCACTGCTCTTCCTGACGGGTGTGTCGTGGCCGCAATCGAGCATCCCAGGTGCCTGGCAGGGCGTGTCGTGGCTCTTCCCCAGTACCTTTGGTGTGAGGGCGTTTATCCGTGTGAACTCCATGGGTGCCAGCGTGAGCCAGATTCTCCCGGAGATACGTATCCTGTGGATTCAGGCTGCCGTCTATCTCGGTATGGCCTGTCTGGTATACCGTCACCAGTTCCGTCTGGCCCGTAAATATGCAAATGATTAATCTAACTAATTTAAAATGTTTATAACGATGAAAAGACAGAAATCTTTTATGCTCCTAGCATCGGTGATGCTGGTAGCCATGACAGTTGCCTCGTGCAAGAGTAGTAACAAACAACAGACGGCTGAGACTTCGAGGATTGGCGAAATCCCTGAGGCAGCACAGTACATCGTCGGCATCGAGAAGTTCGATAGCTTGATTGACTATGGTCAGGCTAAAAACTGGCTCGACGTGCCTGCAGCACTGGTAAAGGATGGCGTGATCGACGGCACCGCTAAAGCTGACCTCAAGGCCGTCGACGTGTTCTATATCTATCCCACTGTGACTGGTTTCCGTCCTGAGACCGAGGTGTGCGACATGACCGATACGATGATGATTGCCGGTGCACAGATGGTGCGCCAGATTCAGACCGCCGTATTCGACGAGAGCTGCAACGTGTTCATGCCCTACTATCGCCAGATCTCCATGCCGAAGCCCGGCAGCGACTATCGCGCTATCATCGACTACGTATCTAAGTTCGATGCCACCGACGCTTTAGACTATTACCTCAACAACCTGAATCAGGGACGCCCCTTCATCCTTGCCGGACACTCACAGGGTGCCTCTGTGCTGATTGCCCTGCTCGAGAACTACATGACGAATCATCCTGAGGCTCTGAGTCGCATGGTGGCTGCCTATCCGATAGGCTTTGCTGTAACCAAGGACTGGCTGGCTAAGACTGGATTGAAGTTTGCCGAGGGTGCCACCGATACAGGCGTTATCGTTTCATGGAACACAGAGGGTCCTGCCAACCTGAAGGAAAAGAATATGACGCTCGCCCCTGGTGGTATCAGCATCAACCCCATCAACTGGAAGCGCGATGACACCTATGCCTCAGTGAAGGAGAATCTCGGTTCACTCACCGTTGAAGGCGCACTCGTAACCCCAGGTATAGCCGATGCCCGTGTTGACACTGTCCGTGGATCTGTTGTTGTTACCAGCATCAAAAAGCCCGAACTTTACGCCATTCCAGCCGACGGCGCTCAGATGTTCGGTCCTGAGAGCTATCATCTGCACGACTATGGCTTCTTCTTCAACAACTTCAAGCAGAACGTGGCCGACCGCATTGCTGCGTATATGAAGAAATAAAAAACAGGAATGATATGAGAAAAACGCTATTGGCGTCTGTCGCCGTTTTACTGTCATCATGTGGTGGGGTGTTCGATGTGCATCCCTACGATGTTGACGTAAGTGGTGAGACAGATATCAACAAGAAACAGATGGCTGTGATTGAGAGCCAGTTTGCCAATAAGGATACGTTGCGTGTGGCCTTTATCAGTGATACGCACCTATGGCATAAGGATGCGGAAGATCAGGTGGAGGACCTGAACAAAAGGAAGAACATCGACTTCGTGGTTCATTGCGGCGATCTGACCGACACGGCTACGGAGATAGAATACGAGTGGTCGCGTGGCATCCTGATGAAGTTGAATTACCCCTTTGTGGCATTAATAGGTAATCACGACTATCTGGGTACTGGTGATCAGATCTATGAAACGATGTATGGCGATATGAACTTCTCGTTCATTGCGGGAAGAGTGAAATTCGTTTGTCTGAACACCAACGCCACAGAGTATGACTACATGGCAGCCGTTCCCAACTTCGACTGGATGGAAGAGGAGATGGTGAAGGACTCCACGAAGTTCGACCGTACTGTTATTGTGATGCATGCGCCTCCCTTTAGCGACCAGTTTAATAATAATGTGTGTAAGGCCTTCCGCAGATACCTGGACTTCTTCCCAGGGTTGATGTGCTGCGTGTATGGACATGTGCATAATGACGATTTTGGTCCTCTCTACCCCGATGACGACCTGATATTCTATGGCATTGACTGTGCTGAGGATCGCAATTACCGAATACTAACTATAACTCCCGACGGCTATGAGATGGAACAGATATTTTATTAGTATGGCTCTGCTGGCATGCAGCATGTGTGCCATGGCCGATGATAGCATTAGCGCTCAGCAGCCGGTGGAGAGTAAGTATGAGAAGACATTACACCGCAAGGAGAAGGCATGGGCATCGCTCATACCTACCCACTTCGCCATTCAGAATGCGGGTAATATGGGTGTGATCTCAGCCGGTATTGGTTGGAGTTATGGTAAGCGTCGTCAGTGGGAGACCGACTTGTTTTTTGGCTATGTTCCCAAGCATGACTCTACGCGTGGTAAGTTGACGACCACTTTGAAGGGAAACTTCATTCCCTGGGACATCAACTGGACACCAAAGACTGCCAGTGGTGATGCCGGCAGATGGAAATTCCAACCGCTGACCTGTAGCCTTTACCTCAATACCGTGTATGGAAGTGAATTCTGGAAGAGTCAGCCAGGTCGTTATCCTGACGATTATTATCAGTTTATGTCGACCAAGTTCCGCTTGAACGTGGCTTTTGGACAGCGTATCATGTTCCAGATCCCGGAAAGCAAGCGTAAAAGACATAATCGCATTGCGTTGTACTATGAAGTGGGCACATGCGATTTATATATTCGTGCCATGTTCCAGAGCAGTGTTCCGCTGAAGGACATCCTTGGACTATCTATCGGCATGAAATTCTATACCTTATAATCTGTAAACGACTTTTTGACAATCGAAAGCCCCACCGGTTTCCACAGTTCCGGTGGGGCGCTTTATGTCTTTTCGTGCCATGATGATATTTTTCTCTTGAAAGCTTTGAACTTTCACGGAATTATCGTACCTTTGTCGCGGTATGCTGAAAAGAAAGAGAAACAGTAAGTTGTCAAAGCGCATAACATGGCGCGTCATAGGAATCATGGTGTTCTTCAATGTGCTCATCATTGGAGCCATCCTTGTATTTGTCTTCTTACTCTCGCTTATCAATAGTGACATGCGTGGACAGCACGTGACCGACGGCATCAGTGGTAAGATGGAGAATATGCTGAAAGCCGTGTCGGTGGCAGCCAAAAACAACGTGGCTGAGTTGGAGGATAACATAGACAGTCCGGAAAAGGTTTTCGATACGCTGGATCGCATGTTGCAACTGAACAATAGCTATGTAGGTTGTTTTGCGGCTTTCGAGCCCGACTACTTTAAGAGTCAGGGCCGATGGTTTGAAGCCTACGCCTATCATACCGACAGTATTCATACCAAACGTCAACAAATTGGCTCACCGCAGCATGACTATTTCGAGAAGGTGTGGTATAAGAAAGCTTCTGACTTAGAGAAAGGTGAGATTGGTTACCTGACAGATCCATATTACGACGATTCTGTGATAAGCGGCCTCTATTTGAGCTATGTCATGCCTATTCACGACCGCGAAGGTCGCAAAGTAGGCGTCTACGGTATTGACCTGAACCTGAACTGGATCATCCAAGAGATTGAGTCTGAGGAAGGGAAAATCAGAAAGATGGAGTTCCCTTATTTAGACTATGCTATGGACTTTAGAAAGAAAGAGATTGAGGAGTATCTTCATATTCTTATTGTCGACAGCAATGGCAACAGGATTGCCGGTTCAGATTCCATAGACACGGACATGCTGAAAGGAGAACAGGAAATTGCCTACAAAGGATCCGAGATTAAGGACTTGAAGAGTACACCTTATTATATTAATAGTAAACTGTTAGGACGTACGGGGTGGACATTGGTTGTGCTGCAGCATTACAACATGGTGTTCATGTGGGGTATGGTTATTGCGGCCGTCATCCTGTTCTTCATGGTTTTAGGCAGCATTGTTATCTTCTTCTTTACGAGCAGAAGTATCCGAACAGCCATCAAGCCTTTGAGATTCCTTTCTGCCTCGACACAAGAGGTGGCCAAGGGCAACTTCGATGCTCCGCTGCCATCGTTCACGTGTCAGGACGAGGTGGCACAGTTGCGCGACTCGTTCGACACCATGCAGCAGTCGTTGAAGAAATATGTGGAGGAGCTGAAGGAGAGTACGGCTTCGAGGGCAGCCATCGAGAGTGAGTTGAACGTGGCCCATGAGATTCAGATGTCGATGCTTCCGAAGACATTCCCGCCTTATCCCGATCGTAGCGACATAGAAATATACGGATCTCTCACACCCGCTAAGGCCGTGGGTGGCGACCTCTACGATTTCTTTATCCGTGATGAGAAACTCTTTTTCTGCATTGGTGATGTGTCGGGCAAGGGCGTACCAGCTTCGCTTGTCATGGCAGTTACCAGGACGCTCTTCCGTAATGTAGCCGCTCATACTGCAGAACCAAGTCATATCATGATGACCATGAATACGGCCATTAGCGAGGGGAACGACAAATGTATGTTCGTTACCTTGTTTGTTGGTGTGCTCGACCTGGCGACAGGTTGCCTGCGCTGTAGTAACGCCGGCCATGAGCCACCCTACATTCAGGGCACCCTGCATTTTTGCGATCCCAATTTCCCGATTGGTCTTGTGCCAAACAAGGAATTCTCGGAGCAGGAGATTATCATGGAACCAGGTTCCACGATCTTCCTCTATACTGACGGACTGACGGAGGCAGAAAATGTGGACCGCAAACTCTTTGGAAGACAACGAATCACGGATGCCATCAGTGCCTTCAATGGCTCACCTCAGGAACTCATTGAGATGATGACCTCCACTGTACACCAATACATAGGTAATACCGAGCAGAGCGATGACCTCACCATGCTCGCTATTAGATATATACAGCAACGGAATTAGACCTGCCTGATTATTTTTGTCATGGTTTGGTAATAGTCAGTACACCGGCAGAGAGGGCTGGAACGGAGAGAATAACGTCGTTGCCATCGGTCTTGGCAGTAGAGTGTTGGAGGGCGACGGCCTGCTTATTCTCCATGCTGTTGGCCACGGTGAGCGAGCCAGGGGCGTAATAATCAAAGGCGGTGGCAGATACGCCTGTCCAATCGCCCTTGATGCGCAGGGTGGCAGGTGACTCGGTGGGGTTTACCACTTTCACAATGACCTCGGCACCATTCTCTGACATCGTAGTGCTGATACTCAGATTGCCAGTTTCGCCCGTGTAGGCCAGACGATACTTGGAGAAATGGTCATACCAGAGTTCCGTCACCTGGCAATTGGGCGCCTTGAACAAATCCTTATAGTCGAAATTGATGAAGGCGTTGTTCCAGTCGGGCGCATCGGTACGACGGATGAACAGTGCGGCAGCACCCATGGCCACCACGTCGCGAGCCTCGCATGTGTTGAGGAATCCGCCAGCAAAGAGGCCTGTGCGCCAGTCGATGCTGTTCAGGTTCCACTCGGAGATGAAGAGCTTGATGTTGGGATTCGGACCTTCGGCAATCATCTTGGCATAGTTGTCGTACTGCTGACCCAAGCGTAAGGGACCAGTAGCATAGCCGCCCTGCTGCTCATAGTGGTGCAGGCTCAGGTAGTCGAAATATTGGCCGCTGCGATTGATGAAGTCTGCATCCTCACGGAAGCCGCCGCAAGCGATGATCTTGATGGAGGGATCGATCTTGCGCATCGCAGTGCTGAAGTCGCGCACGCATTTCTCATAACGCTCGATGCCCATCTCCCACATCTCGTTATCGATCTCCCAATATTTCACGTTGTAGGGCTCGGGATGGCCGTTGGCGGCACGCTTGGCACCCCACTCGTCGGTGGCAGGGGCATTACAGTAGCGCAACCAGTTAACGGCATCCTGCAGAATCTGGTCGTATTCCTCGGCAGGACGCTCAAACTTGACACTTACCACGATGATAGGCTCGGAGTTGACCTCACGACAGAAGCGGATGAACTCATCGGTGCCGAAGCAGTTCTGGTCGTAGTCCATCCACATCCAATGATCCCAGCGCTGACGGTTCTCCTGCGGGCCGATGCCCCATTGCCAGTCGTACTGCGCCACATAACCGCCGCCTGGCCAACGCAGGCAGGTGGGATGCAGCTCTTTGACGGCCTGCAGGATATCGGGACGGAAACCGCCCAGATTGATACCTGTCTGAGTGGTCATGGTGGCCATGTCGACCTGTACCGTACCACCCTTAACAACAATAGCGAAGTCGCCGTCGCAACTGGTCTGCGGTTCGAGCGTGAAGGGATATTTCTTCCACTCATTGCCTACTTTGCCGAGTGACTGGCGAGTCACAAACTCACCCTTGGCATTGCGCAGGCCTACGATGAGCTCGCCCTTGCCTTTAGCATAGATAGAGCCTACATATTTCTCGCCAGAGATGATGTTTTGCGGTCCTTGGAAGATGCCTGCCTCGGCCTTGCCTGCCGTGATTTCCTGCGAATAGCGCATGTTCACGGCATCGTCCTTTATTAAACGGTATTTGCCGCCATTACCGAAGGCTGTCCATTGCTGGGCCACAGCCGGAATCCGGACATCGCCAGGTGTTCCTTCAAAAAGCACCTTGCCATCGGCAGCCGTGAGTTGGATGTTGCGATAGGTGGCTTCGGTATAGTTTACCCAGAAGGTTACAAAATTACGGTCAGCCTGTTCCAGATTGTCGTAGGTGAGCACATTCTGACCGTCCCAATAGACCGTAACCTTGTTGCCTCGGCTCTCGATGCGCAGCTTATGCCACGTCTGCGATTCATTTACCTGATCTTTGGTGGCAGGAGCCGATGCCAAGGGCACCAGCGTATTCATGCGACGGGTACGACCTCCCCAACCAGGTACTTCACGTTCTTCCATGACGCAGACAGAGAAGTCGGCCGTGGCACTCTGCTGAAGCTTGGCACGTGCCTCGGCTTCTTTGGCAGCATCCATCTGTGCCTGGGTCTGTCCGGGGTTGAAGGGACGACTCTCATAGTAGGGGTCGTGTATACGTATATAATAAGGTGTGCCGTCGGTCTTATTGCGGAAGGCGAAACGGATATCCATCAGACCACCGCTCCAGGCACGACGGGCCAGTTTGTAAGCACGCCAGTTGACATCCATGGTCAGATCGAAGTCGCAGGTCATGATGCTGTCGATCTTCAGGGGTTGTTCATAGCGGGTGGGGGAGTGGAGTACCTGGTTGTCGTCCATGAACCAGCCGTCGAAATAGCCGTCGCGTGGATGGATGCCAGGATACTGCTCAGGTTCGAAGGAGCGTTCTTGAATGAGTTCCTGCCAGACACCGTTGTTGGCACTGAAATAGATATGCTCGAAGAGTTGACCATAGAGCATCTCATCGATAATGCCTGAGGGCTGCTTGCTCTCGACAGTGATAGCATATTCACTTTGTCCCGTCACTTGGGCTTTGGCAACGGTTCCTGTTGCCAAAAAAACTAATAGTAGGATGTTGTTCAATTTCATTTTTATGTGGTCAATTATTCAGAATGATGGTTTTGCGCCTGTAAAGTTACACACTTTTTCCCACATACCACTTGTGTTTACTGAAAAAATGGTTTTATATGCTTGTTTTTTAACTCCTTTTTGTGTTTGGCTTATATTTCATCAAAATAAATCGGATTTTATTTTGTATTTTACTCGATTTACACTACCTTTGCAGTCGATTGTGCGAACATCAACAATAATAACTAAATAGAGAGACGATGATTTGGAATCAGACAATTGAGTGCATGGACCGCGAGCAGCTGCGCGAGATCCAGAGCCGCCGACTGGTGAAGATGGCGGAGTATGTGTATCACAACACCCCATTCTACAGGAAGAAATTCCAGGAGATGGGACTGGAGCCGGGCGATATTAAGAGTATCGACGACATTGTGAAGCTGCCGTTTACCAATAAACTCGACCTGAGGGATAACTATCCCTTCGGACTGGCCGCCGTGCCTATGAGTCAGATAGTACGTATACACGCGTCAAGCGGTACGACAGGTAAACCAGTGGTAGTTCTTTATACCAGAAAAGACCTGGCCATGTGGAGCGAGGCTATCAGTCGTGCGTTCACGGCTTATGGCGCAGGCAAGGAGGATATCTTCCAGGTGGCTTATGGCTATGGTCTGTTTACTGGCGGACTGGGAGCACACGATGGTGCTACGAATATCGGTGCAAGTGTGATTCCTATTTCATCGGGTAACACGCAGAAGCAGATGACGCTGATGCATGACTTCGGTACGACCATTCTCTGTTGTACACCCTCGTACGCCATGTTCCTGGGTGAGGCTATGCAGGAGTGTGAGTGGCCCCGCGAGGAGTTCAAGCTGAAGATTGGCGTGTTTGGTGCTGAGCCTTGGACGGAAAAGATGCGCGTGAAGTTGGAAGAGAGTCTTGGTATCAAGGCATACGATATCTACGGACTAAGTGAGGTGGCAGGTCCCGGTGTGGGCTATGAGTGTGAACACCAGTGCGGTACACACCTGAACGAGGACTACTTCTATCCTGAGATTCTGGATCCGAATACGGGTGAGCCGTTGCCCGAAGGTTCGTTCGGTGAGCTGACGTTTACCCATCTGACGAAGGAGGGTATGCCGCTGTTGCGTTATCGTACTCACGACCTGACAGCACTGCACTATGATAAGTGTGCGTGTGGACGTACCTTAGTAAGAATGGACCGTATTCTGGGGCGTTGCGACGATATGCTGATTATCCGTGGTGTGAACGTGTTCCCGTCGCAGATAGAGGATGTGATTCTGAAGTTGCCAGAGTACGAGCCACACTTCCTGTTGACCGTAGACCGTGTGAACAACACGGATACCTCGGAACTGAAGGTAGAGGTGAAGGATGAGTACTTTACCGACGACATGGCTACGATGGTGGGTCTGCAGAAAAAACTGGAGGCAGAACTACGCAGTGTGATCG
>Ga0310690_10006902_pt1 | contig 14761 bp, 13 predicted proteins | sample AusTroGonzalo_MG_2_FD_207661 | JGI IMG/M metagenome (GOLD analysis project Ga0310690, IMG submission 207661) | Bovine rumen microbial communities from tropical cattle in Woodstock, Queensland, Australia - Gonzalo_04 (v2) (version 2) | ecosystem: Host-associated > Mammals > Digestive system >...
TAGATATGCTCAATCTTTCCGGTGAGCGACGGTGCCACATTCTGCGTCAGGTAACCTTGCAGATTGGTGGACACGGATATCACGCGTTCTATCTCACGCGGCTGGAGTACGGTGGTACGCACCTGCTCCACACGCTCCTGCTCCTCGGTGGCAGCGGTTGTTGTTTGCGATTGCTTGTTGCAGCCGACAAGCATCATGGCTGCAAGGGAATAAAGAAATATCTTTTTCATTGTTCAATTAATTATTCAGGAATTTTTCTAATTCTACTTGTGCGTTCACAAGCGCAAGCACTGCCTGCACGTAACTGCTCTGCGCATTGATCAGGTCATTGCTGGCATTCGTCAGTTCCATGTTGCTGCTTGCACCGTACTTGTATTTGTTCGTTGCCGAGGCAAACACGCGTTGCGACACTTCGATATTGTCTTTCTCGTTTATGTAAGTCTCATAGGCATTGGTAAGATTGAAGCACAGCTGACGGTACTGGATTTCCAGATTGTCCGTTGTCTCTGACAGGGTGTTCTTCGCCTCTTCATATGCTATCTTCTTCTCAATCACGCCTGCCGCACGCTTGCCGCTTGACCATAGAGGCATACGCACACTCACCTGCACCACGTTCGGAGGCGTCATACGCATACCGCCTTCGCCGTAGTACTCCTGATTGGTGTAGCTGTACGCCAGACTCAGTGTCGGACCATAAGCCCATCCGGCCATGTGAACGTTCTTTTTGGCAAGCTCGGTCTGCTTCTGCAAGAGTTGATAATTGAGATTGTTCTCAATGGCAAAGTTCTGCCCCAGCAAATCCAGCACACGTTCCGGTGACAGCACACTCTCCAACTGCTCGGTCAATACCAGTTCCGTCTCAACCGGCACATCCAGCAGTACCTTCAGGCTGTTCGTCGCAAGCTCGATGTTACGCTTCTGCGAATTGATGCTGTTCTTTAAGGTATTTACGCGCACGCGAATCTGGTCGGCGGCAGTCTGCTCGGCAGCGCCGGCTTCTACAGCGTTACGCGTAATGGCCTCAAGGTCCTGGATATTCACCAGACTGGAGTCCAGCAACGCCGATATGCTCTGCAGTGCCAGTACGCTGACGTAACTGCTCATCACACTGCCGCGCAGTTCACTTTCTGACTTCTCCAGAGCGATTTTCTTCATTTCAATAGCCAGATTGTTGAGCAATAGGCCTACTATTCCCTGACCGTTCAATCCTATTGACGCAGCAACACCCAGTGCGCCCACGTTCGGCATGTTGATCGGCACACTCTGCCCCGCCATCGACAATGTTGCACTATACCCCAGATAATTACTGTAGCTGTAACTGCCATCCACCTGCGGTAGCATGGCCGCTATCGTCTGCCAGCGCTGGGCATAAGCCTCCTGTACTGCCAGAGAGGCGTTCTTCAGACTGCGGTTCTGCGTGGCTGCGTAGTTCTGTGCATCCTGTAGCGACAGTTCCAGCACTGCCGGCACATCCTTGCGTGCCTCACCGTCGCGAGCCGCAGCCAATACATGGTCTTCGGCCTGCATATTCATCCAGAACAGCAAGCCGAGCATTCCTACTATCAAATGCTTGTTCATATATAATTATTTTTTCTTTCTTTTTACTTGTTGCATCAACTCTTCATAACGCTGGGTGCCCTCTGCCGAGAACAGTCCGCGCAGCACCACATCAAGCGTGAAATCTGCCAGACGCGTGAACGGAACACCCTTGCTATCTCCTTCCAGACCGGCATTGACAGCATTGTTGTGCAAACGGGCAAGCATCATGGCTGCCAGATTTACATCCACATCCTCACGGAATATCCCTTCTTCTATGCTTCGCTCAACTATACGCTTCATCAGCCGCTCGTTCAGGGCGAGGATACGCGCATTGTAATTCTTGGCCAAAGCAGGGTAATACTTGTTCAGGTCGTAAATGAACGGAGGAAGCTGTCGCACATCCGGCATGGAGGCAATCTTTTCCGCGCCTCGACGGATTCCGTCCCACATGCTCTTGCATGACTCAAGGAACGATAGCATATTCGTTCTCACCTCCTCATAATGGGAATCAAGAATTGTCTGAATAAGGTCGTCCTTCGTTGCGAAATATACGTAGAAGGTCTTTTTTGATATGCCTAATTCACGGCAAATATCATCGATACTCACCGACCGAATACCCACCTCCCCCATTTTCTGCTGGGCGGAGAGGACTATCTTTTCGCGGATTTCGTTTGTTTCCATTAGCACGTGATCTTATTGCGGTTGTCTGCAAATATGACACCTTTAGATTGTTTGCAAAACGTATGCCATAAAGCAATGCACTTGGAAACTTTTGCAATATTTGCAGTTTCCAAGTGCATTTTGCATTCTCAACCTTGCAATTCGGCCTGCTACGGTATCGGGGAGAAGAAATAATCGGTAAGCCATTGAGGCAGAACAAACGATTTTTTTTCGGATGCTTGTTCATCGTCTGCTGCCGGTCTTTCCGGTTGGGGAGCCGGCTCTATCAAGCCCAGTGCGCTGCGCTTGCGCTCCTGTCCCACACCCAGACGTACACCGACAGCAAGACTGGTCTGCCAATTCCAGTTGGACATCGATACCAATCCGCTGTTGGCATTTGCCTTGAAGCGAATATTATCGCCCTGTACGCGGGCATTGAGATGCACCCACTTGTTGATCTCCCAACTGACAGCCAGACGCATCGTGCCGGTAAAATGAATCGGTGAGGTCGGACGGATTTCGTAACTCGGATAGGCAAACCCCTTAAGGGAATCCGGAGGCTCGTAGGACACGTAATTGACAGAATAGAACACTGCCTGAGCAGTAGCGGAAGCATGAATAAGCACCTTGCCGTGGTTAGGTGTGTAATTGATGCCATAACCCAAACCAACAGCCACCTGGTGTGTTACGATCTTATAAACATTATTAAACACAATGGGTAAGGCTCCTTCCATTTCAGGATTATGCCCGAACGAAACATCTGTATTCAGATACGACAGGTTGAGCAGCAGCGAACCCGCTGTACGCTTCTGAATATACGTCTGCTTGATTGCAGCGTTATGTGAATAGTGATAGGCGTTTAGTGCAAACCAGGCACTGAGGTTTGTATTGGTAACCCACACATCGCCCTCTGTTATCGGAATAGGTGATATATTGTAATCGGGAAACGCTATTGAACTTTTGATGTTCGAACTCGTCTGACGGTTCAGTTCAACCCCCCATTGCTTGCCGCCAAAGCCGAAATTCAACTTTGAGGCATAGGCATGCAGGACATCCCACGAATAGCCAAAGCCTATCGTTCGCAGACCTATGTGGAAGCCCAGATCAACACTCGGAGTTGTGGTGGACACCAGTTGCACACGACCGATTTCAGAATTGGTTTGTGCGGCGTAATCGGAGAAAATACCAACCTCGCTGTTCGTCAGCGCTATACGCCATGAGTAATCGGGCAAAGTGATATAGGAGGTATCCAGATTCCTGAGCGAATAGTTGTCCAGCCATACCCCCACGCGGTAGAAGAACTTCACGAAGTTGCTATCCTCCGCATGAACCGTGGTGGCCAACAGCAAACCAAGACACACGACAACCACTCTGTCTGTTATTCTCTTTCTGGCCATCAGGAACGGAGTTTTTTCTGAAGTTTGGCAGGCCAACCGGCTATGCGCTGGGGCACCTTGATTACCCATCGCACGATTTTGTTGAGCAGGAACGCACAACGGTCGCCAAAAGCAAATACCGGCATCGGTATACCTGTTATCTTGTATGCTTCGTGAATGATGTTGTCGATACGCTTCTGCTGCTTGCCCGCATCGGGCTGGAAATACCGTACGGCCCATGACGGCACGGAATAGAAGCGTGCAAGCCATGTGTGACGGCACATCTCCTTGCCTTGGTGATTGTAGAGGATGGTCGTCCAACCGTCAGCATGGCGTGATGAGGACAGGTAAAGCGTCATGGTATGATAGGCCTGCCATAGGAAGAACGGATAGTACGGTTCATGACATGACAGGTCAAAGTTATACGAGCGGTCAGGCAGCAACATGTCCTTAGGATAGGCATCTATCATCTGCTGCTTATGGGCGGCGTAGTCGAAGTTCTTCTCCGCCTCGCGTGAGTATTGTTCACGCAACAGGTTGAGGTTGAACACATTGAAGAATGGATTGGTCACCAGCGGATTGGAGCCGCGAGGCACCCATGCACCGCCATCCGGGCAGCCGGCATTGGCGATGTTGTTCGCTATCACATAGTCGACCAAGGCCATTACAGCGTCGCGAGAAGTGATAAAGCAGTCCTCATCGACATTGATGGCGATGTCACAATCCGTATCGCGAAGCATCGTACGGAAATAGCCGTCTGCAGTCTGGTCGGTCAGACGCACACATGGGAAACCCCAACTCTCATAGAGCCCTTTGCTCTGACGGTAGAGTTTGAGGTCAAACGACCGGCAGTATATTTTGATGCGAACAGTATTCATCGGCCTAACAGTCCTTTCGTCACATTTCTGCGGAACAACACCAGCGAAACCCCTTTACTCGGCTCGCCCTTGACGGTATACATGCACAGCAGCACCAGTGTACCACCCCATTTGACGGCTTCCGACAGTAAGCGTAGGATATACTTGCCCCGCGAGACAGCCAGCGTCCGCAGGCGCTCACTCCTGCCTATCTGCAGCGTGAGGCGGTCAAAATACGGGCGCTCCAGCTTGTGCTGCGGAATAATGTGGTGCAGCACCATCTGCGGCAGATACATGACCTGCATGCCCTGCCCGCGCATCTTGTCGAATATATCCTTCTCCTCCGAACCTGCCAGGCTGTCGCCCTTACGCCCCAAGGCGGTGTTGAACAGCCCGACGCGCTCGAACACCTCTCTCCTGTAAGCAGCGTTACCGCCACCCGGGTATCGTCCTGCGGGATAGGTACGCACCTTGCTGCCATAATCCATCCAGGCGGTGAGCAGCGCTTTGGTATAGGGTGTCATCCATTCAGGCTCCTGCGTTTCGTACAAAGGGATGATCGGCCCTCCGCAGGCAGCACACTCGGGATGCTGCGCCATATAGTCGTCCACCGTGCGCAGATACCACGGGTCAACCAGCGCATCGTCATCCACATACAGCAGGCAGTCGCCCTTGGCCTCACGGATTGCTTTGTTCCGCGCCGCCGACAAACCTTGTTCGTGCTCTTCGCAATACCGGAACGACACATCGGCATGCTGCGCACGGAACGCTTGGCACACTTCACGCGTGTTGTCGGTGCAGTTGTTGTCCACCAGCACGATTTCGTACTTCGGCTTCGGCAGGTCGTTGGCAGCAATACTCTCCAGCAGGTTGGCGATGTACTTTGCGCGGTTATATGTGCAGATTAATACGCTGAGCATGGCTGTTATCTTCTGATCAGTTTGACATACAAGCCCTTGACGAGCCTGTCCACATGGTGATTCAGGCGCTCATACCACTCCGGCCAACGGCGGTGGTGCTTGTGCCAGTATGCTATATACTCCGTGCGCAACAGTTTGTTTTCGGGGTACAGACGTATACGCCAGCCGTTGCGTTCGCACACCGGCGCGTACTTGGCATCCATCGCTTCAAGGTCGGCGGGGTTGAAGTCTGCACGCGGCATATCCAGCAGATAGATCTTGTACAGTATCCGCAGGCGGTTGATATAATACTGTTTCATCCAGCGCGAACGCGTCTCCGACAGTTCGCCCTTATGCTGCTCATAGTACGCAAGCATCGCATCGGTCACGGTCTGCAGCTGGCGGACGCTCTTCATCAGCACTTCAGGCGCCATGGTTTGTCCTTCGCGGTCAAGATTGTACTGATACAGATTGAAGTTGAGAAAACAGATTGTCTTGGCATAGAATGTGGGATAACATGCCCACTCCGTATCCGTGTAACTGACGCCTTCTGTCTGACGGTAGTTGTTCTGCCGTAGCAGCGATGTACGGTAGGTCAGTGCATGCATCAGGAAGAAACGGATATAGCCGTCGTTGAGCACCTTGTCCAAATCATAAATCTTGCCGTTATCGTAAGGCTCGCGTCCCATCGTGTTGTAGCGATAGACCTCACGGGTCGTGGCACCTATCTGCGTGAACGGCGTGACAAACATATCCGCATCCAGGCTGGCGATAGTTACCAGGAACGCGTCCAACACCGGAGTGGTGAACCAGTCATCCGAGTCCAGCACTTTGACATACTTGCCTGTTGCAACGGGCAGTGCGGCATTGATGGTCGAGCCGTAGTTGCCGTTGGGTTTGTCAATAACGCTTACCACCGTCGGAAAACGCCATGCGTAATCCTGGGCCACCACAAGCGAGTTGTCTTTGCTGCCGTCATTCACCACAAGTACATCCAGCAGCTCTGCCTGCCTGGCACACACCAGCGAATCCAGACAACGTGGCAACAATTCTGCCATGTTGTACGTGGGGATTATGATGGAAAGGACTTTCATTTTGCAGTCATATTTTTACGAAGGAAATCCAACGAATGTTGCCGTTTGCGTATAAGTATGCGTTCTACAGCATTGTAGTCAATATCCGGACAGGCATTCCAATCCGAATTGAGCGTCACCAACCGGCCGGCCATATCCAGTTCACGCAACAAGTCGGAAGCACGGGTATCCAGACCGTCACCGAGTTGCAGGGCGAATAGAGGCTTATGGTTGACAACAGCAAAAACGCTGCCGTGGAACGAGGGCGTAAATACGTACTCAGCATATCGTTCACAGCCAAGGAACAAATCCATTCCCGCCGACGGGAAATAGTGTACGTCACGATGTCGGACGGCGTAGAGCATAGCTTCCTTCTTCGGCGTGGAGGTCAGGATTACAAGCGGCAAACCTTTGGCGCGGGAGTATGCGTGTATCTTCGGCAGGAACGACATGCTGTTTCGCAGCAGATAGCAGAACGTGAACGCCTGACCGTCCAGGGGATGTCGGGCGGGCAGTTCGTCCAGAATATCTTTTGTGGCCAGCAATGTAGGGTCAAGCACGACCTCTATCTCCGGGAAAGCTGCTTGTCCTATTGTATCACAACAGGGACGGACATGCGCGTCAAGCTGCTCTTTTAGTGTCTTTTCGCGGACGGAGATGGCATCAAAGTTCGACAGATGCGCCGCCAGATAGGTGTTCTCGTCCGGCGTGAAGGCTATCTTTTCTCCGCTGGCGGCATAGGCGATTTTTCGCGCGGATTGCTGCGTGGGGAAAGTACCGAAATAGATATCGTCAAAACCGTTGGTGTTCTTCGGATTCCATATCTGGTCACTACCGAAAATATAGTAATCTTTGTCCTGAGGTATCACATTGCTGAATGATCCGTCACGCTGCAAGTACCTCTTGCGGAATCGCTGCAGTCTGGCGTACTGGACCAGGGCAAAAGGCAGCGATGCAAGTATTCCCGCAACGGCAGACAGGCTACGCCCTTTAATTTTCTGCCATCCGAACGGCAGATGCCCTTCATATACGGCCTTCTGCTTGTAGCGGATGAACTCCGCCTGACAGCCCTCGTTCTCCAATACGCGCTTTAGCGCGTAGGGCTGGAGCATCGCACCGAAATTAGCAGCAAAATACGTGGTCAGTATGCCTGCTTTCGGTTGCTGCGAACGCATCTGCCGCAGCAATCCAGCACGCCGTTCGGCGGTTTCGCGCTGCGCCTTACGACGCTTGGGAGAGGTAAAAATATCAAACAATAATTGGTAGCCTCCGTTCAGCCATTTGTTGGTAAAGCCGTTCTGCAGCATGAACTTCTGCTTCCATACAGGCCATTGCCGCAACTCATGCACTCGATCCGACAGACGGAACGTGCTGTAGTTGGTCGGCATGAACAGATTCTGGTTCAGGCGTGTTATCTCGTCCCACGTTGCAGGTTTGCGGTACAAGCATTCGGATGCCGTGAGTTGCTCGCCTTTGGCGGAGTTCACCAGTAGTACCGACACGCCCTGCGGATGGTTGTATTTCTGCTTGTCCAAGCCCCAGAAGTCGCCCATCGTTATATCCGCCACGCGTTCTGCGCGAGCAAACGGACAGGAACGGCAACTCTCGCGGTTGAGGGAAAAAGAGAGGTAAGCACGAAAATGAAAATCGTTGCGATAGCGGTCCTTCTCATAGATAGTGCCGTCTTTCGCTTCATATACGGTACGGTTGCCGCGCGCCCAGCCCAAGGATTTGGTGCGGAAGGTATGGATACGGCGTGCATCCTCCAGGCGGACTGCCAGTTCGGACAGGTAATCCGACGGCACGCCATGACAGAGGATCTCGGCTGTATACAGGTTGTCATGCCGGCCGCAGAACGCATATACCGCGGCTATCTGGCAGGGTGTGCCGGAGAACAGAACGCGTCTGCCGCCGCGCAGTTGTGTGCGGACATCCGAATAGATGCGTGTTACGTTGCTTTGCTTGTATTTGGAGTTCTGCAACAGATGCAGGTCTTCCGCCAGGGTGACAGCTATATGGCGTACATGACCGTCGTCGGCAAGGGTAGCGCCGTACACAACCGAATCCGGCTGACACAGAAAATCCTTTGCCACTTGCGCAAATACACCTCCCGATGCACTGTGGCAGATGAGCTCGTCGTCGGTCGTCCATGCGGCATAGGGATGTTCGTCGTGCAAGTCATGACGCAGCGGCTCATTCTCGGCAATACACTTGTCGTAACACAGACCGCATTGCACGCACTGGTCGGCGTTCACGGACGGACGGAGATAACCGTTCTCGTCCGGCGAGAAACGGATGGCGTGTTGCGGACACAGATCCACACACATCGCACACCCCACACAACTATGTACGTCCTCTATTGTCATTGCTTACCACAGAAACAAACCGTATTGGCAGATATAATCCTTGGGAGGAAATACCACCTCTATGCCTATTATCGCCAGAGTCTGCACCACGTTGCAACCCGTTGCGTCCCAGGGCACACGCGCCTGTTCGGGACGAGCGCACCTGTCGGCCGGACAGCCGTTTTCGCACAACTGGCAACTGCCGCCGATGAACGACTGCGCCAACGGATTACCGCGTTTCAGCAGCTCTGATTCCAGGAACAGCATTGCCCGGTGCAATTCGTTTCCCGACTGCCTGAACACGGCTTCTGATACCTGGTCGCCGCCTGTCGCCGTTCGGTTGATGATTACCGCAATGTGGGCATATTCGCTTATTATCTGGCGGTAATCAAACGGAGGAAGATGTCCGGGACAAGTACGATTGGTGCTGTAGTTACGGCACTGGAAACACTTGAGCCGAACGCGCTCCTCGTATACCAGATCTTCCGGACATATACCCACAGCATCCATCGCCGGGTAGTTGGATTTCAGTATTTCCTGCAACTCGGTCACACTCATAGCCTGCAAAATTACAAAAAAAAATACACATTTGCAAATTTTGGCTCAACTATTCTGCATTTTTTTGGAAAATGCTATTTTCAAAAGGGAAAGGCAGAGCTTTAGCGGAAAAATTTGCAAATGTCAAATATTTTTCGTACCTTTGCATTCTCTTGCCAAAAGTCAGCCTTTGCAAGGGCACAATCATGAAATACGATTACCTAATTGTCGGCTCCGGATTGTTCGGAGCAACCTTCGCCTACCGGGCTGCGCAAGCCGGGAAATCCTGTCTTGTTATCGACAAACGGCCGCAGCTGGGGGGAAACGTGTACTGTGAACGGACAGAAGGTATCAATGTGCACAAGTACGGAGCACACATCTTTCACACCGGCAATAGGGAGGTCTGGGATTTCGTCAACGCACTTGTGCCGTTCAACCGGTTCACCAACAGCCCTGTTGCTGATTTCCACGGCGAGTTGTACAACCTGCCCTTCAACATGAATACTTTTGCGCAGCTCTGGGGCGTGCGCACTCCCGATGAGGCGAAAGCCAAAATTGACGAACAGCGTGCAGAAGCACTGGAGGCGCTCAACGGACGCGAACCGCAGAACCTGGAGGAACAGGCGCTGTGCTTGGTCGGCAAGGACATCTTCCGCAAACTGATCAAGGAATACACCGAGAAACAATGGGGACGTGACTGCAAGGAACTGCCCGCTTTCATCATCAAACGCCTGCCCGTACGCTTCGTCTTCGACAACAATTACTTCAACGATGCATATCAGGGTATTCCTATTGGCGGCTACAATGTGCTGATTGACAAACTACTTGAAGGCATCGAAACGCGCACGAACTGCGATTTCTTCACTGAGTACAGACACTGCTGGCGCGACATTGCCGACCGCCTTGTGTACACCGGACCGATTGACGAGTATTTCGATTTCCGTCTCGGATGTCTGGATTGGCGCACGGTTTCTTTCAAGACCCGCATCGAAGACACGCCGAACTACCAGGGCAACGCGGTCGTCAACTACACCTCGCACGACGTGCCTTACACGCGCATCATTGAGCACAAGCACTTCGAGATGTTCGGTCAGGCCGTGTTCGATTGCCCGAAAACAGTCATTAGCGAGGAATATTCCACCGAATACAAACCCGGCATGGAGCAGTTCTATCCCGTGAACGACGCACGCAACAATTCGCTTGCCGAGCAATACCGCGCACTTGCCGACCGCGAAAACGACGTTATCTTTGGCGGACGCCTCGCTGAATACAGGTATTACGACATGGCGCCTGTCATCGAGAAAGTACTGGCCATCGCCTTTTGACATACTCTCGACAGGCCGGCCATCCCCGCAAATCCGAACCGACCCATACGCACAACAGGGCGCATTCCGAACCCTCACCGCAGGATAACCGCACCATAACCATAGGATAGCCATAGGATAAAGCCCTGTTTTTTTACAAAGTTGATGAACGATCTTTTACAATGCTGACAAGTACTGAACAATCCGATATTTGCAATTATTGCTGACAATTTGTCATGCGCAGATTATAAAATTAGCGATTTTTTCGGGAAATAGCAGGGTTTGGCGGTAAAAAATTTGCATATATCAAAAAATAGTAGTACCTTTGCACCCGCTTTCTGAAAAAAGCAGTGTCCTAAACACAAGGGTCCATTAGCTCAACTGAATAGAGTACCACACTACGGATGTGGGGGTTGCAGGTTTGAATCCTGCATGGATCACAAAAAGAACGCGGTAAAGGTCAACTTTAACGTGTTCTTTTTTTGAGACTTATGACTACGCAAGAATTACAGACCATCAAACAGCGGTTCGGGATTATAGGCAGTTCGCCCATGCTAGACCGCGACATTGAGATAGCCGCCCAGGTGGCTGTCACGGACTTGAGTGTACTTATTACCGGTGAATCGGGCGTAGGAAAGGAGCATTTCCCGCAGATTATTCACGCATGTTCGCCACGCAAGCACGCCAAGTACTTTGCAGTGAACTGCGGAGCCATTCCCGAAGGAACGATTGACAGCGAACTGTTCGGACACGTCAAAGGCGCCTATACCGACGCACGCGCCGAACGCAAAGGATACTTTGAGGAAGCCGACGGCGGCACACTCTTCCTCGACGAGGTGGGTGAACTACCCTTGCCTACTCAGGCAAGGCTCCTGCGAGTGCTGGAAACCGGAGAATTCATACGTATGGGCTCATCCGAGGTGCAGAAGACTTCCGTGCGCGTTGTCGCTGCCACCAATCTCGACATGAAGCGGGCGATAGCCGAAGGACGATTCCGCGAGGACCTGTACTTCCGCCTGAATGCAGTAGAAATACGCGTACCCGCATTGCGCGAGCGCAAAGAGGATATCCCTCTGCTCTTCCGTAAGTTCACATCCGACTTTACGAACAAGTACGGCATGCCGCGCATACAACTTACCGACGAGGCGACCGACCTGCTGAAGAACTATTACTGGTACGGCAATGTGCGCCAGCTCAAGAATGTAGCCGAGCAGATATGCGTACTCGAGAAGATACGCGAGATTAACGCCGACACCTTGCGCAAGTACCTGCCTGCCAACGAACAGGAGCAGCAGCTAACGCTATTCGGAGCATCGCAGAACATGGGCGGCGATCCGTACATGAACGAACGCGAATTGCTCTACAAGGTGCTCTTCGACATGAAGCGCGACATAGCCGAGCTCAAGCACCAGATGGCGGCCGCGACAGGAGGAGCGCCGATGCAGGCAACTGGAACGATGGTGCAGTCGGGCAACATGATGCCATATGCCGAGCATAGCTCCCGGCAGCAGGAAGCCGAAGAACAGGTGGCGGAAGAGGTGCAGGAGCAACTTGTCGAACGAAACGAACCGCTCACCATGGGCGATGCCGAGGAAGTAATGATTCGCAAGGCGCTCGAGCGGCACAGAGGCAACCGTAAGGAAGCCGCAGCGGAACTCGGCATAAGCGAACGCACGTTGTACCGCAAGATCAAGAGTTTTGAATAATTGGAAAAAACGCTAAATGAAAGGCGACAGGATACATAGTGGTTGGAGGAAAGGGCTGATGATCCTTTCCATTGGCATTTTTCAAATGTTGCTTATGCCCTCGTGCCTGATCAGTTACAAGTTCAACGGGGCAAGCATCGACTACTCAAAAACGCAGTCTATCTCCATCGCCGACTTCCCGAACAACGCGGCACTGGTCAACCCCACCCTGTCAAGCAGCCTGTCGGAACAGATACGCGATATCTATTCGCGCCAGACAAGACTGCAGATTCTGTCTCGAGGAGGTGACATGGAATTGGAGGGCGAAATAACCGACTACAGTCTCACGCCTATGGCTATTTCGGCGGACAACCTATCCGCGGAAACCAAACTGACCATTACCATCAAAGTGCGATTTACCAACAACAAAGCACCGGAGGAGAGTTTTGAGAAGACATACAGCGCCTATCAGACCTTTGACTCGTCACGCATGCTGAATGATGTACAGGACGAACTGTGCAACGCCATGGCAGTCGAACTCGCGGAAAACATCTACAACGACACGGTCGCCAAATGGTAACAGACACGCTGAGTTGAGAGTTCTGACTTTATTGTTGATAGTTGTTGAAAGTTTTTTTGCATTTTACTGACGAAATATTTGCAAATGTCAAAAAAATGTATTATCTTTGTAGCCGCTTTGTGCAAAACGAAAATTTAACTGATAAAACGATATGTACACATTATTTATTACATTGATTATTATCGCCGCAATCCTGCTGGTTCTGCTGGTATTGATTCAGAACAGCAAGGGCGGTGGTCTGGCAGCTGACTTTGCCGGGGGCAACCAGGTTATGGGTGCACCCAAAACCGCAGACTTCCTTGAGAAGGCAACTTGGACTCTGGTAGGCATCATCGCCGTACTGAGCATCCTTGCTGTAGGTGTTCACAAGAGTGACGTGCGCGCTGCGCAACAGGAGGGAGAAAGCGCCATCTCCACGCAGGTTCAGGATGCGGCTGCCGAGCAAGAGACCTCGACCGCCACACCGGACTTCGGCGATTAAGCCACGCATGACACATAGCGTGTTAGTGCGTTTGATAGCGGAAACACGACCTCGCGTCGGTTTCCGCTATAGCCTATACAATAAAACGCGTGGGCGCGTGGTATGTGTGTGCACGTATATGAACGAAACAAAATCAATTTACCCATGAAGAAGTATAACTTTAACGCAGGTCCGAGTATCCTGCCGCAAGAAGTAATCAAACAGACAGCCGAAGCCGTTCTGGATTTTCAAGGCCAGGGGCTGTCGGTTCTGGAAATCAGTCACCGTGCCAAATACTTCCAGCCCGTTGTGGATGAGGCGGAGGCATTGTTCAAAGAGCTGCTGAACGTACCCGAAGGCTATCGGGTGCTGTTCCTCGGAGGAGGCGCATCGCTGCAGTTCTGCATGGTGCCGTTCAACATGCTGGAGAAGAAAGCCGCATACCTGAACACCGGCGTATGGAGCAAGAAGGCCCTGAAGGAAGCCAAAGGTTTCGGCGAGGCTGTCGAGGTAGCCGCCAGCACCAACTCCATCCCTACGGACTACGAGATACCTCAGGATGCTGACTACTTCCACATCACGACCAACAACACCATTTTCGGTACGGAGATCAGTGACGAAAAGTTGGCTGAGATTTACAAGAAGAAAGGCAACGTGCCCTTGATAGCCGACATGAGTTCAGATATCCTGAGCCGTCCGATTGACGTCAGTCAATATGACATCATCTACGGCGGTGCGCAGAAGAACCTCGCTCCGGCCGGTGTGACGTTCGTGATTGTAAAGGAGAGCTGCCTGGGCAAGGTCAGCCGCTACATTCCCACAATGCTGGATTACCGCACACATATCGACGGCGGTTCGATGTTCAATACGCCGCCGGTACTGCCTATCTACACTGCCCTGCTCACTATGCGCTGGCTCAAAGCCAACGGAGGCGTGAAGTGGATTGAGGCACGCAACAAGGCGAAAGCCGACCTGCTGTACAAATGCCTGGACGAGTCCAAGCTGTTCACGCCGACCATCCTCAACAAGGAGGACCGCAGCCGCATGAACATCTGCTTCGTATTCAAACCCGGCTACGAGGATCTGCAGGACGACTTCTTCAAGTTCGCTACCGAACGCGGCATGGTGGGTATCAAGGGACACCGTCTGGTTGGCGGCTTCCGTGCTTCGTGCTACAACGCGATGGATCTGGAAGGCGTGCAGGCACTGGTTGATTGCATCCACGAATACGAAAAACTGCATTAATATGGGTTACTCATATCTTATTTCGGCTAATAATCCTATCAACAAAGCCCAACATAAAAGTATCGAACTGACAACACTGATCAAACCTATGAAAGTTCTTGTAGCAACAGAGAAACCCTTTGCGAAAGTGGCCGTGGCCGGCATTCGCGAGGTGATAGAGGCCGCAGGTTACGAACTTGCGCTGTTGGAGAAATATACCGC
>Ga0310690_10006903_pt1 | contig 14761 bp, 10 predicted proteins | sample AusTroGonzalo_MG_2_FD_207661 | JGI IMG/M metagenome (GOLD analysis project Ga0310690, IMG submission 207661) | Bovine rumen microbial communities from tropical cattle in Woodstock, Queensland, Australia - Gonzalo_04 (v2) (version 2) | ecosystem: Host-associated > Mammals > Digestive system >...
GTTGTAGAGGTCGCCGTACTTCTCCTGGTAGTCGGAGAGCTTGTTTCTCATGTGATTGAGAACGTCCTGCGCGAACTTCTGAGTCTCTTCGTGTGTGAGGTCCTTTCTGAGCCACTTTGCGTTGAGACCTGCCTCGTTCATGCCGACCAATCCGATCGTGGAGAAGTGGTTGTTGAACGTTCCGAGGTAGTGCTTCGTATAAGGATAGAGGCCCTCTTCGAGGAGCTTTGTGATCGTGTTTCTCTTGATCTTGAGGGATCTTGCGGCGATGTCCATGAGATGATCGAGTCTCTTGAGGAAGTCGTCCATGTCGCTTGCGAGATAAGCAATACGGGGAATGTTGATGGTGACAACGCCGACGGAACCTGTGGACTCGCCTGAACCGAAGAAGCCGCCTGACTTCTTTCTGAGCTCACGGAGGTCAAGTCTCAATCTGCAGCACATTGAACGTACGTCAGAAGGCTCCATGTCGGAGTTGATGTAGTTGGAGAAGTAAGGGATGCCGTACTTTGCCGTCATCTCGAAGAGAAGCTTGTTGTTCTCGGTCTCTGACCAGTCGAAATCCCTAGTGATGGAGTATGTAGGGATAGGATACTGGAAGCCGCGGCCGTTTGCGTCGCCCTCGATCATGATCTCGATGAAAGCTCTGTTGACCATGTCCATCTCGGCCTTGCAGTCCTTGTACTTGAAGTCAACTTCCTTGCCGCCTACGATGCAGTTCTGCTCTGCCAGGTCGTTCGGAACCGTCCAGTCAAGAGTGATGTTCGTGAAAGGAGACTGCGTGCCCCATCTTGAAGGCGTGTTGACGCCGTAGATGAAGGACTGGATGTCCTGCTTGACCTGCTTGTAGCTGAGGTTGTCGATCTTTACGAAAGGAGCGAGGTAAGTATCAAAAGAGGAGAATGCCTGAGCACCTGCCCACTCGTTCTGCATGATGCCGAGGAAGTTGACCATCTGGTTGCAGAGGGTTGAAAGGTGCTTTGCTGGAGCTGAAGTGATCTTGCCGGTAATTCCGCCAAGTCCTTCCTGGATGAGCTGCTTGAGTGACCAGCCTGCGCAGTAGCCCGTAAGCATGGAAAGATCGTGGATGTGGAGGTCGGCGTTCCTGTGAGCGTCTGCGATCTCCTTGTCATAGATCTCGGAGAGCCAATAGTTTGCGGTGATCGCACCTGAGTTGGAGAGGATAAGGCCGCCTACGGAATATGTAACGGTTGAGTTCTCCTTAACACGCCAGTCCTCGACCTTGACGTAGCTGTCAACGAGGTTCTTGTAGTTGAGGAGCGCGGAATTCATGTTGCGGATCTTCTCACGCTGGTTTCTGTAAAGGATGTATGCCTTGGCTACGTCCTCATAACCCATTCTCTGAAGCGTGGTCTCGACGCTGTCCTGGATCGACTCGACGTCGACCTTTCCGTCTACGGCCTTTGACTCTGAATCGGATACCGCGTTGAGAGCAAGCATGTCGATGATCTGCTTGTTATACTCCCTCTTCTGCGCTATGAAAGCCTTCTCGATAGCTCCCGAAATCTTGCTTAAGTCGAAATCTACGACTTTTCCGTCCCTCTTGATGATACTGTACATTTTGCCTCTCCTTTTTATTTTTCCCCGCGGATCTCAGCCAGCGGGATAAAATCCTTTGCCTTTGCGAGCGCTTTTTCCAATTCTTCTTCGGGAAGCGCGCTCATTCCTTCACCGTTTATCAGATTTCCCGAATCAACGAAGTTCTGAAGGAAATACTTCGGAGCCCCCTTGACCATTTCCGCCGCACCCGCGATGCTTTCGCCGTCATGAAGCGGTGACACCACCGTGGTACGGAACTCGTGTTCTATTCCGGAAGACCTTATGATCTCTATGCTCCTTTGTATCTTCGATACGTCGAAGCCCGGAATTCCTACGGTTTCCGCGTACTTTCCCGGAGAATTCTTAATATCCATCGCGACGTAATCGACGTTTCCGGACTTTAGGATCTCTTCGAGCTTGTCGGGGAAGGATCCGTTGGTGTCAAGCTTTACCTTGTAGCCCATGGCCTTGATCTTCGCTATGAATTCGCCTATGTCGCTCTGCAGTAGCGGCTCTCCTCCCGTGATGGCAACTCCATCAAGGATTCCGCGGCGTTTCTCCAAAAACGCGAAAAAGTCTTCTACGGGATACTCTTCCGCCTCATCGGTCTTCGTAACGAGGAGCGAGTTGTGGCAGAAGGGACATCTCATGTTGCAGCCAAGGGTGAACACCGTACAGGCGACGACTCCGGGGAAGTCCAAAAGTGTCAGTTTCTGAATTCCGCCAAGTCTCATTTCTGCCGTTTCCTTCCTTCGCAAAACCTGATTTTTAGGTGCGAAGCGCCTCGCTTTTCCCCCGAGGCGCTCCTAAAGGATACCCATATATTGTGGTCAAGTCAAGTCAAAACCCCTATATTTTGTGTCTGTAGTCAATTTGTAACAAGAATGAAATATTTCCGCAAAAAACATTGATACAGGGCTTTTCAAGAGGATTTTACCCATGAACCGGGCCGGATATGAAGGCAGAAAAATAACTATGTGATTTCAAAACGAACTCCAACGGATGGTATAATTATCTTTATTAGGGGAGCGCAAAGAATGGACAATACCTCAAAAAGACTGTGGACTAAGATTTGGCAATTCCTGATAACTTCAGGTTTTGGGTTTATATTGGATTTTTCGGTTTACACCATACTAACCAGTGTCTTTGATCTTCGTGTTTTTATCGCAAACATCCTGAGTTCAATTGTCGGGGCCACATTTGCTTTTATCGTGTCTACACATAAGGTTTTTGAAACAAGGAAATCCCGCATCCCTCTTTTTTTTAAATATATTTTATATATAATTTATCAAATTATATTAATTATATTTGTATCGGTCTTAGGCGATCGTCTTGATGTCACGATAATGCAGAATATAAACTTCCCCCTTATCAGACAATACCACAAATTGTTTTGTAAAATGCTTATTACGCCCATAACAATGACATGTAATTTCATAGTTATGAGAACCATCTCCGAAAAAATCTAGAGGTATTTCATATGACAAAAGAGAAAATCCTTGTTTTTATTCCTTGCTATAACTGTGAGAACCAAATAACCAGGGTTCTTTCACAGCTAAACGATGAGATTCTTCAATTTATTGATGAAGTGATAATAGTCAACAACTTAAGCAAGGATCAAACTGTTCTCAAAGCACAGGATTACCTTCAATCAAACAAAACCATCCCATGCAAGATAATAAATAACAACTCGAATTTCAATCTCGGCGGCTCCCATAAAGTGGCGTTCAACTATGCTGAAGAGAATGACTTTGATTATGTTATCGTCCTCCATGGAGATGACCAGGCTGACATACGTGATTTCTTACCGTTGCTCAAATCCGGGGATTACAGGAATTACGATTGTGTTTTGGGTTCAAGATTTGTAAAAGGCTCAAAACTTATTGGTTATTCTAAAAAGAGGATCTTAGGAAACAAATTGTTTAATATGGTGTTTTCCATATCTTGTGGCCGCAAAATACGCGATATGGGCTCTGGACTCAATCTATATAAAACATCGGCTTTATCAACAAAATACTATGTAAATCTATCTGATGCCTTGTATTTTAACGCCGAAATGCTGATTTTTTCTTCTTACTACAAACATAAATGGTTGTTTTATCCGATAACATGGCGCGAAGACGATCAGGTCTCTAATGCAAAACTGTTTTCTCTAGGTATAAGTCTCCTCAAAATGGCCGCGAAATACTTCTTTATCCGCAAAAGATATATAGAAGGGTTTAACAAGCCCAATGTTTATTTCGGAATCATTATCTACGATAATCAATTAGAATAAATCTTTAGGAGAAAATATGACGTCATTGCATCTTATAATCCCAATGGGCGGCAGCGGCAGCAGATTCAACGAAATGGGATTTTGCGTTCCAAAGCCATTAATTTGCATCTACGACCACCCGTTCCTATATTGGTCAGCTAGATCTATATGTAAGTTTGTTCCTGACTGCGATATCACTTTTGTCGTATTAAAACAGCATATTAAAGAATTCAATATCTCCGACGTTATTCATTATTATTTTCCTGATGCAAACATTGTTGTAATCGACCATGTGCTAAACGGTGCGGTTATGACATGCTTGGCTGGCGTCGAAGTTGTAAAAGATGACGTCCCGATACTATTTAACGACTGTGATCATTTGTTCCGATGTGATCCTTTGGCTAAAATCATCAGAAATCCTGATGCTATTCTTGACGGATATCTTCTTACATTTTATTCCAACTCGCCAAATTACAGTTATGTTTTATGCGACAGCAATGGTATAGTCACAAAGACAAGAGAAAAAGAAGTTATCAGCAATGACGCGATATGTGGGGCGTATGCATTTCGGAATAAGCAGGTGTTTATTGAAAACGCAACTAAATATCTCAATTCTTGCAATTACAAAGAGTTTTATATGAGTGGAGTTTACAATGTTATGGCCGCGAACGGGTTGCAATCCGGCGTCTTAAGGACGGATTATCATGTTTCATTTGGCATTCCGTCCGAATATAATGAAGCAATGAAAAGAATGGAGTATAAAGACCTTCTATGAACCTAATGCTTGTGGCAGCGGTAATCATTATTACACTCGGACACTTTTTCCGTGTCAAACGATGGAAAAGTTTGATTTCTGTCTATGAGGATGTGTCTGATTCAACCCTTATGTCTTACATGTCTTTCGGTTATATGGCTAACATGCTCCTGCCTTTCAGACTCGGTGATATCCTGCGTGCCGTCTTGTGCGGCAAAAAACTTAAGAATAAAACCGTATTTGCGCTGTCAACAATAATAATCGACCGTCTGCTCGATGTTTTCTTTGTTGCTCTGATCTACTTATGGTTTTACATTTTCGAGAACAGACAGTGTTTAAAAGAATTACTATTTTATTCTGTGCTGTCGTTTATCTTGTTTATCGGTATGTTTTGGGCGATCTGCTTTAGAAAATCCCTGAAAACTACAATGCTATTTTTCTCTTCAATCTTTAACGAGAAAATTCAGTTGTGGCTGCTGAGCCTGGTGTGGGCTTGCATCTATACAATTAAAAACATACTTCACAGGATCAACAAGCCCCATCTTATAATCAGGACCGCGCTTATGTGGTTGTGCTATATGTGTTCATACTGCTTATTCGGCTTGAGCAGCAACCGCACCACATTAGAAGTTGTAAACGATATGTTCTATCCGGGTGGCATTTTACCCATTGAACATTATTACAACGACATTAAGACCTCAACATCTCTGATAACATCACATTTTTCGTTCGATTTCTTATCCTGTCTGATGCTTTTTTTTCTGGGATTGTTTTTTTCGTTATTCGTCAAATTCTCTTATAAGCAACAGACAGAATTCATTATCCCGTATACAAATCCAAACAGCAGATTGGATTTCCTTCGAATTTATTTTTCCAGTGTTCATGATAGTAGCTACATAAATTCTTTCTTGAACATTAATAAAGACGTTACCATCTTACGAAATCTGTCAGCAGGTTCGAATGCTACAACCATCCTTTGTATCAAAGACAACAACATAATCTATAGGAAATATGCTTTTGATTCTGATGCAGACAAGCTTTTTAAGCAAACCGAGTGGCTACGCAAAAATAGACAGGATCTGAGTTTGACCGATATTTTGGCTGTAAACAGGCTCGAGAAAGTTTGCTCTTACGACATGCCACACATAAACAACGCAATTGGTTTTTTTGATTATATTCACTCGTCCCCCGACGAACGCTCGTGGGAAATCCTTTCTTCTGTTCTGGCCGATATGTCAACTCATTATGAAAAGACACGTTTTGCAGATGCCGATGATACCACGATAAGAGAATATGTTCAAAAGAAGGTCATCAACAATTTAAATCTGATTACCGCTTCACCCGCCTTACGCCATCTTCTTGCCCATAAGACACTGGTCATAAACGGAGTTGAATATATGAATCTGTCCTCTTTCATTAGCAAGCTTCATAATATGGATTTCTGGCTGGAGATTTTTAAAAGCGACTATTACTCAGATATCCATGGGGATCTGACCATTGAAAACATAATATGTTCCCCATCATTTCCGAAAGGTTACTATCTGATCGATCCTAATAACGAGAACATTCATAACTCGCCCGGTCTTGACTTCGGAAAACTTCTTCAATCACTTCACGGAAGCTATGAGTTTTTAATGCATTCACAAAAGGCTACTATCAATAAGAACACAATATCTTATAATATTACCAGGTCTTCGTCGTACGATAACATCTACAAGCAATTGAGAAGATGTGTAATTGACAATTATGACCCGTCTTTTGTTAAGAGCATGTACTTCCATGAAATAGTCCATTGGCTTAGGTTAATGCCTTACAAGATCAACAATGACGCCGAACGCGCGCCAGTCTTCTATGCCGGTATGATTATCGTTATCAACAATATATTTAAGGAGTTTATAGATAATGATTAATCTTAAGAAAATAAAAGTAGCACTGTTTGACCTTGACGGTACATTGTTTGACACCGAAAAGGCTAATTTTCTTGCATATAAGGAGGCTTGCGAAGAATACGAACTGAGCGAATCGTTCTTTCATGATCATTGCATGAGCAAGAATTATAAGGAATTTCTTCCATTGATAGGCATTCCTGATAATTTGATCGAATCCGTTCATTCGAAAAAGAAGGCCTGCTACAAGAAACATTTTAACGACATCGAACCTAATGATTTTTTACTCCAACTTGTAGATCTCTTCAGACAAAACAACATTCATACCTGTGTTGTTACTACAGCATCCAGAAAGAATACTTGTGAGTTGCTCAATTATTTCAATTGCACAGATAAATTCGATCTGTTGGTAACGCAGGAAAGCATTTCGAATCTCAAGCCGCATCCTGATGCGTATTTCTATGCCATTGGTTATTTTGGCATAGAACCAGAAGAATGTGTTATTTTCGAAGATTCAGACATTGGGATAGCATCTGCATTAAAGACTAACGCCAGAGTTTTAAGGATTATTCGTTGATGAAAATTATGAAAAATATAAAAACGGAGAATCGTCTTTCAATAATCTGGTTTGTGGGAATATTCCTATATTCTGTTGTTTTCTTTTCCATTCTACTGGCGCGCAGCACAGATATTTTTTATGCAGATGATAACGCAATGCAGTGGGGGCCGATCGTCCGCTCGGCTTTTGACAGCATATTTGCAGGCAAAGGTATTCCTTATGTAGACCTTTTCCAATATAAAGGTCTCGAAATCTTCTCTTCAGGTTACTACGGCTTAACCAATATCTTTATGTATATAAGTTATATGATAAGCCGTTTCATTCTCTCTTATTCGGTTGATACCCTTGTTGTTTATGAATGGCTGCTGTATTGGCTCGGATTGTGGTGCATGTATCTTATACTGCATTCTCTTAAGATCAGGACTTCATTGACCCTTACCGCTCTTTTTGCTTATTCCACATTGATTATTTTCTTTATCTACGGTTTCTATTATTTCATTTTCAATTGCTATTTGATGGTGCCGCTCCTTGTCTATGTGTTGATGAAAATTAAGAGCACACGATTTGAATGGTTTGTTCCAGGAATTCTGCTTGCGTTTTCATTGACACTCGGTCATGTGCAGTATGCATGCTTTATCGTTATGATGTTTTGCATCATCTTTGTCGTCTTTTCAGTCCAAGACTGCAAAATCAGTTACATCCTGAAAATGTTCACAAACATCTTTGTATTTGCTCTCTTGTCTTCTTTATTGCTGATATTATCGATCAACATATCTGGAATTAGGGGAATAATCGTAAATGATCCAGAGGGGTTCTTTGCATATTCGATTCCTCAAAGCGGTTTTTTTAGTCTTTTCCCTACTTATATATTGGAAAAGAACACTATCGACAAAGAATACTTTCAAGACAGTCTAGGACTGGGGATTTTCGCTTATCTTCCGTTGTTGGCATTATTCCCGCTGTTCAGAAAAGTCTACGACAAATACATTGACCGTTTAAAAAAATCCAAACCGTCCGATGCTTTAGTTTCCAATTATCTGGTTGTTTTACTGGCCATAATGTTAATAATCTTGTGTTTAGTAGCCAGGATCCTTCCTATAGGACTGAGCATGAAAATACCCAAACATATACTGCTCGTACTTGCGCCGGTTGCTGCTTTCGCGTTCTTAATAATCAACAGAATCATGTGTAAATCATTTACACCGCCACAGGCTGTATTAAAGTTCATCATTTATTTGACGCTCTCTTCATTTGTAATAGTGACATTCTCTTTTATCACTTATGCATTGAGCGTGATCCTGTATTCATATAATTCAATTATGAAAAAGGGGCTGTATAATACCGATAAAGAAACAAAAATCATGCATTCTCTTCTGTATGCTGCTATCTTTTTTGTGATTTTCAGTTTCGGGCGCATTGACTTGCTTGTTTTTATACTTAATAGAATCCCCATATTCAATAGTTTCCGACATTTATATAAGTGTGCATTCATCTTTTGCCCTTTATTGATAATCGCTGGAGCTTATTATTTGAATAAGTACGAAAAAGCTTGCAAATATCTGTGTGTGGTTTCCACTTTCCTTTCCGTCGTCACCTTGGCCAATATCATTTACATTTGCTACTCAGGAATTCACATTTATATGGGTAACAGTTATTATTCCTACACCAACAGACACCAAATCCAATCCGAAGTCAACGAGCGCTTTGTCGACCTGTCTATCGACAAAAACTACCGTTTCTTAGCATTAGGAGATAAAGAGCGCCTTTTCGGCGGCATAGAGTATTCAAGTTCAATCTGCATGTATGCTTTTACCAAGAATATAGCAACAACATACGGCGTTTTTTCTATTGGCGGCTATGATAATGTATATTCCCTCAAAGGATTCGCCACAACAGATCACATATTGTCTATTCACGGCATCGAAGGCATGCAGAATAACATGCTGACTTTAAACAAAGAAAAAAGTGTAGTTTTAAGGATCGATCCTGAATATCTGGCCGTATTCCAAAAACAATTGGTCGAATCCGGCGTAAAATACATCCTATTCCCTTCAGATGTTCCGTATAACAATCAGATAGCTGATATCCTTAAAGAATGTGGCAATATTCGTACAGTCAGACGCGAAAAATGGTTGTATGGTTTTGATATGATAGAATTGGAAGGAATAAAATCAATCTGTTCGTATGACAACGGACAACCCATTCCAGTTGAAGCATCGATTGACAGACTACAATTCAACACAAATTTTAAAGAAACGACTTCCATCGACATATCCATAACATATGACCCGAAGTACATTCTTCTACTAAAGGATAAGACGACAGGCAACACAATAAACTGTACACTTAAGGAAAACTCAATCGGTTATATCTCGGCAGAAATGCCTGTCGGAAGTTACGAAGCAACTCTGCTCTACAAAAATCCAGTCATGGATTCCGCCGTCGTTCTATCGGTGATCACAGTTCTTCTGACAGTCGGCTCCATTGTCCTGGTTTCCGCAAAATGCCGAAAAGATGAATCTAAGGAACCTTAAATTTTCAAATCTGTTCCAGGATCTCAATTGGTATTATCCGCGTCACGTCTCTTCCGGGGAGCGTGACCTTTATCTCCGCCTTGCCCCAGCCGTCCTTGACGGTCCTTACGTAGAAACCGCCCATGCCTCCGAAAATGTCGCACTGGCAAGAACTGCCTATTCCGTCGCCGCCCAAGAGCTCTATAGGTCCCTTGCAGGTGACCTTTGCGGGAGTGTTGAAGAACGGCATTACGTTGCCATATTCGTCAGTGACCTTTACGCGCACGGCGCACGCATCGTAAGTCGCGCCTTCCTTCAGCGAATCCGCGCTCACATTGCAGTCAAGCTTCAGTTCCATCGCCGCGGTCTTCGTAACCGTAACGACGGTCTCGCCACCCTTTATTCCTTCAAATCTGTAGACCGGCATCTTTTCGCCACGGTTGTCTATGTATTTCTGATAGAGCTTGAACACGTCGTCCGTCGTCAGGTGATTGCGGACCATGACTCTTCCGAGCCTGAACTTGAATCCGAACGGCAAAGTGTTTCCGCAGGCGGCAAAGAAGTTCAATCCGTCTTTCAGGATCTTAGCGTCCTTCGGCTTGAATTTCTTCTCTTTAAGAAGCCGGTCGCCAATGTAGTCGTCGATCAGGATCGGGGCGTTCTTCAGGTTCTTGTACTTCTCCTGATCATGCCTGTATTCCTTGATGAACACGTCATCCTTATACATCTTCACGCTGTCGCAGTTTGTGAAGATATAGACCTTGCCGATGATGGAACCCGGATGTTCGCCGGTATCCATCGATGAACTGATGGTGACGAACGGCTCGCTGCCGCCGGCTGCCGAATAAACGGACGCCGCGAGCTTGGGATTTCTGAACATGTCGCAAACGCCGTGGTGGCAGATCCTGTCGCCGCTTCCAAATTCCTTGTGGGTGTTGTAGTCTGCAAAGCACCAGCCTATGGCGCCCGCGACGCCTTCCTCGCCCATCGCCGCATCAAGCACGTTGCAGTGGCGCAGTGCATGCTCCAAACGGTGCTCTTCTGAATCGAAAGCCTTCGTCGGGAACATGTGGCCGTTGTGCTCGGAGATGAAGTATCCCTTGCTCACGTCGGGCGTCACCTTGACCTTGGGCTTTACGCCCGCGTTGTAACCTGAATGGGAGAAGTCATTGAATGCGTAAACGTCCTCCAAAAGGGAGCTCTTTTCAATGCACCTGATGCCCGTCGTCTGTCTTGTCGGATCGCACTCATGGGCAACGGCGTTGGTCTTCTTATAGAACTCGTCATCGTCAGCGGACTCGTTGATCCTGACGCCCCACACGATTATCGAAGGGTGGTTCCTGTACTGTTCGACCATCTCGCGGCAATTCTTTACAGCCTGCTCCTTCCACTTCTCATCGCCGATGTTCTGCCAGCCCGGCATCTCGGTTACGACGAGGAGTCCTTCCCTGTCGCACTCGTCGATGAAGTGATGGGACTGCGGATAGTGTGAGGTGCGGACGACGTTGACGCCCAACTCCTTCTTCAGGATCCTTGCGTCAAGACGCTGAACGTTCTCAGGCATGGCATATCCCGCATAAGGATAGCTCTGATGTCGGTTTAAGCCCCTGAGCCTTATGCGCGTTCCGTTCAGGAAGAAGCCTTCCGCCCTGAACTCAGCGGTCCTGCATCCGAAGGTGACGCTCTTTGCGTCAAACTTTTCATCGTTTACGAGGAGCGTGCACTCGATCGCGTAAAGGTTCGGGTTTTCCAGATCCCAGCGTTTTACGTTGTTGATCTTGAATTCAGCGACGTCCTCTTCGAAAAGGCCCTGGTTTACGGCCTCGCCCGTGCCGAGGTCCCTTACGAGATACTTCACCTTGCAGACTTTTTCTTCAGCACCATCGAGATTGACGGCCGCCTTGACGTTTCCGTCCATGTCTCCGGTTACGAATACGTCCTTGATGAATGCGCCGTCATAAATATCGAGGTGGACCTCGCGGTAGATGCCGCCATAGGTCAGATAATCGGTGATGTAGCCGAACGGCGGAACGTTGCTGCTCTCGTTCGAGTCGCACTTTACGGTAATTATGTTTTCCCTTCCGAAGGTGATGAAGTCGGTGATCTCAACCCTGAAGGAAGTGTATCCGCAGTGATGTTCCGTCGCATAAAAGCCGTTGACCCTGACTTCGGCGTTGTGCGCGACCGCGTCAAAGGTGAGGAAAAGGCGCTTGCCTTCCCACTCCCTCGGAAACAAAAGGACCTTGCGGTAGCCTGAGACCATCTCGTATTCAGAGCTGTCGAAGTGGCTGAACGGAGTGATCTTCACACTGTGGGGTATGCGGACCTCTACCGCGTCGCCAACCTTGTAAATGGGAGCGCTGAGCTCATCGTTGTATTTCGGGGTGAATTCCCAGCCGTCGTTAAGTTCAATTCTCATCGGCTTATCCTTTCTGCTTCTTTTCAACGCGGTTCAGTTGCGGCCTGACTTCAATCTCGGTGACTGCGGCTCCGTCCCTCATGTGGAGAACGCTTCTTACGCACTCGGCCGTATCCTCGGGAACCAGGAAGCACCCTTCGTCGTCCGATGGCTCGAAATCCGCATTCCTGTAAAGCCCCGTCCCTCTGGTCAGATCGGGACAGATCGTCACCACCTTCACACCGTGCTTCCTCGCCTCTTCAAAAAGGCTCCTGCCGAAGCTCCTCAGGCCCGCCTTCAGCGCGCCGTAGCATGCCCCGTGGGTGTTGATCCTCGTGGAAGTCACCGATGCTATATTAATAATATAACCTTTTGTATCCTTAATTTTCGGTAGGATTGCAGAAGTTATTATCAACGGGGCCTCTAAGTCCACCCTGCACATCTCGCTGATCTGTTCAGGCGTCATGAACTCCGTAAGTCCGTAATAAGCGGTTCCCGCCGCATTGACGAGCAAGTCGACTTTCTTGAACGATGAAAGTTTTTTCAGCAGGATGTCGGTGTCCCTGATATCCATGGAGATGCGTTCTTCAAAAAACGACACGTCCCCTTTGAATATCCTGCCGATCCCGTAAACCTTGTACCCTTCTTCGGAGAGCATCTTCGATATCGCGTATCCGATACCTGACGATGCGCCTGTGACTATTGCCGTCTTCAGTTCCATGTGAATATCTTCTCCTCAGCGATATGGCGGGAAAGCTCCGCGCACATGAATTCCTGCATCTTCCGGTCGGTATCCTCCTCATACTGGGCGACACCGTTCCTTATAACATAAGGGTACCACGCAATCTCGGAATCCAAGCACTTTTTTCGCATTGAAGAGAGATATTCTTTTGAGATCCTGAAGCAGCCCACGCTCACGTCGGTCAGTTTTGAAAAGTCGATCTTGCCTGCGACATGGTCAGCAAAACCGCCGTAGACAGATTCCCAATCGTCAGTGAGTATCATGGGGTCAAAGCAAAGCCTTACCTTGCAGCCATTTTCAACCGCGCGGGCTGCGGCCTTTATCCTGTCATCGGCCGCCGGCACGTTTCTTTCGTATCTTTTGGCGATCTCATCTGGCGACAGCGTGAACGCGTATATCACGTTCGGAACGTTCTTCAGTTCCAAAGGCGCCGCCTTCGTCCTGAGCTCGACCAGAAGGCCTTCGTTTTCTTCCGCCAGGCTTATCCATCTGTCAGCAAGCCCTGTAAGTCCGTTCAAAGCGATAAGGTCAGTGTCGTATGAGGCGCAAACGTAGAGCGGGCCCTCTTTGAGGAGTTCCTTCACATCGTTTGCGTAATCTTCAAAATTGACGAAGACGACGATGTTTGAAGACGGATACATCCCTTTCAGATAGCAGTATTCGCAGTCGAAAAGGCAGTTCATCACGCAGCTCGAATAGTAGAAATTCCTCTGGCCGAAAGACTGGCAGACGGGCGCGCCCCTGAAGATGCGCGAGCCCTCCCTGACCGCAAGGATCAGCGCGGGATCCTTCTTCTGTGCCTGCGCATCCTGCCTCGGCCTGTCAAATACATCCTTGTAATGCTCAATCTCAATGATGCTGCAATCCCCGTTCTTCTTGAGGATCTCTTCGGTAAGGGGGTATCTTCCGGCCTTGCTTTCAACGTATACGTGCGAAAATCTCATCCAACACCCTCCTTCCCTGACGTTTGTCACTGACAGGAAGGACGCCCGATCCGCGCATCTCTTCAAGTATGCCTTCAAGCTTTTCCATCTTGTTTGAAACGACGCAGTAATGCACGAGGTCTTCGAATTCGCACCTCATGTATTGAGTAAGCCTCAACTCGTCCATTACGGAGGACTCCAGCGGCATGTAATCCTTCTTTTCGGGAGTATTCTCAAGCACCGCCATTATCTTGGCGACATCATCCCGGTAACTTCTAATGAAGGCGGTGACCTCGTTGGCAGAAGGCCTTCTGCTTCCGTCGTCAGAGACCACCTTGACTATGGCGATCCTTGACGGTGCAACCTTTTTCATCGCGTATTCGCAGATCAGTGCAGCCTCCATGTCGTAAAGGAAGCCGGGCTCTACATGCGTCACGATCTCAGGCGAGGTCATGAGCGGCAGTTCAGGCAGTGAGATCCCGGACGGCATGTCGGGATAGAACCTTCGCCCGGTCTCCATGTTGGTAACGGAGCTGGCCAGATGGCATCCGCCCGAAGTCCCCGCTGCAACGCCTACGTTTATTACGCTGTCCGTTGATTCAAGTTCGATCTTTTCAAGGGCCCTGCAGGCATTCCTGCCAACTCCCGTAACGATATGCTTTCCCGGAAGGCCTTCCAACGCGGCCGCTTCGCACTTAAGCGCGGACAGCACGTACAGCATGGCTCTTACTGCTTGTTTTCAGCAGCTTTCGCGTCTGCCGCCTTCTTGCGGCGCGCCACGTAGAGCATCAGGCAGATCGCGACGCCTATCTCTGTAAACCCTGTTCCGGCCTTGCTTCCGGGCGTCCTGTAAGCAAGGATTATCTCATGCGTGCCCGCTTCAAGAGGCAGCCCCATGAACATCGAATTGGCCTGGTAGATCTTAGTCAGTTTTCCGTCAACGTATGCATACCAGCCAGTAGAATACGGAATGGAAATGCAAAGGACCTTAGCCTTGTCCAACGTTATCTTTCCGGAAACGCGGCTTGTCGAGTTTCCGACCTGATGCAGATCGACCTCTTCCAAAACGTTTTCGGAAAGCTTCTTGACCTGAGCGTCGTAGTTCGTCATGGGCTGGCAGAATACGTAAAGCTCGTCGAAAGTGTATTTGCCGCGCTCGGGGAGCGTGATGG
>Ga0310690_10006904_pt1 | contig 14759 bp, 14 predicted proteins | sample AusTroGonzalo_MG_2_FD_207661 | JGI IMG/M metagenome (GOLD analysis project Ga0310690, IMG submission 207661) | Bovine rumen microbial communities from tropical cattle in Woodstock, Queensland, Australia - Gonzalo_04 (v2) (version 2) | ecosystem: Host-associated > Mammals > Digestive system >...
CCACCTTTAATTTCTACACCAGGAAAACATTCCGAAGCATCGATAAAATCATGTAATACAGTTAAATGTTTGTCGTGTAACATTTCGTCTCTAAATGAATCGAGTCCCATACCACCACTAAACCAACGACTTGGAATAATCATTGTTAAATATCGAGGATTCAGTTTTTTTGCTTGGTTTACGAATTTATTATAAATAGGGATGGCCTGCGCTGATGAGGTTCCTGTCGTTAATTGGTAAGGAGGGTTTCCAATAATTACATCAAACTTCATTTTAAATACCTCGTCTTGGTGAATAAATTGATATGCATGGGTTTCCAGGGCTTCATCTCGATCATATTCAGATTGGGATGCTCCGCAGAATTTACATTTACCGTTTTCCCATGTGTGTTCTGTTCGATCAAAGACAATGTTACCTTTTTCTGTCTTGAAATTCGAACAAATTGAGTATTTGCCGTTCGCGTATTTTGAACAGTAAACAGAACGGCGTGACAACATGGATGTTAATTCCGTAATCGCAACGCCATATAATTGTTTTGAATAAATATGATCCAATCGCTCTTGTAAATCTGGAATTTTTTCTGCCAATCCGTCAATCAATCGTTTTGCGATTTCGCGCAAAAACACACCACTTTTGCAACAAGGATCAAGGAATTTGGCGTCTGGATTTGACCATAAATCGTTTGGCAACATATCTAGCATTTGATTTGCAATGGTTGGTGGTGTAAAAACCTCATCATTGCTAAGGTTTGCCAAACAACTTAATACATCAGGATTATATTTATTCTGCATCTTTCAACCTTTTGTAATCAGTTATTGGAAATTCGCGTACAGGGACTGGAGACCAATTACCATCACCAGTATCAGAACTATCAAAAGTTCCATTGAATTCGGGATTTACTAAGTGAGTAAAATAATAGTCACGACGTTTGATTTTACCCATCACAGGTGACCATTCTGAAAAAATGATTGGTTTATCGCTACCGTCTGCATATTTAAGGGTTAGAGCATCGCCTAGAACGATGTTCTTGCTTAAAATGAATCGAATTGTTTCAATAAAATCTGTTGGGATGCAATCGCATTTGCACTTGCATGCGCTAGCATAGTTTTCGATACATATTCCCAGCAATAAAGCACGACAATCGGCAACGTTATCGGGCAACAAATCAATACCGTAGATACTTGATACTGCCAATACAGCATAACGTTCATAATCAGTTGGATTGCGGCGATAACGTTCGGAAACAATTGCCAGTTTACGACGTAGTATTTCGGTCAAAAAAGCACCTTTGCCACACGCTGGTTCTAGAAAGCGGCTATCTATGCGCAGAGTTTCCTGTTTTACTAGATCTAGCATAGCATTTACTTCTCGTGCAGCGGTGAATACCTCTCCATGATCAGCAACGCGTTCTTTTGAAACGGTTTGTTTTTTTGAATCGCAATTGCTCTTACATATTTTCACAGTTAAATTATCCCTTAATTGTTCTAAAATTGTAAATTAAAAAATGGCAAAAATCAACCCGTTTCATCTTAGAGCCTTTTCAAATTCTGTAACAATTTGCAATAAGTCTTCGGGAATGTAGGACTTTGCTTTTTCAATCATATCTTCAGGTATGCCGTAATAAGCCTCGGCAACGGATCCTGTGATTGCACCGATGGTATCTGAGTCTCCTCCAATTGAAATCGCGTTCCGGACGGCATCTTCAAAAGATTCAGATTCAAAGAAACACTGCATTGCAGGTGGCACCGTTCCCTGGCAGGAACCGTCCCAACTATAATTCGTCTGTAATTCGTCCACAGAAGAACACCAATCATAATAGTTTTTTGTAATATACGTGGCAATTTCATCCTTGGATTTGCCGGTTCTGGCCAAGAATATCGCAACAGCAGTGGCTTCGGCACCTTTGATGCCCTCGATATGATCGTGGCTGACAGCGGTAACCATATAAGACAACCTTTTGACCTCAGTTATGCTTTGACCGATCCAGCCGACAGCCGAAATACGCATAGCGGCACCATTGCCCCAGCTATTATAAGGTTCAGATTCTTTGTTAAAAAGCCATTTTGCAAAACCAAAACCGTAACCCATGTTAGGGTGTTTGAATCCGATCTGTCTCATGTTTTCGATTGTTAGTTGTTGTAGGTCGCCTCCATCGCGTTTCCAATCCATTAAAGCCTTGGCAACGGCAATGGTCATACAGGAATCATCAGTAATATAACCGTTCATAGGGAAAAAGGGGAATTTCTTCGTTTTGATGTTCGAGAATTCGTAGATAGAACCGACAATGTCACCAATAATTGCACCGTAAAGCATAGTTATTCCTTTCATTCGGATAATTCGTTAAACATTTCCTTAATAAACGGATGAAAATATGCATTGAATTCGAAATTATCATCCAAATCAATAGCGTGTTGTTTTAAATACAGATATATTTCTGTTGCAGCAGCACTAAGGGCTAAATCTGTTGCAAGTGTTGTAAATTCATTTTTTTCAAAATGTGTTGGAACGTCGTATGGTACATGAATATCTTTAAAGGCTTCCGGGTCTATTTTTTTTAGTTTCTTTTCTATCCATTCCAGTATTCCAACACCAGCTCCAAACGTACACCCAGGACAGGTTAAGCCGTAAGGGTCGCCACAATTCGTGCATCTGGTTTTGCATATTGCATACATGTTTCGTAAGCATTGTGCAACATGCAGGGCTTGTCGGTGTTTGTCACGATATTGATGCGAAATTTTGCTCATTTTGTCGTCCTTTTATTACAATCATATTATATATGCTTTAAAAGCAATATCAAATCTTATAAAAATATACGACCAAAAATGTCCTACTTCTTGCTGTTTTTGACAATGTTGTTCAACAATTCGTAATAAGTATCAACAAGCAATTTCGGAGCGACAGGCTTGATTTTGCCTTGCCACTGGAATAAGTACCAAGACATCTCGTAAAAACCGTCAGCACGCATTTTTATAGTTATTGTGCCGTCTTTGTTTTTTATGAACTGTTGTGTTGGATGAAAATTATAACGCTGTATCGCATCCGATACGTCTGCGCTGGCTAGCCACTCAACATCAAATGGGCCATTGTCAGAATGGTACATGCCAAATGACTCGTTAGCATATTTGTTGATATCAAACCGCCCTGGGTTGAATTGCTTGTTGGTTAATTCGATGTCGGATAATTGGGCTAGAATATAGGTGCGAATTGTCTTTTTGTCGCCGTCCTTATATGCAACAAGATAATTATTATTGTGGCCGTATAAGAACCCAAGAGGACATATAGTATAACGTTCGGATTTTCCTTCGCGATATTCATATGTGACAATGACTTTAGTAAATGCAATGACCGCATATTGCAAGGTAGTTAGTACAGATTCGTTTGTTTTTATATGGGGATATGGTGCGGCAGTATTTGTGCGAGATAAAATCATGGCCTCCATGTCGTTCAGTTCACGAATGGATTTTTTTACTTGGATCATGCGGTTTAATTTATATTCCAAAGATTCAAGATTTTTGCGAATATCCTCATTTTTTATACGGTTAACAGCTGCATTTAATCCTAACATGTCGTTGGCGTTTATATATTCAGGAGGTAAGTCATCTGGCATTTCCAAACGCAAACGGTATTGTTTTGTGTTAATAGGATCTGGGGTTTTTACTAAAGCCTCGCCAAATCGTTCGGACAAAAATCGGATGGTGCGTTCAGCTGTTTTACGGCTGCAATGCATAACATTTGCAATTTCATCATATGTCAGACCAGCCATAGGGCGACATAGTAATTGAATAAGATCCAGTAATTCAGAAAACTTACGATAATCATCACGTGCGGCAACCATGATACTCCCTCTTTGTTTCTCAAGAGCATTATATCACATATCAAAATATAAGGCAAGACAAGTCGGTCATTTTTGGTCGTAGTTAATTGTGTCGGTCTTGAAAACCATGTTTTTTATATCAATATATCCTGTGTAACCAAAGGAGGTAATTATGCGTACGATTAGTAACAGATTATTAGAAAAAGACACTGTGTATGAAAACATAGGCAAAATGTTGAACAAAGTGCAAGCCGTAAGAAATACCGATCACGAAGATGATTTTATGCTGTTAGATGGTGCTGTTCCATATGATTGTAATGATATGTATGATGCATGTTTTTTCTGTAGAAACAATATATTCTTGGTGCGTTTTGCCGGTGCACAAACCCCAACAAATCCGTTCGATAATAAAGAAGATTTTATTGAATATGCAGAAAATCATGTGACCGCATTTTCTAAGCCGACAAGCGTTGAAAAGTTTATACAAACAGCGGAAGAATATGGGGCAATTCCATGTCTTATGATGCTTGATTTAGTGACGAAACAACCTGTTGAAATAATTGTTGGCGATAAGATTAGTAAGGATGGAAAACTTTCAAGAAATGGTCAGGTTTATAGATGGGGATTAGTAAATGCTGAAACACTGGAGCCTGTTGATCCGAATATTATGAAACGAGGTAAAGATAAGCCGATGACAGACTGGGAAAAAAGAATCTTTGCTATCAACTTTGTTTGTGAACGTCTGAAAGAAGACAAGGGATGTAGAATTTTATTTGTAGATGACGGTGTCAATGCAGAACCAAATATATGGTTTAGAAACGAAAGTGGAGAATTATGCTGGGTAAAAGTAGAATGTGGCACTGAATCATCAGATGTAACAGAACCAGTAAAGGTTGCATCAAAAACGAAAGCTTGTTGCCAAGGAATTGGATACACAGCACGAGTAGAATTTACTAAACAACCATACAGAAGTCATCACTGTAATGATGGTGCTTGGGTTGATAGTGGTTTGGTGCCAGTAAAATAAACCACAGCGTGTTGAAATTATTGAATGCATGGGGTATAATACTTAAAACAAGGAAATATAATGTTTAGAATATCAAAATCAGATTATGTTTTAGGTATAAAATGTCCCAATGCTTTGTGGTTTAAAAGATACCGTAAAGATCTACAGCCGGAACTGAATCAAGCGGTATTGGATCGTGGAACAGAGATAGGAATTCTTGCCCAGAATCGCTTTCCTGGCGGTGTCGTGATTACCGCTATGCCATGGGATTATGAAGCTATATATCGCACGCAGGATGCAATTAGAGCAAATGAATCCTATATATATGAAGCAACGTTAAGTACAGAAACGGGCGAATACTGTGCGGTAGATATTCTGCGAAATAACGATGACGGAACATGGGATATAATAGAGGTAAAATCAACCACAGCCCCACACGATTATCACATAATAGATGCGTCATTCCAAAGATATGTATTCACGCAATGTGGTATTAGAATCAGAAAATGTTTCATAATGACATTGAATCCGGAATATGTTCGTCATGGCGATGTGGATTTGGATGAGCTGTTTGCATTACACGATGTCACAGACGAACTGCAAGATATAGAAACAGTACGGTCTGAGGTGGCTCGCATACGCTCGGTTCTAGACGGACCCGAAATGGGTTTCGTGATTTCTAAGACAAAATGCAATAAATTTTATGAATGTGGCTATAAATGTCATTGCTGGAAGAATGTACCGCAGTATTCTGTGTTTGATGCGTTCAAAGGTGCGCTGGCAGATGATGTATATTCGGAATATGGTGCAGACCTGCATAACGTTCCTGCAGAGGTTCGAGAAAAACAAATGCACCCAGGCGATATAGAAGCGTTTTTGGATAATACAGACGTAATCAATAAAGACATTTTGCGTAATTTTACAGACCAGTTGCGTTGGCCGTTGTATTATCTGGACTATGAGTCAATTATGCCGGCAGTACCGATGTTTGATAATTCAAGACCATATCAACAGATTTGTTTTCAGTTTTCATTGCACGTGCAACGGACCCCAGGCGGCGAACTGGAACATTACGAATATTTGCACAACGAACCGAACACAGATCCACGACCAGGGCTGATTAAAAAGCTGATTGAAACAATCGGTAACACCGGATCGATAATCGTATACAACCAGGGATTTGAGCAAGGGCGCAACACAGAAATGGCTCGTGATTTTCCAGAATACGCAAACCAATTGAACACGATAAATGACAGAATGTTGGACTTGCTAATGCCGTTCAGAGAACGGGGGTTATACCGTCCTTGTCAGAACGGTAGTGCCTCAATCAAAAAGACTCTGCCAGCATTCGTTCCGGAAATGTCTTATGCAAATCTTGGAATACATAACGGTACCGAAGCCAGCGATCAATTTATGGCATTTATGATCGGAAAACAGACACCGGAAGAAAGCAAGCAAATGATGTCAAATTTGCACGAATACTGTGGTCAAGACACAATGGCAATGGTGCGATTATTAGATGTGATATACGGAATTTTGAATAGTTAAATTGTGGGGAAAAGTTGATTTTTTCAATAAATGTGCTATAAACTTGGAAAAGGATTTGTGCAATATGAGCCTACAACAAGAAACGCAAAAATTGATTGATTTATATATAAAAGCAGTTAATGAGCGTTCAATCACATTTGACTACAAGGAAACCTACCAGCATATAGTTAGAAATGTGCAGATGTTGGCTTCACCTTCACAGGAAATGTTGGATTTTTTATCTGATTATACAATAGAAGGTGCTGAGCAATTAAGAAAAACAGCAGACTCTGATATGGTATTGATAAAAAAGATAAATAATGCCATAAACGAATTTATACAAAAACTACGAGCTTTAAATTATAAGTATGATTTTCGTAAAGCGTACAAAGAAATTGATTCTTTAGTAAAAGAATTGGAACATCCAACACCAGAAATGTTGAATTTTATAGAACAAGTACGTAGCAAAATTGAACAGCAAATACACGATAGTATAATTTCTTTCCAACAAAATGCACAAAAAACAGGATATAATTATCAAAAAGAATATTTGAAAATATATTTGTTTATAAAACAGTTAAGAGAGCCAACACAGGAGATGTTAGATTTTGTAGATAACAAAATGTTGGAAAAATGTATAGAAAGTAAAATAAAAGAATTCAACACTAATTTGTATAAATTATCTAATGAGTTTGATTTTTTTGGAGAATACACAGAAATTTGCGATTTGATAAAACAAATAAATGATCAAGCTACATGGATGTTGGATTTTATGCGTATTGATATAAATAAGATCTTTAGTCAACAAGTAAGCAGAATAAAATTGCCACATAGGTTTTCTAAAAGGAAGTATATCCCTTCAAGAAAATGGGAAGAATGGGAAAGCAAATACACACAGGCCGTAGAATTTTCTAAACAGTTGATTAAATATAAAAATTATTCTCTCAATAGAATTGCAAATCAAGGGGCTTTCGATGAGATAAATAAGATGTTTTTCAAGCAATTGACAGATATTGTTCAAAATTTAAGAGATGTTTTCGGTTGTGATATAAATATCGTGTTGTGTGCTTGTCCGTCTTCATCCCCAGACAAAAAGAATACAGTTCAGTTAAGTATAGCAGAATATGCTAAAATAAATAAAAATGTTATTGATGCGAACGACTTGTTTGTCAAAGTTCACCCGACAGAACCGGCTCATATATCAGGCAAAAGGGAGTTGACTACGGTGGCGGCTTCAATAAAAATAAATAGCCAGAAATATACCAAAGAGTTCTTTGATAGAAGAAACATATTTATTATTTGTGATGATGTATACACAACAGGTACGACAATGAATGCGTGTAAGTGTCATTTAAGACCAAAACAGATTATAGACGATAGTATATTCGTATATACTATAGCAGAAACACTTGACTTTCAATGGTGATAGCTATGGAAACTAAAAAATTTATATTATTTCTGAAATGTGTTGAGGGGATTGGTGATGCAGCTATAAGGAAACTTATAAACAATCATTGTCTTGATAATTTAGATATAAAATCTGTGGATGATGTTATTAGTTGGATCTATAAAAACGCAGATTACTTTTCTAGTAGGTTTAATGTAAAAGTAGTAAATAAAGATATGATATTGGCAGCAAAAGCAAAAAGGGTATCAATAATTTCAAGACTGACCGAAGTTAATGCCAACTATATTACGTGCTTGGATAAGGATTATCCAGAAGTGTTCAGAAATATGAAAGATTTTCCTGTGGTGTTGTTTTATAAAGGCGATCTAACATTATTGAGCAACAATAAAGTTTGCTCAATTATCGGTACAAGAAACCCATCACCGAAGACACAGGAATTTGGAAAAATCATAACAGATAAGATGGTACAAAAAGGTTATGTTATAACAAGTGGGTTGGCAGCCGGATGTGACACAATAGCACATAGTTCATGTATAAATGCTGGTGGAAAAACAATAGCAATTATGGGGACAGGGATAGATATAGTTTCTCCGAAAAGTAACGCAGCACTAGCAGAAAAAATTATTAAAACAGGTGGATTGTTAATAACAGAGGAAATACCGGGGGTTGAGGCGGCAAGTTATTCGCTTGTAAACAGAGATAGATTAGAGGCTGCTTGTGCAGAAACGGTTATAGTGTTAGCTACATCAGTAGGTGGAGGAACAATGCATGCTGCTAAGGCCACAAAAGACAAATATAATAAGATATTAAAAGTTGTAGCTCCATCGTGTATACCAGATGCAGATGCCACAGGTAATTCAGACTTGATAAATAATTATGGTGCCATAAGCATAAACTCTGTAGATGATCTATAAAAAATGGATACGAAATGACGATGTTGGTCAAAGATATTGCTAAATGTGGGGTTTGTGGAAAAGGTAACGAAGTCATGGTTATGACTAGTACCAGCAGATTTGGAGCATGTGACTTAGATACTCGTCCACCAGCCATGTTCCCTTTTACAATATTTTTACAGCATTGCGAACATTGCGGTTATGTCGCTCCGAAGATTGCTGAGGGCGATGACAGTGTGCTTGGATTTATGAATTCAGAAACATATAGGACTTGTGATGGAATAGATCCAGTAAGCACGCCAGCAAAATATTATATAAGATATGCTTTGTTGCAGGGGTATACAAGGATAGAGGCCTTGTTCCGAGGAAAGGAAGTTGATACAGGTCAATATAAAGCATTTTGGGGTTATTTGAATGCAGCTTGGGCCTGTGATGATATGGCGACAAATAGCTCAAAGACAGAAGAGAATTATAATCAGTACAAGTGCTTAAGAGATGCTGAAGAGTGTAGAAAAAGATGTTTGCTGTTAATAAACACACTTATTGTCAATTCTAAGGAATCAAAAGAAAAGGAAACACTCTTAGGTATAAAAGCAGATCTGTTACGTAGAACCGGACAGTTTGATGCAGTTATAGTAGAGTTTGAAAACAAAAGTTTTCAAGATTCGCTCGTAGATCAAGTAATTAGATTTGAAGTGGCTAGAGCGAAAGAAAGAGATGCGAAAAGATACAATATGGATCATATATCCCAGGTTGCGAATAAGTCATAATTCCTATTATAACAATGCGTTCATTTTGCAGATTGTATCTTTAATAGCTACATCTTTCAAATCATCAAATGCCTTGTTAAACTCATCACTGGTAATAAGTGCCAGGTTATAAGACACGTCATCTGTTTTTTGTGGCAAAATAGAATCGAGAAAGGATAATATTTTCTGCCGATTTTTTTCGCTCGTAGCAATGACGAGAATCTGAGGAAAGTGCTTTTCGCTAGTAATATAATCAAGGTATTTTTTAAGAGATTTTTGATTAAGCAGAATATGTTGTGTACTCAATATGAATATCTCGTAATAAGAATGAAAGATTGTTGCAGGATAAATTTTTTCATGTTCTGGCAGTTTCAAACATTCTGTTTTTGTTGAAAAATCCATATAGCCAACAGCGTATTCGCCTTTTATTAGGTAATTTATAAGGGCATAAAAGATGGTTGGATTGACTAGATAAAGTTTTTCCAGTTTCTCAACATATTCATTTTTAGATTTATCAAAAAACGGTGTTTTACGCATAGCGTTCTCCTATTTTTGTATATTGTTAAAAAACATTACGACAAAAGCAATGGAAAAGTCCATTTCCTAAGTCAAAATTGGTCGTAGTTGTATGGAAACGATTGTAAAGTCAATGTGTTTGGTATATAATCTTTTATAAAAAAAGGGGTAGTTCATGATGACGTTGGATCAAAAATTAGTAGTGCGATTTTATGAGACGTTTGGCAACAAGGCAAAAGGACGTTTGGTGGATATTCTTGATGGACCGGTGGTGTCATCTTTTGTTTTTGAACCAGAAAGCACAGCATCAATAGCTAAGCTTGTTAAAGCGGTTAAGGCAGAAAAAGATATTGTCTTATTACCAAATGGCAATCGTATTATTATTCAGATTCCAAAAGAAAATAGAACGACATTACTTTTTACAGATTTAATAAAAACGCCAGAATATGAACAAGCCAAGGGTATAATACCGATGATGCTCGGTATTGATACAACGGGCAAAACGTTAATGAAAGATTTGGCTAAGATGCCCCATTTATTGGTGACAGGCCACACAGGTTGTGGTAAATCTGCGTGCTTGATGGCGATGTTAAAATCTATTGCGACAAAATTATCGCCTGAAGAATGTAAACTGGTTATATTTGATCCGATATCTTTTGATTATCCGCATTGTTGGGATCAAGATGAACACATGTTGTGGCCAGTGATTACAGAGGTGGATTTCAAGAAAATAGATCTTATTATGAAAATAATAGATGATAGATATCAAACTTTGGTTGATAATGGGGTGTCAAATGTTGTGGAATATCGTGAGAAAACACACAAAAAAGATATGCCATACATTGTTATAGCTATGGATGAGTTGGCATATTATATGCATAAACACAAAAAACTAACTGAAAAATTTGTTAGAATAGTGTGCAGTAAAGGACGCGCCGTTGGAATTCATTTAATAGCAGCAACCCAATACTTAACTAAAGATGTTTTAACTTTACCAATAAAAGCATTCTTCCCATGTCAAGTATGTTTTCAAGCGCGTAGTGTTAAAGATTCTGTGCAAATATTTGGGGAATCAGGGGCAGAAAAATTACAGGCGTGTGGAGATATGTTTTATAGCGATGCAGGACGGGTACCGGTTCGAATGCATCTTGCATATATTGAATAAATTATAAAAATATGTTAAACTAATACACTAGTAGTAAACAGATCAATCAAAAGGAGCAAAGATGTCTGGAGAAAGATTTGATAATGGTTATATCAAGGATTCAAGCAGTCGTACATTAGGAAGAATAGATGGTATCTACATTAAAGATTCAAGCAGTCGTACATTAGGAAGAGTAGATGGTATCTACATCAAAGATTCAAGTAGTCGCACTTTGGGAAGAGTAGATGGCGATTATGTGAAAGATTCAAGTAGCCGTACATTAGGAAGAGTGAGTGATTTCACTATACGTGGAATGGATCGTGAAAAAGATGTAACTATCGTGGCAGCATACCATTTTCTCGTTAAAAAAATCTTTTAGAAAAGGTGCCAATCGGCACCTTTTTTTAGTTCTGTATCCCAGATATACTTTTGTCGCATAATTTTGCATAAATCGGTTTATCCAAACCATACGCTTTTATCAGAGTGCTTGGCTTCTGGTTGCACCATAGATCCCGATAGGAAATAATGCCGTTTTTAATTGTTTTTATCAAGCCGCTGGGCAGTTCAGCACGTCCAATGCACGAAGACAGGTAAACAAAGCATTCGTCGTTGTCGGCCAGATTTTCGCAGGCTAAGATACGGGCATAGACATTAAGGGTTAAATCTGCCTTACTAGCGTCCTTTGTCCATGGACTGCCACCACCAATCGGACAAGCGGTAGAATAAAAGTCACACGCCAATTTTCGCCCTGTAATGCCACAGTCTGCGATGGAACCATGATATGTGTAACGTCCGGTGCCATTTATGATGATGTGCGCTGGTTTTTCGCCTAGGACAGAAATCACAAAGTCCGTCAGATCTTCATCGCGTAGCATCGGTATTGCTACAATAGCCGTTTCTATCCGGTCATCGTTCAATGTGATTTGTGTTTTGATATCTATGCCAAGATTGTCGGATTGGCGAGCTTTATCATACAGGGCTTTATTCAGCTTTCGTGCTAGGAATAATTCCCTGTTTATCTTACCATCGCCTTGGCAGGCATAGCCAACAAATACCCCCTGATCGCCCCAGCCGTCAGCAACAACTCCACGATTGATATCTGCCGATTGTACGCCAATCAAATTGGTAACCTTTATTTGCGCTGGGTTAATAGCTAGGTCGCCCCATATTGATGCATATCTTTCGTCATACCCTATCTCTGAAAGGGCAGTCTTAACATAGGTGGTCAAATCCCCTAGTAGGGCAGAGGTGGTAACTTCGCCACCAAGGACGACGTTGTTGTCCTTTATCAAGACTTCAACGGCATATTTGGCCTGTGGATCTTGCTCGATTATACGATCCAAAATGTAACTGGAAATGTAATCGGCTACTTTATCTGGGTGTCCCAAAGACACCGCTTCTGCTGTTCTTTGCATAATTCACTCCTTTGGTTTTTGCAATAAGAACCAAAGGTGGATTCATATAGCTACCAACACAGACACAAAAGTGCTGTGCAAAATGCGGCATAAAGTATAGGAAAAATTGCATATAACAACTCCTTGTTTAGTCCATTTAAAGGTAGGACAAGTCAGGTTAAATCCACCTTGATTGAAAGTATTATAAATTATTTAGAAAAAAATTGCAAGCCGCCTAACTGAAATAGCAATACAATAAACCGCCCCAGTAGGGCGGTCTATTTATATTATTATTTTGCACCGTATGAAATCAATAGTTTAACAATATCTTTATCAGAGTTTCTTTTCGCATGTTTAAGAGGTGTGTCTCCAAATTCATCTGGCATATTAACATCCGCACCTGCCTCTAATAGAACGGTTATCAATTCAAGTTTGGCTTTTTTATCAAATTTTGAATTAGGGTAAAGCTTTCGATTGATTGCATAAATTAAAGCTGTAGACTTATACGTGTTAGCATTAACATCCGCCCCAAGTTCTATGAGTTTTTCTATTACTTTAGGATTTGAATTATTAGCAACCGCATTCATTAAAAGTGTACGTCCAGTTTTAGTTGCATAATTTGGATCTGCACCGTACTTAACTAGTAGCGCAAAAATCTCTGGATTGGTATTGTATAATGAGGCTTCCATTAGAGGAACAATAGTCTCTCGTTTTTCTAATTTAATGGGTCTTATCGCATGTTTTAACACTTCCTTTGGCAATTTGTGTACTATTTCAACAGAGTTTGGATTTATACCTTTTTTCAATAATTCTTCAACCTGTTTGACATTGCTAGAATTTTGGATCAAATGTACGAAGGCTTTCTCTTTGTCATCGCTAGCTGGTGTTAATATGTCTTCCAACCCCTTTTCCCAAGAAATCATCCTAGAAGAAACAACTGCGCCTTTATCAACAAAAAGGCGAAGTATATCCAAATCTTGATCTCTTTCTTCCTTTCGGCCTGACGTTCCTCTAATAACACATTCTATGAGTGGTTCGCCGTCTATTTTCGCATTTACATCAGCACCGAGTTCAACAAGTTTTCTTACTGATCTTGCACTATATTCACAACTATCGATTAAATCACACAAAACCAGAGTTAAATCTTTTTTTGTTGCTAGCCCTTTCTTTGTGAACAGTTTATAGATTTTTTCAATCATTTCAGGATTTGGATTATATGTTGATGCGTTCAACAATGTTTGATTTTCGGGACCTGCAAAAATTCCCCCGTCTTCGTCAATAGAGACATCCAGATTAGCTCCAGCAGAGATCAGGTAATCGACAACTTCAAGTGAAGGATTGTCTCTACAAGCGGCATATAAAGCTAAATCTAAATCAGATTTTGGCATTCCGTTATCAAACAATGTTTTTATTACTAATGGGTTTGGGTTGCTTTGTGCAGCAAGAATTAGAGCATCACGATTTTCTTCATCACAAACATCTAGGTCGGCACCATTATGTAAAAGATAATCAATTATTTCACTATTTGGATTAAATTTTGCGGCATAAAGTAATGCACTACCACTGACAATGCAGTTTTCACCGTAATCCTCATGGTCGTGTGACACAAACAGTTGCTGTGCATCTTTTATAATCTTGTTTAATATAGAATCTGGTATTTTTTCAGGGTCCTTAATTTTAGATGTATAATCCTTTTTTTCCATGGCACATCTTACTAAAAATCCCAAGAAATCCTTTGTTTCAGCATTTATATCTGCACCTGCTTCTACCAAAGTTTTAATAACATCAAGGTCGGCCCCACATTGAACGGCAGCAATAAGGGGAGTTGTCCCATTTTTCGTTTCCCAGTTAATGTCCGCTCCTAATGATATAAGTTTTTTTATTTCTGCGCTGGATACTTTTGGATTTGTACAAAGGGCAAACAATTGTTCATTTATATCAATGTTATCTCCAGAATATGACATGAAAGATCCTTTTATTCGTCTCAGGAATTTTAGCATGTAATGATCATATTTAACAAGATAAAATTATGAAATCTCATAAAGATACGAACATACCGTATGTCAAATGTATGTTTTTATGGTCAATATATGTCACTATTTTGGCATTTTGGGGCAGTTTCGTTAAGGAACATTAACACCGACAAAATATTAAAAAATCCGCAGAAATCTGCGGAAATCTTTGGCTCGGGCAACTGGACTCGAACCAGTGACATACGGATTAACAGTCCGTTGTTCTACCGACTGAACTATGCCCGAATAACGCGACATATAATAACCATAAAATCCGCACAAGTCAAGGACTTTCT
>Ga0310690_10006905_pt1 | contig 14759 bp, 18 predicted proteins | sample AusTroGonzalo_MG_2_FD_207661 | JGI IMG/M metagenome (GOLD analysis project Ga0310690, IMG submission 207661) | Bovine rumen microbial communities from tropical cattle in Woodstock, Queensland, Australia - Gonzalo_04 (v2) (version 2) | ecosystem: Host-associated > Mammals > Digestive system >...
CCGCTATGTCCAACAATAGCGGTTATTTCATTTGGTAGAGCTTTAAAGGAAACTTTATTTAAAATTTGTTTTCCGTTCACTTCATAATATACATTTTTAAATTCTACACGTCCATTAATATAATCGTTATTAATATCACCAAAATCCGTTTCTTTCTGAGGAGTATAATCTAAAATATTTTTAATTCTATTAACCCTTACTCCATAATTACTTAAATTTAGAAATTTTTCCAACATAGAATCTGTACAAGAAATAGTCATTTCAAAGTAACTAATCAGTAATACTAGTTTATCAATTGTCATCTCATTATGAACTACTAAGTATGCTAAAAATATATAAAGAAGAATTTTACCTATATAGACAATATAAGGAATTCGACAATATCTATCAGTAAGATTTTTCCTTTTTCCTTTATATTCTTCGCTCCATCTGCCTCTAGATTTATCTAAATTTTTATTTAATTGAGGCATCATATTCAATGTCTTTACTTGTTTTAAATTTCCTAACATTTGATTTAAAATATCTACTATTTTATCTTCATATTTTCTAGTCCCTTCATAAAATTTAGAAACTTTTTTAGAGTTTATATTCATCAATTTTAAATACAATAAATTTAACACAAGAACTATCATCGCAACAATTACATTGTAACGTATAAAAATCAAAAATATAATTACCAATTTTACTATACTCATCGTAGCATCTACACTACAGTCAACAACATCAACCAAATAACGAACATCGTTACTACAGGTTTCAATGATTTTTCCGTTTGAAATTTTTCGAGAGATTTCATCATTATTAGCAACATGCTCAAACAACATTTTTTGTACTTCTAAATGATAGTAATTTGCCAAACCACTATAGGTACCATAATTCCATCTTAAAGAAGAAAAATAAAAAACATAAAATATTAAATATAAAATTACATAGTACCAAATTCCGTTAAAACTATCATTAGTAATCATCGCAATAATACCAGATGTTGCGATAGGAGGTAAAAGACTAGCTATATTATAAAGTCCAGCGCTAATAAACATTTGAACAACGAGCCATGGTTTTCTATTAGCAATTTTTAATAATGTTTTAAATGTTTCTATATATCTTTTCATAAAATCACTTACTTAATATCTTTGTCATACTCAACGTCTGTAACTTCATATTTTCTCCTACTGGAAATAGAATCTAATAATTTAGTAGAACACCAGCCTAATACAGCTAAAATCACAAAATATACAGCACCAAAAATAGTAAATGTCGGAGCAGATTTTGTCAAAAGCCCAATGATAGAAGCTCCAGCACTCATAGATGTAACTATAGTTAAGTTGTTAACAGAACTGCTTGTTACATCCTGTTTGATTCCATTAAATAATTTTTGGGCAGATGATACATAATTTTTAGTCATATCCCACAAATAATTAATATAACTTAGGGTATCTCTTAATGTTTCATATCGGTATCCAGATATTTTCAAAAATTCTTCAAGTTCTGCATCACTCTTTGCAATTTTTTCTCTTGTAGATATATACGTACCCATTTGTTTAATTCGTCCATCAATTAGAGTGATTGTCTTCGCATATCCTTCCAACTTAGAAGTAAAGCTAACGATTTCTGACCCTTTAACTTTTACATTTTCCTTTACTTCATCTATTTTCTCCCAAATAATTCTATGCAAATTCAAATATCTATGTAGTTGTCCCTTAAACTCTCTGATAAATATTTGTTCCTCTATGTATCGTTCAATGTTATCAAATGACTGTTTTTTATTATTAATAAAGTAATACTTATCTCCTCGAACTACTTCATATTTATCATTAACAAATTCAAAATATTTCTGTTTTTCTGTTCTGGTTAATAGTTCAGATATTTCATCTTTCGTTGCATTATCACAGACAATAAAATATGGATATATTGTTTCGATATGAGCAAGTTCTTTAGGAACAGGTGCTCCTAAACTGAATAAGTAACTAAAGGCTGGTGACAATCTATTTTCATAATAATCTGTTGCTTTGTCAAGATCTGCAAATAATGTATCTTCGCTAACTTGCTGATTATTAAGTACAATTAAGCCATCCTCATATATTTTAACTTTTATATTTAAAGCCGTAGTAAATTCAATATATTCTTCTCCTGATACTCCGTAGTCAATTCTACCTATTTCTAAATTCTTTCTATATTCTGCTAACTTTTCTTCATCTAAATTTAGTTTTGATTTACATTCTCTTAAAAAATCATAAATTTCTGTCAATTGTAACATGGTTCTTTGAAACCAACCACCTATATAAACATTTGTTATTTTCATACTTTTATTCCTCCACATTCTTTGAAAAAAATTTAGCATCCATTACTTCAAAACCATACTTATGATAAAGTCCATGTGCTGCCGTTCTAAAGTTTTTAGACCATAATTCTACACATTTGCAATTACGCTGTTTAGCTATCTTGAAGCATTCATCCATTAGTTTTGTACCAATATGACTGCGCCTAAACTCGGGTTTAACGCAAACATGATTTAAAATTGCATAAATATTCATATCTTCATAGATTGTAGGAATAATAGTTATTTTAGTGTGCGCAATCACTTTCCCATCTTTTTCCCCTATTAGATATATTTGATTCTTATCATCTTCTGTCGCTTTAAAAACTGTTTTGGCATATTCTAAGTTTGTTTTTTCATCAAAGCACTCATCACATAACGCAATTATATTTTCTACATCGTTATAGGTTGCTATTCTAAATTTCACATCCATAATATTACAATCTCCTATCATACTCTCTGATTATAATTATACACAATTTTTACTATAATGTCTGATTTTGTATAAAATTATTTATTTTTTGACGTAAAAAAAGAAATCCAAATGAATTTCTAAATAATTTAAGTTTTCTAACTTAGTTTTAATATTTATTTATCGAATTGCTCATAAAACATACTAGTTTTTATTTCTCGCTTGTTATTATAGTGACCATCATATCGAATATTAGAATTACCTATTAAAGGGAAATAATAGATTTGACCAATTTGCATTCCTTTATAAATTTTTGTTGGAGTAACACAAGAAACTTGTAAAGTCCATGTGCCTTTAAATCCAATAGCACCACATCCGCAACTAGCGTGCACCGTAAGTCCTATTCTTCCAATAGAACTGCGGCCACTTATTTGTGGAACATAAACCTCATTTTCAGTATATTCTCTTGTTGACACCAAATAAAGTGTATTAGGAGATAATATATATCCCTCATCAGGTATTTTAATTTTTCTTGTTTCATTTTTCTTCTTGCAATCTAAAACATCATCTGTATAAACTAATAGTTCATCACCTAGTGTTAAATTATAACTATTGGGATTAACATTGTTTTTGTCAAACGGTTCTATTAAAATATCACCATTTTCAACTGCTTTGATAATTTCTTCACCTGTTAACATCTCTATCACCTATTTCGAAAATTCATCATCTTTATAAATTCTACTAGCTGTAGCATCTATTTGTCCTAAATATTTACCTTTATATTTTATTCCTTCACTACCAACTACCGGAAAATAGCAAACCTGACAAACTCTCATATTAGGATATATTCTAACTGGTTTTATACAGCAAATTTCTAAAGTCCAAGTTCCCCTAAATCCATTATCACCAAATCCTGCCGTTATATGAATTGTAACGCCAAGAGATGCTAAAGAAAATCTTCCACAAAGAAGTGGAACAAAATGATTAGTCTCGGTATACTCAACGGTACGAGCCAAATATAATTCTCCCGGTCTTAAAATATATCCCTCTTCTGGAATCGTAACTTCCCTTGTTTTATTTGGTTTTTTACACTCTAAAACATCTTCTTCATAGATAACTAATTCATCCTTTAAATGTAAATAATAACTATTAGCACCTACACATTTTTCATCAAATGGTTCAATAACTATATTTCCTTCTTTTATTTGATTAATTATTTCTTCTCCTGATAACATAGCAACAATTACTCCTTCTCTAAATCTTGATTATAAATACAGTTCAATTTATATTTCAATTAACTCATAATCAGTTGTACCAAATCCCAAATTTTCGGCTACTTCAATAGTATGCATTCCATTTCTAGAATTTACTCTTTCCAAAAAATGAACTTTTCCCGGATCATCTGATACCTTAACCAAATCAATACAAGCTTGATCTACCGCAATGGGATCAATGCTGGCAAGTATACCTATATCTCTCATACAAGGATCCTCCGCAACAGAGCAGCAGTCACAATCAACGCTCATATTACACATAACATTTATAAATGCCAAGTTTCCTCTAAAATAATCTACTACAGCAGAGGCAGCCTCTGCCATACTTTCTAAAAATCCGTTATGATCAGTATTTTCCCAAGCTTTAATCGTATCTGTTGTTTTCCCTGCCGAATGAATCAAAGCTTTTCCTGCGGATGATGCACATCCAATAGAAAGTTGCTTCAAAGCCCCACCGTAACCGCCCATAGGATGGCCTTTAAAATGAGATATTATAAGCATAGAATTATAAGTTTTTATATTTTTGCCTAATATATCTTTTTTTAACTTCTTACCATTTGGAATTGCAATTTCAAAATCAGGGCCTTCTGCATCCAATAAATCAACCGTATAATACTTATTCCAACCGTGTTCGTCAATTACCTTTAGATGCTTTTCCGTTAAATCTCTTTCTCCGTTGGAAAAAGCCTCCCCATAGGCAGTATTACATTCTACTATTGTTCCGTTGACATATTCAACAATCTTCCGCATAAATTGTGGCCTTAAATAATTTTGATTTCCCTTTTCTCCCGAATGTACTTTTACAGCAACTTTTCCAGGCAATGTAATTCCTAATGCATTATAAATTTTAACTAAACTATCTGGAGTTATTTCTTTAGTAAAATAAACTTTTGATTTTTCCATAATATTTTCCTCTCTTTCTCATTTTATTACGAATATGACACAATAATTATATTACTATCTGGATCATATACACCAAACTCTATACTTCCATATTCTGTCGTTTTTAATTCCATAAAAATTAAAGCATTATTTTTAAGTAAATCATATAAACGATATATTTCCTCTTTTTCGCTATACTTAAACTTAATTAAATTATGAGATTTTATTTTTATTGGATAATCTTTAATTTCTTCAACAACAGCCATATAACTTTCTAACATAATCACACAATTATCTTTTTCTAATCTCACCCAAGAAATAGGATCTCCATCAACATCTTTCACTTCAAACCCAAAATAGTCCTCATAAAATTTGATACTCTTTTCAACATCATCAACAACAAGTTCATTAATTATATCTAGCATGATAACAATCTCTCCTTATCTAAACTTCTACTAAATTTATTATAACATAAGAAAGTACACAAAAGCATCATAAATAGTCGTTTTCAATATTCATAATAAAAACAATTGCGTTATTTTACCAATTGTTTTTGTTTTATTTTTAATTTTTGTTTTGAATAGTCATTAATGTTTGCTTAATAGTTTGGGGTTGAACATTTTTAATGGTATACCAACCATATCTTGTCATCTCATCATAAGTATTTGCTTGATGATTCATTGTTTGATCTAATCCTTCTTTTAATAAGCTCCTAATTTCACTATTAGAACTTTCCAATGTTCCGTGTACATAGACTTCTACTGTACTTTTAAGAATTAGTAAATAATTATCCATTAGCATTTGATCATTCATTAGCCTTACCCTCCAACATATTCATTAATTTTTCTTTCATTGTCATATGTTCTTGTACTTCTTGCTGCAAAAAAGATATTAAGTTTTCATCTTGCAAAAATTTGATAGTTTCTTGACATATTGAAACAATGTTTTTTTCATGCCCAACAGCGTCTTCCAAATAAGATAATTCTTTTTGTGTCATAATATTCCTCCTTATTACTAATATGGATGTTTTTTGTAAAATTAAACATCTCTATGCCTAAAAGTTTTATAAACACATCAAATAATATAAATCTATTTTATTAAATAAAAAATGACTTTTTAAAAGTCATTTTTATCTGCACTCGAAAGATTCGAGATTATATCAATTTGGTAGCGACGGAGGGAATCGAACCCCCGACCTTCCGGGTATGAACCGGACGCTCTAGCCAGCTGAGCTACATCGCCATAAATCAACTAAACAATGTAAATATACCATATTTGGTAAAACTTGACAATACCTTTTTTCAACAATTACAAAATTTCATTCCCAACAATCAATAATATTTTGGATTGTATTAAACATTTTATGAGTACTTCTTTATAAAAAAAATTAACGGTCCTGATAAAACCATTAATTCTTAGTTTAGAAAATTGTAACGCCACTTTCATGACTCTAAATATTATCAGTATCTAGTACAATATTCCTACCAGGGAGTTTTCTTTCTCCTTACAATTGTAATACTTAGAGCGGTAGAAATTACTAAAAAGCATTTCGACAGCATCAAATTAATAATAACATTACAAAAGCAATCTGACCATTAATTTGATAAACGTTTAACAATAACAAATTAGTTTTTCAAGGTTCTCTCTAACAATCATTGCTAAAAATAGTCAAGAATTAGTAAATTTGTTATTATCTTACCTCTAAGCTAGATTAACTATATCAGATAAATTTACTTTTGTCAACAAAATGTGATCTTTTTTTAAAATTAAGAAAATACTTAGTCATTTCATAATCTACTACATAACCTTTTTGTGAACATCTTCAAGATAAATCATTTGATCAAAAGAGCCGCATAGAATTCTTTTTGCTTCACACTTTTCAATTATATCTTGAAATGTTTTTCCTTCAATTTTTCCTAGAGCAATCATTACTTCTAATAAATCGGCCAGTTCTTCTACTCTGCTTTCATTGCTTGCTTCTAAAACTTCATTACATTCTTCTAATAGTTTCTTTTCAAGTTCTACTTTATATTCTGTTTTTGATAATATCCTAGTAATGGGTTCTTCGCCATTTCCTGTTATAATTCCTGGTATATTATCTCTAACAAGTTTGCCATATGACATATCCTTCACCCACTATAATTGTACCACAAATATAAAAAAACGAGCACTAAATAGTGTTCGCATGAAATCTTAATGGTGCGGGTAACAGGAGTTGAACCTGCAAGCCTTGCGGCACTAGATCCTAAGTCTAGCGCGTCTGCCAATTCCGCCATACCCGCGTAAATGGTGGACCCTACAGGACTCGAACCTGTGACCGCCCGGTTATGAGCCGGATGCTCTAACCAACTGAGCTAAGGGTCCATGACTATTTAATGATAGCATATATTCAAATTACATGCAAGAAAAAATCAAAAAAAATAGAGTTTTCTAACTCTATTTACTCAACATATTCAATAAGTTTATCTTAAACAAATCTTTTTCTGGATTTGTTTTAGAAATCATTACCCCTTTATAAGTAGATAACTCTGCTCTGTGTCCTTCATCTAATATTCCTTCTGGTGTAATGTTTGTTAACAAAATAATCCCCTTTTCTGTATAAACAGTATAATGAAGAATAATTTCACCATGAACCTTCGCAAAGAGTTCATCTGTTGGTAATTTTAATTCATAACAAATTGTATTTTCTTTATCGTTTTTAGAAACTTCCTGACCCAAAAAATTCCCTTTACGAATTTCAGGATAATAATTAAATGTCAATTTTTTATATGCAAGCATATTATACTTTCTAACAGATCTTTCCTTTTTTCGAAAATCATTTTCGTCTAGATATTCAAATATGTATGAATTTTTCATATTCAACCACCCCTATATATGGATTTGAAGATTCCCCTTTATCTTCAAAGTACACATATTATATCATAAATCATTCGTTTTGTCAAGGTTGAAAACAAAAAGAGCCATTAGCTCTTCTATTTATGATATTGATAGCCAACATCTTCTTGATAAGAAGCGGCTGTTGGTGCGGCCATCGCTTCAACGATTTCATTAACGATAGCATTCATATCATCATTTGGATCTGGCAATGGTTCACCTGTTTGATCTCCAATAGGATCGGTTGTCAAATCTTGTACTGAACCATCCAAATTCCCATTTTCATCAGTGTAGTCTTCATCAAAATTCACAGTTCCAGAAAAATCATCAGAATTAACGGTGCCACCTTGATCTATTATTTGGTTTGCATTGTCTATTTCAGATTCCAATGTACTTTGATCATTAGCAATTTGTTCTTCATAATTTTTTCCATCCTGATCTGCTTCTGCTTGCATTTTTTCTGCCTCTATATCTGCTTCCTTTTCAGCTTCTGCTCTAGCAGCTTCATTTTCCGCTCTAACGGTAGCATCAGCAGCAGCTTCTGCTTCACTTACAGCTTTTTCACCAGCCAACGCAACAGCATCCCCTCTACTAAAGATTACATACTTTTCTTGATCAATATAGTAAAAGGCATTACCGGTAAATTTACCATGAGAAATTTCAAAATTAAGATCTCCAATTACTGCTTCTTTAAAACTATCTAATTGGCTCAAATCCCTATGACTATCATCTACAACATATGCTCCAAGGCTAGTTAAATACTCTGACATAGCCACTCTATAATCTTCATAGGTTGGATTAGAAACATCTAATTGGCTAACAATAGTGATCATCTCAACACGTTCAAAAACATCCCGTGCATAATTGCATGCACCTAAGTCATCAAAATATTCAATCGCTTTATCTGATAAGGTTTTATCATCACCAATGTTTTGAAACATCATTTCAGCAGCACTAATCATTGGAATAATAGAATATTTATATCCCTCGATTTGCATCCTGGAATCAGCATGAGCAATTCCTACTTCTCTTTCTTCATCAGAGATTGGGAAATCTTTATATAATTCTGCATAAAATCTAGCAATTGCTTCTTCTCTATCCTCGCCAATTGCTTCCTTACATTGTAAAAACAATTCATGATATTTATTATAAAATGCTTTTCCTTCATCTGATACAATTAATGAAGATATATCAACAGGATTATCCCTAGTCTCAATTACATATGCTCCCATTAATTGAAGCATTCCTGTTTTGTAATTGTTATCAAATGTTAAAGAATTAATTTCGCTACCATTATATATTGCTTGAATATCTGCTTTATTATAATTATTATATACTAAATCTAATGCAGATAATTCGTCAAAAGACAATGCAGCTCGTATATCTTTCCCATCTTCCAAATATTGACTTGCAAACCCAACATTAAAACCATATAAAACAGTATAGTAACGAACCATTGCTTCCAATTGAACTGAATTATTTGTCTCTTTTAGCAAACTTTCTAAATCTGGACTAATTGCATAACTCTTTCCACCAATTAAAATGTTCCCATCTTCAATTGTTACATCTGCAATACTTAATGATTCTTCGTTAGAGTTAGAATCATTTTCATTAGATGAACATCCAGGAAGTGAGAAAATCATAGCCGCAGCAGTTCCTATAGCAGCAACACGTCTTAACAATTCACTCTTCTTAAAACTGTCCTTAATATTATTTTTTGCAGTAGATGTGTTGTTTACTACTTCATCAGACATAAATTTCTTTTTCATTCGTACACCACCTTACCTTAATTAATTTGCTTTACAGCACCAGTATAATACCATCCATTGTTTAATAATTCCAAATCATTATATGTACTCCATTTAGTAATCGTTTTACCCTCTGTTATTAAATTTCTTGTCTTGGTACTTGAATAGCATACAGTTCCATATAAAGGTTCTTCACGACTTACAATTTCTGGAACAGAGATTGTCCTATAAATTGGAACAATTTTTGTCACATATGATTCACAAGAGGCACTAACACTAGCTGGGGCAGAAGTTACAGAACTTACTGCTGATAACTGTGCATTATAAGTATAATAGTCATACCAGTAATAAGGTAAGCTTGTACAAGTTTCTCCGCAATGACTATAATCAGCACCAACAAATACATAGTGTTTTCCAGGTTCATCTTTTGGAGGATTTTTATATTTATATCTTCCAACATATGTCCAACTACCATTTGCTGTATATGCTTCTGATGTAGAATAAGCATACGTTACATTGTTAATAATAACATAATTATAATTAGAACATGTTTTTTCTTGATAAGAACTTGCTTGCATAATTACATCTCTATAGGCAACATATTCTTTCATATATGTTCCTACTTTTTCTTTTCTATCATAGCGCTTTAATTGCTTTAAACAAGTAACATCACTATCAGAACAAGTATATGCTTCAACACTACAATCAACCTTAGCCCAATCTGACCACTTTGTCCAAGAAGAAAATTCTGCACCTGTTGTTTTTGCATACTGATATAAGTATTGTGGTTCCTGTGGATGATCGCCGGTATCTCCACTATTATCATCATGACCGCCATCTCCACCATTGTCGGAAGGGACATTAATAGGAGTTCCTTGCGACTTAGATGACTTTATGTTTACATCAGTGACAGTAGATTTTTTTTCACATATATAAGATTTGCAATAGCTATAGCATCCTAAATGAACTAATATATAATCTTCTTTTTCACTATCTTTTAAGTTTACCTTTAAAATATATTCTTCATCTAATTTTGTAATTTTAACATAGCTAGCTTTCTTATTACATTCTTTATTATTTTTATCGATTAAAGGAACAATCAATTTCTTTTCAATCATCTCTTCAAGGGTAAGCTTTTCATAACTTCCTACTTCCTTTGGTAATCTTTCAGAAGTATAATAAGTTATTGCTGCATTTTTCATTTTTTCTAAATTATCTAAAAATATCTGTGATGTTACTGCTTTCATATCAGAATTTGATATAGACGATTTAGAATTACCTGAATTACTATTAATCTTTGGCGCAATAAACTTAGGCACTAACCAAATCAATAAAAATATAAAAATAATTATTAAAATGAGTCTTAGTAAAAAGTCTCTAAACGGAAAACCTCGGCTTTCATATTCTTCTGTTTCTGAATCCATCAAAAAACACCTCCATCTAACGCTTAACTATACTAACACAAACAATTTTCGTTGTCAAATTTTAAGTATAACAACAGTTTGTCCTACATTAAAATTATCCAAATAATAATTTTCTACATATTTGTTCCTCTTTAAGACCTTATGCGTCTCTTTTTGTAATATTCCTTTCCCTATACCATGGATTATTAAAATAATTTTGTTTTTTAATTTATAATTATCCTGTATAAAATCATTGATTAATATCCTAGAATATTCCTTATCTAAACCATGTAAATCTAATTGTGGAACATTATTACAAATTATCATATCCATTACCTCCTTTTTTTACCTTTTGCCTTTTTCCTTCAACCATTTGATTAATTTTACTTTAATTTACAAAAAGAACAGATATCTGTTCTTTTTGACTAATTTTACCTATCAAACTGCTTAACAAATTAATTATATCATAAAACCATATAATAATCTTTCTTAGTATTTAATTGTTTATTTTATAAAGATTAATTTCAATTAGTTTCAGTTTTCTAATTCTATACAAAAGAATTAAACTAATAAATTGTCTTATCTTCTTTTTTCTTATAATCATTAAATACTTTAATAGTTTCTTCTCTATCAATACAAATTAAGTCTAAGATATCATTATCTTTAGAACATTTGTTTAATTTATTGATATAATTATAAATAAAATCATCTCTAAAGCCAATATCAGCGGCATCTTCTTTAGCATTTCCATAATAAACTTTTTTAATATTTGCCCATATGATTGCAGATAAACACATTGGGCAAGGATAACAGGATGTATATAGCTCACAGCCACTTAAATCATATGAATTAATATTACTACAAGCATCTCTAATTGCTTCTATTTCAGCATGAGCTGTTGGATCATTATTTTTTAAAACATGATTTGAACCTTTGCCAATGATTTTACCATCTTTAACAATACACGCTCCAAAAGGACCTCCAACATTTGTCCTCAAATTATCTTCTGATAATTCTTTTGCTATTTTCATAAAGCTATTCATTAAATCACCTCAATTAAATTATATCATAAAGAAACAATATTTCTACAAAAGACTAGGTTGCTACAGCATCTACTTATTAGCTACCGGATTAAAAAATTACACATATCTTCATATGTTTGACATGTCATTAATTGCTCTAAATGATAATTTGAATACTCCATATTATCACTTTCTCATAATGATTATATCATAAAAAGACTATCTCTAGTCTTTCTTATTTTTTTATTTTTCGCTTATCATTCCAATTTTCTAACTTTAACATTATTAGCAATATTAGCAACAAAACTTCTATAAATATGGCAACTATTATATTCATTTAATTATAATAATTATTCTATACCTATCAATTTAGCGTGAAGTACTACTCTTTTTTTACCCGTACCTATACAGCTAGATAATGTTAATACTTTATCACCAGAACCAACTTCAACTCCATAATCATAATTAGTTCTTGATTTAATCGTATCTATAAATTGATTATATTCATTATCACTATTAAATATTGTATTTATATAATAATCTTCAGGTTCTATGAAATACGTCGAAAACACTTGATACTTATATTTTCCTTGTTCTGTTATGAAAATGATTATATGATTATCTATGTTTTTTTGCCACGTCCTATCTAAAACGTATATTAAAGTTTCAAACATGGAACCATCTCTGGTATTATGACCATATATAACAACATTTCTATCATCACCATCAAAAGTATTGTGATAGTCTGCAAATATCCAACCTGCCACGTTATATTCCTTATTAAAGTTATGTGTCAAATAATAACTATTATCTTTGCCTTTAACCACTACGTAATCAATATTAGTACCATTTACTTTTAAATATGCAACGGTATCATCATTTGTTTCCTTTAAAGCTTTAAAATCAATTTTATATGCATCTGTATTTTTATCAATCGTAATATGTTCTTCAATATCATGCTTTATATTACGATTAGAATTTACATCTTTTTTCCAATGAATAATCTGTATAAGAGAATAACAAAAAACGCCTATGCAAATTATCATAAATATAGATATTAATCCTACTCTATACTTCTTTTTAAGTCTTGTTTTAACCATATAACTTCACCTTGATTATATATAATTATACACTAAAAAGCATGATTTTTGTCTCCTGTTTTTAGTTATTAATTAATTTTTTTCTTTTTAATATAGAAGTCTGCCACAGCCAATCCTACTAAACTTAATACTACTAATGTAATATAGAAGAACAAATTATCTCCAGTTTTAGGATTATTTGTTTGAAGAACCGTTAAATTGGTAGATGCTTCTCCATTTATATAAACAAATGATATATTATGAACACCAAATGACACAGTAGATAAATACTCATCCGATATAGTAACAATTGTACTACCTTTAGATGCAGTATAATATTTAGGTTTGAAATTACAGAAAATTCAGTTTCGTCAGTATAACAGATTCTTGCATTTTCAGTAGTTATTTCCGCATAATATTCCAAATTTTCTGCCACAAATGTTACGTCCTTTGATGTTATAAAATTTTCATCAATAAAACTAGCCAAGGTCAAATCAGTATTAGTCCCCAATATGATACCAACAGCACCAACTGGATGGCAAATACTTCCGCGATATTGCTGTATTAAAGCTAGTGATTCACTTTGAGGAAATTCATCTGTTACCATAAAAACTAGCATCATGAATATCAATTATTGTATCTCTTAATACTTCCAATCCGGTATATAATCCATAGAAATTACCATGATTGATTGTCATTTCTACATCTTCATCAACTAATAACAAACCATAATACTTTGAAAAGAAATTTCCGTTATTAATCAAGACCTTACTATTTCCGCTATAATAACGCGCACTATACAAATTTACAAAATACCAATCATTAATAGTTACATCACAATTATCACATGTAAAATCATTAAATTTACCATTATCAATGACAATTGTTGAATTAACTGCACTAATACCAGTTTCATCACCAAAAACAGTTCCATCTCCATAAATATGAAGCGTGCTATCATTAACCTCAATAGCCGGATGGCTAAATAATCCTGATTTTAAACATATTATATCACAAATGTCATGGCAAATGTCACCGTATTTTTGAAAATAAAAAGACTAGATTAATGTTCTAGCCTTTATGTGCTTTTTTATAGTGCTTAGCTATCTGTTCTACAACATTACTAGCAACACATGTGTTCTTATTTCTAGACACACCATACTTCCGATACAGATGATCAATTGCTGATCCTACTCCATCAAGATATACTAAGAAAACTCTCAATCTTCTTTTATAAACTTTTTCATTAAGATTTTTTTCTTTTACTCATTACTTTCTTAGCCATGGATCTTTTACCACATTTAGGACATTTTTGATACCTAGATGTACCCACATGAGGAGACATTAATAATTTGAAGTAATTCTTTTCCTCAAACACATGATGACAACGTCTACATTCATAATATCCTGAATCCACCTCAAGTTTAAATCCATAAAAGCATACAATTACAAATACTACAGTTGCAACAGAAATAATTGTACCAAGGATAGGCCCTTCTTCTAATAAACTGCAAGATACACCTATAAGAGCCAAATAAAATATAAATGCTGTTATAGTTAATACCCACATATCTGTTATTAATCGTTTGTTTTTCATTTCATCATTCTTAGCAAGTTCTAACAACAACTCTTCGTTTTTCTTTTCATAATCTTTCATATCAATCTTTTCACCATTTAAAAGTTCATTGACATTAATATCAAGTATATTACATAAATCTAACATCTTATCTGCATCTGGTAAAGATAAT
>Ga0310690_10006907_pt1 | contig 14751 bp, 8 predicted proteins | sample AusTroGonzalo_MG_2_FD_207661 | JGI IMG/M metagenome (GOLD analysis project Ga0310690, IMG submission 207661) | Bovine rumen microbial communities from tropical cattle in Woodstock, Queensland, Australia - Gonzalo_04 (v2) (version 2) | ecosystem: Host-associated > Mammals > Digestive system >...
GGGGCAGAGCGTTGAGGTCGAACTTTGCTTCCTCTCTCCCGACGGAAAGACATCCCTCCAGCGCATACCTCTTGAGACGGACGACGGCCTCCTGTGGAAAGGCATTTATACCCTCAGGGCTCGCAGCCGACAGTTCAGATATACATATATTATTACAGACACCTTCTCTAAGGGCAACACCGTGGATGGAGAGGTTTGGAGAGGCCCTATCCTTCGTCGCGAATGGGACGTCGTGCCGCGTCTCTTCCCAACTGATGATGCACGAACCTACTTTTTCTTCGACCATTGGCGCGACGTGCCTGCTGCTTCCTATTGCTATACGGATGCCTATCAGGTAGCTTCTGGTCTTGGTATCAGGCCCTTGGCTTCGGTTGCCATCTTCCCCCATACGTTCCTCTTCCGGGTGCAGGCACCCCAGCTTGCCCCTGGCGAGAGAGTGGCACTTGTAGGTGACCAGCCAGCCCTCGGGGATTGGGATACTGCCCGCGCTTTGCCCTTGATTCCTTCCAGCCAGCAGGAATGGCTCCTTTCCATCAGTAGTGATGGCCTGCGTCTGCCCTTCCAATATAAATATATTGTGCAGGGAAATCAGCAAGAAGTCAAGTGGGAAGAAGGTCCGAATAGGCAAAGCTCCCAACTCCCCATAAAGGTGGATGGAGGTTATGTCGTAGCTCTCTCTGACGGGGAGTTACGGTTCGATGCTCCGAGATGGAAGGCTGCTGGACTTGTCGTGCCTCTCTTCTCGCTCAGGACAGAAGGCAGTCAGGGCGTAGGCGACTTTGGCGACCTCAAGGAAATCGTCAGTTGGGCAGCCAAGACAGGAATGCATGCCGTACAGCTCCTGCCTGTCTATGACACTACGCAGGGACGTACCCATACGGACAGCTATCCCTACAACGCCATTAGCGTTCATGCCCTTCATCCCATCTATGCCGACCTCCGCCAGCTTCCGCTTGCCAATTCGGACATGAATGCCGACTTCGAGAAACGCCACCAGCAGCTTAACAAGCTTTCTGCCCTCGATTATGTTGAGGTCATGAAGTTGAAGGAGCAATACCTCCACCAGTTCTACAAAGAGCAACGGAGCAGTATATGCCTCAGGTCGGACTATCGTGCTTTTGTCAAAGATAATGCCGAGTGGCTGCAACCCTATAGCGTCTTCTGCCATCTGCGCGACAAATACGGTACGCCTCGTTTCTCTAAGTGGAAGGAACTGTCTGTCTATAACCGTAGTACTGTCGTTGATTATATCGAGAAATACGCTCAGGAGGTCGATTACTACACATTCGTCCAGTACATCCTGCATTCGCAGTTCCGAGATGCAGCCAACTTTGCCCGCAGCCTTAATGTCTTTCTCAAAGGCGACCTTCCCATCGGCATCAGCCCTTGTAGCGTAGAAGCCTGGCAGGAACCGCACCTCTTCCATACGGATATGGTGGCAGGCGCTCCGCCAGACGATTTCTCACGTACAGGACAGAACTGGGGCTTCCCCACCTACGACTGGGAAAGGATGGTTGCCGACGACTATCTCTGGTGGCGGCAAAGGCTTCGTGGGATGGCGCAATACTTTAGTGCCTATCGCATCGACCACATCCTCGGCTTCTTCCGCATCTGGCAGATTCCGAAGGACAACCCAACCGCTCTTCTTGGTCAGTTCTCGCCTGCCCTGCCTATGAGCAAGGAAGAGATAGAGTCCTATGGGATGCGCTTCCACGAGGAGCTCTTCGTGCCGCATCATTCTTCTTTCGGAGAGAGCGGCGGAGGCTACCATCCTCGTATCGGCATCATTGGCGATAGTGCCTGGTGTGCTTTGCCAAAGAACGAGCAAGATGCTTTCATCCATCTCTACGAAGACTTCTATTTCCGTCGGCACAACAACTTCTGGGCAGCTCAGGCCATGCAGAAACTTCCTGCACTCATCCGTGCCAGCAACATGCTTGTCTGCGGCGAAGACTTGGGTATGGTACCTGCCTGTGTCGGGCCTGTCATGCAACATCTGGGCATCCTCAGCCTTGAGATACAGGCTATGCCCAAGACCTATGGCGTACCCTTTGCCCAGCTTTCCCAGAATCCATACCAAAGTGTTGACACCATCTTTACTCACGATATGCCGACACTTCGTCTGTGGTGGAAGGAAAGTCCGGAACGTTCCCAGCTCTTCTATACTACCATCATGGAGCACGAAGGCAAGGCACCCAAGGAATTATCAGGAAAGCTTTGCGAAGAGATTGTGTCAGAGCATCTTAACAGCCCATCCATGCTTTGCCTCATCAGCTTGCAGGACTGGCTCTCGATTGACGAAGACCTGCGCAACCCCAACCTCGAGGAAGAGCGCATCAACGTACCTGCCAATCCAAAGCATTATTGGCGCTACCGTATGCACTTGCCCATCTCCAAGCTTCAGGAAGCTCAGTCGCTGAACCAACGACTCCAAGAACTTATCTCCGAATCGGGAAGGAACTAATTAATTCCCCTACTCCCTTACAATTACCGAATGCCCCGCTCATTCAAAGCATGAATGTAGCGACGGGCATTCCTTTGATGCTCTTGCAGAGTAGCAGCAAAATTGTGTGTACCAGAGAAGTCTTCTTTTGCACACATATACAAATAGTTATGCTTCGCATGATTAAGTACGGCTTCAAGTCCTGCAACGCTTGCAATTCGGATAGGACCTGGCGGCAGACCTTCGACAAGATACGTATTATAGGGACTCTCAACCTTCAGGTGCTTGCCAAGAATGCGGCGAAGCGTAAAGTCCCCGACAGCAAACTTCACGGTCGGGTCTGCCTGTAGGAGCATCCCCTTGCGCAGGCGATTGAGGTAAAGACCGGCTATCATCGGCTTCTCGGCATTATTGGCTGTCTCTTCGTCAACAATACTTGCCAGTGTCGCCACTTCGTTATGTGTCAAGCCAAGCGCCTCTGCCTTCGCCTTTCGTTCCGAAGTCCAGAAGCGATTGTTCTCGCGTACCATCCTCTCCACAAGCTTCTCTACCGAGATGTCCCAATAGACCTCATAGGTATTGGGGATGAATAGAGCTGGAACGGTTTCCGTCGTGTAGCCATATTTTGCACAAAACTGGCTGTCCGTCAGGGCAGAAGCAATCTCAGCAGAGTCAACCATCAGGCTTTGCGACAGCACGGATGCGAGCTTGTTCATCGTGCGGGCACTCGGCACCACAAGCTTCATCGGCTCCTGAGTACCGTTTCGCAACAGGCGGTACAGTTGCAGGCCTGTCATTTCGGGATAGACACGATAGCGACCAGTACGCGGACGGAAGCTAAACAACTTGCTATAAATGTCCCATCGCCAACCGAGGGCTGTCTTCGTCCGTATGCTCTCCGCCGTATCGTATTGGTCAACGAATATCAATCCGTCATGTTCAACGGCAGCATACGGCACCTTTGCCGAAACGAGATAATATGCGAAGCCAGCAGCACAAGCCGCCATGATTGCAAGCCCGGAAATGAACCAAAGAAACTTTTTTCTCATCTTCTGTAAAATAGTTAATGGCGTACAAAAGTACATAAAATAGCGTGAAAAGCAAAATTTTTCACTTTTCACTTTTCACTTTTCACTTTTCTTTGTATCTTTGCACCCGCAAATCGCCACCATGGCTCAGTTGGTAGAGCAACGCATTCGTAATGCGTGGGTCCGGGGTTCGAGTCCCCGTGGTGGCTCCTGAAAGGCAATTAGAGAGTTCTTGCAAAAGGGCTCTCTTTTTATTTGTGTAGATTCTTTTATTCCTTCTGCAGAGCCAAAACTTGTCTAATCAAGAATAATGTTATACCTTTGCGGCATGGATATGAGAGACTCCAAGCATAAAACAGAGGAACACAACAGCAGGTTTCAGCACCCGATATGGGCAGCCGCCTTTGCCTTTACGGCTGCGTTCCTGTGGGGATGGGCTTACCCGCTCATCAAGCTTGGGTTTGCTGAGTTTGAGATAACCACAGAGATGACGGGCAGTAAGATGCTGTTTGCCGGCATCCGCTTTTTCCTGTCGGGCATCATCATCCTTTGTGTCGCCCGCATGACGAATCGGTCGTTTGGCCTGAAGGAAGCAGCTAAAGCCAATCTCTGGGGCAGCGGCTTGTTCCTGTTGGCGTTCACGCTTCTGAACACGACGCTACATTATGCCTGCTTCTATATCGGCTTGTCGCACAGCCAGGGCAGTCGTGCCGCCATCCTGAACTCGCTGAGCGTGTTTGTGCTGGTTATTCTTGCCTGTATGTTCTTCAAGAGCGACAAGCTGACCATTAGAAAGATGATAGGCTGCGCCATCGGCTTTGCGGGTATCCTTGCCTTGAATCTAAGCGGCGAGGAAAGCGGTTCTTTCACCTTGCTTGGCGACGGCATGATTATCCTCAACGCCTTATGTGGCGCTTGTGCAGGACTGATGACGAGGGGTGTAGGCAAACGTGTGGATGTGTTTGTAGGAACGGGCTATAGTCTTGGCATCGGTGGAGCTTTGCTGGTGATACCAGGCTTGATGATGGGGGGTACGTTGCCTCGCGTCACTATCATAGGCCTTTTCTATCTGCTCATGCTTATCGGCATTTCCACGATAGGCTTTACATTATATAATAAGCTGCTTACGTGCAATCCTGTGGGCAAGATAGCGATATGGAACTCCCTGATACCCGTTGTCGGAGCCGTCACCTCCTGCCTTTGCCTCCATGAGGTGTTCGTATGGAACTACGCCTTAGCTGCCGCTCTGACTGCTGCTGGCATCTATGTGATTAATGCACGTCATACGTCAGACTGACTATAACCTTTATTAATCAGGTGCGCTTTTAAGGGTGGAGTCATCAGGCATTAAAATATTTTTCCAACATACAGGATATAAGCCCAATTAAATATAAGATGAATCGGTAGTTAGATTAATTCTTCTTCCCCGTATTGCTTGAAAAGCTTCTCTAAATCTCCATCTGTAAGAATTGTAGCCACTTTATCCCTCAGTTCTCCGTGAGCGGCAAAATCAAGCCGCCTTATTACACTTACTCTTGCTGATTCCGTTACTCTAATAAGTTGTGCTCTACCTATGCATGGATTTTCTGAGGCATATTGCGCCAATGCCTGAGCTTTGCTTACATTATCATTTCGTGAAGAATCGTGTGGTTCAAGGATATCTACAACATAGTCATCTCCATTTTCTTTTCGTATTATTAAAAAGTCAGGATAAAACGGTTTGAAAGTATTACCTTCCTTACGATAAAGCACCAAAGCTTCACTTCCTTTTGAAGGATTGCGATACCAGCAACGAAAATCCTCTCGTTTCTGTTCGCTTTCAATGACTTTCTTCTCCCATGAGTTGAGCCTTATCCTTACCTTTCCCGTTACCTCATCCACAAAGAGATGGTCTTCATACTCTATACCGTTCTCGTCGTTTCGGAAGTTTATATTCTCGCTCAGATTGAAGGGGATGTTAGATATCTCGGCACTATCCCTCACGATATTGCGATATCTTGTTTTCAAGCTGTCCGGCAATCTTGTGGTCTTTTGCCTGTATTTGTCGTTGAGTTTATGGTATTCGTTTTTTGCGAAATCGTGCAATTGCAACATTTGATTTTCGTCGGAAGCAAACAGAATAACATCTACCTTATAGAGAATTTGGTTGTCTGGGTCATCGTATTTCCTGCCGTAAGCATTGGCAATCCCTTCATTTCCCAGTTGCTTCTCTGCAATCCTCAAATGACGGTCAACATCTACGTCCGATTCAGAAAACAAATTACTATAAGTTTCTTGTTTTATCTGTTCGCCAAATGCATCATAGACTTTTGCGAGCATCTCGAAATTCAGAACCTTCTGCTTTGCTTCTGCATATTTACCAGAGGCTTTTAGTTGCAAGATATAGTTGTGTATTCTCTCTACTATAGCATCCCTGACCTTTTCGCTTGCAGAAACGTCCAGACCTGAAGTCAACAAAAAGTTTGAAAGGTTGAAAAGCGATTTCAGATAGTCGTTCATTTGGAAGGAACGAACCTGATATGATGGCAAGGCCAAGCCATTGATGAATTCAAGAATCTTTTCGCGGTCTATCTCACCAAAATCTAAGGGTAAAGGAGTGCTCGGTTCTGATTCAGGGGATTTTCCTTGATTTTCTTTGACTTTGCCGACCATTCTTCTACCCTCTTCTTCTGTAGGCTGAGAATAAGGACGAGACTGAACAGGATGGGGTGAAACAGGGGGATTCGCGAAAGCAGGGTCGTCGTCAAAGAATGTCGGGCCATCTATTCCTGCCTTTTGAGGTTTTCTTCGTATGGGCTTTGTCGTCAATCTGACATACGTGCCTTGCTCTATGTAGTCTTCTATGATTTCTGTTGGCAGTTCGCCCCCTTCTTCGCTTTTTAACTCATCTACGATTTTCTGTACCTTCTCTGAGTCGAAATGAGGGAGGAACAATTGGACGTCATTCAGCACATCATCCACCAATATCCTTTGCTGAATGGGTGTTCGTACCATTCTCCCCAAGAGTTGAGCAATCGCTGTCGCATCCACATATCTGCGGAACGACATCATTGTTTCTGCTCTGGGACAGTCCCAACCCGTCGAAAGCGTTTCCTTGAAGAATACCAAGCGAACCTTTTTATTGTCCTGTATCTTCGAGGGTTCTTCGTATGGCACATCCAATCCATTTATCTCTATTGTTCCGTTGGTTGCGCCAAAAGAGTGTACCACTTCTCCTTTCTCGAAACGGAAACCCGCGCGTTCTTCTATCTTTGCCAAGCATTCCTTCAGGTCGGTTTCAGTTAGATTGTTGCCTGTCCCATTAAGGACCTGCACCACGAACACAGGTTTCACCATCCAATGGTGCTGTTCACGGCAGAATGTTTCCCAATGTTGGCATTTTTGCAGCCATTCGTCGGTTGCGGCTTGAAGGACTGCTATGTCCTTTTGTTCTTTTGCATTTTTAGGATAGAAGATGACGACTCTGTCCTTCAGTAATCCCGACGAGCGCACTTCTTCGGGAGTCACCCGAACAGGCCGATTTGTGGCAGTCGAGTTCTTTACTAATTGGTTGAAACGCTCGATGGTTGCCGACATTCCAATCACTACAGGCACAGGCGGCATTCCGTCTTTCTCGCTTCCCAGAATGAACTTCTGCATGATGGTGGTAGCCCTTCCTGCCTCGGTTCCTCTCATTCCTCTATGCGCTTCATCGATGATGAAGTATAGTTTGTCTGCCTTTTCGGAGATTGTATTGGAGAGTGTTTCCCAAATTGTATATTGGCGATTGTCGGAGTGTTGAGTCAGGTTGCTTGTTCGGCTCAGTTTCTGTGTGTTCAGGAAATAGATGTGACTCTCTTCCAGCATCTCTCTATCGAAACGGTCATCGCTTATTTCGACACATTGATTCAGTTTTATCTTGTCGGCTTTTGTGTCAATCTTTTCCTTCGACTGCAAGTTTAGTTCTGGAGAATCGGAAAGCCAAACGAAGATTGCATCTGGTTGCTCTACATATTTTTCATTACCATACAAGATGTCTTCAATGAGAGCAGACATGATGATGGTTTTGCCGGAACCCGTTGGAGCAGTAAACGAAACAACCTGATTCTGGTGGCTGTTCCTATATTCATTATGGGCATTAGCGCAATGTCTGCGCAATTGCTCCAAAGTTCGTTTCTGGAATGATATCAGTTCGTTTATCATGTTGCTACTATCTTATTATGTTAATGCGGAAGTTGTCTAAATAGTCGCGATAAAGTTGGCAGGTTTTCTGTTTTGGGAAACTGCGAGCCATTTCGCGGTACATTGAATCACTATCTATCACAAGATATATCATATTGATGTTTTCGCTTTCGCTAACCTTTTCTGTAAAATCGGCAAAGACCTTTTCGTCAATCAGTACGGCGAAATGGTTGTTCTCATAGATAAGCATTGGGGGCAGTTCGTCGCCTGCCATTTTGGGGCACTCACCTCTTGCTCCAGCCTTCATCCATAGAAGGGGCAATAATTCGCAGAATTGACGGCCAAGTGCCACTTGCGTCTTATCGAGAAAACTTAAATTAAAGAAGTTGGCATTAGCTTTGAAGCCTTCGGACATTGGGATGTTGCAGCCAAGATAATTCCCTTTCAGCGGCTCACCTTTGATGTCTTTGCCTTGAATAGAACAAGTTGTTCGCGGCCAAGTTACATATTGGGCAATACCCAATTTCTCCCAATCTTTATCGCCTGGCTTCAATCCTTTCTTTTTTAATGTTTTCGCTTCTTGTTCGCTTACCTCATTATTTGTTACCATAATGCAACGACGATTACCATCATCATTTGCATTTAGCAAATTAACCGCATGAAGAGTCGTCCCTGAACCTGCAAAGAAATCAAGAATCAAAGCATTTGGCTTGTTGGCAACGAAGAAACGGATTGTGTCGTGAACTGCATAAAGGGATTTGGGGAAATCAAAGCGCTTCCCAATTATAGAAGATAGAATAGATGTCCCATAAGACTCTGCATTATGAGATGGCATATTCCATACTCTTTTAGGAGGCGTTGTTCCTTTTTCATAATAGATAGCCTTTATTGATCCATCTTCATTATAACCCAGGAACGTAGCATTTCCATTTTCTATATCCTTAATTGTTCCCTCTGGCAAATAATAAACAGTGCCTATTCCTTTTTCCTTGTTCCAATTTACTTTCAAGTAACCTTTCTTCCAGTTTATTAAAGCTTGTTTTTGCTGCAAACTCCACAATCTTTCATCGCCATCTTTACTTAGTGGCCAAAGAGCAGCACAATTTTCAGCAATGTCAATAGTGCTTCTATCAATACCATGAGGAAGAACTTCACCGATAGAATGGATATGACCTGTTTGTTTGTCAACAAATATTGGATAGAATTGATTGGGCCTTGATTCTCGAACTGCTTGAGGTGCTCTGCGCCGGAATCCTAACCATTCAATTTCTCTGTTAGACTCCTTCTTTATCTCAGAATCCAACATGTTATATTCAAATGGCGTCAACTTTGAACTGCCAAACTCAATGATAAAAAGATACTCTTCAACACGAGAAAACTGTCCTGTTCTTACTACCCCTTTTGCACTAATAATACTTGTTATCATTTGCATTCTTGCCTCTGGAAACATCTCTTCCAACAGGCAACCCAAATGCAGATATTCCTTTTCATCAATAGTGACAATCAACACAGAGTCTTTCGGATTCAGCAGCTTTTTCGCCAATTGCAAGCGTTTCTTCATAAACGACAGCCATTTGCTGTGACGATATGAATCGTTACTATCTACATAGTCGTTGTTGTACTTCCAGTCGCGAGCACCAGTATTGTATGGCGGGTCGATATAGATGCAATCTACCATACCTCCATAAAGATATACAAGCAACTGCAAAGCATGATAGTTGTCCGCCTGTATTAAGGTGTGCCAAAGTTCGCTATCTGGGGCATTGCAAATACTGTCAATCGGCTTCAAATATGGATAGATGGGTTCGCCAAACTGAGCAACTGCGATAAGTTCATCTAAGGGGAAAGAAAAGTGTTTGTGTTCATCATCCAAACGCTCACATTCGGCAATCTCGCCCTCAATAGATAAAACCTTATAATTATCCCTAATATCTCCATCTCTCTTCGCAACTCGTATCCCTTTGCTTATAGGAAGGTCATAAAGTGGAGTGTTTTCTGGAAGATGTTCCTCGAAGACAAGCCCGAACTTCTTCTGCTTGCTCATCTTCGCTACCTCTTGCTGAATCCGCTGCCGCAGTTCAGGATTCTCTATCTGGTTGATAAGGTCGTTTATCGCAGCCATGATATGTCTGTTAGTACTTAATTTGTAGCAACAGACCATATCTTCAGGCTTGATTACAGGTAGTTCAAAAGAAACCTCATGACACAAAGGAAGCGCGAAACATGGCTCTTCTCTCGTATCGTGGGGTTCTCGCATACCTGTACTACTAGATATAAGTCATGCCCGCGCTATCGCACGGGCATCGGCTGACTTATTCGCGTAGTACATCTGAAATTTGCGAGATTTCACGATACACTGAATAAATAGCTGATGCTATTATTAACCGATAAAATCATACCGCCTCCCCGCGCTCAGGGACTTGATTTCATGCCAGAAGCATGCGCCGTTTTGTGACGAATCCAGCGATACTTGCCACAAAGATACAACTAATTATTGAGACTTCGATGCTTTCCTATAAAAAAAATCGAAATAATTACAGGGAACTGAAGTTTCGGAGTTAATGAAGTTAATGAATTAAAAGAAGTTAAATTTAAGTTTCGGAAGTTATAAAATGGAATTAAATAGATAACTGGAGTTTTGGATGTAGCTATGTAGGTTGAATAGGCACGTTAAACAACTTGAGTTGGCAGGTGAAGTTGCTCTACAACCCACGTACTTCTGCCTCACAACCCACGTACTTCTGGCGATAAGTACACGTACTTCTGGGCAGATGATGCTGTGTTTCGAGGGTTTGTATGTCCCCTATATAGGTAAAAAAGAAAAAAACTGCGCCCCCCGCGCCCCCCAATGGTTTATCATGCTGATAGCATGTATGTTGCGGGGGGCTATGTTGGCTCCAAACCCCGCCCCCTCTGTGCCCCCACTGTGCCCCCCAAAGAAGAGGTCTATTGGGGCGGTGTTTAGTTGATACATCCGAGACTTCAATTCATTAACTTCATTAACTTCCGATACTTCAGTAATTAGGGTAATTGGTGTAATTCGTAGTATTGGATTGCTGTTTGGACATGATTTTTCATGTCTCTTCTTTACTTTTTTGCAAAGAAATTTGCAGAAATGGAAAGTATTTCCGTCCTTTGCATCAAAAATAGACATAGCATCCTATGATGATAGATTGTGCAACAATTTAATAAAGTGGAGGAGATAAACAAATGGATAAATTGATGAACCGGAAGCAATATGACGATACGAAGGCTCGCGTGGAGCAGCTAATTGCTGAAGCGACTCGTATGGGGATGCTTGAACCCGATATGGATAATGAATATACTCGGGAAATAGCTTCGTTGAGCAAACAAATGGCAGCTTATGAGGACGAGTACCTCAATATCATTCCTTTGCGTCAGAAGTCGCCTCTTATTGCATGTATAGAGGATTATTTCTATGCTCACGGCATGAAGCAGAAGGATTGTGCAAGGATGTTGGGAGTCAACGAATCTCAGTTCAGTCAGATTATGAGTGGACGTCGTCGCATCTCGATGTCCTTTGCCAAACGCTTGCATACAAAAATGGGCATTGATGCAGGCCTTATCCTCGACTACGCTTAGTTTTCCATCATAACGTGTTAAGTTGCTCATCATAACGTGTTAAGTTGCCCGTCATAACGTGTTAAGTTGCCCGTCATAACGTGGTGTGTGGGGCAACATAATTGGTATCAAATATAAGTAAACGACTATGGCTCAAACGAAACGTTTCCACAGACATTTTGAAACTCCAGGGCTGCCGCTCTATTGGATAATCATCGCATATATCGTTCTTGCCTGGTTCTTCCCAGTGATAGGACTCGCAGCCATCATCTGTATGGTCGGGCCTGTGCTGACGAGCATCTGGAAGGGACGCTGGTGGTGCGGACACGTCTGCCCGCGCGGCAATATGTACGACCGTCTGCTCTCGAAGTATTCACCCCATCGCCCGATTCCCAAGTTCGTGCGCACGTTTGGCTTCCGCCTGTTCATGGTGTTCTTCATCTTCACGATGTTCGGCGTACAGCTGACTCTGACCGTCCCCTGGAGCGAGGGAGGCTTGGCCATGTGGAGCGGCATCGGGCGCGTGTTCTGGACGATTATCGTGGTAACTACCATCGTCGGCGTTACGCTCTCGTTCATTTATGCGCCACGCACTTGGTGTTCGTTCTGCCCGATGGGTACGATTTCACGCTGGGTAGCCCCGAAGAAGGCGCCCCTGCCCAAGCCGTTCACGAATATACACGTGTCGGATGCCTGCCAGACGAAGTGCAAGCTGTGTGCCCGCGTCTGCCCCATGCAACTTACGCCCTACGACAGCCGAGGACAGGAGATTGGCTACCTTCACCCCGACTGCCTGAAGTGCGGCAAGTGTACGCTGGCCTGCCCCACGAAGATTATGACCTTGAAACACTAAGGGACATTTGTGGCTTTCTAAGGAGAATAGTATGAAAAACATGAGAAGATGGATGTTTGCCGCCATCCTGACCATCTGCGGCGCGGGCGTCTTTACCTGTTATGTCAGCAGGGACAACCATCAGGCCATCGCGGAGCAGGCGTTCATTCCGCAAGCACCTGATTATGACGATGCTATGATGTGGATAACGGAGGATAAGGACTCGCTGGGGACGGGTGCGGATGTGTTCTATGTCGTATCGACTTGGGAGGAAGACTGGAAGACGGACGACGGCCGCGTCTGCCACTATGCCGACGTCTGGAACCCAACTCATCGCGAGCACATGGCAACAGAGATAAACAAGGTGGCTGCCTATATGTCGCCCGGCAACCGCTTCTATGCTCCGTACTACCGCCACACGACCATCGAGGCTTTCATGCTCCACAACGAGGACAGCACTATGGCCCGCGCACGTATGGCTATGGCTGATGTCTGCGAGGCTTTTGACCACTTCCAGTCCCATCGCGACCAGACGCGTCCGCTCATCATCGCGGGCTTCAGTCAGGGAGGTATGGCTGTCGTAGAACTGCTGAAACATATTAACGACGAGACATATAGCCAACTGGCGGCTGCATACGTCTTGGGCTTCAAGATAACGCCTGAGGACACTCTGCAAACCCAGCACATCAAGGCTGCTCAGGGAGCCGACGACACAGGCGTCACCATCTGCTACAATACGGTAAAGGACGTGAAGTACATTCAGCCCGTCATCGCCGCCACTTGCATGGGCATCAATCCCGTGAACTGGCGCACGGATGCCACCCCTGCCCTACTCCACGACACCATAACCGTCACCCTTTCGCCCGAGCATCACGTCCTTGTGGTCAGCGGCTACAGCGGTTTGGAGTATCATGCCTACAAGGGATTTATCAACGTCGGCGACATCCACAGCTGCGAACCGTGGCTCTATAGCGAATGCCTGCAAAAAAACATTTGCGTGCGAACTGAAGCCTGGCGTAAGGTTCACCAGCTCAGCAGCACACGCAAATGAATGTTATTTAGGGCTTTATTCGTTATGCCTGAGTTGCAATAGAGGGATTATTTGAAGATGATTTTTGCCTGACAGACCACATCCCCTTCATTTTTCCTGACCTCTATGTCCGTCTCGTCCTCACTTATCCTCTGCTCGTAGAAGCTGAGACGGTCGCCAAGATAGGACTCTGCCTTATATGCAATCTCGAAGCGGCGGATGTGCTTCTGCTCGAAACATTCGCGAGGGTAGAGGTCGAGGATGTGCTCGATGTACTTGATGCTGTTGATGTGACCGTTTATATCGACATCACTATAATAGGTATCGATAGTGCGAACAAGCTGCGGCTCACGGAAGCGGAAGCGTCCGTGTCCCTCGATGGGGCAGATGTTTTCTTCCTCTGGCACGATGTATCGCAGGATGTCGCCATCGTAGAGTGAAAGCAAGTCGCAAGGCTTTCGCGTCTCAAGGTCAATCATGGCCCAGACGCTACGAGCATAGCCGAGCGGCGTGCCGTCAGAGCGATGGATGGAGAAGTTACGGTTTGTGAAGTACTTCATCACGCTCTCCACCCACGTCCTTACTTCACAATGCTCGTGCTGCAAGGGCATTTCGTTCATCTCGATACTCAGGCGCGAAAGCACCCAAGTATGCTTCGTCTCGTTGAGCGCGCCGATGCCCCAGCCGCGTTTCTGCGAATGGTTGCCAGCCGCGTTAAGCAAGTGGTTTCCAAGCACACCAAGGAAGATGCGTCCCGTGAAATCTACGTGAAAAGGCTCAACGTAGAAGGGATGAGAATCTATAAGTTTAGAGTTAAACATAATTTTTAACTCTTAATTCTTAACTCTTAATTCTTAACTCTCCATTATATGGAATTGTGTTCCTCTTCGCGCTTGGCGATATAGGCATCAAGGCGCTCGATGCAAGACTTCGTGACGGCTATACGGCCTGTGCGGACGAACTGCAGCACGCAGCCGAGGGCGTCGAGTCTCGTGAAGAGTTCGATGACGTCCTTCGTGATGCCTGTGTTCTCTACGATGGTATAGGTGGGGTTCACCTCCACGATGCGGGCGTCGTATTGGCGCACGATACCCGAGATGTTCTGATTGGCAAGCACCATCGGCGTAGAGAGCTTGAGCAAGGAAGTCTCGAGGATGAATATCTCGTCGTCGATGAAGCAATTGGCCTGCAGCACGTCAATCTTCTTCTCAATCTGTTTGGTCAGCATCTCAGCCATTTCCTGTTTGCAGTAGCAGGTAATGGTGTATTTGTGGACGCCCGGCGTAGAAGATGCACATACGTTAAGGCTCTCGATATTGACCTGCCGACGAGTAAAGACGGCAGTTATCTGATTGAGGATACCGGCGAAGTTCTCCGAATAGATGATGAGGGTGTAGAGCGTGAGGCCGTCGTGACTGAGTAATGCGCCTTCGCGGGCAGGCATAGCTGGACGAGCCACAGCTGTACGGCTGAAGGTCTCCCTCTGACTGCCCTTTGCAGTATCTTGGGCAAGTGTGGCCCGACGCTGGCGGGCAAGGTTCTTCTCGAAGCTGTCGCGCTCGATGGCAGCCGCCGCATAAACGGCTTCATTAAAGCCCTGAATCTCCTGAGCCTGCTCCAACTCGTCGCACTTCCCGCAGGTGTTGCAATCGCCACATTCAGCGGCACCTTGTTT
>Ga0310690_10006908_pt1 | contig 14751 bp, 8 predicted proteins | sample AusTroGonzalo_MG_2_FD_207661 | JGI IMG/M metagenome (GOLD analysis project Ga0310690, IMG submission 207661) | Bovine rumen microbial communities from tropical cattle in Woodstock, Queensland, Australia - Gonzalo_04 (v2) (version 2) | ecosystem: Host-associated > Mammals > Digestive system >...
GCAATCACCAAAAGCTTGAGTGCATCGCCCGGGAAGTCGACACCTTCCCAGAGGCTCTGGCAGCCAAGCAGGCAGGCTCCGCGCGAAGAGCGGAAAATCGAGACGAGGCCGTCCACGGTGCCGTCGATGTACTGGCAAAGCAGCAGCTTGTTCTTTTCGGCAAAAGCCGGAGCAAGCACGGACTGCGCCTTCATCATCTGGGCGATGTTGGTGAACAGCACGAGCGTATTCTCTTCCACGTTCGGGAGGACATTGACAAGGCACTCGTTCAAGGCGTCGGCGTATGCGGGGTCCGACGGCTTGGGCAGATAGCGCGTCACCATGATCTTGCGACGGGATTCCTGAGAGCCCTGTTCCGCAAACACGCGCATAAAGGGACGCTTGCCGCCGGTGAGCGAGCCCATGCCCATACGCTTCGCGAAGTAGCCGAGGTCGCCCTGTACCGCAAGCGTCGCCGACGTGAACGTCGCAGACTTGATCCACGGGTAGAACTTGGTCCTCCACACGCTACCGCTGTGCAGCGGGTAGGCGTGCATCTTGAGCGTATGCGGGTTGAACGGTTCTTCCAGGTAGAACACCCAGTCGTTACGGCCGGCCTTCACCAAGAATTCAAAGTCCTGGATAAAGCGGACGAGTTCATCAACGCAACCGCAAGCATCCTTCACGAGTCCGCGGCACGATTCTTCGCCAGCGAGCGCTCCAAAAAGCGCGTCGGCATGTTCCTTCATGTTGGCGAACTGGTCGAGGACTCCCTTCGGGTCGGTATCGTACTCGGCCAAGATTCCCTTCGCGTACACGAGGCTTCCCTTGCCGCCCTTGTTCTTCTGGATCTTCTTGCCCATCTTCATGAAGAAGCGGTGCAGGGCCTTCTCGGTCTCGGCGATATCGAGGATGAGCTGTTCGCATGCTTCGCGATGCTCGGAGCCTTCCGGAAGGCGGGTCTCAAGTTCGGCGATAAGGCCGTCGCGCTTGCCGCGGCTCGGCACCAGCGTCTTGGCCACGTTGCGGAAGCTGAAGAACGAAATGGAACGTCCGAACGCCTGGTTGCTGCATTCGGGCAGGCGGTGCGCTTCGTCGAACACGATGTGTTCGTACGTGGGGAGCAGCGCGAAATCGAGCGAAAGGTCGGCAAGGAACAGCGAATGGTTGACAAGCACCATGTTCGCCGCCATGGCACGGCGCTTGGCGCACAGGGCCGGACACTTCTTGAAATGCGGGCAGTTTTCGCCCTGGCACGACGCGGCAGAGCTTGCCACCTTCGTCCAAAGCACATGGTTACGGGTATGGTTGAACGCACGGCATTCGTTGACATCGCCCGTCTCGGTGTTCACTATCCACGGGATAAGCGTCATGAACGAATCGATTTCTTCGGGCAACAGCAGGTTGGCGCTGGACTGCAGAACCTCCTCGAACTTGCGGAGGCAAATGTAGTTGTCGCGGCCCTTGAGGAGCGCCGGCTTCAAGAAGCCATTGAACACGCTCACGAGCTGCGGGATGTCGTGGTTCCAAAGCTGTTCCTGCAGGGCGCGCGTAGCCGTACTGATAACCACGCGTTCGCCGGAGGCAGCCTTGTTGGCCGCCGACACGAGGTAGGCAAGCGTCTTGCCGGAGCCCGTCGGGGCTTCCATCACGCAGAGGCCGCCCTTGTGCATGTTGCGTTCCACCGCCGTAGCAAATTCAGTCTGGGTCTCGCGCGGCTTGAAGCCTTCCATGCCCAGCGACAGGAACCCGTTCTCCTTGAAGAACTCGCTCACGCGCGGCACCGCCATGCACGGGAGCTTTCCGGAACTCTGTTCCACCTCAGGCAGCTTGTAGGCCGGCGACTTGAGCTTGGCGCCCTCGCCCACCGTGCCGAACAGCTTTTCCATGTCGGAGCCGGCGGACACGCGGAAAATCGCATCCATGAGCCAGGGGTCCATCTGGTTAATTTTCTCGTAGGCCATCACGAAAAGGCGACCGCAGGCATCGGCGTCGGGAAGCGCGCGGTGGGCGCGGCTACGTTCGATACCGAGGGCCTGGACAAGCGTATCCAGGCGATGGTTAGGCATGTCCTGGTAGGCGATGCGCGAAAGGGTCAGCGAATCCCAGAACACGTGGTCGTCGTAAGGGACGCCCACCTTGGCCAAGGTGCGCTTGAGGAACTTGGAGTCAAAACTCGCGTTGTGCGCGACCAGCGGCAAGTCGCCAATGAAGGAGCATATCTTGCCTGCCACAGAAGCAAAGTCCTCGCAGCCTTCGAGTTCGGCCTTGCTGATGCCCGTAAGGGACTCGATGAACGGGCGAAGAACAGCCTCGGTCGGCTTCACCAGAAAGTCGACAGATTCCGTCGGCTTGGAATCCACGAAGCGGACGAGGGCCACTTCGATGATTTCGTCCTTCTCGAAATCAAGCCCCGTCGTTTCCAAATCTACCGCGACAAAGTCAGGCAGCTTCTGCATACAATCCTCCTCTCATTCCTATTTTAGCGCTGGCAAATTCGGCACCAGCTTTTCAAGTTCATTCAATCCGTTCGCGATCTTTACGGTGTCGTTCGGGGAGCGCCATGCCGAACCGTAACGGAACGGCTCCAAGCTGCCCGCATCGGGTTCACGACGCCCCTGTTCGGGGTAATAGTAATCCACAAAGTAATTACCTTCCACCAAATCGTCAAACGTAAAGCTCCCGTCACTCCCACAGGGCGCATAGAAATACGACGTACGGTCAACCGGCTTTAGGCGCACGTAGGCTCCCTGGTGCGCACCGGGAATCTTGCCCTTCAGGCTGGCCAGCTTGAGCTTGGGCACCGTCTCGAACTGCAACAACTGCTTGTACTTTTCCTCGATGACCGTATCGCGGACCCCGTTGGAGTCGGCTCGGGCAAGCGTCGTGTCCATATAGCCCATCAAGATTTTCACCTTCGCGTCGGTCGGCCAGGGAGTAGCGTTCTGCACCACAAAGCGGATGGGGTCCATCTTCTGTACCGGCACCTTGGACGTGTCCTTGTTTATCACGATGTAGAAGGACTGCTCCGTAGAATCCTTGACCGGCTTGTTGTAGGCGATGAACACGGAATCCGTGGGGAAAGCCGTCGACGTGCGGGAATTGATAGACGTCTTCGTGACCGCCGGGTCGAGCGTATCGGCCTTCTTTTCGGCCCATTCCCACTCCACCTCGTTGCGGAGCGTATCGAGCGTACGCAACAGCGAATCCTTCGCGGACTTGCAAGAGAACTTGTACAGCACCTCTTTCTTGGGAGCCGGACTAAAATAGAACTGCGGCCTGTTGGAAGACGCACCGAGGTACACATACTTCGGGAACAACACCTTGCCCTCGGGCGATTTGAGGCTACAGTTCGACGTATCGGCGAAAGCGGAATCGAAGAACACCGGCCTCGTGAAAACGGCCTCCACCACGTTCGCGTAGGGCTGGTTCACCGATTCCAGTTCCAGGTGGCTCGTGTCGTGGTCGGCCAGCGGAATCCATACCGTATCCTTCGTCGTGGAATCGAGCACCAGGTCTTGCGTCCATACGCCGGCCAGTTCCACCGCCGGTTCCAGGCGCTGGTTGCCGTTCGCATCGACAAAGCCTACAACGCGGTAACGGCCCGGCTTGAGTCCAGTATGCTTGAAATTACCGACGCTATCGGCGCGGGTAATAAACAGCGGCGGTTCCTTGGCAAGCATCGGCAGGGAATCCAGCTTGTGCGAGACCGTGTCGCGGTACTTTTCCAGATACTTGCGGCTTTCGCGTTCCGGACCCATCAAGAAGAGGCCCACGCTCGGGAACAGCGACTTGCGAATCAGCGTGTCGTTGACGAGGATGCGTCCGGAGATGGTCAGCGAGTCAATCTCGGGGCCGGTGGAGAACACGACTGTGAACGGGGATGCAAGCGCATTGCCGTGCAAATCCTTGATGCCGCCCGCAAACGTGACGGTATACGTGGTGTTTTCGTCAAGCTCCGCACGCGACGTGAGTTCCAGAGTCTTTCCGCTCACCTCGAACTTCATCCTCTTTTCGATGGGAGGCGAAATCGAAACGGCGCTGCGCGGGATGCTCGCGTTGATCCATTCATCGAATTCCAGCTTCACGTACAGTTCGTTCGGGTGGTTCGTAGTCATGGGCGCCGGGTACACCGCCGCCACGCGGGGAGGCAGCTTGTCTTCCGGGCCACCGCCAGGGGCCACCTGCGTTGCGCACGCGAAAAGCCCTGCACACAGAAGGAGCAGGCCCAAGGCTAAAGCATATGCACGCGCGCGTAGTTTCATCAATCAATCAGGTGGATAATCTTGCCAATGCGAGTCCAGCGGATGCTGAAGGGAATCCGCCACCAAGTGAACGGATTGCCGAGCGCAAACTTCTGGTCTTCATTTTCGAACGAGAAATAAATCACGAACGCCTTCGCACGGATATTGCGAAGCGTCACGGTACCCCAGTAACGGCTATCGGCCGAGTTGTCGCGGTTGTCGCCCATCATAAAGAACTGCGGCGATTGCACCACGTAGTAGTCCATCGGCTTGCCGTCGAGCAAAAGCTTCCTGCGGATTTCAAACTTCGGGGAGGCTTCCTGGGCAACCGCCGAATCCGCCGTAACAGCGGCGCTGTCCGTTGCGGCACTATCCGTCGCAGCGCTGTCCGCCACCGGTTCGACTTCGTTCAGGCGAGCCACATTGCCTTCCAAGTCCTGCAGCAACGAAGCCTCAAAACTCACGTAGCTCACCTTGCGGGTAAGGCCGCCCTTCTCGTGCGGGTCGAAAATCGGCAAGAAGCCGATGGACGAGAGCTGCTTGAAATAGCCGAAGTTCATGGCGCCCGAAACAGTATCGCCCTGCGTGAGAGGGGACTGGATAACCATGCGGTTCCTGGTAAAGAGCGCATTGAGAGCCATGCCGCGGTCGTTCTCGACCGGCATGCGGAAGTCTTCGAAATCGTAGCCGTTGTCTTCGCGGCCGTCACGCAGAAGGTCAAGCGCCAGTTCCACGTGGGAATCCGGATTCTCCTGCGCCACGATGGAACGCAGCCACCACAGGCGAGCCAGCGGAAGCGAATCCACGTATATCGTATCGCCCACGGAGGGAATCACGAACGTCTCGAGCTCGTCGCGCGGCGAGAGGGTGCGCACGGAAGCCGTCCACTTGCCGAGTCCCGGAATCGTATCGAGGCGCTCGCCGTTGCGGTAAAGCTTTCCGGCGTGGACAGCGATGGTATCGCCGCTAACCGCGACGCAGCGCTTGATATAGTCCTTCGGGCCGTCCGGATAGTGCACCAGGTGCGGCTGGCCATCTTCGGGCTCGTGGTCCCAATAGAAGTTGCCGAACATGAGCGCGTTAAAGAGGTGCGTGTAGCGCTGGGGATTGTTGTCCGGATATTCGGGTTCGCCGGGATAGCGGAAAATCACCACGTCGCCGGGCGCAGGGTACGCATAGCCCGGGAACTTCTGGTTGCTAAAGGGAATCGGGGACCCGTACGTAAACTTGAGGCCCAGCAAGAAATCGCCCGTAAGCAAGGAATCTTCCATGGAGCCGCTAGGAATCTGGAACGCCTGGATGACGTACTGGATCACGACAAGGGCAAGGACAATGGGGACAATAATTTCCCGCGCCAGGGACTTAAAGAAACTCTTCACAGAAAATTTTTTCGAGGGCTGTTCCATAAAAAACCTGTACTAGAGATTGCGGACCGTCTTCACAAAGTTGCGGCTCACCAGCAGTTGCGTGTGGTTCTTGTCGCGGAGCACCACCACAAGGCGGCTCATGTCGGACTTGCGGATTTCGGCAATGTAGTCGATGGCCACGAGGTGGGCGCGATGGATGCGCACGAACTGCGCCGGGTCCAGCTTTTTCTCGAGGTCCACCAACGGCGTGTCGATAACGTACTGGCCGTTAGCGGTATAAATAGTTGTGTATTTCTCTTCGCTGTGGAAGCGTATAATCTCGTCGACGTTCACCAGCAAAATGCGGTCGCCGATCTTCACCTGGATGCGCTGCAGGTACGAGCCGCGCGCATTGACCATCTCGCGGAAGCGTTCCCACGTGAAGTCTGCAGGAATCTGCTGCTGCGCCGAGAAGTTCGAGAGGTTGCGGCGGAGCTTCTCGATGGTATTTTCCAAGCGCTCCGGGTCGACCGGCTTGAGCAGGTAATCGACCGTATTCTCCTCGTAGGCGCGGAGCGCGAAATTCTCGTAGGCCGTCGTGAACACGATCAGGGGCATGTCGTCTTCGCCCACATTCTTGAGTACCTCGAAGGCGTCCATGTCGGGCATCTGGATATCCAGGAACACGACATCGGGGTCGAGCTCGCGAATCTTTTCCAGCGCCTGCACGCCCGAGCCTGCCTCACCCACGACTCCGAATTCCGAAGCGTAGGGTTCCAGCAGCGACTTGATGCGCATGCGGGCCAGCGGCTCATCGTCTACGACAAGTACCTTGCACTGCATTACTTATCTCCTGCAGAATCGGCTGCGGGCTGGGCCGGCTTCTTTGTAGGAACAAGGATTCGGATGAGTTCGAACTTCATCCCGTCGGCATCTTCGTAAACCGTACCGGCACCCGTCATCAACGCCATGTTGCCCAGGGTGTCGCGCTTGAACTTCAAGTGCATCGAGGCGTCGGGAATGGACACAGAAAGATCTTCGCCGTTCACGGCGTAAGTTCCCTTGAGGGTGTCGGTCTTCATCGTATCCGTCACAACCGTCTGCACGAGCGTCGCGGAGCTGTCTTCGGCAAGCTCCATGCGGATCATGCGCATCTTGCATTCGTCACAGGGCAGGCGGCCGGAATAAAGGCCAGCCGTATTCTTCGGCAGTTCAACCGGCTTGAGGGCGGGCAGCGGAGCGGGTTCTTCCTTGGAGCAGCCCACCAAAAGGACGCAGCCGACGGCTGCTATCGTCAAAATCTTCTTCATGCCGCAAATGTACAAAAATAAGGCCCGGGGAAACGGGCCGCAAGCCTAGAAACCGGCGGAATGCACGACGCGGAATCCGACCTTGGCCGATTTGAACAAAGGTTCCTTCTTGTCGCGGACATCGGGCGCACAATCCTTGATAGGGTCGCTCCACCCACCGCCACGGATAACGCGGTAGGAGCCCGATTCCGGGCCCGTATAGTTGTCGACAGGTCCCGTAGGATAAGAGGCGAACCAGTCGTTTACCCATTCGGCGACATTGCCCGCCATATCATAAAGCCAAAACTCGTTTGGCTCATACTTTGCCACTTCCACGGGGCCGTTAGCTTGTCCGTAATACGCGTATTCGGAGGCCTGATCTGTCCCCCAGTAATACGTCGTCGTGGTCCCGCCACGGGCGGCAATTTCCCATTCCATTTCGGTAGGGAGCCTCACGCTTTCTACAGAATAATCTATCTTGAGCCCTTCAAGGGCGTCGTTCAGGCCCACGGACGTGTAAACGTAGGCCGTATCGAGGCCAATCGATTTGGAAAGCTCGTTACAGAAAAGTGCCGCCTGGAACCAGTTCACGTTCTCTACGGGGTAATTGTCACCCGTACGGCCCTGGAGGGGCATCTTTTCCATCAACTTCCCGTACAGCCGCTGCGTCACTTCCGTTGTAGAAATCATGAACTCTTTCACGGAAAAAGACGTGCCGCCCGTCGTGAATTTCGAAGCGGGGACAAGGTACCAGATCATCTTCGCAATAACGCTGTCGAGATCCGCATCGGATTCGTCGCCGGCGCTGGAGCTACTCGAAACAGGGTCGTCCGAACCCCCTCCGTTTCCACCCGAAGCCGAATTCGGGACTACCGGGGAAATTTCTTCGGCATCACCGCTTGTCGTACAGGCGGAAACCATAAAAAACATGGCAAAAAAGGCACCAACAGAAATTAGTTTGTATGCAATCCTATTCATCGGCCTTTCCTGATTTTTGCGATGACGAAACTACCGTACCACGCCCACGCGGTAAAGCTTCTGCTTCGTCTTTCCGCTCTTGAACTTCACCTTGAGTCGCGCCGTATACACGTCGGAGCCCAGCTTCTTCAAATCAAGCTGTTCGAACTGGTTGCGTCCCTGTTTCACGTCGGACATCTTCGCCTTGAACACACACAGTCCCGTGATGTCGTAAAGCTCGAGCGTAGCGTTCTTCGCCTCGGCGCCAATCTCGAATCGCGCCTTCGCGTTGCCGCCGCGCACCGGGTTCGGGAACATGAAGAATTCGGTAATCTCGTCCTTCGCGGTCTGCTTTTCAACGTCACCGAGCTTGGAGGCGTCAAAGTAGCCCGTACGTCCGTTGCCGCCCGCCGGGAGCGTCCACGAAGCCGGAGAACTTGCCGCCTCGCTCAGCGCACTGCGCAAGCGGAAAGCGGAAACATTGCTGCGGTGCAACGCATAGAGTTCAGGACCGGCTGATTTTTTGCCCGGAACGGCATCGGCAACAAAGATGCTCATCGGGTAAATCGTCCCGAGCGTATCCTGGTATTCAAAGCTGCCTGCGGCAAGCGGGAACTGGTCGGCCACTGTCTTGCCCTTGCCCGTATACGCATACACAAGGCCGTCACTGCTCGGCACAAGGACTTCGGGGACATCGTCGCCCGTCACGTCCACGAGAAGCGGGTCGCTCATGAATCCAACCACGGGCGTACCGCGCGAAATCTTCACCGGGAAGCCGGCAATCGGCAGGCCCGAGCGGTCGAGCGCATACACGAGGTTATCGCCGAGGAACACAATTTCGGGATAGCTGTCGCCGTTGATATCGCCCAGCGCAATACCGGAGGTCTCGTCCTTCAGGCCGCTAGTGCCACCGGCACCGCGCTTATAGTTCTTGCTCCAGACAGCTTCCAGCCCCTTGTTTGTTTCCTTCAAGGTCATAACCGCACCGCGGCTTCCAAGGATAACGATGTCGTCCTTTCCATCGCGGTCCAAGTCGGTACAGGCAACCCTAAGCCGCTGCTTGTCGACAGAGTTGACCGTCCAGCTGCTCCATGCCGCCGTAAGTTCGCTACCGCCCTTGGAATGGAAATCGTCCGTCACAATCACGACATGGCCATCGGCGCCCACCAGCACAAAGCTCTTCCCTTCTTCCTTTGCAGGGTCTCCGCAGTAGGCCATGTCCTGAGCGACAAAGCCGTCCGAAAGCTTGAGCCACTGACCGTTACGCCAAAGCTTGCCCTTGCTTGCAAACCAGGAATACCCATTGACCGCAATCGGCCCCGCCGTCGCGGAATCCACGTCTATCTCCTGCTGCGTCGGGACTCCACCCGCAAAGCTTGTCTTCACAATCTTTTTCCTGTGCAGGCTGTAAACGTCCTTGCCGTCGCTTGCCATGCCCACCAGCGGGCCATAGCTTGTGCCCACGCGGTACAGCGGCACTTCGCGCTTGGCGCTGTCGCGGGTCAAGGTCTTGCGTGCCACGGCCGTATCGGCAACAAACAGCGTATCGCCCATCGCACCGAAGGCCTGCAGCGTTCCGTCAACCGCACCGACCACGAGAATCTTCTCGCCCTCGTGCTCTGGGTCGTCTACGAACACCGCGCCACGCACTGCCGAATTCAAGCCGAGCTCGCGCGGGAACTGGCTCCCTTCAATGCTGCCGTCATCGATGCTGACCGTCACGCTTATGACCGGCGCCGCATAGTTGATGACGCTATCGCCCATGAAGGAGTTCGCCGTCTTTTCTTCGCGGGCTCCCTTGGGCACGTTCACCGTAATCTTGATGCCCGTATAGCCGCCCTGGGTCGTCTTGGTATTGGCGTAACCCGTAGGACCGATCTTCGTGAGCGTATCGAATTTCTGCTTGGAATCGCTTGCGGGCACACGCTTGTGCGGCAACAGGTCCGTACCGCTTCCGTAGTCATACGTATCTTGCCCGAGCGCATTCTTGAACGTCTTGCCTATGCTCAAAATTCCATCGGCTTCCACAAGCGAAAGGCCGAACTGATGGTCGCGCAGCGTATCGCCGCCCCAGAAGTTCGCGATGCCGTATTCCAGAGTCTCGCGCAAGTACCATTCGTTCACCTTCCACACGGCAATGCCGCTAGCGGGGATGCCTGCGTCGTAGCTGTCCAGGCCCACAATCAGGCCCTTCGCCTTCTTGGTGTTCACCTTGCACTTGCCCTTCGCATCGCAGGTACTGTCCTCGAACACCTTGGTCAAGCTGTCGACAACCACCGTACGCATCGTCGTATCGGAATCCTCGTCCACCGTGCCGAGCACAAAGCTCACCTTGCCGTCCTTGTTCCAGCTGCGCTGGCGGTTCTCAATCAGCAGGTACTCGCTCGCGTTCAGCGGGACCTTCACAATCTCGGTACCGAGGCCGCTACCGGCCGCCGCGATATCCACCGTCACGGAGTGCCCTGCCGTCGGCCGGACTTCCTTCACCTGGGTCCATCCCATGTAGGCGCGTTCCCATGCCGCAGGCAACGACGGCAAGAACCCGTTACCCGCATTGTAGCCGGCAAAGTCCATCCCGTCAAAGTATCCCAGGCGCGAAATACCCTTGACCACGTCGTACGTGTTCGGGAGTCCGAGTTCGCGGCCAATCTGGTTCACCACGATACCGTTCACGCCCCAGTTGAGGCCATCCTGCGAAGCGGTCTCGCTCACCACCATAATAGAGCGCAGCGTATCGAGCACGGAGCCGCGTACAAGCAGGCCGTTCACCACGGAATCGCCCTTGTCGTTCACTCCAAAAGCGGGCTTCACGTCGGCATTCTTCGCCGAATCGGGCTTCAGATATTCCCAGGCATCGCGGGAGATGTACACGTCCATGAAGTCGCCCGGGGTATCGGCATTGTCGGTTCCCATGCTGCCGCCGTCCACGAGCCTGCTCGCGCCGGCATGCACAATCATGTAGGCACGCTTCACGTTCGGGTTCTTGGAAAGCGGGATGCGGAAAGGCGAAGCATCGGACGTATCGGCAATAGCCGCCGCCACAACAGCATCGTAGACGAACGTCAGGTAGTCGCGACTGCGGGCCTCGTCAAACTCGGCCGTCTTCTCGCCCTCCATCTTGGTCGTCCTGTTGTAATCGATAATCTGCTTTTTAAGCGTATAGATCGGGAATACCCTCGGCTTTATGGCAAGCTTGCCATCGCTCGCCGCGCGGTAATACGCATCGGCATACTGCAGGTGCTTTTCCCAGTAAGGGACCTTGCCGCTATGCTTTGTGGGGTCGAGGCTGTAATTCTTGTCGGGAACGCTACCGAAGGTGCCCTTGCCCGTGGTGAGGGAATTGTCCGTCTTCTCCTCGGCAAACTGGACGCGCAAAATGAAAACTTCCAGGGTATCGACGGCAAGGGCCGGCGACACGAGCATCGTCAAAAAGGCTAAAAGCAAAAAAGCAGATTCAAAACGTTTCATACACTATCCAATCTACAAAAAATAGCGTCGCAGGGGCCCGCTAGCCCCCGATGCGCTTGTAGCTTTTGGGAACATTCAGGCGCCAGGTGCCAAGGCTGAAGGGCTTGTTGCGGGTCACCTTCCTGATACGCATTTTCATGTACGTCTTCCCGCCCACCTCGAACGTGACGTATCCGGGAGCGCGAACCCCCTCGAACTCCTTGAATTCCGAGAATCGAAGCACCTCGGCATTGTCGCCTCTGCCGCGCATGAGCCATGCCACATCCCCGTCCTTCTTCCCGTAAGTGAACGTCATGCCGCTCTGCGCCACGATCTTCACCACGTGCATTCCCGCCGAATCGCTCTCGGCCAGCACCTCGCTCTTCTCGGGGACCAAGATGCCGCTAAAGATGTCCGCCATCTGGTGGATAGGCACCATCGGCACCGTATTGTCGCCAACGATTCCCACCATGTAGCCCACGCCGGCGATATACTTCTTCTCCGTCGGGAAAACCATGTGCCAGCCGTCGACCGTCCACAAAAGCGAAGCGACGCCGACGCCCATGGGGCCCGTGAGTTCCATGCGGTAGCGCAGGTGCGGCACGGCAAAGAGGACCGCGTCAAGCTCCTGCTCCTTGCCTACGCTGTCCACTACGGTCAAAACGAATTTCGCACGAAGGCTGTCTTGTACAGCGGCGGCTGCCACGGAGCCTTGCGACGACGTTGCCGGGCCCTTGCTGCCCGCACAGCCAAAAAGCGTAAACGCAAGGCAGGCCGCGGCGATAAATGTCAGGGACGGCAAAAGGCGGGCAAGCATGGCAACCTACTTCTTCTTGCCCAGGAATTCCTTGGCGGCGGCATGGTTCGGGCGGAGCTTCAAGAGCTTCTTGTACGACTTGGTCGCATCGGACTTTTTGCCGAGAGCCGCCTGGATTGCGGCGAGGTGTTCCCAGTACACGTAGTCCTTCTCGAAGTGCTTGGACTTAATCAGGAGCATCGCGGCATGGGCCTCGTCATAGCGTCCCATGCGGTAGAGCGCCCACGCCTTGGAATCGAGGAACGCCTCGTTCGGTGTTTCCGCCTTGTCCATCTCGAGCGCCTTCAAAACCAACTGGTAGCCCTTCTCCACATCTTCGGGAGAACGGTTCAAGTCAATCAGCGAATAGCCGTAGTAGTTCAGCAATTCCGGCCAGTCCAGGCGCATCGGGCCCGCATTCTTCAGCAGGTAGTCGAACATCCTGAACGACTCCTCGTAACGCCCGAGCCTCTCCAGGTTCATCGCCATCTGCGAGCGTACGAACATGTCCGACGAATCCGCCATCAGCATGCTCTCCCAGAACAGCTCCGCCTTGGTGCGGGCTTCCCTCGCATGGGCGCGCTTGAGCGTATCGGCCTTGCCGTCGTCTTCTATACCGCGAGCCTCCATCACCAGAATCTGGGCGTAAGAATGTTGAAGCTGGCGGTGGGCGCGCATCGCCTTGACGCGCATCAGGTTCATCGTCGCGGAGTCGGCGACTCCCGCCATCGGCGTCCAGTGACTCCACACGCCGAGCATGGAATCCAGCAGCACGTAAGCCCTGTCGTACTCGCCCGCATAGCCGTAAGCCATCGCGAGGAATTCCTTGTCACCGCCGACCTGCAGCGAATCAGAAAGCTGGGCGTACCTCAGGCCTTCCTTCTTCTTGTCGTCGGCAAAGGCGATGCCCGAAAGCTGGCGGCAGGCCTGCGCCGCGTAGGCGGGCGACTTGTCCAATTTCAAGTATACCTGGTCGAGGTGGACTTTCGCGCTGTCCTTCTCGCCAAGGGCGAACTCGTAGCTACCGAGGTAATAAAGCATCACGGGCGTACGCATGCCGTCGGTGTGCACCTTCTTCTTCAAGAACTCGAGAGCCGCGGCGCGTTCCTTCTCGCCGTACGTAAGCAACGCCGAGTTGACAATCGCCTCGTCCAATTCCGTCTGGCCGGTCACGGTATCGGCAATGGCACGGGCCTCGCCGTTACGCTTCTGCAGGGCAAGCCCCTGCACCATCTTCGCGAGCAAGTCCTTGTCGCCCGTCGCGTCGTAAGCCTTCCCGAACAGCTCCACGATGGCGGAATCCTTCCCCTGTTCCAGCAACAGGTTTATCTGGCGCGCGAACAGCGACTGAATGTAGTTCGTCTGCGGCAGGAGGGCGTCGTAGACCTTCACCAGTTCCTTCTTGTCTTGCACGGCCTCGAGGAACAGGCTGTAGTCGTAAAGCAGCGTCATGTCCTGGTTGTGCGAGGAATCCAGCGCGGCCTTGAAATACTTGCGGGCGGAATCGGCGATTCCTTCCCTAACGTACAACTTCGCGAGCAGTTCCAGCTGGCTTGCGAGAACGGGGCCCCTGTAGCCCGACGCCTTGCGCGCAATGGCGAGCGCCGCGGAATCGTTACCGTGGGCAAACAGGCGCGAGGCTACGGAGAAAGCGAGGTAGCGGTTACCGGGATCGGCCTCGTAGGCACGCTGCCAAAAGACTTCGGCCAGCTGCTTTTCGCCGCGGAGTTCCATCTCTTGCGCGCGGATGAAAGACTCATGAGCCACGTCCAAGTCCTTGGGCATGTTCATCTTCTCGAGGGCGTCCTTGATGACGGCAGAATCGGCGGCGGTAAGCGTCGCCTTGTCCGGCTGGTCCTGCTTGCGGGGTGCAGAGGAGCAGGCGCACAACGAGAGCGCCAGCATTAACACTGCTAACAGGGTTCCCATACACCGAACCATAACGAACCTAGTCTGCTACTACGAAATCGATCTTGGTGTCGGGAGGCAGGTAGTCGCCATAGCGCGGAGCCGTCTCAATCACGGTTCCCGGGGCTTCGCCGCCATCGCTCTTGACGCGCTTGATATCGCCAACCTTGAAGCCCAGCTTCTCGAGCTTCGGGTACACGTTGTCGATGACTTCGCCCGCAAAGTCGGGCAAAAGCACCTTGCCAGTCGTAGCACCGGCCGAGATAACGACCTTCACCGTATCGCCAATGCGAGCCAGCTTGCCCGCCAGCGGGATAGTCCTGATGACCACGCCGCGCGGAATACTCTGGTGTGCGCCCTTGACGATTTCGCCCTGCACGAGGCCGGCGCGGGTCAGGGAAATTTCCGCCTGCTTCTGGCTCTTGCCGCGCAAGTCGGGAATCTTCACTTCGCGGAGACCGAGGCTCCTGGTAAGCTTCACCGTACGTCCGAGCTTCGCGATGCGGCCTGCCGCAGGCATCTGCACAAGCACCATCCCGGCAGGAATCTGCGAGCTGTAGCGCCCTTCCTCGAGCCACTCGTACTTGAAGCCGGCGTCTTCCAAAGCCTTCTGGGCGGCTTCCTCGCTCATGCCTTCCAAGTTCGGCACTTCACCTGTGGAGGCGAAATGTCCCGAGAAGATAGGCATGGCAATCTTGTCCACGAAGAGGGCCATAACGACAAGCAATACAATCCAAATGCAAAGAGCCTTCACCACGGGAGTCCTCTTGGCCCATGACAAAAGC
>Ga0310690_10006909_pt1 | contig 14750 bp, 8 predicted proteins | sample AusTroGonzalo_MG_2_FD_207661 | JGI IMG/M metagenome (GOLD analysis project Ga0310690, IMG submission 207661) | Bovine rumen microbial communities from tropical cattle in Woodstock, Queensland, Australia - Gonzalo_04 (v2) (version 2) | ecosystem: Host-associated > Mammals > Digestive system >...
AGCACAGTACAAGGTAACCTCCGTTCCGTGCGTCGTCATGATGAAGAACGGTGAATTTGTCTCCCAGTCCGTAGGCTTTAAGCCCGCTCCGGCGATCACGGCCTGGATCGAAGGCAATCTTTGATGAAAAACGTCTGTAAAGGACAGGAAGGTCCCGGTTCATCCGGGATCTTTTTTTGTGTGGAGAGAGTGCGGGTTTTCTGTTATAATATGATTCAAACGCCAAAAGCACGGAACGGTCTGTGTGAATAATAAAAGTCGATAAGGATTTCTGTATGAAAAAACTCGGATTGCGCGCAAGAATAATAATGATCACGGCCTTTCTGCTGTTCGCGACGAACCTGGCACTCGGCGCTCTGCTGATGCAGCAGTCGCGTTCGGCTATGAAGACGCTGATCGACGAGCGGATGCTGGACGTGGTGAACACGGCGGCCGCGATGCTGCCGGGCGACGTCGTGGACGAGCTCAGGGCGGAAGACAAGGGAACGCCCGAATACGAGTCGGTCATGAACACGCTGGTCAGTTTCCGTGACAATATCAAACTGGCGTATATCTATTATGTCCGAAGCGACGGTGAAGGGAACTTTACCTTCGGCATCGATTCCGATCCGGTCGCTCCGGCGGAATTCGGGGATCCGGTGGCATATACGGACGCGCTTTATGCGGCGAGTCTGGGCCAGCCGTCCGCGGACGATGTCCCTTATGAGGATCAGTGGGGCAGGTTTTACAGCGCATACAGCCCGGTCTTCAATTCAAAGGGCGAGGTCGCTGCCGTGGTCACGGTCGATTTTGATACGGAGTGGTACGAGAGCCAGATGAACCGGAACACGATGACGATCATACTCGGATGCGTTTTATTCATGGTCATCGGGATCATTTTCACATTTTTCCTGACGCGCAGATACGGACGCGTGATCGAGAGCATCAATGTCAGTCTGAATGACCTTGAAAATGATATGATCGCACTGACGGCGGATTCGGCCGACGGGGAGCCGGTCAGGGAACGTGAAGAGCTGCACGGCGACAATATGACGCAGATGGGAGAGAAGATCTCCCGCTTAAGAGACGATCTCCGTCAGCATGTCAATCACATCAATACCCAGGCGAACAGCATGATCACCGCGATGGCGTCGGATTACCGGAGCGTTTATTACATCAATCTGGACGAAGACGACGGCGTGTGCGTCCGCAGCGATCACCAGGATCAGGAGCAGACGCCGGAGGGAGTGCATTTTTCTTATATCGGACGTTTTACCTATTACGGCGAGACCAACGTTACGGAGACCTACCGTGAAGGATTTTTGAACTTCATCGATCCCGACAATATCCGGGACGCTCTTTCGCAGCAGCCGATCATAGCTTACCGCTATCTTGCGAAGAGAGAAGGCCGCGAATACTATGAAATGATCCGTATGGCAGGGGTCCGCAGGCCGGAGGACCGCGACGACCATATCGTCCATGCCGTCGGCCTGGGCTTTACCGAGATCGATGCCGAAATGCGTGAGACCATGGCGAAGAATGAAGCGCTTGCGGAAGCGCTGCTCATGGCGGAGGAGGCGAACACCGCGAAAACGGCATTCCTGTCCAAAATGAGCCACGAGATCCGGACCCCGATGAACGCCATCATCGGTCTGGACAATCTTGCGCTGCATGACGAGACCTTGAGTGAGCAGAGCAGGGACTATCTCGAGAAGATCAGCGGAAGCGCCCGTCACCTGCTGGGACTTATAAATGACATTCTGGACATGAGCCGCATCGAATCCGGACATATCGTACTGAGCAAGGAAGAATTCTCGTTCAGCGATATGCTGGAACAGCTCAACACCATGGTCATGTCGCAGGCGAGGGACAAGGGCCTGGCGTATGAATGCCGTATTCTGAGCAAGGTGAACGACTATTACATCGGCGATGATACGAAACTGAAGGAAGTTCTCATCAATATCCTTTCGAATGCGATCAAATTTACCGAAGCGCCCGGCAGAGTTGCTCTGACGGTCGAGAGAACGGCTGTTTTCGAGGATCAGTCGACGCTGCGGTTCTGCATTAAGGATACCGGGATCGGTATGGATCAGGAGTATATTCCGAAGATCTTCGAACCGTTTTCACAGGAGGACAGCAGCAGGAAGAATAAATACGGCAGCACCGGTCTCGGCATGGCGATCACGAAGAGCATCGTGGAAATGATGAACGGTACCATTTCCGTAAAATCCCAGAAAGGCGTCGGCACCGAATTCACCGTGATCATCACACTGAAGAACAGTGAACGGCAGGACAACGCACAGGGGGATTTAGTCGATCACAACAGGATGCACGTCCTCGTTGCCGACGACGAAGAGTTCGCTGCGGAATACGCGAGGACCGTACTCGACGAGATCGGGATACGGACCGACGTCTGTACGGACAGCAGCGAGGTCATGCAGATGATGGAACTGCAGCACGGAAAACAGGAGGCCTACAATCTGGTCCTGGTGAACCGAAGAATGCCGGAGAGCACCGGACCGGACGGCGAAACGGAAGGGTCAGGCAGCATGGATGGCGACGTCCTGAATCTGATCAGGGAGATCCGCGGGCATTATGACAGGGAGACGACCGTCATCATTCTGACTGCCTATCACTGGGACGATATCATGAGCGAGGCGATCGAGGCCGGCGCAGACGGCTTCCTGGCAAAACCGCTCTTCGCTTCGAGTGTGGTCTCTGCATTTGACAAGATCGCCAGACGGAACAACATGAGCCTGATCAAAGAGAAGAAACGTGCCGATCTGACCGGAAGGCGCGTACTGCTGGCTGAGGATATCGAGCTCAACGCGGAGATCATGATGGATATTCTCGATCTGGCGGATATGGAAGCGGATCATGCGGAAAACGGCAGGATCGCCGTGGAAATGTTCCGGGACAGCTCTCCCGGGGCTTATTCAGCGATCCTGATGGATATCAGAATGCCGGAAATGGACGGTCTGGAAGCGGCCTCGGCCATCCGCGCGATGGACAGGCCGGACGCGAAGCTCATTCCCATTATCGCGCTTACGGCAAACGCGTTCGACGAGGACGTACAGCGCTCGCTTCAGGTGGGAATGGACGCGCATCTGAGCAAACCGGTCGAACCGGATCATCTGTACCAGACGCTCGGCGAACTGATTTACGAGGCAGAAGAGAAACAGACAGTCACAGCGGAAAATGTTTGACAGCGAAGCACCTAAAATAACAGATGAAAGACCCCTGGTACTTCTTGCGGCGCTGGAAACGGACAGCAGCCGTTCCTTTGAACACCGCCTGGATGAAATGACCAGCCTGATCGAGGCCTGCGATATGGAGGTCTTTTCTGTTGTATCCCAAAAACTGCCGCATCCGGAGCCGGGCACATACATCGGCAGGGGTAAGGCAGAGGAAATGGCGGCCATGGTATCGATGGCCGATATCCGTCTGTGCATTTTTGAAAGCAATCTTTCACCGGTCCAGCTGAAGAACCTGACCCGGATCATCGGAACGGAGGTCTGGGACAGGACGACGCTGATCCTGGAAATATTTTCACGCCGCGCGCGCACCAGGGAGGCAAAGCTCCAGGTGGAATCTGCTTATCTGCAGTATATGCTGCCCAGGCTTTCGGGAATGTGGCAGCATCTCGGAAGACAGGCCGGCGGCGGCGGAAGCCGTGCCAACAAGGGTATCGGAGAGACCCAGCTGGAGCTGGACCGCAGGCAGATCAACAAGAGGATCGCCAGTCTCTCAAGGGAGCTGGAAACGATCAGCCATACCCGGGAAGTACAGCGGCAGGGGAGGCAGAAAGGCGCGCTTCCGCGTGTGGCGCTGGTAGGGTATACCAATGCCGGGAAATCCACCCTGATGAACCGGATGCTGCAGCGCGGCAGTGCCGGCGAAGAAAAGCAGGTGTTCGAAAAGGATATGCTGTTCGCGACCCTGGATACCCAGGTGCGGCGCATCCGTACGCCCGACAACAGGGATTTTCTGCTGTCGGATACGGTCGGATTTATCGAGGATCTGCCGCACGGACTGATCAAGGCGTTCCGTTCGACGCTGGAGGAAGCCGCCCAGGCTGACCTGATCGTCGTGGTGCTGGACGCCTCCGATGAATTCCACAGCGAGCACAGAAAGGTCACGGAAAAGACGCTGAAGGAGCTTTCGGCGGAGACCATTCCCAGACTTTACTGCATGAACAAGGCCGATCTGCTGCCGGATCTTTCCGAAAGACTTCCGATCGTGAAACGGGAGGAAATCTGGCTGTCGTTCAGAACGGGCGCCGGTCTGGACGAACTGACGGAGATGATCACCGGCATGCTCTATCGGAACAACCGCATCCTGAAGCTGAAGCTTCCGTTCTCGCGCGGGGACCTTCTGAACCGCCTGCACAGTCAGGCGCTGATCCTGAGCGAAGAATACGATGCGGACGGGATCCTTGTTACGGTGGACTGTCCGGAAACGCTGCAGAAGGCGGTGCGGCAGTATTTGATCTGAACAGAAAAAACAGAGGACCGGTTCGTTTTACCGGGACTTTGTCTGAAAAATAAGGAGGCTTGCGAAAATGAAAAAAATCAAAGTCGACCCGGGAATCTGCGGTCTGGAAAGCATCATTACGGCGGTCAGCGAGGACGGGGTGGAAGTGAACGTCACCGTGGAGACAAAGTGTAAGAACGTACAGGCGTTTTTCGAGGCGATCGAGCAGCCGGTCGATGCATTCGAGGTGTGTTTTGCCAAACCCGGCAGCGGTACCGTATATGAAGCGGGAGACCAGCTTGCCCATGGCGCCTGCCCTGTTCCGGCGGCCCTGATCAAATGCATTGAAGCCGAATGCTCTCTGGCACTGCCGGCCAACGTGACTTTTGAATTCGTGGAATAAAAGCCGGTTCCGGAAAAATGTGATATACTGAAATGGATCTGTAGAAGCAGTTGTTTTAGGGAGTAGTAAGGATCATGAAAAGGCTGTTTGTTTTTGCTGTTTGCCTGTTGATTCTGGCCGGGCTGTGGGTCCCCGTCACCGCATCTTCACAGGAACAGGAGGGAGAAGAGAAGATCGTCCGCGTGGGCTGGTATGAGTCGGCCTTTCACAGTACGGACGAGTTCGGAAGGCGTTCCGGATACGGATATGAGTACCAGCAGCGTATTGCCACGTTCACGGGCTGGACATACGAATACGTGGAGGGCAGCTGGTCCGAGCTTTTCGAGATGCTCGTGGCCGGCGAGATCGATCTGCTGAGCGACGTGTCCTATACCGAGGAGCGGGCGGAGCAGATCCTGTATTCGTCCGAGGCCATGGGTTCGGAAGACTATCACGTTTTCATCTCGCCGGATAATACAGAGATCCGGCCCGATGATTTTTCGACCTTTAACGGAAAGACCGTCGGCGTCAACAAGAACAGTATTCAGGAACAGATGTTCATTGACTGGGCCGACAAGCACGGTGTTACCCCTGAAATCATAGAATGTACGGAAAAGACCCCGGAGATGCTCGATATGCTCGCGCGCGGGGATTTCGACATGCTGGTCACTCTGGATACCTACGGAAATACCGCCGATATCGTGCCGGTGTGCAAGATCGGTTCGGCGGATTCCTATTTCGGCATCAACAAGGCCCGTCCGGATATCAAACAGGAACTGGACGTCGCCATGAACAGGATCTTCGAGAGCAACAGGGATTTCAACCAGCAGATGACGGAACGGCTCAACAAGTCCAGTGCGGTCAGCAGCTTTCTGACGCAGGAGGAGAAGGACTGGGTCGGAGAGCATGGGACGATCCGTGTCGGTTACCGTGACGAATTCATGCCTTATTGCGCTTACGATAAAGATACGGATTCGCTTGACGGTGCGCTCCTGGATTTTCTGAACTTTGCAAGGACCTGCGAGAAGAACGCGGTGCTGGATTTTGAAACACAGCCTTATCCTACGCCTGAAGAGGCGCTGGAAGCCCTGGAAAACGGCAGGATCGACTGTGTATTCCCCGTGAATCTGAGCGCGTATGACGCGGAGGAACGCGGATTTATTATTACGGATCCTTTTGTGAACACGGGTATGTACGCTGCGGTACGAAGTTCCGATCATGAAGGACTTTCTCCGGACCGGGATATGACGGTCGCCGTTCTGAACGGCCATACCAGTCACGAAACATTCCTGATGGACTATTTTCCCGGCTGGGAAAAGAAGTATTACAATTCCAATGCGGAGGATTTCAAGGCGGTCGCATCCGGTGAGGCGGACTGCACGCTGGTGAGCAATTACCGTATCAACTGGGTGAGCGATCTGCTCTCGAAATATGATCTCGCTGCTATCTCCACCGGCGAGACCATGGACTTATGCTTCGCGATGAACCGCGAGGATGACTGCCTGTATTCGATCATCAACAAGGTCATTCGTCAGTATCCGGACACGACCAAGAATTCATCGCTGACCCATTATTCTTTCAAAGAGGAAAAAGTATCCTTCGTGGATTTTATCAGAGATAATCTCGCTGTCTTCATCGCCGTCGTGGCGGCGATCGTCGTGGTCATCCTGCTGCTCGTGATCAGGAGCCTCCGGTCGGAAGCCAGGGCGAGTGAAGGACGCCGGCTTATTTCCGAAACTGAACGCGATCCGCTGACCGGTCTTTACAACTGGAACTATTTTCTCGCGTACGCGAACCGTATTTTCAAAGAGCATCCCGAAAAGCATATGGACGCTGTCGTCATCAATATCGACCGTTTTCATTCCGTCAATGACCTTCACGGACGCGATTTCGGGGATCAGGTCCTGCAGACGGTAGGCGAAGCGATCCGGAACTTCCTCGAAAGCACCGAGGGCATTGCGTGCCGGGCCCTGGCAGACCGTTTTGATCTTTACTGTCTGTCGAGAAATGACTGGTGGGAGAAGATCACGAGTCTTCAGGATAGAGTGGACAGTCTTTCCAGAAATGCCAGCATCCGCCTGCGCATGGGCGTCAAGCCGTGGAAGGAAGGCATGGAACCCCTGGTGCAGATCGACCGCGCCCGGACGGCCTGCAACTCGATCCGCGGCGATTACAAAAACAATCTCATGGTCTATGACGAGAAAATGGGGCTGCGGGAAGAACGTGACCAGCGTCTTCTGAACGATCTGCGTCAGGCGCTTGACGAGAAGCAGTTCCGCGTCTGGTACCAGCCGAAATACAACATCAAAGGCAGTACGCCGCAGCTCGCGAGCGCCGAAGCGCTTTCCCGCTGGGTGCATCCGGATCTGGGCATCATCACGCCGGACGAGTTCATTCCGCTCCTGGAAAACAGCGGACAGATCACGCTTCTGGATCATTATGTCTGGGAGCAGGCGGCCGCCCAGATCGCCTCATGGCGTGAACGGTACGGCATTGCGCTTCCCATATCGGTCAATCTTTCGAGGGTGGACGTATTCGATCCGGATCTGATCATCACGCTTGACGGGCTCGTGCAGAAATACGGACTGAAGAACGGGGATCTGAAGCTGGAGGTCACCGAGTCCGCCTACACCGAGAATGCGGAATTCCTGATCCGCGTGATCGAACTGCTCCGTCAGAAGGGCTATGAGATCGAGATGGACGATTTCGGCTCCGGCTATTCTTCGCTGAACATGCTGTCTGCGATGCCGGTCGACATTTTGAAAATGGATATGGCCTTCGTGCAGAACATAGAACGCAACGAAGACGATCTGCACCTGGTCGAACTGATCATAGACATTGCGCGTTATCTGCACGTTCCCGTGATCGCCGAGGGCGTGGAGACAGAGAAGCAGATGAACCTGCTGCGTGACGCAGGCTGCGATCTGGTGCAGGGCTACTATTTCTCGCCTCCGCTGCCGCCGGACGAATTTGAAAGGAAGATCCTGAGCGATGCTTGATTATTTTATTACCTATATGGGTTCGAATATCATCTGTCTGATCATCTTCGGAATCATGCTGGTCCATGACCTGCGAAGTGTGGACAGACAGGAAAAACAGATCAAATACGACCATGCTCTGATCGCATTTATGCTGTATTTTGTGTCCGACTGTTTCTGGGCAGCGGTTTATTCGGGGATCCTTCCCAAGACCCGGGTCTCGATCACCATTACCGATGTCGTGAATTATTTCCTCATGGCCGCGATCACCTATACCTGGCTGAGATATGTGATGGCGGTGGAGCAGGTGGAGAACAGGGATACCAGACGGATGAAGTTCTTTTCCCTGCTGCCGTTCGGCATTTCCACAGTGATCATGATCTGCATGTATATATTCACGCCGACTCTGATGATCAGCGAAACGCTCGAGGTCCAGCCGGCTGCCTACGTCTTCCTGGTCGTGGTACCGTACATCTATATTGCAGCGGTACTGTTCTACACGCTAAGGAGGGCGAAGCGTGAGGAAAATCCCAGTGAGAAAAAGAAGCACCTGGGCGTGGGACTCTTCCCGCTGGTCGTCGTTGTCGGCGGTCTGGTCGAGATGCTTCTCTCGAACGACAAGCCCCTTTTCTGTTTCAGCTGTACGATACTGATGCTGATCTTCTACATTCAGTCTATGGAGAACAGGATCTCGATCGACCCGCTGACGAGGCTGAACAACAGGGGACAGCTGAATCATTATGTCTCTCAGAGGAGCAATATGATCCGGGAAGGCCGTTCTACCTTCTTCATTATGATGGATATCAATAACTTCAAAATGATCAACGATACCTACGGGCATGCGGAAGGTGACAGGGTCCTTGTCGTTGTCTCAGATACGTTGATGAAAGCCGTTAAGAACCGCAGTCTGCCGGTTTTTCTCGGAAGATACGGCGGAGACGAATTTGTCATCATCGCACATCCGGAGTCGGATGAGGAAATACCGGAACTGATCGCAGACATCCGGGAAGAACTGGAAAAGATCTGCACCGGAGCGGGAATGCCTTATATCGTGACCTTGGCCGCGGGTTATGACAGACTGACCGGTGAAAATGATACGTACCAGCGGTGCCTGCAGCGGGCAGACAGCAATATGTATCTGGATAAAAAGAAGAAACGGGAAGGAGAACCGAAATGAAAAAGGCATTGATCACAGGCGGAGAACGCGGTATCGGAAGAGGGATCGCAATTGCACTTGCAAGAGAAGGATACGACATTGCATTTTCGTATTATCCCAAAGAACAGAATGCTGCGGAAGCGGTTCGTTATACAGAAGAGGCCATCCGTAAAGAAGGACGGAAGGCGTATGCCTTTGAGGCGGACCTTTCCGTAAAGGAAGGCGCGAAGCTTTTTTTCGATCAGGGCATCGGGGCTCTCGGCGGACTGGATCTCCTTGTCAATAACGCAGGGGTCAATAAACCGAAAGCGATTTACGAATTTGATGACGGGAATTTTGATTATCTGATCAATCTCGTTTTCAGATCTTATATCATGATGATGAGTTATGCATCGGCTTATATGAAGGATCATAATATTCCCGGTTGTATCATCAACATCACTTCCTCACGCGGAGAGCGCGTATATCCCAACTGCGGACTGTATTGCGGCATGAAGGCGGGACTGAACCGGGCTGTCGAGGCGTTTGCGCTGGATACGGCACCGTTCGGGATCCGGATCAACAATGTTGCGCCGGGTGCGGTACGGATCCGGAGCAAGGAAGAAATGGCGGCCATGTCCTTTGGCGCCGATACGGATTATTTCTGGGATAAACGGTTCCTGAACGGAGCGGATGCCGTCAAAGAGGATTTTTGGGATGAGCTCGGGAAAAAGATCCCGCTTAACAGAGTGGCGGAACCGGAGGATATTGCGAACGCGGTGGTATTTCTCTCTTCGGAAAAAGCATCTTATATTACGGGAGTCACGCTTCGTGTGGACGGAGGCCTGATCCTGCCCGGAATGCCGGAAGGATCGTCAAATTCAGAGAATGGCTGGAGTTGATATGAGTAAATCGACAGTGACGGTAATAACACCATTTCACAATACGGATCCGGAAGCATTTTCAAACGCGGCAGCTTCGATGGAGGAACAGTCATTTCCGGCGGAGCGGACGGAATGGATCATCGTCGTTCACAATTCGGGAGAAGAGTATCTGGAATATGTGCGCGAAAGAACGAAGCATATTCCGTATGTCTCCATATATGAGCTTCATAATGATAAGAACACTGCCTCCAGCCCGCGCAACTACGCTTTGGAGCGTGTGAACGGGACCTATATTACCTTTCTGGATTCGGATGACTGTCTGACCCCGGAGTGTCTTGCCACGATCGTGAGCGGGATGGATGAAACAGGGGCGGAGCTGGGAAAATACCGCGGAGAACGTCGTCAGGAAGATGAGAATATCACTTCGTTTCTTGACAACCGTGTCCGTTTCAGTCAGACAAAGAGTCTTCTGTGCATTAAAAAAGGAGATCCGGATCTGAATAAGCTTCTGACGATGGCAAATATGATGATGAGCTGCCAGGTGATCCGGACGGACTTCCTGCAGGAACACCGGATCCGGTTCCGTGAGGATATCCGCTATGAAGAAGACGTGGTGTTCAATCTGGAATGCCTCAGTTTTGCTTCTTCCGTCGCGGTCTTTCCGCAGATGATCGGATATATTTATTATATGCATCACGGTTCCACGATGCAGGCGACTTCGGTTTCCGGCGAAAGGCTTCTCCGGATGTGTCATGACCTGGCAAAGCAGCTTGAGCTGGGACTCGGTTACGGTTTTGACATGAGATATCTTTTCATGGGACACATGAAGATGATCGCCGAGGAGATTCAGAAGAATGAATGGGATGAGTCTGTCCGGCGGGAGATCCGGGAATGCTTTCTCCCGTTCTACGAGAAAATAGCCCTGCCGGAACCGAATGAGAAATTCCTGACCTTGCCGGAGCTTCGGCGGATCTCGGAAGAGACAGAGGGGATCATTCTGGGATATGATCTTTTTGACGACGGCGCTTCGGTGCTTCGGAATATTCTTAAGCATAACAGGGATACCGAACTCGGATCGGAATGGGGATTTGAAACCATCAAAACGACGGAAGAATACCAGAAACGCGTGCCGGTCACAACGTTCGATTTGTATGAACCCTATATTGAGCTGACTACCAGGATCGGGGAATCTGATATCTTTTGCGGAGAGGAGATCAAAGGTTATGCTCTGACCTCAGGTGCCAGCGGACGCAGAAAAAGGATTCCCTGTATCTCGAATCAGCTGAAAGAAAATGCAGAGGAACTCAGGAACCTGCTTTCGGGAGAGGGCAGTACATTTTTACTCATGCAGAGCATCCGCTCCGCCGAGAAATATGCAGACGGCACATATCTGGATTCCGTTACGGGAGCGGCTCTCCAGGCTCTGGAAAACGAACTGAAGTATGAATCCTTCCGCCTTCCGGATTGTTCGGATCACAGCGGCGCGGTCACGTCACCGAAAAAACTCCTTTTTACAACAGCCGGCATCTGTTTCTATCATGTGAGGCTTTTGTATGCACTTCTGGATCGGAACGTAAGCAGGATCGTGGCTCCTTTTACCTGGTATCTGCTGGATATGTTCCAGTTCCTGGAATCCCATTATTCAGCGATCCTGGAAGATATGCGGGAAGGAAGGACACTGAAGGGAGAACAATATCCGGAGCGGGCAGAGGAACTCTCAAAGATCTTTGCGGAAGGATTTGAAACGCCGGTCCTGCAGAAGATCTGGCCCGGTCTCCAAATGATCGTGGCGGGGGGATCCGGTATTTTTCGTATCTATACCGCTCAGCTGAAGCGGTATTCCGGAGATGTCCTGTATCATGAGGGAATGTATGCGGCTTCCGAGGGGATCTTTGCGAGATATGATCAGAAGTTTTCCAAATACCGGATACGAAACGATAAAAACTATTATGAATTCCGGGAAATCCTGCCGGACGGGACGGAAGGAAAGGTCGTACCGATCGATGCCGTGAAGGACGGCGGAAAGTATGAGCTTCTTGTTACCAATTATGCCGGGTTCTACCGTTATGATCTCGGAGACGTGATCCTTGCGGATCACAGGGAGGAAAATGAGCTGCTGTTCGAACTTCTGTACCGGAGATGTGACGTGATCAGTATTCCGAGAGGAACAGGTGTGATCACTCCCGATCAGATCGGTGAAGCTTTGGCGGAACTGATCCGGAAATACCGTCTGCCGGTGGGGGATTACAGTTATGCTTTTTCCGGGGACAGGAAACATTTTGAATTGTATCTGGAACAGGCCGGTCACGGGAATGAACTGCTTACTGCTTTTGATAAAGGACTTCTTGCCGGCGAATTTGACCATCTGCTGCGAAGCAGGAGCAGCTGCTATGATTCGGCCCGCGGCAGTTCGCTTGAAGAATGTGTTGTCTTTTATCTGCAGGCGGAAACACAGGCAGCTTACAGGGAAATGTGTGTCAAGCGCAGTCGTCTGACTCCGGATCAGATGAAGCCGGTGCGCCATATCGATTTTCCGGCAAAGCGTAAGTTCCTGCAATCGTTTATTGACGGATGAAAACAGTATGAAAGTAAATGTAAAATGCTCACTGCTGATGGCTGCGTATTATTCGTTTCATTGTGTTTTGCTCAGCTATGTGGCCTATTATCTCGGAGCGCTCGGGATTCCCGATCTGCATATTTCGCTCGTAGTTTCAGGCGCATGTGCGCTCGGCGGGATAATGCAGATCGTGGCCGGGAGGATCGCGGACCGCAGTCATCGCTGGAATTGGAAAAAGATCCTTGTGCTGTGCAGCTTCCTTGAGCTGGCGGTCGCCTTATTGAGAATACTGATTCCCGGGACACTTTGGTGGCAGAGTGCGGCATACGGTTTGATGATCGTGATCCAGCTGCTTATGATGCCTTTGGTCAATCTGTCCGGTTTCGACTATTCGTCCAAAGGCATGCATGTGAATTTCGGGATCGTCAGGGGCTTTGGTTCTGCTGCCTTTGCTGCTGCATCCTTTATTGCCGGGAAACTGACAGATCATCACGGGCCTGATAGTGTTCCGGTGATCAGCGCGGTCCTGTGCGCCGCATTAGTGGCTGTTGTATTGATCATGCCGGAACCCGGATCCGGGCTTCCTGAGGTTCAGACAACAAAGAAAGAGCCCGACAGTTCGGGACAAAATAAAATAAAGATCACGGCATTTGTCAGAAAATACCCCGTTTTTTTTGTCATGGTAATAGGACAGGTGTTCATGTTTGTTTTCCACAACATGCTGAATACTTTTCTTATCCGTGTAATTGAAAATGTCGGAGGAGGCAGCGCGGAACTGGGTATCGCCCTGGCGGTGGCTGCTGCAGCCGAACTGCCGATCCTTTTCCTGTACAGCCGTATCAGCGGGCTTATAAAACCCTCGAAAAAACTGATCGTACTTTCCTGCGCCTTTTTTGTTGTCCGGGCAGTCCTTTATCTGCTGGCGGCCGATGTGATGATGATCTATCTGATCCAGCTGCTGCAAAGCGTGACTTACGGACTAATGATTGCCGCAAAAGCAACTTATGCGGATGAGAGCATGGATCAGGAGGATAAAGCGACCGGACAGGCACTGATGACATTTTCTGATGCCTTCGGAGCCGTAGCCGGGGTTTTTATAGGCGGTCTGCTGCTGGATCAGGGCGGAACCGCTTTCATGCTTTGGGGCGGAGTGCTGATCGCAGCAGCGGGAACGATCATTACGATCTGTGCGTCAGCGATGCGGCAAAAACCGGATTAGAAAAAGATGGAAACAATGGATAAAACACATAAGCGGTATGAGAGGATATGGCATTTCTTTGCCTGCTTGTTGTGCGGTTGGATCGACCGTAAATTTAATTATTCGCACGATATGTCTGAATTCGAGAGTATCGAGGGTCCAGTCATATTGATCCCGAATCATTCCTGCACCTGGGATCCGGTCCTGGTCGGCATTGCATGTAAGAACAGGCAGCTCTATTTTGTCATGTCCGAACATATGGTAAGGGTTCCTCTGGCCGGAAAGCTCATCACGTCCCTTTTCAATCCGATACTCAGAAGAAAGGCCAGCACAGATCTGGAAGTGGTCAGGGATTGTTTCAGGCATATAGAAGCAGGACATTCGATATGTCTTTTTGCCGAGGGGGATCAGAGCTGGGACGGAATTACGGGGAAGGTCTATCCTGCGACAGGACAGCTGGTCAAAATAAGCGGGGCGACCCTCGTCACTTACCGGTTGGAAGGCGCGTTCCTGTCACTTCCGAGATGGGCGTCGGGTGCCAGACGGGGCAGGGTCGATGGACGCATTGCAGGTATTTATACGCCGGAAGAAATAAAAAAAATGAGTGCGGAAGAAGTACAGCATGTTATAGATCGTGATCTTTATTTTGACTTCTGGGAATGGCAGCGCAGTATGCCCGAAGAGCCGGTGGAGTTCAAGGGCCGCAGAATGAACAGGGATTACGCAAAGGGAATCGATATGCTGTTTTTTATGTGTCCGGGCTGCGGGAGCATCGGAACGCTGAAAACCGAAGCCAACGAGATCTTCTGCAGATGCGGATTCAGGGCAAAACTTCTGAATACAGGCTTTATAGAGCCGGTATCTCCGGCTGTGGAGCATCCGCAGTATGACTTTACGACGCTTCCCGGATGGGACGGGTGGCAGAGAGAAGAACTTGAAAAAAGAATCAGGCGGATCCCTGCGGATGAATCGCTTGAAGGTTTTTTTGAAGACGGACCGGTAAAACTCTCCCGGGTCGTAGGAGGCCATCAGGAAATGGTCATCAGCGAAGGGGATCTTTCGCTGGGTTTTCTTGACGGCAAGGCGGTTCTGACGGTCGGCGGATACAGCTTTGTTTTGAAAGAAATAACAAATATGGGCCTGGTCCTGAGCGGACGGATTCTT
>Ga0310690_10006910_pt1 | contig 14746 bp, 29 predicted proteins | sample AusTroGonzalo_MG_2_FD_207661 | JGI IMG/M metagenome (GOLD analysis project Ga0310690, IMG submission 207661) | Bovine rumen microbial communities from tropical cattle in Woodstock, Queensland, Australia - Gonzalo_04 (v2) (version 2) | ecosystem: Host-associated > Mammals > Digestive system >...
CAAGGATTGGGCACAAAAGTTGATATTAGTCAATATACGGGTACCTTTGAGTATAAAAACGCTTATTCTTCTTATGTTGATGGCTTAATTACTTTAGATACTTAGGAACAAGATTTAATTAAGAAAAATTATGATAATGCATTTAGTTCTATTACTGCTTGGAAACCAGTAAATGTTAGTATGATTAAAAATGATGCTAAATTAAAAGAATTAATTGAAGCATCTGGGTCTGCTACACTTGATGAGTACGGAAGATTAGTAGTTAATGATGCAGTACAATATGCTAAAGATATTTCTAAATATCTTATTGAATTAACTACAATGCCAGAAGCAGATCTGTATAAACAAAGCGGCTTAACTCGCGCAGATTTGGCTAAGGATTGGAAAAACGCACAAACGGTTATTACTTCTGTGCAAGACGCGTGGACAGGAATTAGTGAAAATATTAGTGCATTAACTACCGATCAAATTGCTAATTTGGTAGAAAAGGGCAATTTCAATCTTAAAGCTTTAGATTAGGGAGCATTATTCACTAAAATTGGTGATGTTTATTCACTTAATTTAGAAGCTTATCGTCAATATTTAATTAAAGAAATTGGCGGTGTAGAAGAATATGATCAGATTGAAGATCCTGCATTAAGAGCAAAGATTGATGAGGCTTATAATAAAGCTGCATAGGCTATTGTTAATAAGATTACTGGACTTGATTGGACTAAAATACTTGATGGCACGGCTACAACCGCGGATTAGGATGCATTTAGATCTGGTCTTGGTGAAGCACTTGCTTCTTTAGGTACCGATATTGCTGGTTTCTATAGTGAGGATGGCAAGTTTGATTATCAAGGTCTAATTGCTGATTTAAGAAAGCAAGTTGAACTTGGTGATTTAGATGCAGAAATCGCTGAATAGATAATTAATAATATTGTTAATACTGTTGCTAATGTGCGTGATACAGCATTAGAAGAAATTAGTACTGGTATGAATTTATTAAGTTCTGGTACAACAAGTTAGGCTGAAATAGCTAAGTTTGTATAGAGATATAATAAACTTACCGGGGAAAATAAGAGTATTGATGATCTATTTAATTATAATGAGTTAACATAGACTTATACTTTAACACAAGAAGCATTAATACTTTATTATGAGAAATAGAAAAAATTATTAAATGACGTTGGCATGACAGATGCGGCTATAGCATAGTATATTAAGGATTAGGCTTAGTAGACTATTGGCGCAGAAATGGATATTAGTGGATTCTTATCTAGTACAGATATTAGTTCTAATGGTAAAGCTGCGCAAATGTTAATGAGCCAAATTAAAAATTGGTATGCAGTGTAGGGAGCTAAGATTACAGACACAACACTTAATACTATTATGCTATAGATTATAAATGGCGGCGATGAGGCTGTTAAGAAACTAAAAGAGTTTAAAGGTGAATCTAATGTAAGTTCAGATGAAATTCAAGCCGTATATAAAGCACAAATCAATAGGTTAAATGATGCTTTAGATCAAGTCTCAAATGGTCTTGAGAAGGGTGCTATTATAACTGGTGAACTTGCCACTTTATTACAAAAAATTGGTTATTCTGAGTCTTTACGAGCATTAGGTGATGGAACATATGTAGTTGATGCTGTAATTGATATGGTAGATGCATATGCAGCAATTTATGCTAAGATGAAATCTACTACAGAAGCCACATAGTCTGAATTAAACTCTGCTTATGCTAAATTACTTACCGCGACCGAACAGGGTAATATTGATGCAATTAGTGCTCTTGGCGATGCCATGGGTATGGATTATGAAACCTTTGGCGCTTTGCTTGCACAATATGGTAAATATGGTTGGAAGAGTCTTGAATTTACTATGGCGCATCAATATGAAGCTGGAATTGAATAGCTTGGTAATGGTACAATAAAAATTGTAGATTTTAGTAAATTTGCAAGACATATGAATTGGGAAGTTGGTGGAGAAGAGTATGTAAAAGCATTAGATGCTTATAATGATTCACTTCTTTCCGACATGACCGAAGAATCAGAAAGTGTTGTAGAGGAAATTAAAACGCTCACAACCGCACGAAAAGGTTAGAAAATTAATTTTACTCGTATTTAGGCAGCATTGAATTTAACGGACCAAGCGTTTAATGAATTATTTGGTAAATATGGTGTAGAAATTAAAAATGGTATTTTAGAAATTATTGATACAAGTCATTTACCAGAATTAACACGCGATATTACAATGCAAGCAGCTTCCGCAGCGAATTTAATTCCAGAACAAATTGCAGAAATTAAAGATGCGGTTGTAGAAACTTTATCTACTATTGCTGAATTAATTAATAAGGGTATTAAAGGTACTCTATCTAATGTCGAAGCATTAGATTTACAAAAATGGGGTATTGAGCATGGATTTGTTGATGCAAATGGAAAGAGTACTCTAACCTTTACTGAAACTGTTGATGGATTAAAGTTAAGTGAAAAGGCTGCGATTGCTTTATACGCAAAATTAAAAGATATTGATAGTATTCGCGCGCAATTAGTATTTGATGAATTAAACGAGTCTTTAGCAAAAACTAATGAGCATTATAAAACTATTTCTTCTATTATGGATAGAATTGCATGGATTGAATCTCAAGATCATCCTGAACGTAAATAGCAATATGCTGAAGAATTAGCTTTAGCTAAAGATATTCTAGCGGTTCGTTCAACTACAGAAGATTCTTCATTTGACTTTATGAATAATGAAATCCCAGCTGCACAAAATAATCCTATTAAGTATTTTGAAAGTTGGGGTAAAGCTTGGTCAACCTTACGCGATAGTTTTAAAGCAAAAGGTAAAGATAGAGCAAAAATTGAATATCAAGATTTCTATAATATGATGACTGAAATGGGACATATTGCTGAAGTTAGCGGTGTTCCAATTAAGTTAGGCGCGAATAAGTTTGTTACAGATGCAAAGAGTGCATAGGAACTTATTGAGCAGGGCGCAGCTTGTTTATCGGTTGCATCTGATGGATCAGTTAAAGTAGATTTAAGTAAGTTTGGTCTAGACTTTGCTGGCGGCGCCGATGAAATGTCTAAAAATGTCGATGAAGGCATCAGAGCTATTGCTAAATCTTAGATTGAAATGATTGATAGTATGATTTAGCTGTTAGAAGTTGTTGTTGCTATGGAACAACTTGGAAACATTGATGTTAATGGTGATAATGCTATCAATTTGGATGAAATATTTGTAATCCAAGGTGATGGTAGCATTAAGGGTGCTGATGGCTTAATTCATTTTAAGAAGGAATATTCGGATGTTGCCCAAACTATTTTAGATATGGCTAAAACTGATAAAGATTTAGACGCCGCATTAAATTCTGTTAGAATTAATAATTATACCATGAAGCAAATTTTAGAAGATGCTACAGATGGTGTATTAGATCTTGAAATTGATGCCGAAGCTTATAAAGATGCAATAAATGCTTTCTATCAGATGGCTATGTCTGGTGATTATGATTTAGATGATCTATTTGGAAGCCTAAGAAAAATTATGGATGCTTCTGGCCTAAAAAATATTACAGTTGACGTAGGAGAGAAAACATTCCAAATTGTTGGCGGCAATAAATTTGTATTTGACTGGTCAGACGAAAAAGCCACTAAAGCTGCGGAAGAGGCTATTACTGAGCAAGGAGAAGCATTTATTAAAAAATGGAACCTTGGCGGTAAGACTAGTATTAAAGATAAGTTATTAGCTTTAGCTAGTAAATTAGAAGATCCTGATCTAAGTATAGAAGACAAAGCTGAATTATAGTATGTTTTATAGGTAGGCACTGGAGCAATTACAATTGAACCAATTAAAGAAGGACCAAATAAATATGAGGGAACATATAAAGGTTAGAAAATTAAACGCAAAACAAAGAAAGATTGTGAAGATGCTATTAAAACAGCTATTCGCTATGAAGAAGAAGGATTTACATTTAAGTTTACTGATGATGGTAAAGTAGTAGGCTAGACTAAAATTGGTGGTGCGCTAATTGAAGTTACTGAAGAAAATGGTAAAAAAACCTATAAAACTAAATGGGGCGAATTTGGTACTAAAGATGAAGCAATAAAGGATTGCGTTAATCATGGTTATGCTGATGCCTCAATGGATGGTTATACATTTGATGGCGGTAATCTTGAAGTAAAATATAATGAGACTCTTGGTATTGGATTTGTATTTAATCATGGTACAGGTGAATACTGGTATGATGGAAAACCATTTGCTTCTCCTGAGGCGATGTATGATTATATACATGCTGTGAGTGCAATACCAGCTGATAAGTGGACAACTACTACTTCTAAAAATAAAAAAGGATAGTAGTTAGAAGTAAAAACATATGGTACTGCAAAAATAACTCATAATCTTAAGACTGGCGAAACTATTTATGAAGCGGATGGTATAACATTTAATTCTCCAAAAGCATATGCTGAATGGCTTGCTGCCAAGCAACTTGCTGAGGGATAGGGAACTGGAGAGGTCATTGAAGCTAGAAATGGACATAAGCAACTTAACTTTAAACTTTCTGGTAAAGAAGTTACATTAGATATTAATTCTCGTGGTTAGACTAGATATAGCTTCTAGATTGGTGGTAAAGAGTTTACTTCTGATACTGAAGCCGGTATTAAACAAGCAATTGCAGATCATGATTGGTTAAGTGATTCAAATGCCTAGATAGAAGGAGACGAGTCTGTATCTTATAAAATTACAGAAAACGGAAGCACATTAACTGTTACTTATAAAGGCGATGAGGTTACTGTTGTAGATGAAACCGGTAAACATGATACTGAACTTGAAGAAAAGTTAAGTAAAAAACTACAATCTCAAGTAGATGAAACTCAACCAAAAGCCGAAGCTAAAAATGCTGAAGTTACCATAGGAGAAGGCTCTCAAGTAAAATTAGCAGAGGGAGAAGAAGGAAAAGTTCCAGAATTCCCAATAGATAGTATTACTATTAAGCCTACTCAAGTTAATGTAAGTATTGGAACTGGAGTAACACCTAAATTTACTAATGGTGAAAACGCTACTTCAGAAATGTCAATTGATAAGATTACATTAAAACCAAGTTCTATTGAAGTTGATGCAACTGGTAAAGCTACTATCGCAGAGGGTACCACTGTATCCCTTAAAGATAAAGTTGCTGTTATTGGTGATGCTAGTGGTTTATCTGTCAGCTTAAAAGAAGATTCTAATGTCTCTCTTGTTAATAAGAGTGAAGACGGTCAAATTGATCTTGATTACATTGGTACCGCCAAAGGAACAGTTGATGGTATTGAAGTTAGTTTAAATAGTGCTGCAATTAATACTTTAGCAGAAAATGAAACAGTTAAAATTAATGATGCGTTTGTAGCTATTGGTGATGCAAGTAAATTAGAAGTAACATTGGGAGACGGCACTACTAAAACTTTAGCAACTCAAGAAGAAGACGGTGTTACTGTTGAAAGTATTGATAAAGTTAAAGCATCTGCTGGCTCTTTTGAAATTACTTTAGACGAACTTACTCCAAAGGAATTAGCAGAAAATAGTGTAGTATCTTTAACTTCTGAAGTTTCTGCTTTAGCAACGGCAAGTTAGCTTTTGGTTAGTATTGAATCTGGAGCGACTAATGTAGATATTGATGCCAATAGTATGGAAGGACCATATGATATTGGTACTATTGAAAATGCCACAGCAACAATTACTAATTTAACCGTTGGTAATGCGGATAATATTACTACGCCAGAAGATATTAATGGAAATGCTACAATTACTGCCACTGTAGACGATTAGGCAACAGATACTTTAAATAGTATTAAAGATCTTGCAGATGATGTAGATGTATCTGATCCTAATATAGATGTTGAAGTAGATAAATCTGTAGATACCGCGGCGACAATGCTTAAAAATTTAATTAATTTATTAAATGTTGTTGACGCAAAAGATCCAGTAATTTCTGTTTATGATAATGTGACTTCTAAAATTTAGAGTATACAAGATGCAATTAATAGTTTACATGGAAAAACTGTAAATATTTAGGTTAATGCAAATGTACCAAAAGCAATTGGTAACCTCGGCGCAGAGGCAACCGGTAATGCTATGGCATCTGGCAATACTCTTATGGGTGAGCTTGGTCCAGAATTAGTAGTATAGAAAGGTAGATATTTTGTTGCGGGACAAAATGGTGCAGAATTTGTTGATCTCGCACCAGATGCAATTGTTTTTAATCATTTATAGACTTAGTAGCTCTTAAAAAATGGTATGTCTAATGAGCGTGGGCGTGCTGTTACTAATGAACGTGTTGCAACTGCTTTTGCACAAGGAAATGTACATGGCGGTCCTGCGATGGCAAGTGCTTCAGCTGCTTTATCCGCCTTAAAACAATTAAAGGCGATGTGGGAAGCATTACTTGATGCTTCCGTTAAAGATCTCGCTGGTAAAGGCGGCGGCGGTGGAGGCGGCGGCGGAAAAGATCCTAAAGTTCAATCCGCTTGGATCGCTCAAGTTGAACGTTGGTATAATTTAATGTAGAAGATTGCTTAGTGTGAAAAGGATATTACACATGAGCAAACATTACGTACTAAATTAGCATCTGATATTAATAAAAACGGTAAAGCCTATTATCAAAGCCAGGTTAGAGAAATGCAGGCTTTATAGGAAGAATTAGTAGCTCAAGAAGCACTTAATATTAGTCGCCAAGATTATTTTGATCAAAGAAGAGAACAATTAAATACCGATAAAAATAATCCATTTAATTAGTTATATGAATTTGATGAAAATGGTCAATTAAAGTATAAAGACGATTATAAAGGTAAGGGTGCAGATGGTAAAACTAAGACTGGTGGTTTTGAGTTCTTATCTGATTTAATGTCATAGGATGAGCGTAGTAAAGCCAAGTATACAGCTGAAGAGCAATATAATGCTTTAAAGAAAGCTGGTTTTGGCGATTATATGCAATATAAGTCCAATGGTGAAAAGATTGAAAAAGATAAAGATGGTAATTTTGATTATGCCGCAGCAGTTGAAGCTTTCTGGGAAAATGTTGAAAGTCAGAAAGAAGAAATGTAGTCATTGCATGATGCTATTGAAGATGGTAATAATAAAACACTTGAATTGTAGCAGAAATAGAATGAAATTCTACAAGAAATCCGTGATAATTAGATGGATTTAGAGGAGAAAGTTCTTAATGCTATTGAAAGTTAGAGATAGCGTGCTATTGATAATTTAAGTGAAGAGCGAGATGCATTAGAACAATCCACTTCTAAGTATATTGAGGGTCTATCTGAAGCTTTAAGTAAAGAGAAAAATCTTTATGACTAGAATTAGAGTAGTGAAGAACTTAATAAAATGCGTAGATAGCTTGCTATTTTATAGCGTTCTGGTGGCTCTGGTAGTGAAATTCGTGGCCTACAAAGTTAGATTCAATAGAAAGAATAGGATACCTATTTTGAGGATTAGCAGAGACAAATTGATGCTATTTAGGAAGCTTCTGATAAAGAAATTGAGCGTTTAGATGCATAGATTAATTTAATGACTGAAACCTTAGAATATTAGAAGGCAATGGGTCTTCTTTGGGGTGAAGTTTATTAGGTTATGGCGATGAGCCCTACAGAAATTGCATCATTTATTTATTAGAATGATCAGGCACTATGGAGTGAATCTCCATTAAAGAATTCAGAAAGTATGTAGAATCTTTTATTTAGTTCTCAACAATGGGGTGAATTTAGAGATAGTACTAATAGTTTCTTCTCAACTGAAGCAGATGCAACCAAACACCAAGGCGCTACAATTTAGAATGCTGTTTATGGTGGAGATGCTTAGAATTGGGCAACATTTGATACTGCAATGGCAAAAGTTTATGGAGAAAAATGGAATAAAATAGCTGCAGACCAGCAGGGTGCTTTTAGATAGAATATGGCACAAACTGGTGATATAACAGATGCTCGTCAGAAAATTAATGAGAAGTTAGGAGAATTAAAAACTGCATTAACTTCTGCAATAAGTAGTTTTAGTGGTGGTTCCAGTGGCGGTTCTAGTAGTCGTGGTGGTAGCGGTAGCGGTAGCAGTAGTGGCGGTACTACTCGTCCGAGTAGCCGTAGGCCCAGTGGTCGTAGTAATCCTGCTGGTGATGCACTTACAGATATAGGTAATGCCATAGGCAACGCGATTAATGAAGTTACTAAGAGAAAAACTGTAATAACTAAACCGGCCTTAGGACGCTTACGTACAAATGCCGCTGGTGGATATGTAAAAGAATTTACTATTAGTAGTTTAGCAGAAAATGGTGAAGAAGCAGTATTAAATGCCAGATAGACTAAAATTCTTCGTGATAACATTCTCTCTAATAAACCCAATTCACTAATATCATTACTAGATACATACAATTCCGCTTATAAAGACGGTATTTCTACTATCAACAACGAAGGTAGCGTCGTAATAGAAAATGCAGTTGTAAACATGAATGTCTCACAAATTGCTAACGATTATGATGCACAACGTGCTGGTGAGCAGGCGCTTGATGAAATGCTTAAAATCGCTAGAAAAACATATGCTAAAAATAGCATAAGGAGGTAATTGAGTATGGCAGTTTTAGAAGGAAACGAGGTATGGTCGGGAAATGCTCATACCTCCTAGGTTTATGACGCGACTCATAAAGGGGAGAGATATCTCCCCTTTATGAACCGCTCTTTCATAAGTTTTACTTATGGTGGAAAACATATTGAAGATTTTAATTTAATAGCTTCTATAAAAGGCGATCGTTTAACAAAGCGTGGCTATGGCGATTTTGATAGTATTGTCACTTCTTATGATGTTGGACAAGGACAATATCATTGGGGAACATACTATAAAAGTAATTCACTATCATTTGTTTTGGTAACAGATGGTATGGATTAGCGTCAATTAGATGATTTTGTCTGGTGGTTTGCCGCAGATTAGACTAGAGAATTAATTTTATCCGAGCATCCAAATCGTGCGATTATGGCTCGTATGAATAGTGCTCCTCAAATTTCACTTTTACCTTTTGAAAAGAAAATAGATGTATAGGTTGGAGAAGATGTGTATAAAACCAGCACTACCAATTATAAAGGTGAAATAGAAATAGAATTTGTAATGGATGAACCACATTGGTATAGTGTTATAAATATTTTTGGACATTAGGAAAGTGCCGGAGATGGCGGTTTATATCGTGATACTTGGATAGACGCGAATGGCGAGGAGCGCAGTGTTTATGATGATCCGGATGCTATAAAAATTGCATATGAAGATGGTATTCCTATTAGTGGCATGTTATAGTCTTCTATGCTTCTTGGTGACAATACTTATGCGACAGTACAAATTGAAGATAGTAGTTGTATTGCTGAAATGGAGGATGAAATTACAGATTAGACAATTAGTTATAATCATACTAATAAAGAAACTTACATTAAAGGTGCTGTTATTGCTGATGATGAAGATCTTTAGGAAGTATATGTACATGATACAGATGTTATTTATAGATATGTATATGAAGATTTAATTAGTCCACCAACAGTATCTTTTACTATGCATCAAGTGTGGCCGGCTAATGTTCCAATGACTATCGGACGTATTGCTGGTCCAAAAATGAGTAGAGATGCTAGTTTTGTTACTGTTGGACCAGCTGGCTCTACAGAAGGAAATCTATATTTCTATTATGCTGGTACTGCACCTGCTCCAGTTAAATTAACCTTTAATTTAACTTCCGCATTTAGTGGAAATTATATTAGTATTCCTAGTAATAAATTTGTACCACATGAAGGTAAAGAATATAGTACAATGACCATTGAGAGCAGCACCAAATAGCAGTTATGCTTTACTACCCCTGGTATCTATACAGCTTATAATGCTGCGATTAAAATCTTTCAAGATAGCATAAATGTTGATTGGCCTACTATTTCAGAAAAAATACGTGATTATGTGTATCATTCTGGTGTTCGCGCGTGGGCTATGAAAATAATAGATTATTTAATGACAAAAACTACTGGTAATATTATGCATCCTAATGAAAGCGAAGGTGCTTGTACATGGTTAAAATATATGTTTTAGGATGAAAATAATGATATGATGCCTGCGACATATATGTTTAATAGTAAAACTGGTGAAGCAATTGGATAGTTTAGATATCGTGGTGTTGATGATACGGTACCTTCGGATAATAGTGAATGGAGTACCTATTGTCAAGAAAACATTATTGATTCAGAAGAAAATATCGGTGATATGTTGAAATCTAACTACCTTATTATAAGAGATAGAAATATGCCAAAAGATGGCGTTATTCAACAATGGAGTTTAAATGATAAAACTAGTTCTCATAGATTTTATCATGATATGGATTGTAATATTTCTAATGTGAGAATTGAATATCGCAACATGTACTTATAATGAGGTAGAAGGAGGTAAGAAGAATGAATGGAGAGTATTTAAGAGATTATGAACTCTCTATTTGGACACTGCAAGATAGATTTATTAATGTCTTAAAGTGGTCTGGTATGGAGTATAGAAATCCTGATGACAGCTTCTTGCGAAAATATGCTGGTATAGGACAAAAAGGATAGATTCAAAATGGTACAATTAAAATAGCAAATGATGGTACGGAAGAGCTAGACTTTTCCGTACCAAAATTTTACTATGAAAATGGTATAAAAATAGCTAATCCTTTGTGGAAATATTTTGAAGATAATAATTTTACATCAAATATGTATAAGGTTAAGGTTATTTTTAATAAAATGACTGAGGATGAGCGTGTATTTGAGTTTGTATTACATTCAATTGTTCAAACACATGAAAAAGATGAAGTTATTTATGATATTCATGGCGTTGGATTGGCTTTTGAAGAGTTAGGTAAATTAGGTTATAAGATCGCTTTAAGTAAAGATGATTACGAAGAGGATTATAAATATTGGTTTGAAAATCATTTATCTGATACGGAATATGAAATGCCGCTGGCTAATATATAGTATTGGAATGATAAGATTTTTAAGAATCCCAAGTCTGATATTAATTAGGTATTAACTGATTTAGAAATATCTAAATTAATGGAAGCAATGGAATTAACAGAAGATAACTTTGAAGAAACCATGCTAGAGTATGGTTTTGATTAGGCTGGCGATAAGTGGATAATTAATAATATTGTAGTAAATAATTTTAATTCTATGTTAGATGAATTAAAATTTAAAGAACGCCCAACCGATCAAGATATTTTATAGATTAACGCTTTAGGCGCACTATTGAACAAAGTTGATAAAGAAGATGAATGGAAATATCTATGGCATTACAAAGTAGAAATGGACTGGTCTTCTTTTAATAATTATCTAGGTTCTGGAAGAGCCACCGATAAGGTTTATGAAGAAACATATATTTCTTCATGGGATGATTTAAATAGTGATATTACCTATTTATTGACACCTAAAGCGCGAGAAGACTATAGAGAAAAGGCGCGATAGCTTGATTTAAAAGAAAGTAATATTTATAATCTTACTTAGAGCATTGCTGAAACTTTTGGCGTTTACTGTAAATATGAATATGAGTATGATGAGAATTATCATATTATTGGACGCAATGTTATTTATTATAATAATTATCTATAGGATAGAGAAAATGTTATAGATTTAACTTATCCTTATACAATGGGTTCAGCCGTTCGTTAGGTTGATAGTACAGATATAGTAACTAAAATGTTTGTTCGTCCGATTAATTCTAGTGAAGCATCAGATAATGTTATCACTATTATGAATGTTGATGCGAATAAGAGTAGAGAAGATTACTTATTAAATTTTGATTATTTATATAATATTAAGACTATCACTGATGAATAGCATGAGGCGATTAATACATATGAAATTGATATGCACAATTTTAATATTTGGTTAATGGAGTATGAATTTAGAATTAACCAATTATTAAATGAGGCTCTTTCATTAAAATCTAAAGTAACTTATTATACAAATGCTATTGCGCTGGATAAAGAACGTATTAGTTAGGCTAGTGCATTGCGCGATGAGTTAACCTATACTGAAAGTAATGAGGGAAATGAGGGATATATTACGAGAGGATAGGATAATCCTGTTTCTCTGTTAATTACTAAGAAAGAGGATGGCGGTAGAACAGTATATTCAGCTTCTCCTTCATTATAGGGTATTTTACCTAGAAGTGTCTAGTTATATCAAAAATTAGATTACACTAAAAAAATTAATGAGGGCAGATTAAATACTGAACCAAAATCTTTTGAATTGGCTTGGGATGATTTTGGTGATTTAAATAAGATTGATAAGATAGTTTTTAGTGGAACAGAAATACCAACTATATTATATATGACTTGTCAATATTCGCCTAAATTATACTATGATAAGGTCGTTAAAGTTTGGGAATCTCGTTTAGACTAGGATTCGCGCGAAAAAGAAATTGTAGAAAAATAGCTATTTGAATGTTATTTAAGACTATATGGTGCTGATGTTGATTATGCTCTAGCAGATTATTCTACTACAGACGGTGTTGAAAAGTTAGATTCTGGCCTATATCAAGGTTATTGCGTTGGTTTCTCCCGCGCGGGCGAAGATATTGCGCTTCATATTACTGAAGCCAATTATTATGCTAATTTAGAGGCGAATAGAGGATATGCTCGTGCAGATATGGTTGAATTAGAAGATGCTCATGCACTGGTTTGTGAGCATGAATATACATTATTAAAGAAAAATAAAGCTATTACTGCATTTGAACGTTTAATGGGACCAGCGTTACGTGAAGGCTATTGGCAGCCAGATAATTATAATGATTATGGCGATTAGTTCTATGATGAATTTACTTTGACTTTTGATCAAATTACTCCGTTTAGCTCGATACCCGGCAGTATGAATCCACGCTTGGTTTCATTTATTTGGGATGAAGAAAGATTTGAAGAAGAAGATAAGTTAACTTATGCTTTAGGTACAGATACTCGTACTTAGGCATATTTGGTTGTAGATTTAAGCGCGAAATTAAATTAGATTACTGGTAATTTAGATGACTTAAGCTTTATTTATTATGATAAAGAGATAGACACTTTAATAGCAGAAATAAATGCAAAACCAATTTATACGGAAGTAATGCGATAGGACGATATAGATGCTGCAGAGGCGGATGCACAAGCACAAGAAGCAGCCTTAGGTCCGACACCAACTCAAGAAGATATGGATCGCTTATCAGCAGAATTAAATAGTATATTAGAAGAATTACGCGCTAAAGAAATTTTTACCAATAAAATGAAGCAAGAAGAAATAGAACGCATTAAGAAAAAGTCTATGCGTAGTTTTAGTATTCATTCTAAGTGTGAATTTGGATATATTACAGACAGTATTACTGAAAATATTGTTCCAGTTTTAATTGTGACTGGGGTTGAAGAATTACCAAATGAATAGATTGAATTTATGTTAAATTCTAATTCTTCTTATAAACCATTTATAGGAAAAATTACTACAAAGCTAACTAGTAATGTAACAAGGGAAGAAGCAATTCGCTTATTGGTAGCAACTGGTTATTCATATACTACTGATGAAGAATTACAATCATATATGAGAACCTAGGGATATACTTGGGATGCTGTATTAGAAGTATTTAAGCCAATGGATATTGTTGTTGAAACCTTTGTAGAAACCTTTATTACTAATTTAAAGTTTTATAATACATATAGTAAAAATGGCGGTTTAGAGTTAAATAATGTTTATAGTCTTAAAAAAACGATGGGTTTAACTGGCTATGATGGCAGATATTATCCTCGTTTATATATTAAATCCTTAGAATTAAAAACAGATTCTGATAACTTCTTACTTAATGTTAATGGCACGAATTTAACTATGTATGAAGATTATTACATTCTAGTAAGATCTATTTAGGATTAGGAAACCACCGATGGTTATTATATAACTATTAAGCCTGAAGCATTATTGAAACATGGCACAAAAGATTTAAAAATTTCAATGTCTTATTGTGTTTCTAACGCTGATATTTCTGTGTATTTAGATGCGCTTAAAGTGTTAAAAGAAAATGCTTATCCTAAAGTATCATATGAGATTAAACTTAATATACTTAATGATAAATTGGTGCAAAAAGCCTATAATTATTTAAATCACATTGTTCATATTAATGATTATGAAATGGGATTTGATAATATTTAGGGTTATATTTCTACAATTACATTAGATTTGGACAATGCACAGAATGATAATTTTGAAGTAAAGAATTATGAAACTAAATTTGAAGATTTATTTAGTACCATTGTAGCATAGACTGAATCTATGAAGAAAAATGAAAATGCACTTACGCAAGCCGCAAACGCATTTAGCGCCGGTATTATTAAGGGTGATGTTATTTAGGATAGTTTATTACGTGGAGATTTGAATTATAGATTCAACTCTGGTAAATTAACTATTGATGAAGCTAATGGTATTTGGGGTGTTAGTGATGAGGGCGTAGTTGCTTTCAGAGGCGGCGGTATATTTACTGCTACTGAGCAGAATGAAGATGGTACTTGGCAATGGAATACTGGATTATTACCAAGTGGATTAAATGCTGCATTAATTACTAGCGGCTAGTTAGATACTAATAAGATTAAGATTTATGCTGGTAATAAGGTAAGATTCTAGTTAAATGGCGAAGGATTATTTGCTTATAAATCTTTATTTAGTGAAGAAGCTGTAACTGATGCTTCAAAATATTATGTTAATAATGCCTATACTGTGAACGGAGATATTGATGCAAG
>Ga0310690_10006912_pt1 | contig 14743 bp, 15 predicted proteins | sample AusTroGonzalo_MG_2_FD_207661 | JGI IMG/M metagenome (GOLD analysis project Ga0310690, IMG submission 207661) | Bovine rumen microbial communities from tropical cattle in Woodstock, Queensland, Australia - Gonzalo_04 (v2) (version 2) | ecosystem: Host-associated > Mammals > Digestive system >...
TAAAACTTCCGATAACGCTGTAAAGCCCGATAAAGAGATAATTGCCGACGGCGCTGTATACAGTTACTTCGGCGAGCTCGACGACAAGGGCAACCGTACCGGCTTCGGAAGAACCGTGACCGACCTCGGTATTACAGCATATGAGGGCAACTACCGCAACGACAAGCGCTCCGGCAAAGGCGCGTACTATTATAAGGACGGCTCGCTTTGCTACAGCGGCGACTGGGCTGAGAACGCCCGTCACGGTGTCGGCGTGGGTATCAGCTCGCGTGACGGCTCTTTCCATGTCGGCAGATGGGTCAACAACAAGCCTGAGGGCAACGGCGTTCGACTCAGCGCTGACGGAGATATCCGATTTGTATGCAAGGAGCTATCAGACGGCAAGACTGTGCTGATGAATTATCAGTCCGACGATAGCGTGCTGATCTCCAAGTACGACGAGCAGGGCAAGAAAATATCCGAGAAAACGGTTTCCCTGATAGATTTTGAATAGTTTTCCAATAACGTAACATACTATTACCGTCGCTGTATGCGGCGGTAATTTTTCGTTAAAGGAGATAAATATGAAAAGGATCATTTTACTGCTGTGCGCCGCTGTTATGTTGACGGCAATGCTTACAGCCTGTACCGGTAGCGCGATGACTAATACGACCATCGCGACCGAACCGATGACCGAAAAGCCCCGTCCGACCGTTTCTGCTGCCAAAGGCACTGAGAAGCCTACGAACGCTATGGAAGAACTCATGACCGAGATCAAGGAGAATGTCGACAGCATGATAGATAACGGCGAAGTCGAGGACGGCGACGGGAACGTCGGAATAGCCGAAAACCACGACGGCGACGGCAATATCGACGAGAACGCCGTAGATGATGAATAAAAACATAGGCGCAAAAGAAAAGCAGGCTCCCTTCACCAAAGGGAGCCTGTTCATTATATCACCTTCTCAAGATCCTCTTTCAGCTTGCCTATGATCTTCTTCTCTAATCTGGATATATACGACTGCGATATACCGAGTAGATCGGCTACCTGCTTCTGGGTATGTTCGCGGTTGCCGTTGAGACCGAACCGCAGCTCCATTATCATCGCTTCTCTGGTATTTAGCCTACTGACCGCTTCGAGCAGCTGACTGCGCTCGACCTCTTGTTCGATGTCCGCGCTGACGGTATCGCTGTCGCAGCCGAGAATATCGCTGAGCAGCAGTTCGTTGCCGTCCCAATCGGTGGACAGCGGTTCTTCTATTGATATCTCGTATTTATTCTGCGCGGCTTTACGCAGGAACATAAGTATCTCGTTTTCTATACAGCGGGATGCGTAGGTGGCGAGCTTGATGTTACGCTCGGGGGAAAATGTATTAACAGCCTTGATCAGCCCGATGGTGCCTATTGAGATCAGATCCTCGATGCTGACGTTGCTGTTCTCGAACTTCTTCGCTATGTACACTACAAGCCTTAGATTGTGTACTATCAGCGGTTCGCGAGCCTTTTCATCGCCCTCGCTTATCTGGCGCATGATCACCTCTTCCTCGGCTTTGGTCAGGGGAGGGGGAAGCGCGCCCGAGCTGTTGATGTAGTAAACGCTGTTCGACGTCAGGATGAATCTCAGCTTGAACAGTATGTTTCTCAGCAATTGCATTGTATCACCTTATGATCTCAGAATTGATTATGGCGTGGAAATTTGTGTTTAGCTCCGGCGCGGCCGCTATGTAAACGGGCAGCTGCGCCGGCTTTTTGTCTATGGTTACCTTTTGTGCAGGTACTGCCCTCAGATATGACGAGCCGGATACCGTCGTGTACGGTATTATCCGTGCAGGTATGCTATCTGATAATGTGAACACTGTGCTGTCGGCAATTATTACCGGGGCGCGAGAGAACGGCTCGGTCAGATCACAGGCGGTATCTATCTTTCCTATACAAGAGTACTCTTTTCCGTTCACCGAAAAGCAAAGCGGTACTATCGTTGTTTTGATTCTTTCACGGAATAATCTGACGCATATCAAAAGTATCAGATATATGACTGCCGTCAGCCCTAGCATCAACAGGGGATCGATTCGGAAGTAAGGGATGTCGTTGATTATCAGCATATCCGGTGGCTTGAATATCTGCCAAAACAGTATTAATCCTCCGCAGTACAGCAGAGATACGCACAGCGTCATCAGCGCGGTTTTTATGTATTCTTTGAATCCGAAGGTCACCGCAGTTATGATTGCCGACGAAAGGACTCGTATTAAAAACAATATTATGCCGCCGTCAATATCGAGAAATACCGTCAACGAAAACAACGCCCCGATTAACGCTCCGACCAGTAATCGCCGCAGCATGCAACGCCGTTTCAACAGAGCGTCGGCTGTCGCCAGCACCGCGTAATTCAGTACAGTATTGATAAAAATGAGAACGTCTACATAAATAATCACGGCTATATTATGACACAGTCTGCCTGCGGTTACTGTCAAACCGCCTTTGGATTATATTGTAATAATTCAGTGTAATAGGGGATAAGCGAAGAATAATGCGTTTTTGAGCGTTTCTTTTTGTCTATAAAGAAAAATCGTTAAAAATTTATCAAAAAATTATCAAAAAACATTTGACTAAATCTCAGATAGAGGTTATTATAAATAAGAATACGCAATATGGTGGTGAAATAATGGCTGTTTCCACAATAGATAGGGTAAGAGAAGCCGAGCAGAACGCTCTTGACGCCCGCGACAAAGCCGACGAGACCGCTCGCGCTCTGATAACCGAAGCGGAGGAAAAGGCGGCTCAGATCATTGCTCAGGCAAAGCAGCAGGCTGACGACCTTGACAGCCGCGCGTCTGCCGAGGCAAAGCAGCGCGCCGACGAGATAGTCAAGGAGCGCAGAGAGCAGGCAGAAGCCGAAGCTCAGGCTCTGACCGAAAAGACCCTCAAGCTAAAGCAGAACGTTATAAACAAGCTTATCAGGGAAACCTTAGTATAAATACCGTATTACCGGCAGTAAGGAGGGCATTATGTCGATGCTCAGGATGCAGCGCATCAACGTTTACGCGCTGCTCGAATACTGCAGGGATATCCTGGAGGAGCTGCAAAGGCGCGGCGTTGTCGAGATAGAGAACGTTGATATCGAGGACAGCGTCTTTTATAAAGACGATACCTCCGCTTTTCAGGCTCGCTACAATAGTCTGGCGAATACCGCCAAGGAGGCTCGCGAGATACTCTTGCGCTACGCTCCGCAGAAGAAGGGACTTCTGTCTTCCTTCAACGGGAGAAAGCAGCTCACGCGGGATGAGTATGAAAAGCTCGCCGACGACGCTCAGGATATCCTGAAAGCAGCATACGATATCATATCGTATCAAAAGAATATTGAACGCAACGAGGCGGAGAAGGTAAAGTATGAGGCTCAGATCGAGGTCGTCAAGCCGTGGCTGAATCTCGACGTACCGATGAACTTCTCCGGCACATCGACCACAAGGGCGTTCATCGGCAAGTTTGCTCCGCCGAAGTCATCGACGGATATCATGAAGGAGCTCGCCGAGATCATCCCCGAGGTCGAGGGCATAGACGTCGAGACGGTGCACACCGACGACAACCAGACCTGCGTCTTTATCCTGACCTCAAAGCAGGATGCCGACGCTGTGTCCGACGCTCTCAGGCGCATAGGCTTCGAGTATCCTTCGTATGTTTCCACGGTCGTGCCCAAGAAGCGCGAAAAGGAGATCAACCGCCATATCAATAACCGCGACGGTCGTATCCTCGAGAACCAGAACAATATCAAGGCACTCGCAGATTACGCCGACAAGCTCGCTTTCCTCGAAGACTACTACGTCATGAAGGCTGAGCGCTACAGCGTGTATGACGATATCTCCACCTCGAACAACACTTTTGTCCTCACGGGCTATATCCCCGAGCAGGACGCTCAGAAGCTCAAGAGCTATCTCGAAACTAAGTATGACGCTGAGGTCGAGCTCGAGGCGGCGGACGGCGACGACGTCCCCGTCGTGCTCAAGAACAACAAGTTCAGCGAGCCTGTCGAGTCGGTAATAGCTACCTACAGCTATCCCGATCGGCACGAGACCGATCCGACCTCGATCATGGCGATCTTCTACTACATATTCTTCGGTCTGATGTTCTCGGACGCGGGATACGGTATCGTTATGGCGCTCGCCTGCGGTATCTGCCTGTTTAAGTTCAAGGGTATGGACCCCGGGCTCAGGCGCAGCATGAAGATGTTCTTCTGGTGCGGCGTGTCAACCACCTTCTGGGGACTTCTTTTCGGATCGTTCTTCGGCGACGCGGTGTCGGTGATATCCAACACCTTCTTCCATACGCCGCCGCCGAATATCCCCGGATTGGTAGTGCCGATATGGTTCAACCCCGTCACAGACCCGATGCGGATGCTGATGTTCAGCTTTCTGCTCGGTATCATACATTTGTTCACAGGTCTTGGGATCCAGGCGTATAACCACATCAGGCACAAGGATTATCTCGCCGTTTTATACGACGTTATCAGCTGGTATCTGCTCGTAGGCGGTCTGATACTCGCCCTGCTGTCTATGGAGATGATGGGCAACATCGCCGGATTCGTCCTGCCGCCGATATGTATGAAGGTCGGTCTGATAATGGCGGCGGTCGGCGCTGTTATAATCCTGTTCTTTTCAGGCAGAGAGAGCAAAAATCCGATCATCCGTCTTGCCAAGGGCGCATACGGGCTTTACGGCACTACGAGCTACCTCAGCGACATACTCTCTTACAGCCGTTTGCTTGCTCTTGGATTGGCTACCGGCGTTATCGCGCAGGTATTCAACCAGATCGGCTCGATGATGGGCGACAGCATAATCAGCGCTTTGATCTTCATCATCATCTTTATCATAGGTCACGGACTTAATATCGGAATCAACGCTCTGGGCGCCTATGTTCATACCAATCGTTTACAGTTCGTTGAATTCTTCGGCAAGTTCTATACGGGCGGCGGCCGAGGATTCAATCCTTTCAAAATCAATACAAAGCATTATACAGTCAAGGAGGACATCTAAAATGTCAGAGATTTTTACTAACTCAGGTTTGTTTTTCGCACTTTTGGGCGCTGCATTAGCGACATTCGTAGCCGGTATCGGCTCCGCTATCGGCGTAGGCAAGGCAGGCGTAGCCGCCGCAGGCGTTCTCGCAGAGGATCCCTCTATGTTCGGTAAGGTACTTATCTTCCAGCTCCTGCCTGCTACTCAGGGTATCTACGGTCTGCTGGTCGCATTCCTTATCCTCTCAAACGTCGGTCTGATCGGCGAGGTCAAGGAAGTTACCTGGCTCCAGGGTCTGCTGTATTTCGCAGCTTCTCTGCCGATCGCATTCGCAGGCTATTTCTCCGCTGTCCATCAGTCAAAGTGCGCGGTCGCAGCTATCGGCACCGTCGCGAAAAAGCCCGACCAGATGGGTAAGGCTCTGATCCTCCCGGCAATGGTCGAGACCTATGCAATCCTTGCACTTCTGATCTCCATCCTCGCTGTATTCGGCATCGCAGGTATGTGATTCGGAGAATGATATGTCAGGAATCGATAAAATAATCAGCCGGATCGAGCAGGATACCAAGGCTGTCTGCGACAACGTAATCGCCGAGGCGAAAGCCAAGGCTGATAGAATAGTTGCCGACGCCGAGGCTCAAGCTCAGTCCATCGCCGCCGCAGGTAAGGAAAAGACCGCCGCGCGTGTGGCGGATATAAAGAAGAGGGGCGATTCAGCCACCGACCTCGAGGAGAAGCGCGTAATGCTCTGCACAAAGCAGGACATCATCGCGAAGATGCTCCGCGAGGGTTTGGATACCGCGAAGGATCTCCCCGACGACGAGTACTTCGGTCTCATCACCCAGATGGTAGGGAAGTACTCTCAGCCCGAGGACGGCATCATCCTCTTCGGCGCAAAGGACAAGGAACGTATGCCCGCCGACCTTCCCGAACGGCTCAACTCCGTTGCAAAGGGCGGTCTGACCTTAGCTGTCGAGAACGCCGACATCGACGCGGGATTCATCCTCAAATACGGCGGCATAGAGCAGAACTGCTCATTTGACGCCATTTTCGCAGGAGAGGCAGAGACGCTGTCCGACAGAGCCGGAAAGCTCCTGTTTTAAAAGGGAGGCAGATCATGCAGCAGGATTATACATATGCCGTTGCGCGGATCCGCTTCCGCGAGACCCGTCTGCTCAGCGACGCCGATCTGCTTTCGCTGCTCTCCGCTAAGGACACCGAGACTGCTCTACGCCTTCTCAAGGACAAGGGGTGGGGCGACGGTTCATTCGACGGCGACCCCGATGCGCTGATCTCTCTTGAAGAGAAGAAGCTCTGGGAGTTCGTCGATGAGATAGTCCCCGACAGCGAAGCGCTCGACTTCTTGCGCGTCCCCAACGATTTCCATAATCTCAAGGTCACGGTCAAGTGCATCATCCGTGACGAGAAGCCGGACGGACTCTTCCTGTATAACTCGGTCGTCGATCCTAAGGAGCTGTTCGAGTGCGTTTCAAAGCGCGAGTACGGCGATCTGCCCGAGTTTCTGCAGGCTCCGGCGCGCGAGGCTCTGACCACTCTTTTGCAGACCGGCGACGGTCAGCTTTGCGATATGGTCATCGACAAGGCGTGTATGGACCATGTCGAAAAGCTCGGCAAAGAGAGCGACAGCGAGCTGATAAAGCTATACTGCGAGCTGTTCACGGCTTCGGCGGATATCAGGATAGCCGTGCGCTCGGCTAAAACCAATAAAAAACATGACTTTATCCTCAAAGCGTTGGCAGAGTGCGATTCGCTCGATATAATGAAGCTCGCTTCGGCTGCTTCCATTGGCTACGATGATGTGCTCAGCTATCTCGGTACGACAAGATACAGCGGCGCTGTAGACGCGATCCGTGAGTCTATGTCCGCTTTCGAGAAGTGGTGCGACGATCATTTGACCAATGAGATGCGCTCGCAGAAGTGGGAACCCTTCGGCATCGGTCCGATAGTAGCGTACATCAACGCGCGTCAGAACGAGATGAAGGCTGTGCGTCTGATACTCTCCGCTAAGCAGAACGCTCTGAGCGAGGATACTGTCAAAGAAAGACTGAGGAGCATGTATGTCTAACAGGATCGCAGTCGTAGGAGATAAAGAAAGTATATACGGCTTTGCCGCTTTGGGACTCGATCCGTATGTGTTCGAGCTGTCCGAAGAGGGCTTTGCCATGTTCAAAAGGCTGTGCCAGAACGAGAGCTACAGCATCATATTTGTGACCGAGGCAGCCGCGGCTGTCCTCGAAAAAGAGATCGAAAAGTACCGCAGCGCGCCTTCACCCGCCATCATCCTGATTCCCGGAGTATCGGGCAACACGGGCGAGGGACTGTCTGCCGTACGTAAATCTGTCGAAAAAGCCGTCGGCAGCGATATATTCAACGAGTGATCAGTGGTCAGTGATCAGTGATCAGACGATAATCTAAAAGTGAAATGAACAGTGTGTAAAAGGTTTCTGACAACTAACCACTGGACACTATCCACTAAATAAAGGATTGATACATTATGAGTACAGGTATTATTAAGAAGGTAGCGGGCCCGCTGGTAATCGCCGACGGTATGCGCGACTGTAATATGTACGACGTCGTGCACGTATCGAACATGAACCTCATCGGCGAGGTCATCGAGATGCACGGCGACAGAGCCTCTATCCAGGTTTATGAAGAGACCTCGGGTCTCGGCCCCGGCGAGCCTGTCGTATCCACCGGCAGCCAGCTCTCGGTCGAGCTCGGCCCGGGTCTGATAGAGAGCATCTATGACGGTATCCAGCGTCCTCTCGACGATATCATGAAGGTCAGCGGCAACAACCTCAGCCGCGGCATCTCCGTCCCTGCCCTCAAGCGCGACAAGATCTGGCAGTTCAAGGCGACTGTATCCGTGGGCGACAGGGTAGAGGCAGGCGATATTCTCGGTACTGTTCAGGAGACCGAGATCGTAGAGCATAAGATCATGGTGCCCGACAAAAAGGGCGGCGTAATCAAAGAAATCAAGAGCGGCGAGTATAAGGTAGAGGACACCGTCGCCGTTGTCGAGAACGACAAGGGTGAGCGCTTTGAGCTTTCGCTCATGCAGAAGTGGCCTGTCCGTATCGGCAGACCGTATAAGCAGAAGCTCTCTCCCGATATGCCGCTCATCACCGGTCAGCGCGTCATCGACACACTGTTCCCGATCGCTAAGGGCGGCGTTGCGTCTGTTCCCGGTCCGTTCGGCTCCGGCAAGACCGTCGTTCAGCATCAGCTCGCCAAGTGGGCAGAAGCTGACATCGTCGTCTACATCGGCTGCGGCGAGCGCGGCAACGAGATGACCGACGTTCTCAACGAGTTCCCCGAGCTGCTCGACCCCAAGACCGGTCACAGCCTGATGGAGCGTACCGTACTGATCGCCAACACCTCCGATATGCCTGTTGCGGCTCGTGAGGCTTCGATATACACCGGTATCACCATCGCCGAGTATTTCCGCGATATGGGTTACTCCGTAGCTCTGATGGCTGACTCCACCTCCCGCTGGGCAGAGGCTCTGCGCGAGATGTCCGGCCGACTGGAAGAGATGCCCGGTGAAGAAGGCTATCCCGCATATCTGGGTTCACGACTCGCTCAGTTCTATGAGAGAGCCGGACGCGTCATCACACTCGGTTCTAAGGATCAGGAAGGCTCGCTGTCCGTCATAGGCGCGGTATCGCCTCCCGGCGGTGATATCTCCGAGCCGGTATCGCAGGCTACCCTGCGAATCGTAAAAGTATTCTGGGGTCTCGACGCGAGCCTTGCGTACAAGCGCCACTTCCCGGCTGTCAATTGGCTGACTTCTTATTCTCTGTATGTTGACACCATGGCTAAGTGGTATGCCGACAACGTAGCTCCCGATTGGATGGATCTGCGCGCGAGAGTCATGCAGCTTTTGCAGGAAGAGAGCGAACTCGAAGAGATCGTCAAGCTCGTCGGTATGGACGCTCTGTCCGACACCGACCGCATCAAGCTCGAGGCGGCTCGTTCGATCCGCGAGGACTTCCTCCATCAGAACGCTTTCCATGAGACCGACACATATACAACGCTCAAGAAGCAGTATCACATGATGCAGCTGGTCATGGCGTTCTATGACAAGAGCATCGCGGCTCTGCCCGAGGGCGCACAGCTCAACGCTCTGATAGATATGCCTATCCGCGAGCGTATCGGCCGTTTCAAATATGTCAAGGAAGACGAGGTCGAGCAGGTATATTCCGATATACTCTACAACCTCGATGTAGATATCAACAACATCATCAAGAAGGGGGATGAGTGATTTGCCGAAGGAATACAGGACTATTGAAGAAGTAGCCGGCCCTCTGATGCTCGTCAAGGGCGTCAGCGACGTAAACTACAATGACCTTGGGGAAATCGAACTCGCCTCCGGTGAAGTGCGCCGCTGCAAGGTGCTCGAGATCAACGGCGAGGACGCTCTTGTCCAGCTGTTCGACTCAGCCGCAGGCATCAACCTGTCCGACTCCAAGGTGCGCTTTCTGGGTAAGTCCATGGAGCTCGGCGTTTCCACCGATATGCTGTCCAGAGTCTTCGACGGCATGGGCAAGCCCATCGACGGCGGCCCCGACATCCTGCCCGTTGCGCGCATGGATATCAACGGTCTGCCGATGAATCCGTATGCACGTAACTATCCTCAGGAGTTCATCCAGACCGGCGTTTCCGCCATCGACGGACTGAACACACTGGTAAGAGGTCAGAAGCTCCCGATCTTCTCCGCATCCGGTCTGCCGCACGCTCAGCTGGCGGCTCAGATAGCTCGTCAGGCTCGCGTCCGCGGCACAGACGAGCAGTTCGCGGTCGTATTCGCCGCTATGGGTATCACCTTTGAAGAGTCTAACTACTTCATCGAAAGCTTCAAGGAGACCGGCGCTATCGACCGTACCGTCATGTTTGTGAACCTTGCGAACGACCCCGCTATCGAGCGTATCTCTACTCCGCGTATGGCTCTTACCGCCGCAGAGTATCTCGCGTTCGAGGCTGATATGCACGTTCTGGTCATCATGACCGACATCACAAACTACGCCGACGCCCTGCGTGAGGTCTCCGCTGCTCGTAAGGAAGTACCCGGCAGACGCGGCTATCCCGGTTATATGTACACCGACCTCGCTACTCTCTATGAGAGAGCTGGCCGTCAGAAGGGCAAGAAGGGCTCTATCACACTGATCCCGATCCTCACCATGCCCGAGGACGACAAGACCCATCCGATCCCCGACCTAACCGGTTACATCACCGAGGGTCAGATCATCCTCTCCCGTGAGCTCTACCGCAAGAACGTAGCTCCGCCTGTAGATGTTCTGCCGTCTCTGTCCCGACTCAAGGATAAGGGTATCGGCGAGGGCAAGACTCGCGCCGACCACAGCAATACCATGAACCAGCTGTTCTCCGCGTATGCCCGCGGTAAGGACGCCAAGGAGCTCATGGTCATCCTCGGCGAATCCGCTCTTACAGATATTGATAAGCTCTACGCTCAGTTCGCCGACCGCTTTGAGAAGGAATATGTATCTCAGGGCTACGAGACCAACCGCTCTATCGAAGAGACTCTCGACCTCGGCTGGGAGCTGCTGCGCATACTGCCGCGTTCCGAGCTGAAGCGTATCGACGACAAGTATCTCGATCAGTATTATAATAAGTGAACAGTGATAAGTGTACAGTGAACAGTGAACAGTTAAGAGGGTCGCTTCACTACGATTTATATTAACTGGTCACTAAACACTTGCCGCTTGTCACTGAAAAGGATTTGATATTATGGCTGTCAAGCAGGTCAACCCGACCCGTATGGAGCTGACAAGGCTCAAGAAAAAACTGAATACGGCGACCAGAGGACATAAGCTGCTAAAGGATAAGCGCGACGAGCTCATGCGCCGCTTTTTGGAGATGGTTCGAGAGAACCGCGCGCTCAGGATGAAGGTTGAGGAAAGCCTGCGTAAGGCTAACCTGAACTTCGTCCTCGCCAAGACCGCTATGAGCGACGAGAGCATGAAAGCTGCTCTGCTCGCTCCGAAGCAGGAGGTCTATGTGACCACATCCTACCGAAACGTCATGAGCGTCGATATCCCGGTCTTCGATACCGAGACCCGTACCCCGGATCCCAACGACATCTATTCCTACGGTTTCGCGTTCACATCAGCCGATCTCGACGACGCGGTCAAATCGCTGTCGGATATCCTGCCCGATCTAATAAAGCTCGCCGAGATAGAGAAGAGCTGTCAGCTGATGGCTGACGAGATCGAAAAGACCCGCCGCCGCGTCAACGCGCTGGAGCACGTCATGATCCCCGAGACCAGAGAGCAGATACGCTACATCACGCGAAAGCTTGACGAGAATGAGCGCTCTACCCAGACCCGTCTGATGAAGGTCAAGGATATGATGCTGCAGCAGGCACATGGCTATTAAGTTACAATCGGTCACAACAGTAACGTAATTGTTAACAAATTGTTCACACCCACTTCATGTGGGTGTATTTTTTTGCTTTACAATGAATATCATGAAGCAGGGAGGTGAGCGACTTGCCCTGCAGACTGCAAGAGCTCAGACGGAAGGAAGTTATCAGTTCTTCCAACGGATGCCGTATTGGTTTTGTAGATGATCTCGAGGTCGACGTCAAATGCGCTAAGGTTACAGCGCTGATAGTTTACGGCAGACCGAGGTTTTTCGGCTTATTCGGCAAGGCCGACGACTGCTTCATAAAGTGGGAAAATATACGTCTGATCGGCGAAGACGCGATTCTTGTCGATAATTTTGTGCAAAAAATGCCAAATAAAGCAAAAAAACGTCATCAATTTGTAACGTTTTGTCACCAAATATTTTTGTGAACGTTAGCAAATTGCACTACAGTTTATTGTGGATTATGTACATAATTTCTAAAATAAATTGCTAAATCAGAAAAATAAGCTGATTGTGATTCTTTTAAAGAATTAAAACGCAAAAGTAACAGATTTGCAATTCTTGTTATTTTGTGGTTTAATAAGACACGAAATGAAGCGACAATACCATATTGTGTGCCATTTCATATCGGATCACCGATAACTACTATAAAAAGGAGGCAGAATTATGAGTACAGAAACGATTCGATTTGTACGTCGGATAGTAGCGATAAGCTTGTGCGCCGCACTGCTTATGTCTTTCTCTCTGATTCTCGCACCGGGTGTAGGAGCAGCAAGTGATACCAATAAAACAGAAACCGCAACAAAAGATAGTATTAATATAATTTCGGCGGAGGATAAGCTCCTTGCACAGAGAGCATCCATCATCGACGAAGCAAGAAAAGAAGCAGCCGAGGTAGTGAGCGAGCAGCTCGCGATCCAGGAGGCTGCGGCTAAGGAAGCCGAAGCAGCAAAGACTGAGGGCACCAGAGTCGCGACAGCTGTCGCTTTCGGTAACCCGAATGCAGTTACCTATAACACTTCTTCTTCGTCCGAATCCGTCAGCGCCAGCTCAACATCCGACGGCGAGAGCGATACAAGCTCTTCCAGCGAGTCCGAGAGTTATGATTATTCCTATCCGGCGTATTCCGGTTCATCAGAATTTCTGATGTCTATCGATAATCCCGACTACTCGTATACAGGTTGCGTTGTTTATCTCAGCGATGACGACAGAGATATCACCGAGCGTATCCTGATGGGCGAGGCAGGCAGCCAGGGCTTTGAAGGCATGGCTCTTGTAGCTCAGTGCATCAGAGATACCTATGTAAACGGCAGCTACAGCAGCATCAGAGAACTCCTGATAGACAACGGCTACTACGGCTCTACATCTATCACACCTTCTCAGACTGCTAAGGATGTAGTCAATTATATCTTCGACCAGGGTGGTTCTGCGGTTCAGCACGAGATCCGTGTGTTCTACGCAAGCAACCTTTGCTCCAGCCCTTGGCACGAATCTCAGGAGTATGTATGCTCCTACGGATATGTCAGATACTTCGATTTCTGGTAAACACCCGTATTAATCAAAAAAACTTGAGAAATCAAGCGTTTTCCTTTGAAAAATGCTTGATTTCTTTTTTTGTTTATGGTAAAATATTCAGGCACTACGCACGTTGACGGCTTGACAGTTGGGTGTTTTATGTGTTTGCGGTAAGCGATCGGTGACAACTGTTCACTGACCACTAACCACTGACCACTAAAACTGTCCTGTCAAAATCTCGGCCGCAACGGAGGTATTTAACCTAAGGAGGTAAATTATGGCAGTAGTTTCTATGAAACAGCTTCTGGAGGCAGGCGTACACTTCGGCCACCAGACAAGAAGATGGAACCCCAAGATGGCTCCCTACATCTTCACAGAGCGTAACGGTATCTACATCATCGATCTGCAGAAGACCGTCGTTAAGCTCGAGGAAGCGTACAACTTTGTGAGAGAGATCTCTATGGAAGGCAAGAGCGTGCTCTTCGTCGGTACAAAGAAGCAGGCTATGGAGTCCGTCAAGGACGAGGCTACCCGTGCAGGCGCTTTCTATGTAAACGCAAGATGGCTGGGCGGTATGCTCACCAACTTCACCACCATCCGCAGAAGGATTGCTCGCTTAAAGCAGCTCCGCACAATGGAAGAAGACGGTACATTCGATCTTCTGCCCAAGAAGGAAGTCATCAAGCTCAACCTCGAGATCGAGAAGCTCGAAAAATTCCTCGGCGGTATCAAGGATATGACCGAGATGCCCGGTGCTCTCTTCATCGTTGACCCGAGAAAAGAGAAGATCGCCGTTGCCGAAGCTAAGAAGCTCGGTATCCCGATCGTTGCTATCGTTGACACAAACTGCGATCCCGACGATGTTGACTACATCATCCCCGGTAACGACGACGCTATCCGTGCCGTCAAGCTGATCTCCGGCGCTATGGCTAACGCTATCATCGAGGGTAAGGAAGGTCAGATGGGCGCTGCTGCTCAGACAGAAGAGGCTGACACCGCTGACATCGTAGAAGAGTAATATATTCAGTGACAAGTGTCCAGTGATAAGTGATCAGTTCAAAGTAGGGCTGCGCCCTTATTGATTTGCATTAATTTTTCCTGATCGGAGCAAAGCGACCTGCTTAACTGTTCACTGACCACTAACCACTGGCAACTCATTTATTAATAAGGAAGGATTTGATTTATATGGCATTTACAGCTCAGGATGTAAAGGCTCTTCGTGAGAAGACCGGCTGTGGTATGATGGACTGCAAAAAGGCTCTCACCGAAGCAAACGGCGACATGGAAGCCGCTATTGACGTATTAAGAAAGCAGGGTCTGGCCAAGCAGGCTAAGAAGGCTGACCGTATCGCTGCCGAGGGTATCGCTCTCGCTATCACCAACGATAAGAACGACAAGGGCGTTGTTATCGAGGTCAACGCCGAGACAGACTTCGTCGCAAAGAACGCTGATTTCCAGGCGTTCGTAAACACCTGCGCTCAGACAGTTATGGCTCAGGCTCCGGCTGACGTAGAGGCTCTGCTCGCAGCTAAGGCTGAGGGTTCCGATATGACCGTTGCCGAGCTCCTGCAGGAGAAGGTCCTCACCATCGGTGAGAATATCCAGATCCGCCGCTTTGAGACCGTAGACGGTCCCTGTGTCGCTTACGTACACGCCGGCGGCAAGATCGGCGTTCTCGTCAACTTCGAGACCGATATCGACTCCACCAACCCCGAGTTCATCGCTTACGGCAAGGATATCGCTATGCAGATCGCCGCTCTGAACACCCTTTACCTCGACGAGGCAGCTGTTCCCGCAGAGGTCATCGAGCATGAGAAGAACATCATGGTTGA
>Ga0310690_10006915_pt1 | contig 14734 bp, 7 predicted proteins | sample AusTroGonzalo_MG_2_FD_207661 | JGI IMG/M metagenome (GOLD analysis project Ga0310690, IMG submission 207661) | Bovine rumen microbial communities from tropical cattle in Woodstock, Queensland, Australia - Gonzalo_04 (v2) (version 2) | ecosystem: Host-associated > Mammals > Digestive system >...
CGTATCAGTACGCCTACGGTCAACGACAACGAACGATGCACTGACCGTGTCCGTCCGCCAGTTCACCGGATTGATGCACAGCAAGTTACCTCCGCTCACCACCAGTATAGTATCCTTCGGCGAGCGCACAGAGTTAAAACAGATCGTCACCCCCGTGTCCGTTGCCCCCTGCGCAGGCCGTATCAACGGACAGGAATCCAAATCCTCCTGCGTCACCCTATAGCCGACGACATAAGCAGCCACCATCCGCGAGGCAATACTGTCGGGCATTCGTCGCATGATGTCCATCATGGCGTGTGCTCCCTGACTGTAACCCGCAATCACGAAGGGCCGACCTTGGTTGTAATGCGCTATGTAATAGTCCCAACTGCGTCGCACATCGGCGAGCGCCAAGGGCAGTCGCGCCATCGTAGCCTCCAAAGAACCCCATGATTGCATAGATACCTGACGGTAGTAAGGGGAGTAATAGTTGCAATCACCGGAATAGAAGGAATCCACAGCATGCATCTCATGCGCCATACGCCCACGCAGATAGTCATCATAGGTATCAGCAAAGTGACAGGTATCACCATTCATCAGATGGTCGCCCGTCTCGGTAGAAATAATATAGAAAAGGTCGGCCTTTCCGCCTCGGTCACGGATAAACCACTGCGACGAATCGGCATAGACCGGTTCTGGTGGAATCGGGCCGATCAGCGAACCCTTGCCGTCGTCCCATGAAGAGAGTAACAGCAGCAGAGCCATTGCCCAAAGCATCATCAATACCCTTTTCCATCTCATCATCGTCGTGGTTGAATGAAATTTGGTTGCAAAGATACAAAAAAAGCCACAGATTACACAGATTGTTACAGATTATTTCGTAATTTTGCAACCAATAAACAAGCAAAACAATGATATCATTCGAATGCGACTACAACAACGGAGCCTGTCAGGAGGTACTCGACAACCTGATAAAGTACAACAACGCTAAGCCTACGCCCTACGGCTTTGACGAGTTCAGCGAACGCGCCAAGGCCCGCATCCGTGAGGCCTGCGGCATGCCTGACGCACAGATATTCTTCCTGACAGGAGGCACCCAGACCAATGCCACGACCATCGACTCGATGCTCTATCAGTACGAGGGCGTCATCTGCGTGGGGTCCGGCCACATCAATGTCCACGAGGCCGGAGCCGTGGAGTTCACGGAACACAAAATCATCACCATTGCAGACACCGACGGCAAGATGGCCGCCAAAACACTCGACAAATACCTCGACGACTATATGCACGACGGCAATAAGGATCATGCTGTGCATCCGGGATTGGTCTATATCACTTTCCCCACCGAGTTCGGCACACTCTACACGGCCAAGGAACTCGACAACATCTATCAGGTCTGCCAACGCTACGAGATACCGCTCTATATCGACGGTGCCCGCCTCGGCTATGGTCTGATGGCCGAAGGCAACGATGTTTCCCTACCCTATCTCGCCCGCCACTGTGACGTGTTTTATATTGGCGGTACAAAAATTGGAGCCCTCTGTGGCGAGGCAGTGGTCTTCACCAACCGCAAAGCCCACAAACATTTCTTCTCCATCCAGAAACAGCACGGTGCCGTGATTGCCAAAGGTGCACTGATTGGTTTGCAGTTTGATGCGCTGTTTAGCAACAATCTTTATTTCAAACTTTCTGAACATGCCATCAAGATGGCCATGCGGATGAAGGAAATCTTCAAGCGCAAGGGCTTCGAATTCTATGTAGATTCCCCCACTAACCAACAATTCGTCGTCATCGACAACGAACAGGTAGAACAACTTGAGCGCAAAGTAGAGTTCTCGCATTTCGGTCAAACTGACCACCATCATACCATCTGCCGCTTTGTCACCAGTTGGGCTACAACTGAGGAAGAAATCAATACACTTGAACAGATTCTCATCGGCTGACGTTTTTAAGTGTATTGTTTACATTTAAGGCAAAAATGGTCCAAAATACGCCTGTGTAATAGTTACACTTATTAGCACTTTTACACACTCTTTTCCCTCATTTTTGTTAAAAAACAGGGAAAAGGACAAAATAGTATCAATAATAATCAAAAAAAGTTGCTTCTATTTCGGCAATTTATCTTATCTTTGCAACGGATTTAGAACTAAGTACTACAATTCTAACATTATTTTATATATAACTAACGTATGAACAAAACTTTTAGGAAAACAGCGCTGCTGGTGGGTGCATTCTCCCTCCTGGGATTATGTTATTCACCCAAAGCCTATGCCGCTGACGCCGTACAAGAGGTGCAGCAGGCAAAGAAGATTACAGGTACTGTAGTCGATGCTTCTGGCCCCGTCATTGGAGCCAGTGTCGTTGTGAAAGGAACGGCGAACGGTGTAGCCACCGATTTCGACGGTAACTTCACACTGAACGCCAGCCCGGGTCAGACCCTGGTCGTTTCTTACATTGGCTATCTGAACAAGGAAGTGAAAATCACTGCTAATCAGACCAACTATGAGATTACCATCGAAGAAGACAAGCAGATGCTTGACGAAGTGGTGGTCGTCGGTTATGGTACGATGAAGAAGAGCGACCTCTCTGGTTCTTCCTCTTCCATCAACGAACAATCCCTGAAGGGAACCGTCATTACCTCTTTGGATCAGAGTCTGCAAGGACGTGCCACTGGTGTGACTGCCGTTACAACTTCTGGTGCGCCTGGTTCATCATCCTCTATCCGTGTGCGTGGTATCGGTTCTATTAACGCCAATCAGGAACCCCTCTATGTCATCGACGGTGTGATCGTGCAGAGCGGTGGACAGTCAGGTGCAGACTACGGTCTGGCCGACCGTCTTGGTAACGGTAAGGTTTCTACCATCTCCCCACTGTCAACCCTGAATCCCTCCGATATCGTTTCGATGGAGATTCTGAAGGATGCTTCCGCTACCGCCATCTATGGTGCCCAGGGTGCCAATGGTGTCGTGCTTATCACCACCAAGCGTGGTAAGGCCGGCGAGGCAAAGTTCAACTACGACGGCATGTTTGCTGTCAACCGCCAGGTGAAGCGTCTTGACATGATGAACCTCCGCGAATATGCAGAGTACTATCAGAGTTTTGTCAACGACGGCTGGATTCAGAAGAGTCAGGCCAATGCCAACTATTCAGATCCCTCTATCCTTGGCAATGGTACCAACTGGCAGGATGCCATTTTCCAGACGGCTCTCCAGCACCAGCATCAGGTATCTGCTCAGGGTGGTACCGACAAGGTGCAGTACTATGTATCAGGTAACTTCATGAATCAGGAAGGTACCATCATCGGTTCTAACTTCAAGCGTTATTCCGTACGTGCCAACCTCGACGCACAGTTGAAGTCCTGGCTGAAACTCGGTATGTCAACCACCTTCTCTACCACCAACGATGATCTGAAGAGAGCAGATGGTAGCGAGGGTATCATTACTTACTCACTGACCACCCTGCCCGATATGCCGATCTATGATGTCTTCGGTAACTACTATGCAGAGGTGCGTGAGGGTTATACGAACCCCAACCCTGTGGCTCTGGCCAACATGAACCAATATACGTTGGAGCGCCGTAAGTTGACAGGTAACATCTTCGCAGAAGTCAGCTTCCTGAAGAATCTCGTCTGGCATGCAGAATTAGGTTATGACATCTCCGGCTCGAATGCAGAGACTTGGGAGCCTTCTGTTGACCTCGGTGGCTGGCAGAAGCCTGCCAACCAGGATCACTGGCAGAGCAACACCAACAAATTCTGGCAACTGAAGAACTATCTGACCTATACCGGTAACTTTGGTAAACATAACTTAACTGCTATGCTCGGTCAGGAATGCTGGGAGTCCATCTGGAAATACCAGGGTATCACAGGTCAGAATCTGCCACGTAACGACGTACAGAACCCGTCACTTGCAGAGAAAGCCGACAAAGATTTCTCCTCTGGCTTCGGCAGCGCCTCGATGGCTTCGTTCTTCACGCGCGAAACCTATAATTATGATGACCGTTACTATGCAACTTATACATTCCGTTATGACGGCTCATCCAACTTCGGTCCTAACAACCGTTGGGCAGGCTTCCACTCTGTGGCTGCCAGTTGGCGCTTCACCAACGAGGCCTTCATGAAGGATCAGAAGATTCTAAGCAACGGTAAGATCCGTGTGGGTTGGGGACAGACCGGTAACGCCAATATTGGTGGTTACAAATGGGGTGTTGCCCTGAGCGTCATGCCATCCGCACTCGGTCAGTCCTATCGTCCTACAGGTCTGCCCAACGAGTCTATCCAGTGGGAGACACAGGAGCAGATTGACTTAGGTCTTGACCTCGGTTTTCTGAACAACCGTATCAATTTGACCATCGACTGGTACCGCAAGGAATCTAAGGATATGTTGATGAAGATGCAGTTGCCTTCTTACTTAGGAACACAGGGTAACGGTTCGTCTGCCCTCTCTGCTCCTTATGGAAACTACGGCACCATGCGTAACACCGGTCTTGAAATCGAAGTCAAGGCTACACCGGTTCAGACCAAGGCCTTCAGTTGGGATACCGACTTGCAGTTCTCATTCAACAAGAACAAACTGGTAGCCCTTCAAGGTACAACCTCTGCAGCCATCATTGGTTATGGTCAGTGGAGCGATGTTGTAGCTGTATCTTCTGTAGGTCGTCCAATGTATGACTTCTATGGATATGAAGTAGAAGGTGTCTATAAGGACTTTGACGATATTCTGAACTCGCCGGTCAATACCCTTTACATACAGTCGTGTGTTACTGAGACCGACGAAAACGGTAATATTATTGCTTACCGCCACCAGACGGATCCCACAAAATACAGTAAGAGCAATACGGTATGGCCTGGTGACTTGAAGTTCAAGGATGTAGATGGTAACGGCATCATCGACGAGAACGATAAGACCAATATCGGTTCTCCGCTGCCCGATTTCACCTTCGGCTTTACCAACACGTTCAATTACAAGAACTTCGACCTCTCAATCTTCATCAACGGTTCTGTCGGTAACAAGGTGATGAACTACACCTCTATCCCCCTGACCTCGATGACGAGTACCTGGAACAACCAGATCCAGGAGAAAATTGCCGATCGCGCACAACTGGCCGCTATCGATCCAGGTAAGGTGTATGAAGACGGAAGCATGTGGTACAACGACATCAGCAATGTCTATGTCACCAACCCCGAAACCAAGACACCACGTGTCGCCATTGGTAACACCTACAACCAGAACATTTCCAGTCGTTATATCGAGGATGGTTCATACGTCCGTCTGAAGAACATTTCACTCGGTTATACCTTCCCGAAGAAGATTGTGAACAAACTCTATCTGGACAACCTGCGCATCTACTGCAACCTGCAGAATGTGCTGACACTGACTAAATACGACGGCTACGATCCTGAAATCGGTGCCTCTACGACGGATGCCAACGGCTATGTGTTCGGTCTTGATAACGGACGTTATCCTTCACCCTTCACATGCACATTCGGTATTAACTTATCATTCTAAAGTAAAGGAGGACAATCAATATGAAAAAGAATCAAATCAAAATATTCTTAGCAGCCTCTGTTATCGGACTGGGACTGACTTCCTGTGAAGACTTCCTGGATCGTCCGACAGAAGACAGTTATGTAGCCAGTGGCTATTATAGGACTGATGCCGAGTGCATCGCTGCCGTGGATTATCTGTACAACTCACCCTGGTACGATTTCCAGCGTGGCTTCTTCAAGGTGGGTGAGGTGCTGTCAGGCAACTACTACTGGGGATCAAGTCCCTACCTGAACTTCTCGCTCAACTCTAACGACGAGGACCTGCGCAACATGTCCTACTCTCTGTGGGCTGTCAATGGTCACTCCAACATTGTTCGTAAGTATATTGAAGGCGGTGGTGCCTCTGAGGCTGTAAAGAAACAGACCATGGGTGAGTGCCTGCTTTGGAAGGCTATGGCCTACTTCTATTTGGTACGTACCTTTGGTGATGTACCCATCGTACACGAAAATGCATCAATGATTGAGTCCGGTACCTACAACGAACAGAAAAAGGTTCAGAAGGCCGATGTCTATGAGTATATCATTATGACTTTGGAGAAAGCCATTGAGTGGCTTCCTGAACAGTGTACAGAAGGTCGTCTCGACAAATACTGCGCCAAGGCCCTGCTCGCTAAGGTTTATCTGACCAAGGCTGGTGTCAGTGGTTCACTGAACAACAGTGACTTACAGATGGCTGCCACTTTGGCTAAGGATGTCATCGACAACTCTGGACGTCAACTTGAAAAGAACTATGCTGATGTCTTCAAACTTGAAGGCAACAAGTCAAAGGAGAACATGATTGCCTGGCGCTGGGTGGTAAGTTCACAGTGGACTTCACAGAACACTTTCCAGTCTGACCTCGGTATGACCGGTATCGATGAATACGGTGATGTATGGGGCGAATGGGGTGGCCCGTCAGTTGACCTTCAGGATGCATTTGGATTCAATGTCCTCGACGATCCTGCAACCCGTCCTGACGTTGACACCCGCCGCAAGGCTACGATGATGACCGTTGGCGACATTGTTCCCTACCTCTGGCGTGACAAAGGCGGTTTTGATTACATGCGCTTCGAATATGACAAGGACTACAATCCCGCCGCTTGGGGTGAGCACCGTTCTCCCACTGGCTGTAACGTAGTGAAGCACCTCTATGGCAACAATACTGACCACCTGACGGTTCTCGGCACCTCTGCCGCCCGTATGGCCAGTTCACTTTGCACCCCAATTCTTCGCCTTTCCGATATCTATCTGGTATTCGCAGAGGCTAAGGTCCTGCAGGGACAGACCAGTGACCCGGATGCTCTCAACGCATTTAATGCCGTCCGTCAGCGTGCTATTCCCAATGCTACAGCCGAGACCACTTTGGATTTTGACAAGATTTGGAAGGAACGCCGTTTGGAGTTGGCTTGCGAGGGTGACCGTTGGTACGATTTCGTACGTCTGGCTTATTACAATCCTGATCGTGCTATTGCCGAGCTGAAGAACCAGCGTCGTAACCAGTATTGGAACCTGAACATGACGTTCAAGAACTATTTCACGACCGGTCAGTGGCTGCTTATTAACGCCGATGACGATGGTAAAGACCAATATACTGTTTATGACGAAGATACGCCAGCACCTAACGTAACTGTCAACAGTTTCACCATTCCGTTCCCGATGGAAGACCTCACCTTCAACCCACATCTGAAGGAGGACGCCATCCACGTGGATGTACGTGAGACCTACCAGTACTAAGATTTACAATTAGAAATTAGTAATTAGAAAAAAGAAATTATGATTACCAAGATAAATAAAATAAGCCGCTGGGTGTTTTGCACAGCACTTATCACTTGTCAAGTAGCGTTTTTCTCTTCTTGTAAAGACGAGCCGGACAAGTACGAAATCAGCGGTGGCACACCAACCATCCGCTATATACGCCCTGTAAATGTTGAGAGCGCAGACTCCATCATTACAGGTGCCTACATGGACAATAGCATCTGTATTGTCGGTGAAAACCTGCGTAGCATCACCAAAATGTTCTTCAATGACCAGGAAGCCAAACTGATTCCGAGTCTCATCACAGACAACACGATGATTGTCACCGTCCCAGGAAAGATTCCCGGCGAGGTATTCAACAAAATCTTCATGGTAAACAATGCCAACGACACGACGACTTATGATTTCAAGGTGCTCGTTCCTGGTCCGACCATCAACAACATGACTAATGAGTGGGCTCAGGGTGGAGAGCAGGCTACCATCTACGGTAACTACTTTGTTGATGATCCTAATACTCCGCTCACACTGACCATCAATGGAAACAGAATGCCCATCGAAGAGTTCGATATTAGCCATATCACCTTCACTGTTCCGGTAGGTTTGACAGAAGGCCCGGTAGAAGTCACGTCTGTCTATGGCAAGACAAAGGCCAAGTTCAACTATCGTGATACCCGCGGTATGCTGTTCAACGACTTTGGCACATACGATGCAGGTGAGGCCTCTACAGGTCTAACTAACCACGGTTGGCATAACCAGCAGATTGTAAGCGATGAGAATTCACTTGACGGCAGTTATCTGCTTTTGGGCGACTGCGACCTTGAGGACGGTTCCTGGATGGATGGTAACGTCTCCTTCGAATACTGGCCGGGCGACTGGGACGGCACTTTCACTGGTGTGAACTCACGTCTGTCTGATCTCGTTAGTTTTGCTGACTTTGCCAACATGGCCTTGAAGTTTGAGGTAAACATCCCTTCTAGCAATCCTTGGACAAACCTCTCCATGCAGTGTATCTTCTCTGGTGACGCACAGGTGACCCTGCCGACTGCCAACAACACGTTCTTCAACGGAACGGACTATCCACGTGCCCTCTGGACACCTTGGAGCAAGACCGGTTCATACGACACTGGCGGAAAGTGGACAACAGTGACGATACCTATTTCTACCTTCAAATATAAGAATGACGGAACCGCTGCCGGCACACCTCTGACATCCGAAAACTTCACGGGCCTGACCCTCTTTATTTGGAGTGGTGTAACGAGTGGTACAACCTGTCATCCTATCATCCGTATCGATAATATCCGTGCGGTAGCGTATTGATAAAGGCAAAAAAGTAAAAAAGTAAAAAGGTAAAGAATATGAAAATGATTCGCAAAATATCAGTATTGGCCATGGCAGCACTGGTTGGACTGGCTGGATTCACCAGTTGTAGCGACGACAGTCTTGATACCAACCAGTACAACAAAAGCGGCGTGAACATTCTGGGCTTCGGTCCCATGCCGATTACCCGTGGCGAGACCATGCGTGTGACAGGTACCAATCTCAACAATGTGAAAGAGGTGCTCTTCCCCGAAGGCAACCAGAAAGTCACGCCTGCCACGACATTTATCAGTGGTAGTTTCCAAGTTAAGAATTCTGAGGAGATGATTGTGACGATTCCCGACCAGTGTGTACCGGGTAAACTTCGTCTGGTGACCAACGACGGAAAGACCATCGAGTCTGTTTCTAACATCACCTTTGCCGAGGAAATCAAGGTCGCTTCCATCTCTCCGAATCCTGTCCATCCTGGTGACATCGTTACCATCAAAGGTGAATATGTATGGAATATCGGTCAAGTCGTTTTCTTCGATCACGTAGTTGTCAATGCAGAAGATTTCGTTTCGAACACTCGTAATGAGATTCAGGTATACGTGCCGATGGAGGCAAAGAGTGGTGAAGTAGCCTATAATGATGGTTCTGATGGTGCTGAAAACATTGTCATCGATGACCTTGATGTCGATGCAGCACGGGCTACAGGTGTTTCGAATGCCGCTCCAGAGTTTGGAGAGACCATCAAGATTACTGGTGAGAACCTCGACCTCGTGACATGCGTTGACTTCCCCGCTGTTGAGGATGTGGAGTTCAGTGTAGCCGAGGATGGCAAATCCATCTTGGTTCAGGTTCCCGACAACACCGTATCCGGTAGTATCGTGCTGACCTCTGCCTCTGGTCTGACAACCGCTGTCGATATCACCGTGCCTCTGGCTACCGTCAGCAGCACGAGCCCAGTGAAGGATGTGAAGGCAGGACAGACCATCACCATCAAGGGTGATAAGTTGGATCGCATCACACATCTGATCCTACCTGCTATCGATGCCATTTGGACAGACTTCAAGAAGAGCGCAACCGAGATCTCATTTGTGGTTCCTGAGGGCATGGGTGATGGTAAGATCGTTCTCGTACAGCATAGCAACTACAGCGTTGAGTCTGACAAGATCTCTATGTATAGCGAGGCTCCTGAAATCAGCATCTGGGCAGGTAAGTTCGTCATCGGCGAATGGAATGCAGGCTTGCAGGATCTGGCATGGGGTGGCTACGACTGGTCAACCGCCAAGGCTGGACAGGTGCTGACCGTCTATCTCACACCGGATATGTCAGCAGGCTGGTCACAGATCCGTGTCGGTAACGGTTCATGGGCTGCACTGCCTGGTACTGCCGATGTGAATCCGCTGAGTGCTGAGGACACCAAGTTCTCCGTGACCCTGACTCAGGCCATGATCGATGAGATGGTTGCCAACGGCGGTCTCGTCATCTGCGGTGCATACTTCACAGTTACAAAGATTACCCTCTCTATTCTGGAGAACACCATCTGGAGTGGTTCATTCAAACTGGGAAGTTGGGAACAAGGTATGACAGACCTCTCATGGGGCGGTTACGACTGGACTCAGGTGAAAGCAGGTACGACCCTGAAGGTCTACTATGAGTATGATCCTGCTCCGGGCTACATTAACATCCGCTTCGGTAACGGTAGTTGGGCTGCACTGCCCTCTACACAGGGCTGGGGTCCTGACGGCAATGCTTCTCCTGACCCATCAGAGACGACGATTAAGACCGTTCTCACTGATGCCGACATAGAGCAGTTGCGCAATGCTGGCGGTCTCGTCATCTGCGGTGCCGGTATCATCGTCAAGAAGGTTGTACTTTTGTAACCACAACAGGTTATAAACTCACAATAAGAGCCTGTTATCGCGCGATAACAGGCTCTTGCTTTCAAAAATCCTCAATAATATTTGGCAATTACAGAAACTTTTCATATCTTTGCAGCGAAGTATAACTAAACAATCAAAACGAATCGTCAAGATGAGAAAGATCTATCAATTCCTGATGCTCGTAGCATCAATGACAATGTTCAGTTGCGGAAGCAGTAACAGTAATGATGAGCCAGAGCCGACGCCAAGCGTCAATATCATCCTGCGCTCACAGTCTATCAATGAGGGAGCAGAGGTGGATGCAGCATCTACCACTGTGCTCACGCTAGACTACAATACAACGGTAAGGGTAACTGGTTCAGGCATCACGCTCAATGGTACCGCAGTTACCGCCAAGAGCAATGCCAAAACAGCCATGTCTGTTGACATTCCTCTCGATTTGAAAGAGGCAAAAAGTTACACCCTGAAGGTTGAGAAAGGCGCCATTGTATCGACAACGGATGCCAATTCCTCAGCACCAGAGTTCACACTGAATTTCACAACCAAAGAAGGTGCCAAACCGCTTGACAACGACGCCGTGGTCCTTGCCAAGCTACTCGGTTGGGGTTGGAATCTCGGCAACCATTTCGACACCAGTTCAGGTAAGGACGGGGAGCCCAACCAATGGGGATATTGGGATAACGCCACACCGACAGCCGCCCTTTACACAAACCTGAAAGCCGCTGGTGTCAGAACGGTCCGCATTCCTGTCACATGGGGTAACTATCAGAATCCCAATGACCCTAATTGGACGATCGATGCCGCCTTCATGGCAGAGGTGAAACAGAATGTAGAGTGGGCAGAAGCCGCAGGTCTGAATGTCATCCTGAACATCCACCATGATGAATATTGGACTGATATCAAGACGGCAGCCATCAACGCCACCAAGAACGATGAGATCAAAGACCGTATAGAAAAGACTTGGAAACAGATTGCCGAAGCCTTCAAGGACAAGGGCGACTTCCTCTTCTTTGAGTCCTTCAACGAACTACAAGACGGAAAATGGGGATGGGGCGACAACAAAACTGATGGTGGCAAGCAGTATAACACACTCAACGAGTGGAACCAGTTGGTAGTGAATACCATCCGTGCCACTGGCAGCAAGAACGCCAAACGATGGATTGGTGTACCTGCCTATGCCTCCAATCCAATATTCGCACTTGAGAATAGTTTCAAGTTGCCTACCGATGCTGCTAACCGTATCATGGTCAGCGTTCACTTCTACGATCCAAGTTCCTTCACGCTTACGCCAGTGAAAGATAACATTTCTGACTGGGGACATACAGGAAAGAACAATATCACGGGCAGCAACGAAGAGCATATAGTGGAAATCTTCCAGAAACTGCAGGAGAAATTCATCGCCAAGAACATCCCTGTATATATTGGCGAGTATGGCTGTGTGATCCACACAACAGACCGTGCAAACCTCTTCCGCAACTACTATCTGGAATATGTCTGCCGCGCCGCTCACACCTATAACCTCCCTGTCGTTTTATGGGACAACTGGGACGCAAAGACCAAAGGAGGTGGCGATGAGCACCATTACTACTTCAATCACAATGATGGCACCTACTATAGTGGTGCAGAGTCAATCGTGAAGACGATGATCAAGGCAGCCACCAGTAACGATGCCAACTATACGCTCAAAAGTATCTACAACAATGCTCCGAAATAATACCCTACTATTTAGAAATAGTATTGTAGTAATTTAAAATAGTACCGTAGTAATTTAAAATAGTACTGGAGTAGCAAAATTAGTAGTGCCGTAGCAAAATACGGCACTACTTGTTATATTATAGTTTGATAGTGTCTTTACCTACCTTTAGGAGGTAAAGTGTTCCTTTGGCAGCAGGTATGTGAATCTCCGTTCCTTTGGCGGTTGTCTGGAACAGAAGCATACCTCTGGTATCATAGAGTCTGACAGATATTCCCTGTGGCACATTTACAACGACAATGCCTTCATCTCCACGTAACCAGTTCCATGTCTGAGCCTCAGCGGTGGTGATACCAGCCTTGCCACCGAGAATCGTTTCAATGGCAATGCTGTTGCAAGAAGGAGTCAGGAGAGAGCATACGTCTCCCTTTATTTCCTGTGTGCTCACTGCACCTGTTTGCTCAGTTTGGATGATTTTCCATCCAATGACTTCTACATCCTCTTCTGCAGGTCTTGCCTTAAGTGTTATTTGACGGTCAGCAAAGAACTTCCCCTCAAATGACGGATAGTGAAGGTCTATGCCGTTAAAGTTGATGGACAGATTTTCCCGATGGGGAGTCTCCTTGTTGACAGTCAGGGTAAAAGGCTTGCCTAGTTCGTAGTAGTCGCCCAACATCGCATAGAAATAGTCAGTACGCTTTGCCACCCATTCATGACCTTTGTTCAGTTCCTCGTCGTACTTAGGCCACCATCGGTTGATGAGGTTACGATGATAAGGATACTCGTACTTGATCATTTCGTACATAGGATCCCAGATGGCGCGGACACCCCTCTCATTCAGGAAATCTCCCATATAGATACAGCAACGGTCGATGAATTCACGATAAAAGTCTTTATCTTCCATCAGTCGGCGGAAGAGGCGTGTGTATTCCTCTTTATTTCCCCAGGCTCTGTCACTGTCATAGTCAGGCGTATTAATCCATTTTATGGTGTTGTAATCAGAAGATGAATCGTAGAGTCCAATACCAAAGTCGGTATCCTTTGCTATCCAACGCCATCTGCCACCCTCTGCCCTTGGTCTCCACATAACGTTGTTGTTGCCCGGGAAGTCCTGATTGTTGAAGTAGAGGTTCATGATCATGAGGTTGATATACTCCTCCCAGTCCATGCGCTCTGCATATTCCGCTAAAGTGTGACCATGTTCTTTGTAGAAGGCTTGGAATTGTTTGTAATTGTCCTTTGTTCCCTCCTTCAGGTCATTGTTCTCCAATAGGTCAATATCTTCCAGTCCGTTGTAGTTGGTATAGATATTATTTCCATTGGCTCTTTCGCGGATGTTCAGCATACCGTAATAGGAACCGTTGATATAGATGATGGCTGGTCTCCATGCCTGCCAGTCGAGATCCGCGTACTGAGCCATTGAACGTTGTATGATGGCATCGCGCATATAGAGGTAGTCATAATCATTACCGGCATTACGGAGTACAAGCGACTTGAAATCTCTGACGCCGGGTTTCTGGTCAGGAAAGAACTCATAGTCAAAGCGTTTTGTTCCGAACCGCTTATGGGCATAAAGGGCCATTGACTTCTTGGCGCATCCCCGTGAGGCGGAGCCTGAGATACGCATCTCGCAGAGTTGGTTCAATTGACTATCCTGATTACCTTCAAAGAAAAACTCGATGTTAAGTGGCCTGCGCCAGTTGTTTTTCGAATACGACTCCTGATTACAAGCGAAAATGCCAGTAACCGAGTCATTCAGAAACTCTTGGTTCAGACTGATGGAAATGACAGGTAGCGTAACATCCCGTCCGTGCACGATATACGACTGAGTGGTACTTCTGGGTGACAGCCATCCTTCACAGAAGAGTCTGGCACGAATCACGCGGGAATTTGAGAACCTGATTGGCTTCGTGTATGTCGTGCCAGTAGTGAGGGTGGGTTCAGACCCATCGATGGTGTATCTGATGATTGTCCCTTCTGGTGCATCATCTGGGAGACTCAGTTTCAGATTCATGTTACGTTTCTTCTCTGTCACATACCCATTTTCACTGAAGACGGGCTCCCCAAGTATATGGTCTCTATCGCAGACCTTTCCTGCGTTCTTGGCCTTTGGAGTGGGTGTAAGTTGATAGCCCCAGATGTCGCTACCATCGTTTTCCCGGCCATAGGCAATATTGGGTGCTGGTTGTTTTTCCAGTCCCGTAATCTTATCCATGACATTTCCGTCTCTAAAGAGATAGACATCCATGCCCTTTCCGGAATCCAGCCGGAAGTCCGTGTGCAGTCCCTTGGCTTCCGTATCGCAATAAATGAGAACGTACTGCCCTGGCTCTACCGTTATATTGGGTAGTTTCCAGGCATCATCCGGGTTGTCGGTCTCACCAATCCTGTAGTTTCTCAGGTTGATGTCTTTTTTGCTTGGATTATACAACTCCACCCATGAGTCGGGATACTCCTTGATATCATCCATCACACAGTCAATATTCGACTGCATCAGTTCATTGATGACGAGTTGTGCATAACCATTGGCTGCGCACAACACCATCATGGTGATGAATACCTTTATCAGTATCTGCCTCATCTAACGCAAAGAGA
>Ga0310690_10006916_pt1 | contig 14734 bp, 2 predicted proteins | sample AusTroGonzalo_MG_2_FD_207661 | JGI IMG/M metagenome (GOLD analysis project Ga0310690, IMG submission 207661) | Bovine rumen microbial communities from tropical cattle in Woodstock, Queensland, Australia - Gonzalo_04 (v2) (version 2) | ecosystem: Host-associated > Mammals > Digestive system >...
ACGACGAGGACGGCAACTGGGATGACATAACGGATACAAGGGTCTGCTCTTGCAAGTTCGGCGATTACAACGCCTGGTACGACGGGTCGCAGGGAACGCTGAACGAGAGTGCGCGGTCGTTTGCCAAGACAAGCCCCGGAAAGGACTACACCCTCTTCAACGCGGGCATTTTCATCCAGTCCATCGACTTCGATGACAACAAGGAGACCGTCGACGAGGCGATCTTCGGCACCAACGAGGTTTGGCGTGCCGTCCACGAGCGTTCCACGAGCACCAAGGAGTTCGTGCCTTCGCTCTTCATCCCCGGCGAGGTGGCTGCAGACTACGCGGGCTCCGTGTACCTGTGGTCCGCAGACGCGAATTCCGTGATGCTGCCCGACGCCACGCTGTCGGTGAACGGCACGATGGTCCAGAAGCTGAACTTCGACGGAAGCGCGGGGAGCCTCCAGTTCCGTCTGCGCGGTGTGACGCAGAACACCAAGACCGAGATCTTCCTCTCATCGACGCTGACGAACGTGGTGAGCGGCAGCGGTCGCACGATCACGAACTTCGTCTCGCGGACGGTGGCCTGCATTGCGCCGCTTGCGCCCGGGGTGAACGTGTTGGCGAACGGCGCCCCCACGCTGACGCTGAATGCGACACCGGACTACACGAACTCCACGCCGTTCAAGGTTGAGCTGACCCAGGCCTGGACGAACAACGAACCGGTGACGGTGAAGTTCCGCTACTATCTGACCAACTCCACCGTGGCGATCACCAGCGCCGACCTCTCGAAGCTGGCGCTCATTGCGATCTCCGACGACCAGCAGTATGGCTATGACTCGATCCTGCCCGATTCCGTCACGATCCCCGCCGGTGAGACGGATTCCATCGAGCTTGATACGAACGTGCGCGCCCTCTATGCGCTGGGCGCCCTGACCGGTTCGACCAAGGGCGACAAGATCGTCATCGAGCCGTACTTCGAGAATGCGGACATGGCGGCCTTCTTCTCCGTCCAGAAGCCCCTTGCGCTCACGGTCTACGGCATGAAGCCCACGATTCTGACCGTGAACGGATTTGCGCCCGCAGATATCGCATCCGGCGTGACAAACTCGTTGCTTTCGGTGCGGGGCGGCGTGACGAGCGAGTTTGAGGTGCGCGTGCGCGACACGTACCGGAACATGCAGACGCTCGACGGCTTGAACGGGTCCTTCACCGTCACCTGGCAGTACGAGGGTGGCAAGAAGACGACGATCACGAACGATGTGAACGGCGCGGCGCTCATCCCGGACGGCGACGGTATCCTCCATGTGCCGATGATGTATCCCGTGCCGGCGGCCGATCAGAACATGTTGACGCAGATCAAGGTCACGAACGCCGACGGGCGCTCCTCCGAGGTGTCGTTCTACGTGTACGTCAAGACGCCCAAGAACGTCACGGCGACGCTCGAAAGCGCGACCGTGGGCGAGGGGGCGAACATGCCCGTGACGTTCGTGCTCTCCGAGGCGGCGGCATCGTCGAGCCTCTACGCCTTCCTCGAGCCGGCGAACACGGCGGCGAGCAATCTCTCGTATGCGGCGTTCTTCACCACGAACACCGTGGAGGCGACGGCGCGCGGCGAGGGCGGCGAGGGCGTGCCGTTCACCCCTGGAAACCTGGTCACGGTCTCCGACAGCCTTCTCACCGGAAACGGGCTTCGGTTCTTCGATAACAGCTCGGGTCTCTTCGTGTACAACATCCGGCTCTGCACCTCGCCCACGTGGGATCCGGCCGCGCGCACGACGGAATTCATCGAGAACCAGCTGGTGGTCACCGTCACGAACAACGTCCCGGTCATCACGCAGGTGATGGCGAAGAACAACGCGACGGGGCTCGACAAGCTCACCACCTCCCTGATCACGATGAGCCTCAGCGATCCGATGCGCACGTTCCGCGTGAGTCTGTTGAACGATGTCGACCTCGACAAGAACGGCACGGGCGCCAAGCAGGTGGTGTATGGATGGGAGGCGTACAAGTATGATGAGAGCATCAACGGCTATCCTGACACCCCGAACCTGGTGTTCTACACGGTGGGTCTCGGCAGCGAGCTCAACATGGAGACGATGTTCGGGCCGACGCTTCAGGAGGAGTTCTGCGGTCTCTACAAGTTCGCCGTCCGCGCGCAGGACAAGGACATGCGCGGGAACAAGCCGCAGTATCTCTTCGAGGAGGGCGGCGTGTGGAAGTATGATCCTTGGCGTGGGTTGGATACGGGCGGCGCGGTGGCGCCCGTCAGCCCCGAAGGCGACGCGCTCAACCCTGGAAACGGCTGGAGCGAAGCGTACACGTTCTATCTGCGCATTGACAGGAACCCGTATGTGGACACGAATCCGTTCGGCGCGTCCGGTTCGGATACCGACGGCACACCGATCTTCCGTGAGCGCGATCTGCTGGACGGCGTGCCGATGGGCTTCACGGTCGGTTTCAACGACAAGCCCAACGTCAGCGGCTTCGTTGGCGTGCCGGTCGCGGTGACCATCACGCCCGTTGACGCGGATGGAAACGAGGTCACGACGTATGATGGGGTGCCGCCGTATATTGCGCCAGAGGTAAAGGGCAACAAAACCACCTTCTCGTTTACGGCATCCGTCTGGTCGAACAAGTTTGAATTCTCCGACTTTGACGGCACCTGGTGGGGGCGCGGTCTATCCAAGAAAGGCATGCGCTATCGGTTGGTCGCCGCCGTCACCTCCACGGCGGCGAGTCCGAGCGGTACGCCGTGGAACGAGCTTTATACGCCAGCCACGAACTACTTCCGACTCGAGAACTCCGTGCCGATCGTGACGGTCGATCCGGACTACGAGGGGCAGGACAGCGAGACGAACGCCGTGCTGGGCATCACCTACGCCCCGAATGAGCATTTCAACTTCCGCTGGTCTGTGGACGACATCAGGAACAGCGACCTTGAACGGCCCTATACGGACGAGCAGATCGCCGCACTCGGCCCGACGAACCTGATCGTGACGTGTACGGTTGTCGGTGGCTATGAGGTCGGCTCCATCACGAACAGGGCGAACGGCTCCTTCAGCGTCTGGTTCGAGAAGCCCGGCATCAACAAGCTGCGCATCTCCGCCACGGACAAGGACGGCGACACGGGCTACAGCAAGGTGGTGTGGTTCTTCGTGGAAACCTCCAAGAACGTGTTCCTGTATCCGTACGGGCCGTCCCGCTCCTCGGTGGACAGCGATGAGATCGCGAAGTATCGCGACCAGTCCGGCTTTGGCGTGGGGCGCGTGTGGGCCGATGGCGGATTTGGTTCCATCAAGGCGTACGTGCATACGTGGACGTACGGAACGAGCGTGCGCACAGCGTGGGTGTATGGTGAGGGCTATTCCGCTTGGCAGCGCGACACCTCCACCGCGACCGGGAAATCCACCGCGCCGAAGCAGGACGGCAGCGGCGTGGGCGAAGGCGATGAACGCTACGTGAACAGGAGCGATTACGACAGCTTCTTCTACCGGTGGTTCAAAAACGAGCCGGGACTGAGCGGAGGCGGCGGCTCCAGCGGCGGTTCCGCCGTGGCGGACTGGACGGGTGGCACCCCGTCGCCCGGCAAGACGGGCGATACCACGCTCACGCTCCCGATGGAGGAGACCAACTACACCTACCCCGATTCTTCGGCGCTCGCCGTGTTCTCGCGCGAGAAGTACATGGCCGACAACATGGGCGACATCAACGGCGACAAGATCCCGGATGTCTTTGCCGTCCGGGCGTGGACGACCGACGCCGGCGACTCGAAGCGGCTGTACGAGGTCTTGGGCGCTGACGGCTCCAGCGGTTCGGGTGGCGACGACAGCTCTGTCAACGATCTGACCGACCTTTCCGATTACAACGACGACCTGGACTTCCTGCCGATGGCGGCCTCCGCGATCAATCCGCTCAAGCCGACCGTCTTCGACTGGGGCCCCGGCGTGAAATTCGATGCGCTCTACGAGATCCGCGGCATCGGCATGAGCGACGCGACCGACAAGGAGCCGAAGCATCTCGGCCTCAACGAGCCGGGCATCTCCGACTACGATTTGAGCCTTGCCGAGCGTTACGCGCTCTTTGCCGACTATGCGGCGGCGGGCAATGTCCTGACAGGTGACCAGGATGCCGACTACAGCGCCGCAACAAACTGGGCGACGGCCGTGTTGTGGACGCCGGAAGTGTGGGAGTTTGGTGACGTGGGTTCGGTGGGCAGGCGTCTCAATCCGACCAAGGCCGATACCGATGGCGATGGCATGGACGATGGCTGGGAGTACTTCTTCTGGTACTATGCGAAGGTGGGTGCCGTCACGAACGGCGTGTGGGGGCGTCTGGAAGGTCGCCGCTACGACCTGGCCGCGCCCGCGACCGGCACGCGCATTTCGCCGGCCGAGATTGTGGCGTACTTCAATCCGCTGGAGCGCAACGAATTCGGCGATTTCGACAATGACGGTCTCACCGACCTTGAGGAATATGCCCTCGGCACGAACCCGATCGATTGGGATTCCGACGGCGACGGCATGAACGACCTCTGGGAGGTGATGAACGGCCTCGATCCGCTTGCGCTCAACGACGATCCGGAAATCCTGGAGTACGATTCGAAGGCCGATATCCACAACATGGATCGGGACTTCATGGCGCGGTGTACCTACGACGACGATACCTTCACCGTCTATACGTTCGCGAACGGAGACATGTTCGGCCTGCCCACGGAGACGGCGCCGACCTTCGAGATCGACCCGGTCGAGACCGATACGTTGACCAACCTCTACAAGCTGGTGACGGTTGATGGCGCGGGCGCCACCAACACCTACTATTCCATGGCGCCTGTGGAGTGCCAGCTGATCACGGTTGATGGCAGCGGCAACACGAACATAACCTATTTCTCCGCGCCTGTGGCGTATGACGGCACGGGCGAGATGCCCACGCTCACGGCTGACGTGGACGGCTACGCGACGGTTGTCGCAACGGACGGCATCGAATACATCAAGAGCATGGCATCCGTGTGCATTGCCAGCAACACGGCGGTTATCTCCGCATCTGCGGATGCTGTCGATGTCAAGCTGATTTCGTCCTACTACGGGGCGGACATGGTCATAAACGCCGCACTCAAGACGGTACGGATCTGGCTCGCCGCGACGGAGAAGCCGGCCCTCATCTACCAGTTTGGCTCGGAACTGCTCCAGTTGGCGGCCGACACGGAAGGCTGCATGACCTACTCGAACGGCAAGGCTTACCTTGGCGAAGCGAGAACGTTCCCGGCCGGAACGCTGCTCAAGAAAGTGGATGAAGCGCCGACGCACATGACGTACGCGAACATTAAGCTTTACGAGGAAGACCCGAATACGGGCAAGGGATTGTCTGGCGGTTTCGTATGGCGCGATCCTGAGACGCTTGAGACGAACTCCGTCTGCAAGGCGCTCCCGCTCTTCAACTACGGTGGCGATGGCGTCACCTACGTGCCGTGCTCCAAGTCGGTCACGCAGTTCGCGCGTGCGCCTGTCATTGAGGATCCGACCGCGAACGTCCTTCGCTCTCCGATCGTGAAGGTCGAGACGAAGCACAAGGTCACGCTCATCCACAATCAGGTTTTCAACCAGTACGGATTCGATCCGCGTACGGCGTGGAACATCGACGAAAGCGGCTATGTGGACAGCCGTTGGCACGAAGTGGACAGCGATGGCGCCGGCAGCAAGGGCGATGCCGGCCTTGCGACCCGCACGGTGCCCTACAACTCCCGCGATGAATATCTCGTGATGCAGTACCGTCAGCAGATGCGCGCCATCAATGCTGACGGCATCCGGTCCTACACGACCGTTGACGGTACGGCGGGATCCCTGCTGAACGGCGGCAGCCGGTATCTGCTCGCCAAGGGTGCGAAGGGCATCTCCGGAAGCGTCGAGCGCTTCCGCAGCGACACCACCTACCCGAACTTCCCTGTGGATTTTGTGCGTGAGCTCTATCAGTCGCGCACGGAGGTGAATCCGTTTGACAACTCCACGAACCGCACGGTCGTGACGTATTGGACATGGCTTGAGCAGACGCATCACATCCATGGTGCGGATACCGACTACGATGGCGTCCCGGACGGCTGGGAACTCTATGTGAACGCCGATCCGAACAACAACGATGACGCCAAAGAGATGGATGGCTGGGCCAACGATGGCGATAAGCTCAACATCCTGATGGAATATGCGGGCGTCGATTCCTGCAACGCCTACACGAACCGGTTCGGCAGTGGCGACAAGAAGATCTATCCGGAGGCGGAAACCATCACGGCGAACCATCCCGGAAAGAATTCTGGCTGGTGGAACAAGTTCTTCCCGACGGACCCCTACAGTATGGACACGGACGGCGATGGCGTGATGGATGATGCTGAGGGCAAGGGATGGAAAGGTCCCTTCTACGTGGGGCGGAACTTGTATAGCCCACAGGACTTCTCGTTCATCTACGGGTGCAAGGCGGGCGAAGAGAATTTCGAGAAGTATGCGGCGGACGGCAAGACGATCTGCTTCCGCGGCGGCGGTCTCAACCCCTGTACGGTCGATACCGACGGCGACCTCCTGCCGGACGCCTGGGAATTCCAGTTTGCAGGCGTGGTGTTCCATGACGGCAAACCCGATAAATGGTCGCCGAGGGACGATGACCTCAAGATTCTGACGATCGGTGACGGCGGCCACGTCTTCGGCAAGCAGAATGAATGTTCCACGGAGGGCTACGAGATTCGCGGCGGCATGGACGGAACGTGGGGCAACTATAACGATTCTACCGCTGACGGCGATGCCAGCATGGACTTCGACCATGACGGTCTGGCCAACTGCCAGGAGTATCTGGTGCAGTCGCTGCGCCATCTCCGCTACGACGATCCGTACACCCCGCTGATGGGCATCCATCCCGGCACGAAGCAGTTCCTGAAGTTCATTCCGTTCTCGGCGTGGGACGGCGAAGCGTTCCACAAGCGCTGCCTCGCCGCCGGCTTCACGGGTCTCGGCACCTGGAAGTTCAGCGAACTTGGCTACTTCACGCTCCCGCCGTTCAAGTGGGATCCGCTCTATCTGAACACCTCGGGTCAGAACGTGTGCGACAACTACGAGGACTCCGAAGGCGCCGGCTACCGCATCATGCTTCCGCCGGTCGGCTTCACGCCGATGGGGCAGAGCCGGGTCTACTACAATGGCGGCATGCGGTATGCCTCCACCGATCCGCGCCGTTGGGATACCGATGAGGACGGCATGGACGACTACTACGAACTCTTCCACGGTCTCAACCCGCTTCTCGGTTCGGCCGGTTGCCCGGATGGCCGTGATGAATACGACGTGCCGAACACGCGTTTTGACGTGATTGCGGATCTCCATGGCGGCCATGTGACCTCATGGCGCAACCATTGGACGGGCTGGCCGAGCGACCGTGTGCAGCCGGCGCTCGATGCCATCCGCTACCCGTGGATGATGGGTACGATGGAGTGCGACGCCGATGGCGACGGTCTCCGCAACGACGAGGAGTCCATCAAGGTCAATCTTGCCAAGCCCAGTGCCACGCACACGGATCCGACGCCGCTCTGGATGACGGATTCCTCCGCCCAGGCGAGCTATACGGCTCAGTACTACAACCCCGATCCTTACATCACGGAGGTTCCGGACTATGATCCGCTCAATACGTATCCGGACATCTTCGGCTTCCCGTGGCACGAGCTGACCTGGTACATCGCCACGCAAGGTCTTGGCATGTCCGGCGCGACGCGAACCTGGATGTTCGCGTTTGAGGAGAACGAGGGCTACGATACCGACCATGACTTCAAGCGCGATGCCGTGGAACTTTCGGGGCTTCCGACCAACGGTGTCTTCAAGGTGGAGCTGCCGTCCGATCCGAAGGTGTTCTGCGACCCCGATCGCCGTCAGGCCATCTACTTCCCGGGCGTCAATTCCGCCTTGGCCACCCGTGACGGGAAGTTTACGCGCGCCGTCAGCGACGAACCGGATCTCCTGAAGCAGTTCACCGTGGAGCTCTGGGTGAAACCGGAAGGTGATGTCTCCAACGTCGTGCTGGTGGAGCGCGTCTGCAACTACGGGCCCTCCACGCTCACCTACAGCAACGCCATTCTCCGCGCCAACTTCCGCTTGGGGGTGGATGAGGGCGGCCATGTGTACGGCGAATATGAAGGCTCGACCGCGAATTCCGGGAGTGCCCGCGTGACGGCGAACACCAAGCTTCCGGCCGATACCTGGACGCACCTTGCGTTGACCTATTCCGGAAAGGGCGATGTGCTTTCGCTCTATATGAACGGTGAAGTGACGCCGGTGGCCACGCGGCAGGGCACGGGCCTGATTCCCGCCAACGGCATCATGGGCATCCAGCAGGAATACTACACGACGGTTGTGCCGTACGGCTACCTGACGCTGCCCTGCGTGACCCTGTTTGGCGCACATGCGCGGAACGGGGCGGCGCTCGCCCTCGATGAGACCACGCAATGGACGGATTTTGACACAAACAGCTTCTTCAAGGGCTGGATCGATGAGGTGCGCATCTGGGATGGTGCGCGCACCCCGAGCGAGATCCATGCGAACTACCGGAAGCGCTTCTCGATGGATGACATCAAGCAGATGCGTTCGCGTGATGACGACAGCGGCATTCAGGGGTTCTATGAACAGTGGTTCGAGTGGACCTATGTGCAGAACAGCAATCCTCTCGTACGGGATACGCTCCCCGCCGAACTGCTGCAGCACTACAATTTCACGACGCTGCCGGGCGGCGTAGGGCCGACGAACGTGCTGACCGCGCCGGTGGAGTTCAAGGAGAATGTGTTGGACAATGTGCGCAAGCCGAACGGCAAGCCGTTTGCCACTTCGCTTCTGTCCGGTTGGTGGTCCAAGACGCCTGTCCACAGCACGGTGTACTGGAACTACGCCGTCATCCCCTGGATCGGCAACACCGTGGCGCATCTGCCGTTCCTCGATGGCTCGTCGCCCGATTCGCAGTATTGGAGCGAGAAGGTCGCGGGCGTGATCAACGTCGCGGACCAGGGCTTCGTCTCGTATGAATACCCGAACGAGGCGAACCCTTATCCGTACTACTTCTACCGCCGCGACCGTTTCAACCATCATTTGCTTTTGGAAGCGCTCGAGGGCATGGAGCATGGCAGCGCGACGAACATGGTGGGCGTTACGTCCAGTTCCCTGGCGTACAAGTGGCGGTTCCAGCTCCGGAGCGACTTCCTCGGCACGAGCGACCTCGTTCCGCTTGGCGGCGCATACGCGCGGCGCGATACGGACTTCTGGGATGATCAGGGCGCGATGGATGCCTGGGTGGAGACTTCGAAGGCCGGTGAATTGTCCGACGCCAACGGCAACGGCATTCCGGACTGGGCCGAGAAGCTCTGGAAGAAATGGTGCGAGGATAACGGTCTGACCGTGACAGATTTGTCGGCGGACGATTACCTCCGGGCTTTGGCGAAAGGGCTTCTCCCGACTTCCGCTTCGTGGGACGACTACGATTCCGCCTTTGCCGACAAGGTGGATCTCAAGTTCGACGGGATGAAGGACTGGTGGCAGAGGATGTACGGCCTTACCGGATCCGCGCACAACGATACGGACAAGGACGGGTTGGCCGACTACGTGGAGTACCTTGTCGCCGAGGTCTTCGATTTTGATGGCGATAACAACATCAGCCCGCTTCTCGCAAAGTCCAACGGCAAGGAGTTCGACTACTTCCGCAAGGCGGGCAAGCTCTATCTTGGCGAACTGTTTACCGACCATGATTTCATGGAAGATCACTTCGAGCGCGAATGGACTGAAATCGGTGCCGATCCGGCCTACTACGATGCCCACCTCGACGCCGATGAAGACGGATGGTCCAACTGGGCGGAAGTGCGGACCCAGTCCGATATGGGCATGGGCATCGCCGAGCTCGATACTTCTGTGACAAACATCTTCTACTACACGATTCCGCGAAACGACTATCTCGGATATGCCTGCTACAACGATTTCAAGGCCATGGCGGATGCATTGGATCAAATGCAGTCGCTGGGCGAGCTGATCGTTGAGGACGCACAGTTCACGGTGGCTGGGTTCGGCCATACTTACGACCAGGATTCCGTGAGAGGTCTGCCAGGGTGCCCGACGGGCAAGAATGGCGAATATCATACGGATCGTTATGGCACGGGGTGGTTCAAAGTCCGTCTGATATCGAAACCTTACGGCGTAACGTGGCGCTACAGGGGCCATCCCACGCCCAATGTGGACATGACCGTCCATTACAATGGAATTAAGAACATTGTGGGGCGCAGCCTGGAAGTGAAGGCCTATACGGACGGCGATCTGAAGCAGGCGGATGCAACGTTTGCCGTTGTGAATGCGCGCCAGATCGGCGTAGGGGAAAACCGCAATGTCAACACCTTGTCGTTGCCCGTGCCCACCTCTGGTTATTTGCGCGAGGGCAAGACCACGTTTGTGGTGACCGTTGCGTCGTCGAACGAGACGGAGTCCGCAAGCGCCGCTTCGAAACCCGAGATCATGGGCATTGTCCGCAATGTCGATGTCGGGTGGAGCAAGGTTGCGTTTGATGTCGAGCTTCTTGACGAAAGCCCGATCTGCCCACGTCCTGAGCTTGTGTATTCGGCCGGCAGCGAAAAGACCGAAGGCAATTCCTTCGGCAACAATGAATCTGCGACGACCGTTTCCGGCTCCTCTCACGTGTATGTGTACCGCTATTCGGTTGACGGTCACATGCCGCCTTCCTCGCTTGTGAACCGGTTGATCCTCGACAAGGATCTCGGCGGCAGGACATTCCTCCACGAGGGCGATTTCCTTGCCAATGGCGTCTATGACATCGACTGGACGCACTTCACGAGCGAGGTGCTGCGGGATCCGACCGTTTTTGGAAACGACTTCCCGGTCACCTCCGTGACGTATCGCGTCTATTCGCAGCCCGTGAACATCTCCGATGAGGCGTTGGCGGTCTCCAACATAACGCCCTACGTGGAGTTCACGCGCGAGTTCGGTGCCTCGCGTGCGAAGGCGGTCCCGGTCGCGCCTGGCGACTACGCGACCCTCCTCTACGGTGCGCGTCCGACCTTCGTCTGGTCCATGACCGGCGACCGGCCCGACACCTACACCGCATTCGCCATCCAGGTGAAGGATTCCACCGGCACGGTGGTCTGGAACTCCGGCACGCGGCAGGCACCGTATCGCAATGCGAGCGGCCACTATGAGTGGACGGCGCCGCTTTACGTGGGTGATCAGACGACCTCCGGCAAGGAGTTCGCGAACGATGCGAACTACACGTGGGAGGTGGCGATGTTCAACGCGAGGTACCAGGGTGCTTCCTGGTCGGATCCGCGTGCGTTCCGCATGAACGTCTACGGCGTGGACGAACCGAACAACACCGACCGCCACAGCATCAAAGTCGCGGTCAAGTACTTCGGCCCGGGAACGTTCAATACGTCCACGTCGACGACGGCGGGATCCATCCGCGTCGAGGCGTTCACGTCGCCTGACTTCTCCGGTGACCCGGCCGGGCGTACGTTCGTGCGCACCGCCGCCAGCGTGACGGATGGTGCGTATGCGGTGAACGCCACGATCGTCGGTCTTGATCCCGGCACGTACTATGTGCGCGCCTACATCGATTCCACGGGCGACTTTGTCCGGAACGAATGGGAGTCCTGGGGCTATGCCTGCCCGCGTGGCGACACGGTCGCCCCCAGCGCGATCTACGCACCGTCTGCCTTTGAGGTTGGCGACGGCAACGAGACGCCCAAGGCGCTCGTTTACATTGAGGACTGCGACACCGATCAGGACTGCCTGCCGGATATCTGGGAGTACAACGAGGCGGGTAACGCCGGGGACTTCCTTCTGGAGCTGGGGCCGAAGACGAGCAAGACGGACGGATATGTCTTTGTCAATTCCAATTTGGCGAAAGCCATCAGCGATCTCATCAACGGCGGCGCGCCGATAACGCTGATGTCCGTCGGTTCGACGCGGATGCCGAAGACGCTCGCTGCGTTGATGCTTGGCACCGATTCCGTGGAGCCGTCCGTTGACGAGAAGACGCTCAGGATCAAGTCGCTGGCGCTTGCGGATGGCAACGTGACGATTTCGCTCGCCGCCGAGGTCGAGGATCCGACCGCCGGAACGGTGTTCGTGACGGACGGCATGGTCAGGGCCACGGTCGTCGTGAAGTACGCCGATTCGCTCTCGGGCGAATGGAAGTCGGTGGAGAAGTGCCTTGAGAAGGAGATCGAGGATGGCGCCGTGAGCGAGGAACTCACGTTCTCGCTCGAGGATCTCGGCCTCGACGCCTCGAAGGGCTTCTTCAAGGTCGAAGTCAAATAGCCCGTCAACCATCAACTACCAACTATCAACTACCAACTATCAACTAACTAATGAAAATTCTCGTTATCAATTCTGGTTCATCTTCTCTTAAATACCAGCTCTTCGACATGAAGAAGGGCGAGCGTCTCGCCAAGGGGCTTGTCGAACGCATCGGCTGCGGCGGCCCGAAGGATCACACGGAGGCGCTCAAGAAGGTCGTCGCCGACCTCGGCGCGCCGAAGGACATCAATGCCATCGGGCACCGCGTCCTCCATGGCGCCGAGATCTTCAGGGATTCCGTCCTGGTCACGAAGTCCGTTCTGGCGACGCTCGACAAGCTCGTCAAGTTCGGGACGCTCCACATGCCGCCGAACATCGGCGGCATCCGCGCGTGCCAGCAGATCTTCAAGGGCGTTCCGAACGTGGCGGTGTTCGACACGGCCTTCCACCAGACGATGCCCGACTGCGCGGCGATGTACGCGATCGATCCCAAGTACTACAAGAAGATGGGGATCCGCAAGTACGGCTTCCACGGCACGAGCCACAAGTTCATCACGGCGGAGGCGGCGAAGTTCCTGAAGAAGCCGCTTTCCCGCGTGAATCTCGTGACGTGCCATCTCGGCAACGGCTCGTCGCTCGCCGCCGTCAAGAACGGCGCGTGCGTGGATACCACGATGGGGCTGACGCCGCTGGCGGGGCTCGTGATGGGCACGCGTTGCGGCGACATCGACGTGGGCGCCGTCCTCTCCATCATGGAGGCGGAGAAGAAGACGCCGGCGGAGATGGATACGCTGCTCAACAAGAAGTCCGGCCTTTTGGCGCTCACCGGTTCGAGCGACTGCCGCGACATCTGCGCCAAGGCGGCGAAGGGCGACAAGCAGGCCGAGCTGGCGCTTGAGATGCTCGCCTACCGCACCGCGCTCTACATCGGCGCGTACAACACCGTGATCGGCGGGGCGGATGCGATCGTGATGACCGGCGGCATCGGCGAGAATTCGTCGGAAGTGCGCGAGCGTATCGTGAAGCGTCTGGGCGCGCTCGGCATCAAGCTGGACCGCAAGGCCAACAAGATCCGCGGCACGCTCGGCGTGATCTCCACAAAGGACTCCAAGATCCCCGTGGTCGTGATCCCCACCAATGAAGAGTTCGCCATCGCCCAGGATACCGCCCGGATCGTCGGCAAGTGACAACGGATTGCTCTTCTACACGGTTGAACTAACTACCAACTACCAACTATCAACTACCAACTGACATGACAGCAATCGAGAAGATCATCGAGAAGGCTTCGGCGCTGAACGGCACGGTCGTTCTGCCGGAGGGCATGGATGCGCGTGTGATCACGGCGGCCTGCGCGTGCGTGGATCGCAAGATCTGCACGCCCGTGGTTCTGGGCACGGCGGAGGAGATCGCCGCCGCTGAGGCGAAGGCGGGGCTGAAGCTTGCCGACCGCAACATCAAGGTCATCGACTACACGGCGGGCGACGCCGAGCTGGAGGAGGCGTATCTCGCCGCCTGGAACGCCAAGGAGTCGAAGAAGCCGGCCGAGAAGCAGAAGATCATCGACCTCGCCGGCGCGCAGAAGACGCTCCGCACGAAGCGCATCTACTTCGGCGGCATGATGGTGAAGCTCGGTCGTGTGAACGGTCTTGTGGCCGGGTCCATCGCCTCCACGGGCGACATGCTCCGCGCGGCGTTCCACACGCTGGGCACGCAGCCGGGCGTGAAGACGGCCTCTTCCTGCTTCATCATGGATCTCAAGGCCCCCACGCCTTCGGGAGATGCCGTGCTGGCGTTCGGCGACTGTGCGGTGATCCCCGATCCGACCGCCGAGCAGCTGGTCGACATCGGTCTCGCGACGGCGCAGACCTACCGCGAGCTGACGGGGTGCGAGCCGCGCGTGGCGTACCTGTCCTTCTCCACGAAGGGAAGCGCGGCCGGTCCGCTCGTCGAGAAGGTGCAGAAGGCCGTCGAGCTGGCGCGTCCGAAGTTCGAGGCGGCGGGCATCAAGATGGATGGCGAAATGCAGTTTGATGCCGCCATTGCGCCCGCCGTCGGACAGCTCAAGAACCCGAACGGGGCGATCCAGGGCAACGCCAACGTGTTCATCTTCCCCGACCTTCAGGCCGGCAACATCGGCTACAAGATCGCGCAGCGCCTGGGAGGCGCGACGGCGATCGGACCGAACCTGCAGGGTCTCGCGAAGGCGATGAACGACCTTTCGCGCGGCTGCAGCGCCGAGGATATCGTCGGTACCATCTGTGTGACTTTGCTGCAGAGCGCTTCCAAGAAATAGGAGAAAGACGCGTTTCGGCATCGTGATGAGCGACAAGACTGCCATACTTGCCTGTGTAAAGCGGGTATTTGACGTGGAAATCGGGGGACTTCAGAAAACCCGCGACTCCATCGGCGAGGCTTTTGTCGCCACGGTCGAGCTGATGTCAAAG